>Ga0247727_10000321_pt1 | contig 115977 bp, 82 predicted proteins | sample WisWelCaveWW1625_FD_202498 | JGI IMG/M metagenome (GOLD analysis project Ga0247727, IMG submission 202498) | Biofilm microbial communities from Wishing Well Cave, Virginia, United States - WW16-25 | ecosystem: Environmental > Aquatic > Deep subsurface > Groundwater > Cave microbial mat...
AAGAATACAATCAATGCTACGCACATCCTTTTGACTGGCAATGGACCTGTCGTGATTTCCTTTATTGGCTCAACAACACTCCTGGATTAATTCGTTGCAAAACTTAGTCAACAAACCACTAGGGATGGTTGAAAGGCGATGCGCGATCACAAACGACGTGCGTCCTTTCAAGAGAGTCGCAAGCGCACGTTGGATGATCTGCTCGGTCTGCGTATCCACCGAAGATGTGGCTTCATCCAAGATCAAAATGCGCGGGTCGGCAAGCAAGGCACGCGCGAACGAGATCAACTGACGTTGTCCCACACTCAGGGTCGCGCCGCCTTCCTCCACAGAAGTTTCGTAGCCATTCTTCAAGCCCATAATAAAGTCATGCGCGCCCACCGCCTTCGCCGCGGCGATCACGCCCTCATCACTCGCGCCTAAACGCCCGAACAAAATATTTTCCTTCACCGAGCCATTGAACAGGAACGGATCCTGCAACACCATGCCCATCTGTCGCCGTAGCGATCCTTGAGTCACCGTCCGCAAGTCAACGCCGTCCACGCGCACGCAGCCCGAAGTGGGGTCATGGAAACGTGTGAGCAATTTGATGATCGTCGTCTTGCCCGCGCCCGTCTCCCCCACCAGCGCCACCGTCTGCCCCGCCTCCGCATGTAGATTGATTCCATCGAGAACGAGAGTCGGGTCATCGGAATAATGAAACTCGACGTTTTCGAATCGGACATCGCCGACAATTGATTCCATTTCCCGCGCATCCGCCGCATCCTGAACCTCGATTGGCGTATTAAGCATCTCCAAAATCCGTTCGCCGCCCGCCATCGTGGTTTGAAGTGTATCGAAGCGTCGACTCAGATCGCGGATCGGCTCGAAGAAACGATCAATGTATAAAACGAACGCGATCAAAACGCCCGCAGTGATCTCCTCACCGAGCACCGCCCTTCCGCCGATATATACAACGATAGCCGTTGCCACCGCGCCCAGCACGTCCACAATTGGCGTGAAGAGCGACGCCACCTTCGCTGCGTCCAAACTTGTTTCGAGATAATAACGATTGACGTAATCCTTGAAATTATGATGATTATATTCCTGCCGCGAAAACGCCTGCACCACGCGCACCCCATTGACATTTTCCGCCAGCACGGAGTTTGTCCACGAGACCGCGGCGCGCACCTTGCGATAGTTTTGCCGCGCCGACTTACGGAATGCAATCGTTCCCCAGACCATGAAAGGCAAAACAGTAAACGTAAGCAGGGACAGTCTCACATCGAGCGCAAGCATGGCAATCAGCGTTCCGAGAATCCCAAGCAGGTTGCGGACAATCGCCAGGACCGCCCACGTAATGAACTCGCGCAGCGTGCCGACATCATTGATGACACGCGTGATGACGCGTCCCACGCTGTAACGGTTATAAAAACTCAAGGAGAGTTGTTGCAAATGCTCGAACATCGCCATGCGGACATCGTAGAGGACGTGCTGTCCCACCCGCGACATGATCCGCACACGGAAGAAGTTGGTCACGAGTTGAATGACCGAAACAGCAAGAAAGGTCAGGGCAATATTTTTCAGAGCAACTGGATCATTCTTGGTGATCCCTTCGTCAATTGCCAGTTTGACGAAATAGGGCCACGACACAGCCGCGGCAGTGACAATAATCATGAGAATCAGTGCGAAAATCATCCGCCACGTATACGGCGTTAAGAAGCGTAAAAGTCCGCGCGCCACTTTGGGATCATAGCCCTTATCCAACTGCTCTTCGGATCGGGTGATAAATGTGGGAGGGATGATTTTGGTTGTCATTTTCAATTCTCTCGCGTTGAGCGGAGGGACGATGGTTTTCCGTCCCGTAGACGAAGCGCGGGTTTCAGGTTATCTTACATTTACAGATAATTCTCGCTTCGTCTGTACTCGTCGCAATGAACGCTCCTCGTTCCGCTCAGCGCGAGTGTTTACTTTTTAGTTTTATTTTCTCTCTACTCTTTCGCTCGTTCTTCACAATCTCATGAATTCCTTCAATATCGCCACGAATAAGTGCTTCTTTCTTAGCGCGGCTCCAGCCTTTAATTCGATGCTCCCATTGAAATGCCTCTTGATATGATTCGGTAACTTCTCTCCATACAAGTTTCACTGGACGACGTCTAAAAGTATAAGATTCTGGATGCGCGCCTGTTTGATGTTCATTGACGCGGGCTTCCAAGTCTTTTGTGAGACCTGTATCGTAAGTGCCATCAGAGCATTTGAGAATATAAATCGCGTATGGCATTAGGCTTATCGAATTATATGCGCTTCGTCTGCACCACTCACCCTTCGGGTTCGTGGCTCCGCTCAGCGCGATAGTCATCCTGCAACACTTCCATCTCTTCCGCAAATTTTGTGTGATCGATCAATTGCAAATCATGGATCTCTTTATATAATCCACCGCGAGCAAGTAATTCGGCATGTGTACCGCGCTCCACGATCTGACCTTTATCCATCACGAGAATCATATCCGCGCGGCGAACGGTGGACAAACGATGCGCGATCACAAACGTGGTGCGTCCTTCCATTAATGCATCCAACGCGGCTTGGATCAGTTTTTCGGTCTGCGTATCCACCGATGACGTTGAATCATCAAGTATCAAAATACGCGGATTCATAAGCAAAGCGCGCGCGATCGCCACACGCTGGCGTTGTCCGCCTGAGAGTGTCACACCGCGTTCACCGACAATCGTATCGTATCCATGTATAAAACCTTCAATGAATTCATGCGCCTGCGCGGCTTTGGCGGCGGCGATAATTTCATCCATCGTCGCATCGGGGCGGCCATACGCGATATTTCCCTTGATCGTATCCGAGAACAATAGCGACGTCTGCAACACGATCCCGATTTGCCTTCGCAACGAAACCAAATCCATATCACGGACATCCACCCCGTCCACCAGCACACTTCCCTCTGTGACATCATAAAAACGTGGGATGAGATTCACGAACGACGTTTTTCCTGAACCAGTCTGCCCAATCAATGCGACGATACGGTTCGGTTCCACTTGTAAACTGATTCCGCTTAATGAGGCTGTTTGCTCATCCTTATATTTCAGCCCCACAGCGCGAAACTCCACTTCGCCGCGTAACACATCCAACTTCACGGCATCCGCTGAAGATTGGATCGCCGGTTCAATATCCAACACTTCAAAGACACGTTGCGCGCCGGCCGCGGCTTCACCACCTGCATTGACAAGTCCCGTCAATTGCTGGGCAGGTTCAGCCAGCATCAAAGTGTACGCGTTGAACGCGACGATTGCGCCTATGGTGAGCGTCGCGTCCATCACCATTTGACCGCCAAACCAAAGGATCAGGATAATGCTGACCGCCGTCAACCAGTTCGTCGTCGGCATGATCTTGGACCACTCGTCAATAACTTTGACCCAGGACCTGAAAACGACTTTATTTGCATCGGTAAAACGCTTGATCTCATACTCCTCGCGTGCAAAAGCCCGCACGACTTGCACGCCGACAACATTCTCCTGCAAGCGGTTGGATACCTCCCCGACCGCGTTATCCACAGCAAAGAAGAGACCGCCAACTTTTGTACCGAAGATCGTGGTCATTAGAATCAAAGGGATCATGGGCAAGAGAGCAATCACGGCGAGTTCTGCATTCGCAGTAAGCATGATATAAAGAACCCCTAGGGTAAGCAAGGCAAATCGGACGAGGTCAGCAACTGCACCTCCGGCGAATTTCTCAATCGAACGGACATCTTCGATACAGCGCGAGATGAGTTGTCCGCTTTGGACGTGGTCGTGATACGTGAACGGCAGGTGCTGGATGTGGTCATACATACGGTTACGCAGGTCGTAGCCCACGCGCGCCGCGATCCACTCAGAACCGTACCGGTGAACCAGATTCAGAATCGCTGAGGCAAGCCCAAGTCCGAGGAGGAGCAGCGCAGACCGGATCAAATGACTGGTTTCACCTGCAACGAGTCCCTCATCGATCACTGTCTGAATGATGCGTGGAACGAGGAGGTTGAGTCCAGTGAGGAGCAACAAGATAAGCAGGGTTGTAAGTATTTGCCAATAATATGGTTTCAGAAAAGTTCGTGTGCGAAGAAGATGATTCATGGCGGGCTGGCTAGGATACCATAAAATTTTGCAACAGAATATGAGGATGGTATAATGCCGAGGCTTTAATCCTGAACGATTTCCAAAGGGAAACATGAAACTTCACGAGTATCAATCCAAAACGATTTTCGCAAAATATGGAATTCCGATCCCCAAAGGACGGGTAGCGGCTACCGCAATGGAGGCGAAGCATATCGCCGAAGAGCTGGGAGGCCGCGTTGTTATTAAATCACAAGTGCTCGTGGGCGGACGCGGCAAGGCAGGCGGTATCAAGGTTGCCAAAAGCGCGGCGGAGGCTGAGCAACTCGCCCAACAAATCCTGACTATGGAAATCAAGGGGCTTCCCGTCCGCAAGGTGCTTGTGGATGAAGCTGCAGCCATTGAACACGAAATTTACTTCGCCATCACAAACGACCGCGCTGCGAAGAAACCTGTGATCATTGCATCTGCGGAGGGCGGTATCGATATTGAAGAGGTCGCCGCGACCACACCGGAAAAGATCATCAAGGTACATATTGATCCGTTACTTGGACTGCGCGACTATCAAGCGCGCGACATCGCCGCATCCATTGACCTGCCGCGAGAGTATTGGCGCGAATTCAGCAAAATCGCATCTGCGTTGTGGCAGACGTATCTCGAGACCGATGCAACACTCGCGGAAATTAATCCGCTGGTGATTACAAAAGATAAACGACTCGTCGCGCTCGATGGAAAAATGATGATTGACGATAATGCATTGTTCCGCCGCGCAGAGCTTGCAGAGATGCGAGATATAGATGAAGAAGCCCCGGCAGAGACTGAAGCTCGCAAGTATGGCCTTTCGTACATCAAACTCGATGGCAATATTGGATGCATGGTCAATGGCGCAGGGCTTGCCATGACAAGCATGGACATCGTCAAGTTGTTTGGCGGCGAACCAGCCAACTTCCTGGATATCGGCGGAGGCGCAGGATCAGACAAAGTGGCAGCCGCGATGCGGATCATTTTGTCCGATGCGAATGTCAAAGCGGTGCTGTTCAACATCTTCGGAGGAATCACGCGTTGCGACGAAGTTGCGCGCGGCATTCTCGTTGCGATGGATGAGGTCAAACCGAAAGTTCCGATGGTTGTGCGTCTCGTGGGTACGAACGCGGAAGAAGGACGCAAACTTCTCGAAAACGCAAACATGATCACAGCAGAGACGCTAGCAGATGCGGCGAAGAAAGCCGTGAAAGCGGCGAAGGGAAAATAACAGATGAGCATACTCATCAACAAAAAAACGCGCCTTCTCGTTCAAGGCATCACCGGCAACGAAGGACTTTTTCACAGCACACAAATGGTCGCTTATGGAACGAACGTTGTCGCGGGTGTGACGCCGGGCAAGGGCGGCGAGTGGGTACTGGATGGAAAAGTGCCAGTGTTTGATTCGGTCAAACTCGCAAAAGACGCCACCGACGCAAACTGCACGGTGATCTTCGTCCCTGCGCGTTTCGCACCGGATGCGATGCTGGAAGCCGCGGATGCAGGTATTCCATTGATCGTGTGCATCACCGAGGGAGTTGCCGTGCAGGATATGATGCGTGTCAGCAATTATTTGGACCAAAAAAATGTGCGACTCGTTGGACCGAATTGCCCAGGCATGTTAACTCCCGGCGAATCAAAAGTTGGAATCATCCCTGGCAATATCGCCATCGCGGGAAATATCGGCGTTGTTTCGCGCTCCGGCACACTTACCTATGAAGTGCTGTACGCCCTCAAGCAGGTGAAAATGGGTGCTTCCACCTGCGTGGGCATCGGCGGCGACCCCGTCAACGGGACGAACTTCGTTGATGTGCTTGAAATGTTTGAGCACGATCCACACACAGAAAAAGTTGTATTGATCGGTGAGATAGGCGGTAGCGATGAAGACAAAGCCGCGGAATTTATCTCCTCAAAAATGACAAAACCTGTTGTCTCCTTCATCGCCGGTCAAACAGCTCCTCCTGGAAAACGTATGGGGCACGCAGGAGCGATCATCGAAGGCGGAGCAGGCTCAGCGGCAGATAAGGTCAAAGCGCTCGAAGCCGCGGGCGTGAAAGTGGCGAAACACCCGGAAGAGATTCCATCACTTCTAAAGTAAAGCCCGGTGGTTGAGCAGCCACGAGCAAAGCAAGTGGCGTACCCTTGCACCACGAAGCAACGCATCTTCTGTTCCACAGATCAATCTTGTAACTTGGTGGTTTCGATACGGACGAGACCAACACCCGCCCTACTCAACCACCGGAGTAATCACTTAAACACGTAGAGCCGCCCTCACCGGCGGCTCTACGGTTATAATCATTGAAAAAGATTTACTTGTGTGCTTCGATATATGCGACGACATCGCCCACGGACATGATCTTCTGCGCAGCTTCATCCGAGATCTCTGCACCGAATTTATCTTCAAACGCCATGATCAACTCAACAAGATCGAGGGAATCCGCTTCCAGTTCCTCTCGGAAACGAGCCTCGGGTGTGATCTTCGCCTCATCAACGCCAAGCAAATCCTTGATAATCGCCTTCACATCGCTAAATGTGTCAGACATGACAACCTCCTCATAGATTTTTTCAATTGTACTTGATATTACAAACACAGGAACACTGCCTCATGCCAAAAGTTGCGCCGATAGACCAAAGGAAAGCCGACCACATTAAAATCAACTTAGAGCAGGATGTTCGCTCGGCACTGACCACAGGATTGGAGAACTATCACTTCACTCATGAGGCTCTGCCTGAACTGGACCTCAACCGCATCTCTACAAGCCTGAGCTTGTTCGGCAAACAACTAGCGGCTCCCATCCTGATCAGTTCCATGACTGGCGGGACAGCCGAAGCCGAGACCATCAACCTGCGCCTTGCCGAAGCCGCACAAGAGATGAAGATTGCCATGGGAGTCGGTAGTCAACGCGCTGCCATCGAAAACCCCGAACAAGCAAAAACATTTCAAGTCCGCCGCGTCGCGCCCGATATCTTATTGTTCGCCAATCTCGGAGCCGTGCAACTCAATTACGGCTATGGTATTGACCAATGCCGCCGCGCCGTAGATATGATCCGAGCCGACGCGTTGATTCTCCACCTTAACCCCCTCCAGGAAGCAGTACAGGATGCAGGCGACACAAACTTCGCAGGTCTCGCCAAGAAGATCGAAGAAGTTTGCAAGAAGATTGAAGTACCCGTCATTGCAAAAGAAGTTGGTTGGGGCATCTCTGAAAAAACAGCCAAACTCTTAGCCGATTGTGGTGTCTCCGCCATTGACGTTGCAGGCGCAGGCGGGACAAGCTGGTCCCAAGTTGAAATGCACCGCGCGCCCGACGAATTCACCCGTCAACTCGCCGCGACCTTCGTCAGCTGGGGAATTCCAACCGCAGAATCGATTTTGAATGTGAAGAAAGCTGTACCCGATATGACCGTCTTTGCCAGCGGTGGCATCAAAGACGGACTCGACATTGCCAAGTGCATCGCCCTCGGTGCAACCCTGGGCGGCATGGCAGGTCAATTCCTCAAAGCCGCGGCAGTTTCAACCGAGAACGCAGTGGAGATGATGAAGTTGACGAAAAGGCAGATAGAGGTGACGATGTTCGCGTGTGGAGCGGCGAGGATTGGAGAATTAGAGAATGGAAAATTGGTGGAACGGTAAAGTTGTATAATTGCGAAAGAGGTATGCCATGACTTTCGATATAAAAATTGATCTACCAGAAAACATATTGAAAGAAGCCAGAGAAGCGGGTTTGCTTCAGCCTGCGGAAATTGAACGCCTTTTGCGGGAAGAGTTGCGCCGCCGCCGCGTGGATGAATTATTCGCCACCGCAGATAACCTCGCCGCGCTGGACCTTCCTCCGCTGAGCGAGGAAGAGCTGGAAGCCGAAATCGCCGCCGCACGCAAAGCCCGCCGCTCATAATGAAAGTCGTTGTGGATACCAACACTGTCATTTCTGGTTTATTGTGGCGCGGCGCGCCTCGTGACGTACTTAACATGGCACGCGCGGGCAAAATCACACTTTACACCAGCCCCGAATTGCTCGCTGAGTTAAGCGATGTACTTGAACGGGACAAATTCAAAACCAGATTGAAAGCCGCGCAAATCACAGCCAGGGAATTGGTTTTAGGATATGGCGAACTTGCAAACCTTGTTCATCCCACTTCAATTCCACGCGCTGTCAAAGATGACCCTGACGATGACATGGTATTGGCTTGCGCGTTGACCGCCAAAGCGGAAATCATCGTCTCTGGCGACTCGCACCTTATTAACTTGCAATCCTATCAAGACATCTCCATTTTGACCATAAAAGAACTGCTGGAAAAACTGAAATAGTCCGACGATAAGGTTGGGCTATTTTGCAAGTTCACATGACGGCACACCCTCCCCTTCCAAACGCAACAGATTTCCCTCTCTTTTTAGGAGAGGGGCTAGGGCGAGGTCGAAGCTGACAAAGCGGCAAATTGAGGTAACGATGTTCGCGTGTGGAGCGGAAAAGTTGGAAGTCCTGAAGGTCGGAAAATTAAATCATAAACCTTTATAGTAACTCAAGGGTTATTAAAAGTATGTATTCAGCCAAAGGAGCAATCATGGACAACCTCTCCCCTATCCTTCAACGCATTCCGCAATTTGCCTCCGCCAAATCTCCCGAAATCAAAGAACTGATCGGCGGTATCACCAATAAGAATTACAAAATCACCGTTGACGGTGAATCATTCGTCCTGCGTATGGGCGGCAATGAGACAAAATATCTCGGCATTGACCGCAAGGTTGAATACGAATGCAGTTTACTCGCCTCAAAAATTGGCATAGCCCCTGAACCAACGGCGTTCCTCGAACCTGAAGGCTACATTATCGCGCGGTTTATTTCTGGCAAAGGCATCCCTGCGGAGGAAATTGGCACGGAAGAAAATATCAAACGCGTGCTTGAATCCATGAAAGCCTATCACGCCCTGGAGTTTTTCCCTGGCTCATTCTCCCCTTTCCGCGTTGCAGAGGAATATGCAAAGACTGCAAGCAGTTTCAATGTAAAGTTACCCGAGAAAATGGATTGGTACCTGGAGAAATCCCGTGAGATCGAAAAAGCGATGTATGGACGCGAACCACTCACCCTCCGTCCCTGTCATAACGACCTGCTCAACGGCAACTTCATTGACGACGGTACGCGCATCCGCATTTTGGATTGGGAATATGCAGGCATGGGGGATATCTTCTTCGATCTCGGCAACTTCGCAGTGCAGCACGAATTCAATGATGCTCAGGATGAAATTCTGCTGCGCGTTTATTTTGGCAATCCATCCTACTCACACCAGGCGCATCTTAAATTGATGAAGATCATGTCCGATCTGCGTGAGGCGATGTGGGCTCAGGTACAGATTGGCGTGTCGAAACTTGAATTTGATTACGCAGGGTATGGGCAAAAATATTTCGACAGGTTTAAAGCGAATACGAGCGGGTATGAATATGAGGGGTGGTTAAGGGAAGTGTAATTGCAAATATCATCTGCTGGTCGAGCAGCCCTGAGCGATTGCTGCGAAGGGCATATCGAGACCACAATGCAAGCAACATTTTTTGGTTAATGGTGATCTCGATATGAGCGAGAAAAACACTCGCCCTACTCGACCACCAAATCACATTGGAGAAAAATGGATTTACCGAACAACGCACAGGCAGTCATCATCGGAGGCGGAGTCGGCGGGGCAAGCATCGCCTATCACCTCACGCAGATGGGATGGAAGGATATTGTAGTAATTGAAAGACATGAACTGACCAGCGGCTCGACGTTTCATTCAGCAGGTCTCGTCGGTCAATTGCGCACATCATCCAGCCTCACCAAGATGATGCGGTACAGCACGGACTTGTATCGCAATCTCAAAGAATTAACCGGCGTTGATCCTGGTTGGGATGAAGTCGGCAGTTTGCGAATTGCATCTTCTGACGCGCGCTTAGAAGAACTCAAACGCGTGGTTGGATATTCCAAAGCCTTCGGTATGCCGCTTGAAATTATTTCGCCAAAGGAATGTCAGGATTTATTTCCGTTGATGTCGCTCGATGATGTGAAGGGCGGCGTTTATCTTCCAACCGATGGACAGATTGACCCAACAGGTCTCACGAACGCCCTCGCGGCGGGAGCGAAGAGTCGCGGCGCGAGGTTTATGCTGAATACGCGCGTCACGGGAATCACTGTCAGCAACAATGAGGTCAAAGGGGTGGCAACAGACAAAGGCGTAGTCCGAACCGAAGTCGTCATCAACGCGGCAGGCTTGTGGGGCAACGACGTCGCAAATATGGTTGGCATTACGTTACCCATCATTCCGATGGCGCATCTGTATCTCGTTACGAAACCTGTCAAAGATCAACCTCCAACAATGCCCACGATGCGCGATCCCGATCATCTGGTTTATTTTCGCGGCACTGCCAGCGGGATGGTCGCGGGCGGTTACGAAAGACAACCCGCGCCGTGGGGACTCAATGGCGTGCCGCAGGATTGGAATTTCAAATTGCTCGAACCTGATTGGGAGCGCTTCACGCCGTTGATGGAAAATATCATCAAGCGCGTGCCATCAATGGAAAGTGTCGAGATCATTCAACTCCTGAATGGACCTGAAGGCTTCACGCCCGACTCTGAATATTTGTTGGGTCCAACTGCGGTGCGCGGCTTCTGGGTTGCGTGCGCGTTCTGCGCGCATGGCATCGCGGGCGCGGGCGGCATCGGCAAAGCGATGGCAGAATGGATTATTGACGGTCATCCCGAATGGGATATGTTCAAACTTGATGCGCGGCGATTCGGCAATCAATATGGAAGCCAGCCCTACACACTTGCGCGCACGATCGAGACGTATGGCAAATATTATGACATTCACATGCCGTTTGAAGAGCGCGAGTCTGCGCGCCCGCTAAGAACATCGCCTGCGTATCATCGCTTGACGGAACTCGGCGCGGTCTTCGGCGAAAAAGGCGGATGGGAACGACCGAACTGGTTTGCTCCGAATGAAAAGGACGCCAGGGCGAGAGCCGCTTCCATCCCCGACCTTTCGGGCTGGTCGCTCGACAACTGGTCTTCTGCCATCGCCGCAGAGACGCGCGCCACGCGTGAAGCCGCAGGCTTGTTCGACGAAACGTCGTTCTCCAAGATCGAAGTACTTGGACCTGGCGCGTGCGACTTTTTACAGAAATTGTGCGCCAACGACATTGACAAACCTATTGGCGCGGTGACCTACACACAAATGCTCAACGCGCGCGGCGGCATTGAATGTGACTTTACAGTGACGCGGCTCGCGAGCGATAGATTTATGATTGTCACCGGCACAGCCTTCGGCACACACGATATGACTCATCTGCGACGATATATGCCGCTGGATGGAACGGTTTACGTCAACGATATTACATCCGCGCGAACAAGTTTTGGCTTATGGGGTCCGCGGGCGCGCGACATTTTGCAAAAGGTCACGCGCGACAATGTATCGAATGAAGCGTTCCCTTATATGACCGCGAAACAAATCACGATTGGTAATATCCCTGCGCTTGCGTTGCGTGTTACATATGTCGGCGAACTCGGCTGGGAGTTTTATGCGCCGTCTGAATATGGTGAGCAATTATGGGACACGTTATGGGAAGCAGGTAAACCTCTCGGATTGGTCGCGGCGGGATACAAGGCCATTGAGTCTCTGCGGCTCGAGAAGGGTTATCGCTACTGGAGCGCAGACATCACACCCGATTACACTCCATATGAATCGGGTCTTGGGTTTGCAGTTGCTTTGAACAAGACGGTTGACTTCTTTGGCAGGCAATCGCTTCAAAAACAAAAAGCGGAAGGCGTAAAACAGAAGTTGTGTTGTATTGTTCTTGACGATTCAAATACTGTTGTGTTTGGCAGCGAACCGATTCGCTATGAAGATAAAGTTGTGGGCTGGGTCACATCAGGCGGTTATGGATATTCGATCAATAAAAGTATCGCGTATGGCTACCTCCCCATCGAACTCGCGAAAGCGGGGACAAGAGTCAGCGTGGAGTGTTTCGGGATTGAGATTCAGGCTGAGGTCCAGCAAGAGCCGTTGTACGATCCCAAGGGTGAAAGGATAAAAGGATAAAAGCGTATTCAACTCATGGACACAAAACAACTCTCATCCGCAATCGAAATGGAATTACAAAAACAAGTCGCAAGACTTGATGCGCCGCGCACGAAACTCTTTCACGAGATGCTCACCTACCATATGGGTTGGACGGGTGAAGGCGCTGGACCCGAGGCAACTGGCAAACGGATCCGCCCGATACTGGTTGTGCTGACAACTGCGTCTTGCGGGGCAGACTGGAAGTCTGCGCTCCCTGCCGCCGCCGCAGTTGAATTGGTGCACAACTTCTCACTGGTGCATGATGATATTCAGGATAATTCACCCAAGCGACGCGGACGCGATACCGCCTGGATGAAATGGGGTGCTCCAATGGCGATCAACGTTGGCGATGCGTTGTTCGTCGTGTCCAGTCAGGCGATTATTGATTTGAAGCAGAATTTTCCAGCTAAGATCGTAATGAAAGCCACAGAGATTCTGCACAACACCTGCCTTGATCTTACACGCGGTCAGTTTTTAGATATGTCTTATGAAGAGCGCAAGGATCTAGGCGTTGAAGATTACTGGCCCATGGTCTCAGGGAAGACCGCCGCATTGCTTTCAGCGTGTTGCCATATCGGCGCTTTGCTTGGCGGCGCGGATGAAGAGAAACAGGAAGTCTACCGGTCATTTGGCCATTACCTGGGTCTAGCATTTCAAGTGCAGGATGATATTTTAGGAATCTGGGGAGACGAAAAGGTGACTGGCAAGTCCGTAGCCAGCGATCTGGTGGAAGGTAAAAATTCATTACCTGTACTGGCAGGGTTGAGCAGGAGAGGCAGGTTCGCTGAACGCTGGGCGCAGGGACCCATCAAACGGGAGGAAGTAATCGAGGTCTCGCGACTATTAGCTGTTGAAGGCGGCTTGCTCGCCGGGCAGGATGCCGCAAAGCAAATGACGGATTTGGCGTTGAAGAGTCTTGAAGAGGCCGATCCGCAAGGCGAGGCAGGCGATGCGCTGTTTGAGTTGGCGAACAAACTCCTTAATCGGAATCAGTGACCGGCTGAGAATGAAGCGTCCTCACCTGCACTTGCGCCAAGTGCAAGTCTCGACTGCGCTCGAAAAGCACTCTTTTCGCCCAGGATAAGTCGGTTTTATTTTCATTGACACACAATTCTCGGCTGGCTATAATCTTGTCGATGATGCGGGTGTAGTTCAGTGGCAGAACGCTTGCTTCCCAAGCAAGATATCGTGGGTTCGAGTCCCATCACCCGCTCACACTGGCGCCAGCACTGCAAATGCAGGTAAATGTCGAGGATAAAATCCTCGACATTTTTGTTTGGTAAATTGCAAGGTAGCTGTCATGTGATCCCCCATTGGTAGTATGTAAAATCGTTCTGGAGGTCGCTCAGAAATGAAACTGAATGACAAAGGAACGATCTTATATGTTGAGGACAATCCAGATAACCGGATGCTTGTGCGCCGCGTGTTGCTTTCAGAGGATTATTCCCTGATTGAAGCCAAGGATGCAAGTGAAGCCCTCACCATGTTGAAGACCAGCCAGCCTGATTTAATTTTAATGGATATCAATATGCCTGATATGGACGGGTATACCTTGACGACGCAGATCAAAGCAATGACCGGCTATGAACGCGTTCCCATTCTCGCGATCACTGCGAACGTGATGCGAGGTGACCGCGAGAAAACGCTCGAGGCAGGCTGCGATGGTTATATTCAAAAACCAATTGACATTGACCAACTCACCAGGGAAATCGAAAAATTCCTGCCAAGGAGCACACATGCCTGAAAACGTGCTGGATACCCAACCCATACGAAAGCCCACGATCCCAAAGGACGCAACGGTGTTGGTAGTGGAAGATAATGTCGCCAACTTCGTCCTGATTGCGAGAATGCTTGGGTATTTGGGAATTCACTGCGAATGGAAGACCTCAGGCTATGAGGTTGTGGAATATGCCGATACGCTTCCGCGCCTCGATTTGATCCTGATGGACATTCGTCTCCCCTACGAGGACGGATACGGCGCGTTGAAAAAAATCCGCGCGTCAGACAAGCTGAGATCAATCCCGATCATTGCCGTGACCGCGGAAGCCAGCACCGATCAAATGAACAAGGCAAAGGATTCTGGCTTTGACGGTTTTCTTGGCAAACCCCTCGACCCGGATAAATTTCCCGACCAGATCCGACGCATTTTGAACGGCGAAGCTGTTTGGGAATTCAGTTAGCCTGATTTTTGCTTACAATGAGTCTAAATAACCCCGAGAAAATCCCGTTCTTCTTTACGGCATACTTTATCGCCGATGGTGACCGTCTGCTTCTCACTCAATTCTACGACCCGCAAGGACGTGAGACCCAGACGACGATTCCTCGCGGCTATGAGTTGGCAAGTAGGGATGTAGAAGCGCATCTCAAAAACGGCCTCGTGAGGGTAGACCTAACAAACACAGCAACTCTCCCAACCTCACTGATTATGTATCCGCGACAGTTGGGGTGCAATACAGCCGTGTACATTCCCATTGTGCAGGATGGACAAACGCGCGGGCTTCTCATGATCGGCGCACGACCGGGTCAAATTCTGGATGACGATGTGATCGAAACCTTTCAGCGAACCATTCGGCTTGCAACAAATGTCATCATAAGAACAATCATGCCGACTCAACCGCTTGATAATAACCGCCGTAACCTTGAAGCGAGGGCATTGAATATCCTCGCATCGAATGCGGCGACGGTGAGTGACTTGAGGACTTTCTACACCTCCATTCACGATCAATTCCGCACCGTGATCGGCGACTATGGCTTTGTGATTGCCTTGTATGATCAGAAAACAAATTCCATTAGTGTCCCGTATCTTTTTGAAGATGGCAACTTTTCCACCTTGGATACTTTCCCGCTTGGAGAAGGGCTTACTTCATTATTAATCCGCACGCGCGAACCGCTCATGCTGGTGGAAGATACAGAGAAACGCGCGGTCGCCATGGGAGCCAAGGTGGCCGGTAAACCGGCGAAATCATGGCTTGGCGTTCCACTCCTGGCACGCGGGGAAGCAATCGGCGCGGTTATAATCCAGGATTTGGAACATGAAAACAGTTTCAACGAAGACGATCTTCGATTTGCCACTTCGGTTGCCAGTCAGATTTCCAGCGCAATTTTCAATGTACGTTTGCTCAATGAAAGCCAGCAAACCGCTCTTCAATTTGAGACAGCCGCGGAGATCGCGCGCGACATCAGCAGTTCATTAGACCTGGACGAGTTGTTACAAAAAGCTGTGGAGTTGGTCCGTTCCCGATTCAGCTTTTATCATGCCTCCATATTCCTGAAAGATTTGCCCGAGGAATTCATTGTGATCCGCGAAGCAACGGGTGAAGCAGGCGCGCAACTAAAGCGGGCAGGTCATAAACTGGGGGTCGGATCAAAATCAGTAGTCGGCGTTGTGGCAGAGAGAGGCGAAGTCCTGGTTGTCAACGATTCAACGCGCGAGTCTGCATATCATCCGAATCCCCTTCTGCCGGATACACGATCCGAAGCGGCGATCCCACTAAAAGTCGGTGATCGAATCCTTGGGGTATTGGACGTGCAGAGCAATCATCCGTATGCGTTTTCGGACGACAATCTCCGCATCCTGCAAATCCTTGCAGACCAGTTGGCAATCGCAGTGATCAACTCCGAACTCTTTGCAGAAACACAAGAGCACCTAGCCCAGCACCGGTTACTGCACCACATCACCACAACAGCCGCATCGGGGACAACCCTCGATGAAGCGTTGCAATCCGCGGTTAATGGCTTGCAGGTCACATTGGGCGGTGACCGGGTTTCCATCCTGCTTGTTGATCGCGAGAAAAAGACCCTCGAAGTCAAAGCCGCGGTGGGGTATGCGGAAGAAATTTTGAAATTAAGAATTCCCATCGGGAACGGAATAACTGGCTGGTCTGCTTTACATCGCAGAACTCTGCGCGTGAATAATATTTTGCAGGATGTCCGCTATATAGAAGGCAGCCCAAATACCCGGTCAGAGATGGCGATCCCCCTCCTCTACCGTAGTGAACTCCTGGGTGTATTAAATGTTGAAAGCGAACAAATCGCCGCGTATGCAGAAAGCGATGAAGAACTGCTCGGTACCTTAGGCGGAAGCCTCGCGGCGATCATCGCGAACGCGCGCTTGCTCGAACAAATCCGTGCGCAGGCTGAACGCGAAAGAGTTCTATTCGAAATTTCAGATAAGATCCGCCGCACGACTGACATGCAAACCATCCTTGCCACAACTGCAAGTGAACTTACCCGCGCGGTTGGCGCAACCAGCGCGCGAATCAAACTCGGAGCAAACCTAATAAACTCCGGCAGGCACAAGGAGGCGGAAAATGAATAAATATTTCTCTTTGAGCCGCTTCTTCCCGCGCACCGATGGATGGTACTTAATTATTGTCATCGAAATCGCGCAGGTGGTCGCCCTTCTCGGCGCGATCCCCGGCTATATTTCAATGCGATTGAACGCAGAGTTCAACGAACAACAGGCGCAGGTTTTATCAAGCGTCATGCCTTTGTTGATTTTATTGAGCTTCGTGGCTTTACTCTATGTGAGTTGGCGAATCACACCCACTGCGCGAAAAAGATTGGACGAGATAGCGACCGGATCGCCAAAATCAAATCCAAATGACGAATTCAATGCGTGGCGGGAGATCACCAGCCTTACCCTGCGTTATGGCATTGCGGCTGTGGTTATTATTTTTCTATTAAACGTATTACCCGCTTCTATGATTGCTTTCAGCCAGAGCAATGTAATCTCTTCACCGTTCCAACCCACTGCTCTGAATTCGCCGACCCCTGCATACATTTTACTTGGCGGGATTGCGGCAATTCTCGGATCTGTCATCCTTGCCGTATTATTGATAGACCGCTTCACGCGGCCCCTGAGGCTGATCCTCGTTCCCAGTGACTTTGAGACTCAGCTGAAAGGACGCGCCGGCGCGCTGGTCGTCGGGAAATTCCTGGTCTTGATCCTTGCGCTCATCACGATTGGCGTATTACTCGTCGTCCCAATTGGATATCAACAAACGGTTCGAATACTATACACTGAAGTCAGCTCCCTGAAAATTTTCGCAGATTTGCGAGTTCAATCCATCCTGCTTAGTGCCCTCGCGCTGTTATTGGGTGCCGGATATTCCTACTACGTCTCGAAATCCATATCCGATCCTGTCAGGGAATTAATCGAAACCTTCGATAAGATCGAAAAGGGAGATTTATCTGCTCGTGCGCCGATCAGCGCCACAGACGAGTTGGGAATCGTTACGATGCAGTTCAACCGCACGGTATCCCGCCTTGAGGCGCTGCAAAGCACATTAGAACAACAAGTTTCGGTGCGAACAAAGCTGTTAACCGCCACAAATGAAGTCGCCAGAGTCGCATCGTCCAGCCTTGACCCGGACAAACTGCTTGCAGGTGTGATCAATCTTTTCACGGAACAATTTGGTTATTACTTCGCCGCGCTCTACCTCCTCGATCCAAGCGAAAAATGGGCAGAGCTGAGAGAAGCGACTGGCGAGGCGGGAAATCTGTTGAAGCAAAACCGACACCGGCTTGAAGTTTCCGGTAAAAGCATGGTTGGTGGCGCCATTCGTGATAAGTCACCGCGGATTGCCCAGATTGCATCTGAAGAAAAGCAACGCTTCGAAAATCCGCTTCTTCCCTACACGAGGTCTGAAATCGCCCTGCCTCTCATCGCCGGCGACCGGGTTCTCGGCGCGTTGAACGTGCAGTCCACCAAAGAATCTGACTTCGGGCAAGATGCCATCAAAACAATGCAAAATATGGGAGGACAAGTCGCAATTGCGTTGGAGAATGCACGTCTGTTTCAGGAAGCGCAACAGAACATTCGAGAAATGCGCGCAATTCAACAACAATATCTGCTTACAGGCTGGAGTGGTCTTTCAAGCCAGCCCGAAGAAATGGAATATGGTGTTGGCGATACGTCAGATGGAATCTCTAAAATGATCGAAGTGCCGATCAGCCTGCGTGATCAAATCCTTGGGCAAATCAATCTCGAAGCGAATGAAGAATGGTCTCCCGAGCAGAAAAGCCTGGTGGATGCAGTAGCAACGCAAGCCGCCATCGCGCTCGAAAATGCCAGGCTGGTAAGCGAAACCCGTCAGGTAGCGTTACGCGAACGCATGCTCGCAGAGATCAACTCAAAAATCTGGTCCTCCGCAACCATTGATGGTGTTCTTCAAACGGTTGTTAAGGAACTGGGCAGGCGGCTCGATGCTTCGCGCGCCACAATCGAATTGCACATGGAAGATCATTCATAAGCCATGGAAACCAGACGATACCCAACTCTTCGAACCAGGCTCGCTATTGTGTTGATTTTTCTTGCGGCACTATTTGCCGCGGGCATATCGTATGTTCTTTTTACAAACTTCCGTGAAGAATTAAGAGAAAGTTTACGCCACCGCCTAGACAATATCGCCACTCTGGCAGGGTTGCAACAGGATGGCGATACGTTTGTAAATGTGCAAGCACAAAACGATGAGTTTTTTCAAAAGATCCACGAAACGAATCTGAGGATCAAACTGTCGGAACCAGAGTTGATATTTGTTTACACCATGCGGAAAAGCGAGGATGGAATTTACTTTGTTGTAGATGCGGGTCTCCCCGGGGAGCCTGATATCTCAATGTATGGTGATATTTATAACGAACCGAGCCAGACTCTAGTAGATAATTTTGACACAATTTCAAGCACAATCGTTGAGCCTGATTTTTACACTGATGAATTCGGGACATTCCTTTCGGGATATACACCCATCTTTACTTCTGACGGAAAACGAGCCGGCGTTTTAGGCGTGGATATTTCCGCGAATACGATTCTAGCGCAGGAACGTGAATATCTTATCAAGCTGATAACAATTTATCTAAGCACACTTCCGCTATTATTTCTAGCCGGAATTATCTTTGCCAATTATCTTGCCAGACCCATCGTCAGATTAAGGGATGCGGCTGACAGAATAAGCAGGGGTGATTTTTCGTACAGGATCACACAAATTCCAGAGACGCGCGAGCTGGCAGAGCTTGCCGTTGATTTCAACGCGATGACTGCCAACCTGAGCAGTTTGATCAACGACTTGGAGCGGCGCGTGGCGGAACGTACGGAGGACATCGCAAAAAAGACAGACCAGCTTCGCGCCGCGTCCTACATCGCCCGCCAAACTGCCGAAGTGCAGGACCTGTCCCTACTTCTCAATATTGTCGTAAAGCTGGTAACAGATCAATTTGGCTTTTATCACACAGGCATTTTCCTCACAAACGAGGCAGGTGATGAGGTGACTTTGCAAGCCGCTTCGTCGGAAGGCGGCAGGCGGATGAGCCAAAAGGGACATGCACTCAAAGTTGGGACTCAAGGCATTGTCGGATACGTTGCGAGTCAGAAAAAAACACGTATCGCCCTAGACGTTGGGACTGACGCCGTTTTCTTCAACAATCCCGACCTCCCATTGACTCGCTCCGAGATCGCTCTCCCCCTCCTGGTTCGCGGCAAAATTCTTGGAGTATTGGATATTCAATCCGACAAACCCGGCGCGTTCACCATTGATGATATTGACGTGTTGGAAACACTTTCTGATCAAGTGGCGGTCGCGATTGATAACGCGCGTTTGCTGGATGAATCTCAAGCGGCGTTCCTGCAACTCGAAGCGCTGACAGCCATCCGCACGCGTGAAGCGTGGAGTCAAAAACTCGAGGAGGGGCAACGCGCCTTCACTTATACTCCGCTGGGACTGCGCGCTGAAAAGTCATCCAACAATGGAGACAACGCCATCACTGTCCCCATCACCTTGCGAGGGCAGAAAATCGGAACCATTTCCATTGCACGAAAAAATAGTGCCGAATGGAGCCAGCCGGACGAAGATATGGTCGCTGAAGTGGCAACGCAGGCGGGCCTGGCTATTGATAACATTCGGCTGCTCGAGGAAGCAACACAAAGGGCAAAGCAGGAACAGATCGTCGGTGAAATGGCATTTCGATTCAATCAGGCGTTGGACATCGATTCCCTGCTTCAAACGGCTACGCGTGAACTGGGACAGCTTCCTGGTGTGGAGGAAGCAACCGTCTTTATTGGCGATATAGGCGATCAGGAGAAAGCCGCGGCTGGCACGAATCGAAAAGGCAAAAGCGGGCGGAGGGACGACACATGATCCTGACCCGTAAATTAATTGTCCCAACTGTAATATTATTTATCGTTCTGCTCGCTGGACTCTTTGGATATTTCTTCTCAAGCCTTCATAATGCATACCACGAAGCTGAAGAAGGAGATCTCGCTTCCTTCAACGATTCGTTTTCAGCGGAAGTGGAAAATCAAAAACAACTCGCACTGGCGCTTGCCTCAGGGGCGGCGGGTAACCCAGCCATACAGGAAGCCCTTGCAAAAAAAGACCGGCAGAGGTTGCGCGAACTTGCTATGCCGAGCTACAGCCTCTTGATGGAAAACAACAACAACATCATTCTGCATCAGTATCACTTAACCGATGGAACCCTCTTTTTCAACGCAAACGACCCCGCGGCTTCTGGAACGCTGGAAAAAACGTTAAGTCCGGCAGTATTGTTGGCGAATCGTGAACAAACGCCAATCGCAGGTTTGGAATCTGAAGATGGCAAGCTCAGTATACGCGGCATCGTTCCCATGTACTATCAAGGGGAGCACATTGGCTCGGTAGAATTCGGAATCGGATTTAATGAAACCCTGTTGGTTGATTTGAAGGGAAAATACGGCGGCGAGTGGCAGATTTTACTCTCCAAAGACGTCGTCCCCGGCGCCACCTCTGCGGACGTCAGCCCGAATACCGACCTGATGGTATTTGCAACAACCCAGGATTCGTCCTTATTCAGCAATCCAGACAGCTACACTAAAGCGCTGACCGGAGAATCAACGATCACACATCCCAGCGTTGATGGACGCGATTATGCCATCCTTTCTGCGCCCGTGTACGATTACTCGGAAAATATCATCGGTGTTCTTGATATTGTTTACGATCATACCCACATTTCATCGGCACAAAATACTCGATTGATATTCGCAGGCTTGGTAAGCCTGGGCGCACTATCTATTGGAATCCTTGGGCTTGTACTCCTCACCCGCCGTACACTTCAGCCAATTCAAACGCTTACTCGCACAGCCGCGGAGATCGCTGAAGGCAATATTTCTTCGTATGTCAATATAGAAGCAGGTAATGATGAAATTGGCATTCTCGTAAACGCATTTAACCGCATGACCACCCAGATCCGAAATTCGATTGTCGGCTTGGAGCAACGCGTCGCTGACCGCACACGTGATCTTGAAAGTCAAACGTTACGTTTCCGCGTGGCGGCTGAAATTGCCCGCGACTCGACATCTGCCCGCGATCTCGGCGATTTGCTCGACCGTTCTGCTCAATTAATTCTTGAGCGTTTTCACTTTTATCATGCAGGTATATTTATCGTTGACAAAAACAATGAATTCGCCACTCTCACCGCTTCACCGACAGAAGCAGGCAGGAAGATGATCGCGAACAAATATAAGGTCCGCGTAGGAGATATCGGAACCGTTGGGCGTGTCGCCGCGACTGGCGACCCTCGCATCACTCTTGACACACGGTTTGATGCAGTGCTCTCAACCAACCCATTCCTCCCGAACACACGCTCAGAAATGGTATTACCCTTGAAGTCCGAAGATAAAGTCATCGGCATCCTAGACATTCAGAGCGATCAATTGCAGGCTTTCAAACAGGATGATGTTGCCATTATGCAAGTCATTGCAGACCAACTCGCCACCGCGATTGAACGTACGCGTTTGTTGCAGGAAGTGGCGCAGAATCTAAATGAGCTTGAGCGCGCCTACGGTCAGTATACTCGTGAAGGCTGGCAAAAACTTCGCACAAGCGGGCGCATTAAAAACAGAGGATATCGTTTTGATAACATCCGCATTGAGCCAACGACCCAATTGTCAAATCTTGGAAACGAGGCCCTTGCCAAAGGCATCATTGTCAACCCAAACGAAAGCGATTCGAGTCACGAAATCGCCATACCAATTAAATTGCGAGGTCAAACCATCGGAGTGGTAAACGCGAAACTTAGGGAAGGGTACACCGAAAACTCGATATCCACCCTGGAACTCGCCATTGAACGTCTCTCTTCCGCACTGGAAAGCGCACGCCTCTATGAAGAGGCAAGTATCCGCGCAGATCGCGAACAGGCTATTTCACAAATTACCAGCGCGATCGGCTCCTCCAGCGAGTATGAAACAATCCTGCGCACCACGGTCCGGGAAATTGGCAACCTGCTGAACGACACAGAAGTTGCAATTCAAATCCTTGGTGATTCCAGTGAAGAAAAACTGGCTGAGTAAACCAAAAGTATAGCAACGACAAAAAAGATGAGCCGAATTAACCAGATTTTTAAGACCGAAACTCAAAAATATGCGCTTGCGGGCGCCTTATTTGGGTTGCTGTTCCCAATAATCGCAACCCTCATAAGGATCGCAAGTTCCAGCCTGCCGTTAGATTTTTCGGCTGTAATCCACGTACAATCAACAGACCCGCTCATGTGGATCATTGATAGCGCACCGATTTTCCTTGGTCTCTTCGCAGCGTTTGCAGGCCGCCGGCAGGATAATCTACAAAATTTATATGAGGAACTAAGCAGACAAGGCGTGGAGCTTGAAAATGCGCAGGAAACGCTTGAACAACGCGTGAAAGACCGCACTCTGGCGCTCGAACAACGAGCCGCCCAACTTCAGATTATTGCAGGAACAGCGCGCACAATTGCCGCAATACAGGATCTGGATTCACTGCTTCCTGAAATTACAAAACTGGTCAGCGAGCAGTTCAATTATTATCACACGGGCATCTTCCTCTTGAATGAGCCGCGCGAATACGCTGTTCTGCGGGCGGCAAATAGTGAAGGCGGCAGGAAGATGCTTGCACGGCAACACAGTCTCCGGCTGGATAATAATAGCATCGTCGGATATACCGCATTACTCGGGGAACCCCGCGTCGCACTGGACGTTGGAGCCGATTCGGTTTACTTCAACAACCCAGACCTCCCAGACACGAGCTCCGAGATGGCTCTCCCCCTCCGAATAGGTGGGCGTGTGATCGGTGTTCTCGACGTGCAAAGCGCTCAAAAAAATGCGTTCGTCCAAGAGGATATCAATGTTCTTACAATCCTTGCGGACCAGGTCGCGATCGCCATAGAAAACGCGCGCTTGTTCAGCGAGGCGAAAATTGCACTTTCAGATTCACAGGCAACCTTTGAAAAATATATCAAACAGGAATGGCGTAATTTTGGCAAACAGGCAATGCACAGCGGGTTTCTATATGATGGAAAACAGGTCCTGCCTTTAAATGGTCAGGTACAGCGCGAACAGGCAAAGCGGGTTGCACAAACCGGAAGCCTCACCCTGGATAAATCTTCTGCCAGCATCGCCGTACCCATTAAACTACGCGGGCAGACCATCGGCGTCCTGGATGTGCGCCCAAAAAAGGGACAACGGCAATGGACTCAGGATGAATTGGCATTGCTTGAAGCCGCGGCTGAACGCGCCGCCCTCGCCCTAGAAAATGCCCGCCTTGTTGAAGGCGCCCAGCGCCGCGCGGCTCGCGAACGCGCTATCGGAGAAATTTCGTCCAAAATTGGCGCCGTCAGCGAAAGAGACCTGATCCTTCAAGCCGCCGTGGAAGAGTTGGGACGCAAAATTGGCAATACAGAGGTCGTCATCGAGTTGGCGGCAGAAGGTAAATAAAAGCGTCCATCACCAGGTAAACATTATGTGGAACTCAATCGTTAAATTCTTTACCCCGCCCTTCTTCTCAACCGATGAGAATAAAACACGCGTTGCGCGTTATGTGCATTGGATCGCACTGGCGTTTATGTCCGCCATCGTGGTTTATGAATTGTTAGGTAAAGTAATCTCCGGCTCTTTTACATTAAATTTCTTCGATATGATCTTGATCGGCGTATTCTTTGTGATCTTCGTTGTGTGGGGATTATCGAAGTATGGGTATGTGAAGCCAGCCAGCACTGCTCTTGTTGTCGTCTTATGGCTCGCGGTGAATGCAACTGCATTCTTCGGGTTCGGCGTGAGAGATTCAGCATTTATTGCCAACTTCATGGTTTTGCTGGCTACGGGACTATTACTGGGCTGGCAGGCGGCTGTGGGACTTTCTGTATTAACCATTGCGGCAGGCGTTGGTTTGGCATACGCAGAGGTAAACGGAATATCACCCACGGCATACTATATTTTATCTCCCATGGTGATTGTTCAGGATATGGTGGTGATATTTGCCATATTTGCTGTTTTTATTTTTCTGCTCATCAGTGGATTGGAAAATGCGATCAAAGGCGCGCAGGCAGGAACAAAAGAATTGGAAAAAGCCAACCTCGAACTGAATAATGCCAGGGTCCGCCTGGAAGAAAACAGGAATGAACTTTTGATTGCGAACGAACAACTGAAACGACGTGCAGAACGCCTCAGTACAATTTCAAACATTTCTAAAACAATTACGCTGGTACAACAGATGGAACGACTGCTTCCCTCAGTGGTGAATACCATCAGCCATAGGTTTGGGTTGTATCACGCCGGCATCTACCTGCTCGATGATCAAAAACAATTCGCAATGCTTCGCGCTTCCAGCAGTGAAGGCGGCTTGCGAATGTTAAAACGGGGGCATCGAGTTCAAGTTGCCGGGGAGGAAATTATCGGTTTTGTTGCAGGCCGAGGAGAGACACGAATCGCACTGGACGAGGGTCCACTTGCAATTAAATTCAATAACCCCGATCTTCCAGACACGCGCTCTCAATTGGTCCTGCCACTCAAGGCGGGAGAGGTGGTCATCGGGGTATTGGACATCCAGTCCGTCGAACCCAATGCCTTTACGGAGGAAGATGTGTCTGCCTTGCTGATTTTGGCAGATCAGGCGGCAATTGCAATCCAGAACGCGCACTCGTCGGAACAAGTGGAGGAAGCCCTGCGCCGGGCAGAAATCGCATCACAGCAATTGACAGGCAAAGCCTGGAAGGGATATCTTGAAACGTTCGAGCAAAGAGGCTATCGCTATGACGGAGTCAAGCCCGAGCGTTTGAAAGTGGCGGATATTTCGTCCGAATCCAAAAACGGGTTAAGTATCCCGGTTCGATTGCGCGGTCAAACAATCGGACGCTTGAAATTAAATCCACCCGAGGCTTCACGACAATGGACGGAGGATGAAATTGCGATGGCGGAGGCAACCGCTGAACGCGTTGCGCTCGCCTTGGAAAGCGCACGCCTGCTTGATGACGCGCAAAAAAGAGCGGCGCGCGAAACTTTCCTCTCCGATGTTTCTGCAAAGCTTGGCACGTCCTTTCAATTGGATTCGATCCTGCGCGATACTGTGGAGGAACTTGGGCAGACGCTTAAAAACACAACGGTATCTTTCCAATTGGTAAATCCATCCGCCGTGGTTGAACCGAATTCAACGAGCGATACAGGTGCATTCTCGGGAAATGGCAAAGATTCGGAGCAGGCATGACCGTAGAGCAAAAAACCAACGCACAAAATAGCTGGCTTGCCCGCATCGGACGATTCCTGACCGCGCCGCATCCTTCCGTGGAGGATGTGGGAGAGAAACGCCGCGCCCAACTCCTGTCCGTACTTACGTTGGCGCTCATCGGTCCATTAACGTGGGGCACTCTTTCAAACCCCACTGCAAGCAGTACATTTAACGCACTATTTGCCACAACGATAATTTCTTATCTATTGAGCAGGTCGCGGTATTATCGCTTAGGTTCCACCTTTTTTGGATTCGGTTTTACCTCCCTTGCTTATCTCTCGCTCCTGCTGGGAACAGCAGGCGGTTTTGATACATCCATTACAAGCACGGCGCATATCGCCATCATTGTTTCCAGCGTTCTGTTGCCATTGAGAAGTTTTATCCTGCTCGTAGTTTTGTCGGTGCTTGCCACATTCGGCGCGCCCGCCTATTCCCAAACGCCGGTGGATATTGCAAACGATTATTTCAGAACATCCGGCACGTTTATGACAATCGGTATCGTCTTGATCGGCGCCAATATCTTCCGGGCGCGGGTGGAAAGAGAACGTCTGGCTGAGGTCAGCGATATTAACCGGGAGCTCAAAGAACTTACGGACAACCTGGAAGATCGCGTACAGAAAAGAACATCGGAACTGGATGAAGTCAATCGGCTCACGACCCGCCGCGCTGCGCAACTACAAACCATCGCAGACCTCTCACAGACTATTGCGCAGGTACAAAACCACAATGAAATCTTCCCAACCGCCGCGAAAATGATCAGCGAGCGCTTCGGTTTTTATCACGTCGGCGTTTTCCTGGTGGATAGTCACAACGAATCCGCGATTTTGCAGGCCGCGAACAGCGAAGGTGGAAAAAGGATGCTCGAACGCGGTCACCGATTAGAGTTGGGGACCGGCATAGTTGGATTTACCGCAGAAACCGGGAAACCCCGCATCGCACTGGACGTTGGTGCAGATGCTGTTTTCTTCAACAACCCAGATCTCCCTGAAACCCGTTCGGAAGTTGCGTTGCCATTAATTTCCGCCGATAAAACCATTGGCGTTCTCGATGTGCAAAGTACAGAATCAGGAGCCTTCACCGAGGACGATCTTCGAGTGCTCGGTACACTTGCAAACCAGGTGGCGATTGCTCTCGAGAATGCACGCCTCCTCTCTGAAGCAAGAGCCTCCGCGACCCAGGTGCAGGAAGTGTATAACGAATTCGTGCGAACCGAGTGGAGCCGCACAGCAAAAAATGCGGAGCAAGCCGGGTTTCGTTATAGCACCGGGCGTATTGAAATGCTGGAAGAGCCATTGCAGGACGCGGGAATCGCGTCAGCCGTGCAGAGCGGCAAGGTCATTACGAATCAAACCAGCGGGTCCGAAGAGAAGCGTTCCTCCGTTGCCGTACCTGTAAAATTACGTGGAGAAGTGATCGGAGTGTTGCAGATCGAATCCACAGATTCATCCAGAATGTGGCGCGAGAACGAGTTGAGTCTGATGGAAGCGGTGGCGGAGCGCGCGGCGCTCGCCATGGAAAACGCCCGCTTGTTCCAGGATGCCCGACGCCGCGCTGCAAAAGAAAAGCTGATCTCTGAAGCCGCATCGCGCATCAGCGGCTCGCTGAATATCGAAAATATTTTACAAACAACGGCAAGCGAATTGGAGCGCGTCCTCGGAGGTTCTGAAGTGCTCATTCAATTCAAAAGCAAGGATTCGGCATGAACTCGAACCAAAACCTGACCAACTCTGAAAACCAGGAACGAATGCGCAACGCGTATTTGGTGTCCGCTATTTTCACAGTGGCGTTTCTAGCCGTGGCTCTCGTGTATGCATTGTTGGCGTTGCAAAACCCTGTCTGGCAACTCATTGCCCTGACTGCCATGATGTCTACCGTCGCGGCTGTTTCCGCATACTCCATGCGACTCGTTCGAAACAATAGGATTGATCTGGGAATCGGAATGGCTGTTGCGGTGATCATGGTGGCTATTCCCGGCTCTTCTCTGCTGGTTCAAGGTTTGGGCATTTTTCTGGGCGTCACGCAACTGGTCGGCATATCTTTGGTCGCGGGGTTGGTTTTACCCAGGCGCAACGTTTCTTGGGTTATAGCAGTCAATTTTGTTAGTTCAGTCGCGGTCATCCTGCTGGATATTTTCGGTTCACAGGAACGCTACAACCTCCCCATCGCGCAGATTCTTGTTCCCGCAATCATCACTCTTGGTCTGGCAGTTCTCGCGCTCCTCGTAGCGAGAGAGTTTAAAAATTTCAGCCTGAGGGTAAAGATCGTGCTGGGAATTCTTGTTACTGGCGCCGCCGCACTTGGAACCCTTGCCTATCTTGCCATTGACAACACTGCTCAAATCACCAATTCGCTTTCAGGGCGACTGGAAACAAGCGTAAGTTTATTAGCTGAAGAACAACTGATCAACTCTGTGTTTTCTGAATCCAATTCTGCCAACCAATCGTTCAAAGCAATTGCAGACGAAACAACAAGCCTTGCCCAATACTGGAGCAATCTCGAAACACAACACGACGGATTAAGCCAGGGTATTTATTGGGATGCAAGCACAAGCCTGGTTCAATTGGAGGCAGGCCATTATGGAAATTCGGCTGACGATGTCTCCTCCGTATATGTGCCGGCAAAATTGATCCTCACAGATAATCTGCTCGCCAGCCTGAACACATCTGCCTATCTTGATTTTTACGCCCCTGAAATTCTCGAAACGAATCCCGCCATCCTTGCCGTGTATGGGATAGACACGCTCGGCGTCACCCGTTATTACCCAAATATCGAGCTCGCAACCTTGTTGCCGCCGGATTTTGATCCCACCACAAGACCCTACTATGAAATTACAGCGCCGTTATTCAACCCGCAAAAAACAGCGCGCTGGTCCATTCCGTATGTGGATGCGGCAGGAGGCGGTTTGGTCGTGACAGTTGCCGCACCGGTATATTATGGCGCAGAGTTTGGCGGCATTGTCGCGGCAGATATGAAACTCGCCGCGATCACCCAGCAGATTGAGGAGATACAGATCGGGCAAACCGGCTACGCGTTCATGCTGGATGACGCCGGGCGTATCATCTCCATGCCTGCCGCCGGGTACGAATTATTTGGGATCAATCCTGAAGAGGTCAACCCGGAGGAATATTTCAAACTAACTGTTCTCGGTCAGGGCTCTGATGAACTTCGGAGCGCGACAAGCCGCATGGTATCCGGTGGAAGCGGATTACTGATACTTCCAATCAATGGCACTGAAACCTATCTGGCGTTTGCGCCGATCAGAGCGAATGGATACAGGGTTGGTATTGTTGTCCCAACATCCGAGTTGCAGGGTGCGATCATCACTGCACGCGATGAAACACAACAACAAATCCAATCCGCCGCACAACTGGCAATTATTATTCTTATCAGCCTCCTTCTGGCGGCGGTGGCGATCAGCCTTGGCATCGGCGGAATCATCGCTGCGCCTATTCTGCGACTCACCCAAACAGCAAACCAAATTGTCGCTGGTGATCTCACGGCGCAGGCGAACGTCACTGCACGCGATGAGACCGGATTGCTTGCCCAGGCATTCAACACGATGACGAACCGCCTGCGCGAGACTCTCGCAGGCTTGGAACAACGCGTCGAAGAACGGACCTCAGAACTGCTTGCCGCCAACAAGAATATCCAGCAACGCGCCTCACAATTCGAATCCATCGCAAAGGTGACGCGCACCATCAGTTCTACAAGAGACCTGGATACACTCCTCCCGCAAATCACGACGGCGATCAGCAATCAGTTTGGGTTTTATCATGTGGGCATTTTCCTTTTGGATCCACGTAGAGAGTACGCAGTATTAAGCGCCGCCAACAGCGACGGCGGCAAGAAAATGCTGGCAAACAATCATAAATTGAAAGTCGGTGAAACAGGCATCGTTGGTTTTGTCACAGGCGCGGGAAGGCCACGCGTCGCACTGGACACCGGCGCCGATGCGGTTTTCTTCAACAACCCATTCCTCCCGGAAACCCGCTCCGAAATTGCCCTACCCCTCCTCGTCGGACAGGAGGTCATTGGCGCTCTCGATGTGCAAAGCACGACGCCAAATGCCTTTGGGCAGGAAGATATCACCATTCTAGCCACGCTTGCAGACCAGGTGAGCGTGGCCATTCAAAACGCAAAACAATACGAGGAGAATAGAAAGGCCCTCGCAGAATCCGAATCGCTCTCACGCCAATTCGTTCGGGCGGGATGGCAGGATTTCACAAAAAGCCGGAAGCTGGTTGGCATTCGTCATTCAGGCGCCCGGGCAACATTGCTGTATGGGAAAAACGGCAAGGGCACCGACGAAGGCGAGTCGGAGGCAGACCAGCCCCAGGCGAAGCCAAGAGCCGCTTCGTTATCCCTTCCCGTTAAACTGCACGGGGAAGTGATCGGCTCAGTGGATGTACGCGCGCCAGGCAATCGTCAATGGGATCTGGATGAACTGGAAATTGTCACCGCGATCATTGAACGAGCCGCTCTCGCCATGGAAAACGCGCGGCTGTTGGAAGAAAGCCAAAAGCGAGTGGCAAAGGAACGCGCCATCGGAGAAATCTCGGCAAAAATCAGCGCGCAGAGCAAGATTGATGAACTGCTTAAAACAGCCGCAATGGAATTAAGCCGGACACTTCCCGGTGCAGAGGTTGCCATACAATTTAGACAAGATCAGGAGTCTGAATGATCAGGAAAATATTCAGCCCGCCTCTTTTCGATAACGATGACGATAATTTCCGCGCGAAATTCATTAATGGATTCGCCTGGGTGGCCATTATTTTGCTCGCGTTTGGGTTGATCCCATACTTGATTTCCCCCGGTGGCGATCTCACGATTGTGGTACTCACGGCGTTGATGGCAGTCATGTTCATCGCTCTTTATCTTTTAAGAAGAGGCAACGTCAATGCCAGCGGCTGGGTCATCGTCATCCTCGGCTGGCTGGGGATAGGCTTACAAGCCTTCACGGCAGATGGCGTGAAAGACGTGATTATGATCGCATTTATCGCCGTTGGCTTGCTTGCAAGCATTGTTATCAGCCAGCGCGCCGGTAGTGTCGTGATCCTGGTCAGTATTGGCGTAATCATTTTGCTTGCCCTGCGAGAGGCGAGTGGATTATTCCAGGCACGTGTCCAGGACCCACTCATCTATGGAAGGGACCTTTCCTTCATCTTTGTGGCAATTACCATACTGATCTATTTCAGCACCACCAGCCTGATGGACGCGATCCGCCGTGCAAAGCAGAGCGAAGGAAACCTGCGCTCCACCAACGAAAGATTGCACGAATTGAATCAGACACTCGAAGAGCGTGTCGCCAGCCGCACGGAGGAATTGGAAGTCGCCAATCAACGCAACGAACGCCGCGCGCAACAATTCGAAGCCATTGCCCAGGTGGCAAAAGCCATCACCTCCAATCAAAGCCTTGAAGAACTCTTGCCCCTTCTCGTTCATGTGACCAGCGATAAATTCGGCTTCTATCATGCAGGCATCTTTCTTTTGGATGAAAACCGCGAATTCGCTGAACTGAGAGCCGCGAACAGTGAAGGCGGCAGGCGAATGATGGATCGTAAACACAAACTGGGGATCGGGCAAACCGGCATCGTGGGATACGTTGCCGCGACAGGAAATCCACGCATCGCTCTGGACGTTGGGGCTGACGCGGCTTTCTTCAACAACCCAGACCTCCCAGACACCCATTCCGAAATGGCATTGCCTCTTCGCGTTTCCGGCGACTTGATCGGCGTGCTCGATGTGCAAAGCACCTACTCCGATGCCTTCAAAGAAGAGGATGTTGAGGCGCTCTCCACACTTGCAGATCAGATTGCCATCGCAATTCAGAATTCTCGTTCTTATGAGACGATGCAGAAATACCTTGAAGTAGCGCAGCGAACATCGGGTTCCTATTTGCAGGATTCCTGGCGCGCATTAAAACCTCAGAATCAATTATTGGGTTATTCGATTTCTGGAAACACACTTAAGCCGCTCGATCAGTCCATTGACTCTGCCATTCTTGCGAAGGTTTCAAAGGATGGGGGATCCGTCATCGAAAATGGAGAAAACGCAAACCTTGCGATCCCGATTCGCCTGGCTGGAATTGTAGTCGGTGTTGTGAACATTAAGTTACCTGAAGACCACGAATGGGAAGCCGATGAAATTGATATCGCAGAGGCAGTGGCAGATCGTTTATCACTGGCGCTGGAGGCTGCAACGCTTCTTGAAGCAACACAAAAACGTGCAGAGATCGAACGCCTCACCGCCGATATTACCGGGAAGATCGGTTCAACCACGCAATTCGATTCGATCCTTCGCACAGCCGCGGAAGAACTCAGCCGCGTGCTCGGCGGCTCGGATGTATTGGTGCAGATCCAATCTGAGGTGTTGGAAGCGCGTCCCGAAGCGTAACAGACCCAAGCCGCGAATGAAGCGATAACGATTTATTGAACCGAGTATAACTAATGATGAAGAAACTCTTTCAAACCGCAACACCTCCAGCAGATCCCAGCGACGCGACGCGGCGGAATACGGCAATCCGTATCAACCTTGTGACAGGCTTGTTGTTGCTTGCCGTGTCGGTCCCTACCCTACTAACTCTCACGCCTGAAGTGTCTTTGAATTACATCGGAAACATTGTCACTCTTGTGATGTCGCTACTCGCCTTTGCGAGCGCATGGGTTTCATACAGGTATAGCTCCACTCGCGGCAGCCTTCTGTTCATCGGCACGCTTCTTCTGATCTCCCTCGGCATTCCATTATACGCAAACGGACTCGGGTTGCAGTCTGGCATCATTGTCGCCATCATCGTGTTGAGTGTTGCCGCAACCACCCTGCCAGCCCAACTTGCCGCCCGCGTCAGTGTGGTCGCTACTGTTATCGAAGCGGGCGTGATCTTGATGGACCTGTATCTCCCTGATTTTGGTCTTGGAGAACTGGAAAGTGTGTATATCAATCCGTTTCTGTTTGTTATTATTTTGGTATTCGCATACTATGTCTTTCGGCAATATTCCACATACACGTTTCGCGCCAAACTGATTATCGTTTTCGTTTTAGTTGCCGTCATGGCCGTCAGCGCCGTGGCGATTGGGTTGAACACTATCGGCAGAACAGAATTGACCCAACAGGTGGGTTTGAACGTGAGTGAACTGGCAGACCGATTGGCTGAAAATATTAGCACGAATCTCGCCTCGGAGGTGCATCTGCTCCAAGTTGCGGGAACACAATTTGAAGAAGCGGCAAGCGAAGCTAGCGACTCGTATACAAGCCGCAATGAGGCTGAAATTCGTGAAGGCATCGTCTCCCGCGACACCGCCTGGCGCAATGCAGGGGACGACAGCCCACTTATTCAAGATATTATTGACAACGACAGGGCTGTTGAGTTGAGGAAATTTCGAGAGTTATCCCCTCAGCATGTGGAACTCTTCATCACAGATAAATTCGGCGCGAACCTTGCCGCGACAAATCGCACGTCAGATTACTATCAGGCAGATGAAGATTGGTGGCAGGCGGCGTACAACGCTGGAGAAGGCGCAATCTACATCAGCCAGCCTGAATTCGACGAGAGCAGTAACACCTTTGCGGTTCTGATGGCAATTCCACTATATCAGGATGATGAATTGGTCGGCGTTCTACGAAGCACCTTGGATGTGACCTCACTGAGCGCGTTGCTCGAAGAGGAAAAAATTGCCGAGATCGGACATGCCGATTTGCGTATTGGCCGCGTGGATGTATTAGGCGGCGAGACATTAACCCAGAGTGAAGTGGCCGGGATAGACCAAATCACAGCCTCATTTGGCGAGACCATGTTTGAAGATGTACCCAGCCTGCTTAGCGAGCAAAATATTTCGTCGCCAGCTGGCGATGTAGCAGAGCGGGCAATCGCTGAGTTGAACTGGAGTGTAATCGTCCATCAAGATTTGAATACGGCATTACAACTTGTGGATAACCAGGCGCGCGCAACTATTTTGATCTCTATGCTTGTTTTGGTCCTCGCGGCAGTGCTGGGATATTTTGCTTCGCAAAGAATTGCAGATCCTATCGTAAACCTCACCGGCATAACAAGCCAGATCGCGCAAGGGGACCTGAGCGTGCGCGCAAATATTCAAACGCAGGATGAAATCGGCGCGTTGTCAGAGTCTTTCAACCGTATGACGAACCAACTGCAAGATACGCTCAAAGGCTTGGAGCAGCGTGTCGCTGAACGCACAGTAGATCTCAACGCCGCCCGTCTCCAAAGCGAAGAGCGCGCGCAGAATTTGCAATCCATCAGCGAAATTTCACGGATCATCTCGAGCGAACAAAGGCTTGATATCCTCCTCCCTCTCATTACGCGCCTCGTCAGCGAAAAATTCAATTTCTATCACGCTGGAATCTTTTTTGTGGATGACAGCCGCCGGTTCGCTGTCCTACAGGCATCCAACAGCGAAGGCGGTCAGCGCATGTTAAATCGCGGACACCGACTCGAGGTTGGGCAAACCGGTATCGTGGGCAACGTCGCCTTGACTGGACAACCCCGCATCGCTCTGGACGTTGGGACTGATGCTGTTTTCTTCGACAACCCAGACCTTCCAGCCACGCGCTCTGAAATGGCGCTCCCCTTGAACGTAAGAGGCGCAACCATCGGCGTACTCGATGTTCAGAGCACAAAAGCGGGTGAATTTACCGAAAGCGATGCAAGCACCCTGGGTGTCCTCGCCGATCAAATTGCCATTGCCATTGAAAATGCCCGCCTGTTTGCGAAGACGCAACAAGCGCTCAGTGAAACACAAACACTCTATAACCAATACCTCCAAAAGGAATGGAAATCCTTCCGAAGCGAGTCTGTCAACGTCGGGTATCAGCAGTCGCTGACAGGCGGCAGACCACTTGAGGCATTGGTCGAGTCGGATGAAATCCGCATGGCATTGCAAAAAGGAGAGATACTCCTCGTCAACGAGGAGGCGCAGACCGAACCTTCCATCGTCGTTCCCATTAAATTGCGCGGGCAGACGATTGGAGTCCTTAACATCAAAGCCTCAGGCAAGAATCACCAGTGGAGCAAGGATGAGATCAACTTGATCGAGTCTGTTTCAGACCGGCTTGCCCTGGCGCTTGAAAATGCCCGCTTGTTCGAGGAAACAAACCGCCGCGCCGAACGCGAAAGATTAGTATCAGATATTACGGGAAAGATCCGAAGCGTGAACGATCCGCAGGCAATGATCCAGACGGCGATGGAAGAATTAAGAAACGCCCTCGGGGCGAGCCGCGTCCAGGTGATACCGCAGGCGATCAAAGAAGCTGAATAACCAGACAAGGAATGTGAGAAAACATGTCGTACACAATTGCTGTTTCAAACGAAAAGGGCGGCGTCGCCAAAACCACCTCAACCCTCTCGCTGGGTGCGGCGCTAGCCGAGTTGAACCATCGCGTCCTGTTAATTGACCTTGACCCACAAGCGAACCTAAGCCTTGCTCTGGGGCTGGAAACTGGAGAAGTGGAAATTACATCAGCCAATGTGCTGATCGAAAATGCGGCAATCAAAACCGCCATCCACAAAACAGATGTGGCAAACCTTTCGCTTGTACCTTCCAATTCGCGCATTGAAAGCGTGGAACAATACCTGCCGATGCGAAGCAACTATCTTTCGACGCTTCGCAACGCCATTCTTGCTGGTGTGCTGACCTACGACTATGTCCTGCTGGATTGCCCGCCCGCGCTCGGCGCGATCACGCTCAACGCCCTCTCCGCCGCAGATTTATTGATCATCCCAACACAGGCGGAATATTTTTCCGCGTATGCATTGAGGAATATGATGGCTTCGATACGCCGGGTAAGGCAGGAAAGCAACCCCGACCTCGCATATCGAATCCTTGTCACATTGCTGGATCGCCGCAACCGGACACATCGTAATATCTTTGAACAATTGCAAACCACATTCGGGCAGGGGGTTTTTACAACCGTGATCGAAATTGATACCAAGCTTCGCGAAAGCCCAATCGCGGGAATGCCAATCACACAATACCGGCCCACAAGCCGCGGTTCACAACAATATCGCGTCCTTGCTCAGGAGTTAATTGAGTATGCCAAAGAAGAAGCCAGCCGCCAAACGGCTTAATAAACTATTCCAGAATATTAAGCCTGAGGAAACCTCCTCTGAGTCGAAACGCGCTCCGCGGAAAAAGGCAGTCGAAGAAATCATCGCGCCGCCCCCCTCGCCGGTGATCGCTAAGACGGTTTCTCCACCCACACGCCCTGTGGAGCTCATTCAACGCGCCCCCCAAAGCACCAAAGAGATTTCCCTCGCATTCCAGGCAGGTCAAAACAACTGGGCGACCCTTCAGGTGATGGATGAGACCGAACAGCGAAAGTGGAGCCCGGATGATGAGCTGCTGGTTCGCCAGGTGGCAGATCAACTTTCCCTCGCACTTGAAAACGCTCACCTGTTCAAAGAGACCCAATCCCGCGCCGAGGAACTATCCGTTCTCAACGAGGTTGGGCAGGCATTAGCCGCCACGTTGAACGTAGATCAAATCATGGAAATCACCTATAGTGGTATTTCTCGCCTATTTGATGCAAAAAATTTCTACATGGCGTTTTATGATAAACAAAAAAATGAGATTATTTTTCCTCATAATGTAACCGAATCAGTGGTGGATAAATCAATCACGCGCCTGCCTCTCGGCAAGGGAATTACTGCACATATGATCCGCACGCGTGAAAGCATTCTCATCACAGATGGAAGCGACAAATGGATGGAGGAGCATGGCGAGGTTCCGGTGGGGGAACCGGCAAAATCATTTCTTGGCGTGCCGCTCGTGTTGGGCAACAACGTTCTGGGTGCAATCGCAATCCAGGATTATCACACCCCAAACCGGTATGGCGAACACGACATGAGATTATTAACTTCCTTTGCCAGCCAAACCGCGATTGCTATTGAAAACGCACGGTTATTTGAGGAGGCCCAGCGCCGCGCACAGGAAATGTCTGCCCTTGCAGAGGTGGGGCGCGAAATATCGTCCACACTCGACCTTGGCATTGTTTTGGAGAGGATCACCTCGTTCGCGTTCGATTTGCTTCAGGCATCATCGAGCGCGGCATACCTGCCCATCGAGCAAGGAGAAAATTGGCGCGCCGTTTCAGCTGTAGGCTTGGACGCAAGGGAAATCAAGAACGATCTCGTGAATCGAGGCGAGGGTGTCCTTGGAAAAGTCGTCATGCAACACAGCGGTTCGATCATGAACAATGTTGATCAATTGCCTGATGCCATCACAATTGCAGGCACCGAGCGGATCGATCTGTTTGAACACTTGATGGGTGTTCCGGTTTTATCCGGCAAACATGTAACAGGCTTGTTGGCGGTATGGCGAACTGGAGAGGGACGCGAATTCACACAAACTGAATTGGACTTTCTTACCAGCCTTTCACGTCAAACCGCCATTGCAATCGAAAATGCCCGACTATTTGAAAACACACAATACAATGCCGCAGTTGAAAGTTTAATCAGCCAGATTTCTTCCAGCTTTGTCAATGTCGGCGGCGATCAGGTAGATACTCAGATCAATCTTGCCTTGCAAAAAGTTGCCGAGTTTTCGAAAATAGACCGCGCCTATCTTTTCCAGTTTGCACCGGACGGCAGAACCATGGATAACACGCATGAGTGGACCGGTTCCGGCATCGAGTCTTATATTAATGATTTCAGAAATGTGCCAACGAACGTTTTGCCTTATATGTTGGATCACATCCAAAAAATGCAGATTTTCCATGTTCCAAAGGTTGAAAATCTGCCGGATGAAGCCTCGAAAGATCGGGAGGAATTAACCCGCGAAAGGATCAAATCCATCCTATGCGTGCCGATTATCATGCGCGGCACCACGCAAGGATTCATAGGTTTCGATTCCGTGAACCAGGAAAAGATCTGGCCCGAGCAGGATGTCAATATGCTGCGCCTGGTCGGTGAAATTTTCACCAGCGCTTTACAGCGCCAGAGAGCGGAGAAAGAAAACCGAAGCCTCTTCCAGGAAATTACTGCCAGCCAGGGGCAGCTCTCAGAAGCCTTGCGCATTGCCCGGATCGGGTATTTCGAAATTGACCTGCCCACACAAACCCTTACCTTCACTGACGAATTATTCTCCCTGCTTAACACATCAGCTGATAAGGAAGGCGGGTATCAGTTTCCGTTGAATGATATTCTTCAAAAATTCGTAATTGCGGAGGATGTTCCCGTTGCCACCAAAGCGGTGCGGGATGCAATTGACGCAAAGCAAACCAAAGGCGACACAACCTCGGAAGTCCGGTATCGAACGAAGGACGGCAGGGTAATCTGGGTGAGTTCGGCGTACAAAGTTGAACGAGATTCGAAGGGACTAGCTGTCAAAGTAGCTGGCTCCTCACAGGATATCACTGAACGCAAGACCAATGAATTAACACAGGCCGCGATTACCCAAATCTCGGATGGCGCGTTGATCGCCTCGACCATTGAAGAATTGATAAAAACTGTCCACAGTGTGGTTGGGACACTTGTGCCTGCGAAAAACTTTTACATCGCTTTATACGACGCCCAGGCAGATTTGATGACGTTTCCGTATTATGCGGATGAGTACGATCAGCCCATGCCGCCGCAAAAACTCGGCAAAGGGCTTACAAGTTATGTAATCCGCACCGGCAAATCGCTGAGAACCACGCCGGAAATTTATTCAGAGCTTGCCGAATCGGGTGAAGTAATCGGTGGAGGCACAAACAGTGTGGACTGGCTGGGCGTCCCTCTGCGAAGCGAAGCCGCGATTCGGGGCGTCATGGCAGTTCAATCGTATGACCTATCTGTTCGTATCACTGAACAACATAAGGATATACTCGCCGTCCTTGGCACACAAACCGCCGCCGCCATTGAACGATTGCAGGCAAGGGAGGCTCTTCAACGCCGCAACACCTACCTTGCCGCCTCATCAGAAATTAGCCGCCTCGTCACCTCCACGCTGGATTTGAACACGATCTTCACCCGGACTGTAAACCTGGTCAGTGAACGATTTGGATTTTATTTCGCCGCGATCTACAACATCGAAGAGACTGGTTTCAACGCTCTTCTTCGGGGCGCAACAGGCGGCGCCGGTGAAAAGATGAAAGCCGCGAAACACTCTGTGGTCGTCGGCTCACAGACAATTGTTGGGATCGTAGCAGAAAGTGGCAAGCCAAAACTGGTGGATGACGTAACGGCAGAACCGTCGTACCAGCCCAATCCACTTCTGGTGGAAACGCGATCTGAGGTCGCCATCCCACTCCGCATTGAGCAGCGCATCGTGGGTGTCATTGACATCCAATCCAAACAAACCCACGCGTTCACACAAGACGACATCTCCGTATTGCAATCGCTTGCCGATCAGGTGGCTGTCGCCATTGACAATGCACGATCCTATGAATTATCACAACAATTGATTAAGGACTTGCGCGAAGTTGACCAGCTGAAAAGCCAATTCTTGGCAAACATGAGTCATGAACTGCGCACCCCATTGAACTCCATTATCGGGTTCTCGCGCGTGATCCTCAAAGGTATTGATGGACCCGTCACCGACATGCAACAGCAGGATCTGACCGCCATCTACAATTCCGGTCAACACCTGCTCGGCTTGATCAACGACATTCTCGACCTGGCTCGTATCGAAGCCGGTAAGATGGAATTGAATTTCGAAGAAGTCAATTTGGGCGACATGGTAAACAGCGTTCTTTCCACCGCCAAAGGCTTGGTCAAGGAAAAACCGATTCAGTTGATATCGAAAATTTCGGCGGAGATGCCCGCAGTCCGCGGCGACACGATGCGCATCCGTCAGGTGTTTATCAACCTCCTTTCGAACGCGTCGAAGTTTACTGACGAAGGCTCGATCACTGTTGAGGCTCACGTTCAAAAAAGCCCCGCCGGCAAGATGGAAGCGTTGATCAATGTAGTAGATACAGGACCTGGCATTTCAATGGAAGACCAGGAAAAATTATTCAAAGCATTCTCGCAAGTGGATGGGTCCGCAACGCGTAAGAGCGGCGGCTCAGGTTTGGGTCTTTCCATCTGCGCCAATTTGGTGCAACTGCACGGCGGCCGCATCAGCGTGCATAGCGAGGTTGGCAAGGGTTCAACATTCTGGTTTACACTACCCCTTTACCATCAGCCGGTAGGGGAAATTCCCGAAGGCAGGAAAGTCGTGCTGGCAATTGACGACGACCCCCAAGTGATCAGTTTATACGAACGATATCTCAATCCGCAGGGATACCATATAGTGGCGCTCAACAATCCATTGCAGGCAAAGAAACGTATTCTGGAAATCAAACCATACGCGATTACGCTGGACATCATGATGCCGAATATTGACGGATGGACGCTTCTCACTGACCTCAAATCTGATCCTGCCACACGAGATTTTCCTGTCATTGTCTGCTCCATCATGGAACAGGCGGATAAAGGCTTCAGCCTCGGCGCGGCAGATTACCTTGTCAAACCCATTCTCGAGGAAGAGCTTGTCCACGCGATGAACCGTTTGAACAAGGACGGCACGATCCGTGAAGTGTTGGTCATTGACGATGACCCCAGCGACCTGCGACTCATCGAAAAGATTCTCAAGGATCACAGCCAATACAAACCGATTCTTGCCGAAGGCGGGCGCAAAGGATGGGATATGATCAACGCAAAAACTCCACACGCGATCATTCTCGATATCTTCATGCCCGATATGGACGGTTTCACGATCCTGGAAAAATTACGCGAGAATCCTGCGCTTCGGGATATTCCTGTGCTGGTCGTCAGCGGCGGCGGGTTGACGAATGAGCAGCACGCGCAGTTAACCGATTTCGGTCAACGCCTGATCACAAAAGGCTCCCTCAAAGAAGGGGAATTGATTTCGAGTATCGAGCGGGCGCTCGAACGCATTGAGTTGTAGAGTTTTCAATTCATTCGAGGCATCAGCCTCGAATGAATTATGATATGAACCAAATCTTATTACCCCCACAAGGATTCGACAGATAACATTATGTCATTTGTCATACGATGTTTCGATTGCGGGCACGCCGCGCCGTTTTCGCCAAACTCCATGCACTGCCCGAATTGCAACAGCCAATGGCGCGAAGCGGAATATGATCTGGCGGAGGCCGCAAAAGCATTTCCGTACGAACTAAAATCCCGCTCCTTTGATTTGTGGCGTTATCGCGAGTTGCTTCCCATCCGCAACCCCAACCCAACCTTGCGACTCGGCGAAGGCGGCACACCTTTGATCCAGGCAGCGAATCTTGGCAACATGCTCGGCTTGCCAAATTTGTTCATCAAGGACGAGAGACAAGGTCCAACTTCTTCTTTCAAAGATCGCCAGGCCGCGGTGACGATTGCCGCACTCAAGGAGGGCGGCATCACAGAGATGGTTGCCGCGTCCACTGGTAATGTTGCCATCGCGCTCTCCGCCTACGCGGCTCGGGCTGGGATCAAGCTTTGGGCTTTCGTCACCAGCCTCGTTCCCGGAGTCAAGATGCGTGAAATCGCATTGTACGGAAGTCAGGTTGTGAAGATCACCGGGTCATACGATCAGGCAAAACAAGTCGCTGCTGAATTCGCGCGCCAACGCGGGTTATATCAGGATATGGGCGCGCGCACGGTCACCGCGGTCGAGGCCATGAAGACCATCGCGTTTGAAATCGCAGAACAATTGACAATGCATCTCGGTTCACCGGATGATTCGACGGAGCAATCGCCGAAGTGGAGAACGCCCGATTGGTATATCCAGGCGGTCAGCGGAGGCATGGGGCCGCTCGGCGTTTACAAAGGTTTTCGCGAGTTGAAACAACTTGGACTCATTGACCGCATTCCAGCCATTGTCCCCATTCAGGCGGAAGGTTGCGCGCCAATGGTGGACGGCTGGAAAAGAGGGCTGGAAAAAGCCGAGCCTGTTCTTTCGCCAAACACACGGATAGAGACGCTTGCAACAGGCGACCCAGGGCGCACATACACGATGTTACGCAAGCAGGTAATTGAAACCAACGGCGTGTTTGAAAGTGTTTCTGATGAAGATGCATTCCGCGCCATGCACGTGCTCGCAAAACTCGAGGGTATCTCTGCCGAGCCTGCGGCGGGCGTGGCATTTGCCGGGCTGTTCAAACTTGTACGCGCCGGTGTCATCAAGCCCAACGATACGGTTGTCATCAACTGCACCGGTCACACATTGCCGGCCGAACAATTCCTCTTCGGTGAAAATTGGACGCGTGATGTGGACTTTTCAGAAGAAGTGGCACAGGCGGATACACCCCAGGAGGGATTGCTCTCCGCGCTCAACAACGTGACCCCGAACCGCTTCCCGCGTGTGGCGGTAGTTGATGACAGTCACGAGGCGCGTCGCCTCATCCGACGCATTCTCCAATCACAGGGCGACTTCGAGATTTTCGAAGCCACAAACGGACGCGAGGCGATTGAACTCGTGAACAAGGAACACCCCGATATCGTCATTCTCGACCTGATGATGCCCGAAGTGGACGGCTTTGCTGTGCTGGATGCCCTGCGAAGCAAACCGGAAACAGCCAACATTCCAGTAATTGTTGCCACTGCGAAGGAGCTGACCGTGAACGAAAAGAGCAGGCTTCAGGGGCAGATCCAGTCGCTGATGCAAAAAGGCGACTTTCTGAATGATGAATTTCTCGATGAAGTCCGCTCACTCATACGGTAATATGGAAATCGAGATGCGGGAAGCGACCCTACATAGGTCAACGACGGGCAATGCCCGTCGTTGTATTTGAAGCAAACAGGCAAAGGAAAATGCACGAAGGTCGTCTCAAAGGGATCAATGCCGCGCTGGTCTCCGCCCTCTTTCTGGGGCTTGCGCCTGTATTCGGTAAAGCCGCCATGGGCGCGGATGAATTCTCGCCCCTAGCAGTCGTTGCCTTGCGCACCGGCATGGCGGCGCTCCTGCTGGTATTGCTGATTGCCATATTCAGGAGGGAATTCCTCTTCATTTACACTGCCGGGTTTATTGGATGCGTGACTGCAGGAGCCATCAACGGGATCGGTTCGATTTTCTATTACATCGGTTTGAGCAAGTTGAACGCAAGCGTTGCCCAAATGTTGTATGCTCTCTATCCTTTTTTTGTTGCCTTCTGGCTTCTGCTCGATAGGCAATCCCCCTCCAAATTGACGATCGCCAGAATCATCACCGCCATATTCTCCACCTTTCTCCTCACCCGGGCCGATGCAGGGACCATTGACCCATGGGGGATGCTATTTATGTTGATTGCCGCGGCACTGTATGCCCTACACCTCCCCATCAATCAACGCGTCCTGTTCGATGTGCCCGCGCCCACGGTGACCGTGTACACGCTGCTCGCCATGAGCGCCATCGTTGTGCCTGCTTATTTTATTTTTGACAGAAGCTGGCCCCACGGAGACGCGCCCTGGACCCCGGTAATTGCCCTCACGATCGTTACCTTCTTCTCACGGCTCCTGCTTTTTCTCGGAGTCAAGCACATCGGCGGAATGCAGACCGCCTTACTCGGGCTTGCCGAATTGCTCGTTGCAATCCTGTTCAGCCATCTCCTACTGGACGAAAGCCTGACGAAAGTTCAGTGGCTGGGGGTGGCGGGCTTGGGGATCAGCCTTCTGCTCGTTTGGTTTGAAAATCCGCCAGACCATCCAGATCATCCCCATGGCTTGCTCGGCTGGATTCAGCCGCCCGACTTCCCTGAAGATTTTTATAAGCATTAGAAAATATTTCTACGGTCTCTGTGTTCCGCAGGATTTAGCATAGGGCGGAAAATCATCAGGGGTTGCTTAAGTTATACTTCCCTGCATGTCATTCCACTCAGAATCACCCATTGGCATCTTCGACTCCGGCGTCGGCGGCCTTTCCGTGCTACGGTCGATACGCGAGCAAATGCCCGAAGAGTCGATTATCTACTTCGGCGATCAGGGACACATTCCGTATGGTCTGCGGCCGATGGAGCAAATACGAAGTTTCTCTGAAGCGATCACAAATTACTTGCTAGATAAACAGGCAAAAATAATCGTCGTGGCTTGCAACACCGCTTCCGCAGCGGCATTGAAAGTTTTGCGCGAGAAATTTCCCGATGTGCAATTCGTTGGGATGGAACCGGCGGTCAAGCCCGCGGCGGAGCACACACAAACAGGCAGGGTCGGAGTGCTTGCCACGCCCGCGACCTTTCAGGGCGCGTTGTACGCGTCCGTTGTGGAACGATTCGCAAATGGCGTGGAGTTACTGCAAAATACCTGTCCCGGGCTTGTTCAGCAGATCGAGCAGGGAAATTTGGATGGCATAGCAACGCGCAGGATTTTGGAAGACGCCCTTCTGCCCATGCTCGAAAAGAATATTGATACAGTTGTGTTGGGATGCACTCACTATCCGTTTGTGATCCCGCTCATTCAGCAGATTGCGGGAGAAAACGTTCGGGTGATAGACCCTGCCCCAGCGGTGGCGAAGCAGGCTCAACGTCTGCTTGAAGCGGGAGGGATGAAGAGTCAGTCAACCGCGCGCGGCGAGCGTACCGAGGTCCATTTATACACATCAGGCGATCCCGCGTCGCTCAAATCCATGTTGCCGGTGTTGTTGGGGGAAGATGCAGAAATCGAGAAAGTTAGTTGGGTTAACGATCATGTCATTGCGAGCCGCTCACGCTGAGTGGAGGATGAAGTCCGAAGTCGAAGCGGCGGCGAAGCAATCTCCTCACCAATTCGGGGATTTCTTCAGGCTACGCCCTTGCAATGACGAATTACAACGCCCATGCGAGCATGAAGCCGAAGACCGCCACAATCACACCCAAATGCAAAAACAAATTACTGCCGGTGATCAAATTCAAACCAAAGATGAATGGCAAAATAAAATTAACGACCACGAGTGCGATGCCGATGAGCGGTAACAGCCCTTTGCGATGCGCAAAATAATTCGACGCGCGATCAACGAGTTTTGAAAGCCACTTCATATTTTATCCCCTTCAGGTTGATGATGATTATTTGGTACCTGCCAGCCATTGAACTGCGCGAGCAAACGCCCGGGGATGCGCCCCTGCATCAACACACCGCCGCGCCCATGCTCGATGCGCTCCACCTGCCCCGCCTCATGGAACAACGAAATCAACGCGCCTTGCTGATACGGAAGCCGCACATGGATGGGCGAATAGGATTCGTATAACTCCCCATGGATGACTCTCAGCAGATCTTTGAGGCCGGTTCCTTTCAAGCCGGAGATTGTTACGGCTTTCGAGTAGTGACTCACTACACCCTTCGCGGATTCGGGGTCGCGCAATCGATCCACTTTGTTCAATGCCGTGACGACCGGAATGTGATGCGCGCCGAGTTCATCGAGAGTCTCCTGCACCGCATTGAATTGGTTCAGCGCGTTCGCGTGTGAAATATCCACCACGTGCAAAAGCAAATCCGCTTCGGTGATCTCTTCCAATGTTGCATGGAAGGCTTCGATCAAGCCCGTGGGTAATTTTTGAATGAAACCGACCGTGTCTGTGATCAATGCCTGATAGCCACCGGGCAATTCGACTCGCCGAGTCGTTGGGTCAAGCGTGGCGAAAAGCTGGTCTGCCACATATACTTCAGATTTTGCCAGTTTGTTTAACAACGTGGATTTGCCCGCGTTGGTATACCCAACCAATGCAACCGTCGGAATACGCGAGCGTTTTCTTTGCGCACGGTATCGCTGGCGATGCGCGCTTACTTTTTCCAGATCTTTTTTCAAATGTGCGATGCGCCTGCGAATGGCGCGTTTGTCCACTTCCAATTGCGTTTCGCCGGGACCTCGCAAACCTACCCCGCCCGTTGAACCCGCGCGTCCACCGCCTCCGCCCGCCTGACGTTCCAGATGCGTCCATTGACCAGTGAGTCGCGGCAGGTAATATTCGTACTGCGCGAGTTCCACCTGCAACATACCTTCTTTCGTATGTGCGTGTTGCGCGAAGATATCGAGGATCAACGCCGTACGATCCAGCACCCGGACGTTTTGACCGAGCGCCTCCTGCAATTCGCGTTGGTGGCGTGGAGACAACTCATCGTCAAAGATCACCACTTGTGTGAGCGTCTCTTCCACGAGCAGTTTCAACTCGTCCACTTTGCCAGGACCGATATACGTCTTCACGTGCGGGCGATTCAGCTTTTGAGTCAACTCGCCGGCAATGTCAAGACCGGATGTGTCTGCCAGCAAAGCCAGCTCGCGGAGTGAATCTTCGAGCGGCAGAAACGACTTCTGCTGGTATAAATTCACGCCGACGAGGAACGCTTTTTCGCGTGGAGGGGTGGTAGGTTGAGGGATTCTTTTTGACATTTAATTTCTAAGTAATCATCCACCGGTGGTTTAGTAGCCTTATGCGATTATTGCGAAAGGCGCACACTTGCATGATTTGCTTGGCAAATCACACGCAAGTGCAGGTGTCGAAACCACCAGTAAGCAAAGCGAATTCTTGTTAGATGGTGGTTTCGGTATGTTCCTCGCTATCGCTCGGAACTACTCAACCACCGAGTCTTTATCCTTACTCCCAAGTGTATCAAACAACTTCGCCATTTTGGGGTCGGTAGATTCCGTCCGGGCAGGGATCAGGATGTGGAACGTGGAACCCGGACAATTCTTTTCATCGTAGCCATCCGACTCGACCCAGATCGAACCGCCATGTGCTTCAAGGATTCCGCGCGCAATAGGCAGTCCCAAACCAGGACCGCCGCCTTTGAATTTTGTTTTGCCGCTTGAGTGCAGGCCCACACTCCCGAGTTGACCAAATTTCTCGAAGATAATGGCCTGGTTCTCAGGCGAGATGCCGATGCCAGTGTCAGAAACAGTCACTTCTATAAAGCCGGGTAACGATCTTCCATCAATCTTGATCTTTCCGTGATCGGGCGTGTACTTGATCGCGTTGTTAATGACGTTTCGCACTGCCTGCGTGATCCGGAGCGCATCCACGTAAATCCATTGCCTGCTTCCTTCAAAACTGAGGATTTCCATGTTTTGCTTTCGGCTGTGCAGTATGTGTTCAGTCTCTTTGTGTAACGCATCAATCATTAGCCCAATCTGCATTGGCTGAAAATTCAATTGCAGAAGGTTGTTATCAATCATCGAAACGTCAAGCATATCATCCACGATGGTGCGGAGACGGTCAATGCCAGTGGTCATTCCGCTGAGCAGGCTGTCCATGTTCCCGCCTTTATTTTCCAGCACTAAATCCTCCATCATGGACGCGTAACCTTCGATCAGGGTCAGCGGCGTCTTGAGCTCATGTGCGGCGACCGAAATGAACGCAGACTTGCTCCTGTCTACCCGCTCCATTTGCTTCTGCACTTTTTCCATCTCGCTGGAGATATGCGCGACGCGCGTCTCCATTTCGTAACGGGCGACCACGCCCAATCCATACGTGTACACCGGAATGATCGCGGCCAGCAAGTCAAGTGCTTGCAGCTTGGTAAGCGATTCATTCGCCACCTGGATCGTCAGCGCGATCATGCGGTTGATCAAAAACGAGACGTGATACAAACCTTCTTCGAGATCGGTCTCGGTGGAGGATTTTGCCCAATCGAGCAGGATCGAATCCATCCATGCCGGGTCGCCAGTGGCGACGGATTGTTCGAGCAGGTCGAAGAATCTTCCAAGTTGCACTTCAAAGCCTGCGCGCACTTCCATCCCTCGCGCCAAATCATGCCCCATGCGTTCGATCCATGCTGGGCGAATCTTGACGAGCAATTTTTGTATGGAGGTCTTGACGGTTTTCTTTGGCACGGCTCTTCAATGGTGGTCGAGTAGGCGGAGGGATTTCGCCGTCGTCGACCGAGACCATTTTATCAGTTCTGCCCGCTTTGCAGTGTGATCCAAGTCCAGAGCGTTTTGCCCACCGCTTCCAAACTTTCAGCCGAAACTTTGTCTGGCGTGTCTTCAATCGTGTGCCAGTATGGGTAATCGAAATCAATGATATCAACAGCAGGGATGCCCGCGTCGAGAAACGGTCGGTGGTCGTCAATCATCGAATGATTGTATTCGGGGCTGAAAAAAGTTTCATATCCCAACTCGTTTGCCACAGCCCAGATTTCATCGGTCAGTTCGGGCGTCGAGTTATGCTCCTTGTAAATATTCAAACCCGCGTCGCCGACCATATCCACGATCACGACCGCGCGCGGCTGAACCGCGTTGTTCTTTACGAATTCGCGCGAGCCGAGAATCCAATCCCAGCCTTCGATGAGCCCGTTATCTTCGGCGTCGAAGAACACAAGCCAGACATTCGCCGTATCGCCCGGCAGTGTGCGCGCGAGTTCGAGCAGGACAGCAACGCCAGAGGCGCCATCGTTCGCACCTGGCACTGGCTTTGTATGGTTTGCAAAATCAGGATCATTATCCGCGAAAATGCGCGTGTCGTAATGCGCGCCCAGAATAATTTGGGGTGCCTCATCGCTTCTTTTTGCGACGACATTTTTAACTGGATTTCCTAACGCTTCGGACTCTTGGATTTCCACCTCCCACCCAGCAGATTCGAGCTCCTCCCGCATCCATTCCTGGACTTTGGCATGACCATCCGACCCGGGGATTCGCGGCCCGAATGCAACCTGAGTTTGAACGTCTGCATAGGCGCGGAGTCCGTTGAAGGGAGCCGGAGCAGGTGATGAAGTGGGTTGAGGTGTCTCAGATGGCAAGATGAGTGTGGCGACATGCGTGCTAGTAAGAGTGGGTTGAATGTTAATCGAAACTGGATCAGATTTAGGCTGGGAGAGAAGCGAGTATCCGTACCATCCGGTGGTGATGAGAAGCAGGAATCCAATCATGGAAATATAGACTGCGATGGATTTTTTTGTCATAGTGTTTTGTTCCAGTTGCCGTCCTCTGCGGCGTGCTCAGCGCCGAGGACGGCGGCTGGAGCATCGAGGAGCAAGCTCCTGCACCCCAGAATTGCCGACTCTGCACGCTCGGCATACATCTGACCGCGTTCGCGTTTTCCAATCTTTGATTTTAACTCAAGCGGCGGAAGGATTCCGAAATTGGCTTTCATCGGTTGAAAATCTTTGAGGTCGGCATGTGTCACATAGTGACAAAGCGCGCCTAGCATGGATGTTTGCGGGAGTGTGATGGGTCGTTCGTGATGGTGCAGCCGTGCCGCGTTGATGCCCGCGAGCAGACCCGTGGCAATATTGCCCATATATCCTTCAACGCCGGTAATCTGACCCGCGAAGAAAAGATCATCGCGCGCGATGTGTTGAAGTGTGGGACGCAGAAGTTTAGGCGAAGCGATGAACGTGTTGCGGTGCATTTGGCCGTAACGCAGGAACTCGGCATTTTCAAGACCCGGGATCATGCGAAGCACACGCTTCTGTTCGGGGAATTTGAGGTTGGTTTGAAAGCCAACGAGATTATACAAACTGCCCGCAAGATTATCCTGCCTCAATTGCACAACGGCATGTGGACGTTTGCCCGTGCGCGGGTGTCCGCGAAGCGCCTCTTTGGGGTTGAGGCCAACCGGGCGCATGGGACCGAACGCGAGCGAATCGAATCCGCGCTCGGCGATGATCTCAACTGGCAGGCAACCTTCAAAAAAACGACCGGCTTTCACGCCGCTTTTGATCGCATCTTCAAAAGAACGCAATTCAATCCGTTCCGCATGAAGCAAGGCGTCAACGAACGCGTAATACTCTTCTTTTGTAAAAGGACAGTTGATGTAATCGCCTTCTTCCTGTTCGCCTTTTTCATAGCGCGAAGCGCGGAAGGCGATATCCATGTTGATCGAGTCGGCATGAATCACTGGCGCAATTGCGTCGAAGAAAAAAAGATGTTCTTCCTTGCTCAACGCCGCAATGGACCGTGAAAGTGCGGGCGATGTGAGAGGTCCGCTGGCGATGATCGTTGGCGTATCTGGTATCTCCTTCATTTCTTCGCGAACGATTTCAATGTTTGGATGACTCTCGATTTTTTCAGTGACGAGCCGTGCGAACAGTTCGCGATCCACGGCGAGCGCACCGCCAGCAGGCAGAGATGCTTGCTCGGCGCACTCCAACAGCATCGAGCCGAGAAGCCGCGTCTCGTTTTTGAGCAAGCCGGAGGCGCGGTCTGGAAGGTTCGAGCCCAGCGAATTCGAGCAAACGAGTTCAGCCAGGTCGTGAGTTTGATGTGCCCCGGTTTGCAGGGTCGGGCGCATTTCATGGAGTCGCACGTTGAGTCCGCGTTGCGCGGCTTGCCATGCGGCTTCGCTTCCAGCCAGCCCGCCGCCGATTACGATGAGGTCAGTCATGAATTGATTTTACCATTTTGATGTTGGCGTCAGCCATCCGCGCCGAGGACGGCGCGAGAGCAAGTAAAGGTTGTATAATTAAGCGGAATGCCAACCCAAACGAATATCGAATATCAACTCAAAGAAGCCAGCCTGTTGTCCAAAGCGATGTGGTCAGCTCTGGTGGAGCGTGAGGCGGGCAAGTGGCGCATTGTATCGAACCACCACTTGGCAAAAAAGAATCAACCAGCCCTGATAAAGTTCCTGGGCAAGGCTGAAGTGGATTCATGGTTATGCGGCGCGGTCAGCGGCGGGCAGAGTCGCTCGGTCTCTTTGCCTGAGTCGAGCAACCTTGAAGTGAGCAGGTTGTTTGCTTTTCCATTGAAAGGCGTCTCGCGTGTCGTCCTTGCAGGCGCGGATCAATTCAGCAACGAATCACAGCGTCTGTGGCGGCTGGTTGTTTCTGCGATGCAAAGCGATGAGACCTTGCCGGATAGCGCGGCTTCCGCTTCTGTCGCGGCATCGTTGCTCGTCGCTGATTTGGATTCAGAGAATCCGTATGACCTCCCGCGCGCATTGGACCGCGCTCTCGCTTCTTTCGCCCGCCTCGTTTCTGTACAAGGGGGCTGGCTCGCCATCCGACGCGGCGACTCGCTCGAAGTGCGCGCCCAATGGAACGCGCCCTCCTGCGCTGACCTCGACCTTTCGATTGATGCGCACACCCTGCTCCGTCGCATGAATCGCAATCTGACGCCCATGGTTGTAAATCGCGGCGACACGCTGTGGTCTGAGATCCCTCATAAAGGCTTGAAATCGAATACAAAGTTGTGGGTCTGTGTACCCATCGTCATTGGTCAGCGGTTGATCGGCGCGCTCGTTCTGTGGCGGACAAGCAAGTTCAAACGAGATGAATGGAATCGGTTAATAGACCTGGTCACGCAGTCTGCACCAGCCATTGAGACGATCATCACCTTTGCAGAAATGGCGGGGCACTTGCGGCGTTTGGCAATGCTGAATGATTTTGCCCTCACGGTATCTTCGGGGCGAAATCTCGACCAGATCGCACGGCGCATGTTCGCGTTGCTTGCGCGAGCGTTTGGCACGGAATTGATTGTCCTTTATTTGTTATCTTCCGATAACAGGTTGTTGAACGAATACCGAAGTACAGACGGGAACATGACGTCAACAATACGGGGCGTGCAGGAACAGAAGATCGCTTCCCTGCTCAAGGGCACGCAGAAATCAAGATTGGGGGACGCTCAAACAGAAGGTATTGCTCCTCTCTACCCAAGTGCACTGTCCGGCTTGTACATTCCATTGCGGTTTCGCGGCCAGACCATTGGCATTCTTTGTGTGGAAAACATGAAGAAGGACGCGTTTAATTTTTACGATGAAAGTCTGATTTTTGTGATCGCAAGTCATCTTGCAAGTCTTGCTGATTACACACGTTTAAGAGAAGAAGCGGAAGGCAGAGCACGAAACCTCGGTTTGATCCATGAAGTAGTCCAACAAGTAATTGGTTTGACGGATCCACGCCAGGTCGCGGAAATCACCGCCGAATTGCTGGCGCGCTACTTTGCCTATGAACTTGCGGCAGTGTTCATCGCAGACCCAAGAGGCAACCTCACGATTGGCGGCTTCGGCGGCACAAGCCAGAACGTCGTGAAGCGTGCGATGAAATCGTTCGAATATCCGGTCAGCGGAGGCATCACGGGTCATGTTTTTGAAACCGGCGATAGTGTGGTCGTTAACGATGTGTTGAAGGATGATCGCTATCGTTCGATCAAGGGATGGCAGGCAGGCGCTGAAATGTGCGTGGCGATCCGCGACGGCATAAAGATTCTCGGTATTATTGACGTTGAGAGCAGTTCGCGTAACGCCTTCACGCACAATGACTTCATGGCGCTTGAATCGCTCGCAGGCATCCTCGCCAGCGTGATCACCAGCGCGGATCAATACCAGCGTTTACAGTTCACGGTCAGCCAGTTGCGATCCATGCAGGTGGAGCTACATGACCGCATGGAGGCGCAACGCAAAACGGAGAATCGCCTCATCCAAGCCGCGAAACTGGCCGCAGTGGGAGAGATGGCGGCGGGCATTGCCCACGAATTGAACAACCCGCTCACTTCGGTAACAGGCTTTGCCGAACTTGCGCTTGAAGGGTTGCCTGAGAGCAACCAATCCCGCAAGGACCTTGAGTTGGTGATGCGCGAAGCGCGCCGTGCCCGCGACGTTGTCCGCCGCCTGCTTGATTTCGCTCGCCAAAGTGAAAGTACGCGTGCACGCGCCTCCTTGAATGAAATCGTCGACGATGTAGTAGCATTGAGTCGCCACCTTATTCACACAACCGGCGTGGAATTAAGAATCAACCTTGACGCTGATCTCCCCTGGGTTGTGGTGGATGCCAACCAGGTGAAACAAGTTTTGCTCAACCTGGTGCACAACGCTTTGCAAGCCATGCCTGATGGAGGCGAGATGGAAATCTCCACAGCATCGAATTCACGAAATGATCGCAGGGGGGCCCTGGTTTCTGTGCGCGACACGGGAGTTGGAATTCCCCAACCGGAACAGGCTCGAATCTTCGAGCCATTCTTCACCACAAAAGGCCACCAGGGGGGCACCGGCTTGGGACTCTCAGTCACTTACGGAATTATCACCGACCACGGAGGTCAGATTGATGTGGAAAGCGAACCCGGTTCTGGATCGAAATTTACCGTATGGCTGCCATTATGAGGATGTTGCTGCGAGCATGTTATTGCTTCGCCGCCTCGGTCTCGACTGCTTGCGTCTCGACCAGCGGCTCCTCGCAATGACATAATAAAATTGTGGAATCTCTTTCAATTCTTGTTGTAGACGACGAACCTGGCATTGCATCGTTGTGCAATCGCATTTTGAGCCGCGCGGGCTACGAAGTTACTTCGCTCACCGACCCGCACGCGGCGATTGATCATTTACAACAAACGCGCTTCGATTTATTAGTCGTTGACATTCGTATGCCGGAAGTGGATGGCTTCGATGTGGCATCGCGCGCCAAAATCGTCCAGCCCGATATTGCCGTGCTTGTGATGACCGGCTTCGGCACGGTTGAAACTGCCATCCGCGCGTTGCGACAGGGCGTGGATGGTTTACTGCTCAAGCCTTTTGAGAAAGGTGATGAACTGCTTCAGGGTGTGCGGCAGGCGCTTACCGATAACCAGCGCAAGCGCGATACCGCGCGCGTGCAGGCGCTGCGCCCATTGTTCAATGTCACCGAAACGCTGTTTGCAGAAACGGATCAAAATAAATTACTCAGCCTGATCGTCTCCGCGATACGCGACCAGCTCAATTGCTCGAACGTCGCGTATTATCAGGTGGATCACGGCAGAGTCTCCGTCATTGCGGAACATGGCAAAACCTTTCAAGCGGATGATGGAAATTTCGCCGCGAGACTTGTGCAGCGAGTCGATTCAGATGGCGACCCGATTGTGATCCACGCGACAGGACCGGGGGAGGATGAAGCGCAGTCGCTTCTTTCCACGCTTGGGCTTGGTTCAGCGATCCTGATTCCGGTCGTACGCTCCAACATGCGGAACGTCCTGTTTGCCGCGCGCGAGGCATCCATGATCCCCTTCCGCGGGGCAGACTTGGAATTGTTCTTTGTGCTGGCGCGTCAGGCAGTGGTCGCGATGGAGAACGCGCGGCTGTATGCCGACTTGCGCGAATATGTGCGCCGAGTGGAAGATTCACAACAGGCATTATTGCGCGCGGAAAAAATGGCGGCGGCTGGCAGGCTGACGGCTTCGATTGCGCATGAAGTAAACAACCCGTTGCAATCGGTGCAAAATTGTTTGCATCTTGCCGGGCGCGACGATGTGCCGCCGGAAAAACGCAAGGAGTATTTTGATCTCGCGCGCACAGAACTGGACCGGCTGATGAAGACCATGCAGCGCATGCTCGATTTTTACCGCCCGGGCGCGGCGCGTGTGGAACACGTTGATATGCTCGAACTGTTGACCCATGTGATCAGCCTGACTTCGCAGCAGCTCAGCCAGCGAAACATACAGGTCAAGACCGACCTGCCCGACGCGCTTCCGTCCATTTACGCGGTGAGCGGACAGATCCAGCAAATATTTTTCAACCTGATCCTCAACGCGTTCGATGCCATGCCAACGGGCGGGGACTTAACGATCACCGCCCGCGCGCTTGAGCATGGCATTGAAATGACCTTTCAAGATGCGGGAGCTGGTATCCCTGAAAGTCGGCACAATAATATCTTCGAGCCGTTCTTCAGCACAAAGGAAGGCGGCACGGGCCTGGGGCTGACTGTGAGTTACAATATCGTCACGGCGCATGGCGGCACACTTGATCTGGTGAACCGGAACGAGCCGGGCGCGTGTTTTCGATTATTTTTGCCAACGGGAGATAAACAATGAAGTCCAATATTTTGGTCGTTGATGACGAACCGGTCGCGCGCCAGTCCATGACGGATATTCTGCGGCTCGAAGGGCTTTCGGTCAACTCGGTGCCAAACGGGCAGGCAGCAATCGAATACGTGCGAACGCACCCGGTGGAACTGATGATCGTTGACCTGCGCATGCCCGGCATGGATGGTTTGGAAGTGGTGCAGGTGATCAATCAGATCTCACCGGAGACCGAAGTTATTTTATTGACCGCGTTTGGCACAACAGAGTCCGCGATTCAGGCGTTGCGATTGCGCATCCATGATTATTTGCTCAAGCCTGCCTCCCCTTTGCAGGTGATCAACAGCGTGAAAAAAGGATTGGCACGCCGCGACGCTCGCCTGAAAGCGCGCGGCGGAACCGCCAGCACCGAAGTGGACGAAGGCAACGCAGAATTTACGTTGAAGGATGGGACGTATATTGATCTCTCGCGCAGGCTGATCCGCAAAAAGGACAACGTGATCCATCTCACCCCCGCGGAGGGACGCCTGCTCCGTGTGCTGATCGAAAACCCGGGACGCGTCTACTCGCACCGCGAACTGGTCCTGCTCGTGCAGGGATACGACACCTCCCAGCGCGAAGCCCCCGAAATATTGCGCCCGCTTGTCAGCCGCCTGCGGCACAAACTTGAATCCTTCCCTTCGCTGTCAGATCGTATCGTCAGTGTGAGAGGGACGGGGTATTTGTACGAAGGGGATAAGTAAGGTTACTCCCCCGCTGCCTCGACAAACTTTCTGAACAAATTCCGCGTGGACTCTTGATCTGTCAGCCATTCGGGGTGCCATTGCACGGCGAGTCCGAAGGGATGATCGGGCAATTCGACGGCTTCGACTAATCCATCGGGTGAATGACCTGCAACACGAAGCGCGGGCGCGATGTCCTTGAGTCCCTGATGATGGTGGCTGTTGACTCTGACAATTGGCTCGCCTAAGACGTCAGCGATGTGGGTCCCCTCTTCGATTTTTACTTGATGAACCAATACTGTTCGCAAGTTACCCGGGTAGGAATGATCGAGCGCGTTGAGAAGCTGATCTGGCAAGTGAGTATACAAGGTGCCACCGAGAGCAACGTTCATCAACTGACATCCGCGGCAGATGCCGAGGAACGGTTTGCCGTCCGACGTGGCAGCGTGGATCAACTTCAGTTCAACAGAATCCCGCTCCGGTTCCACGTCCGCGATGCGTGGGTGCGGATCGCCGGGGAAATGGTCGAGGGCGATGTCTCCGCCGCCAGAGAAGAGAATTCCATCGAGGCGGGAGTAGAGAGCCTCCCATCCATCGTCGGCAATCAGGGAAGGAATCAGGACAGGCGCGCCTCCCGCCTGCATGATGGCTTTGACATACGCCTGTTGCAGGACAATGCGCGTCTGTCCGTATTCATTTACAGCAAGATGCGTGGTAATTCCGATAAGTGGTTTCATAAACCTATTTTAAATCAAAAAGGACGCTGTGAGCGTCCTTTTTTCAGATTAGTTATCAAACTTCTGCTTGAGGCGGGCAGACTTACCAGTACGACCGCGCATGAAGTAAAGTTGTGCACGTCTCACCTGGTTGTGGCGTTCGACCACGACCTTATCCAAACGGGGCGAGCGAAGCAAAAAGGTACGTTCCACGCCCACGCCATTCGATGCCACGCGTCGGACCGTGATGGATTGCTCGGTGCCGCCCTTGCGCATGCGAATGACCGTGCCCTTGAATTCCTGAATACGTTCGCGTTCGCCTTCCTTGATCTTCACATGCACGTTGACGGTATCGCCAGCCTGCATTTCGGGTACTTTTTCGTTTTTCCTGGCTTCGAGAGCCTTTATGATGTTTGACATTTCGTCTTTCTTCCTTAATGGGGTTATTCTCTTTTTGAGCGACGGCGGATTATAGCACGCATTTTCGGGCATTACAAGTGAAAACGTTGCGAAGGTTCATAACCTTCGCAACGTGGGTCACGAATACTTCCGAATCGCCAGCACAGCATTATGACCGCCAAACCCAAAAGCATTGCTGATCGCAAGCGTGATCTTCTTCTCGCGCGCCTTGTTCGGGACGTAATCCAAATCACATTCGGGGTCAGGCGTCTCGTAATGGATGGTGGGTGGAAGAATCCCGTCGCGGATTGCCTGCACACAGAAAATTGCCTCCAGCGCGCCGGTGGCGCCCATCATGTGTCCGGTCATGGACTTGGTGGAAGAAATAGGAATCTGATATGCCGACTCGCCAAACGCGGCTTTGATGGCGCGGGTCTCAGACTGATCGTTCAACGATGTGCCTGTGCCGTGCGCGTTAATATAGCCAAGCTCGTCTACATTTGCACCCGCAGAATGTAGCGCCATACGCATTGCGGCTGTGCCGCCCTCCCCGTGCTCATGCGGAGCTGTTACGTGGAATGCATCTGCGGTTGCGCCATACCCGGCAAGCTCAGCCAGAATATTTGCCCCGCGAGCTTTCGCGTCTGACTCACGCTCCAAAACAAGTACAGCCGCACCTTCCCCCATCACCAACCCATCTCGATTCTTATCGAAGGGCTGGGGAGCCATTGAATAATCGTCGTTTCGGCGAGACATGGCGCCCACTCGATCAAAAGCCGCGACCCCCACCGAACAAATCGTCATTTCAGCGGCGCCTGCAAGCGCCGCATCAATCATACCGGCTTTCAACATCAAAAAAGCCATGCCAATTCCATCCGACCCTGAAGCACAAGCAGACGCCACTGAAAAACAGGGTCCTTTGATTTGGTGGTCAATCGCGATCATCCCTGCCGCCCCATTCGGCATCAGCATCGGAATCAGGAACGGGCTGACACGGCGCGGTCCTTCGGTATGGTTTGTAATCACTGCATCGCTCAAAGACTTGATCCCGCCGATCGCGGAAGAAACCAACACGCCGACCCTCCCGGTATTCGCTTCATTTATTTCAAGCCCGGAATTTGCAATTGCATCCCTCGCAGAGGCGGCGCCCAACTGTTCGAACCGGTCGCGCCGACGCGCTTCCTTCGCGTCCATGTAGCGCTCCGGTTCAAAATTTTTCACCTCGGCGGCAAAATGCACACCCAATGGAGTCGAATCAAATAACGTGATCGGACCCACCCCCGAAACGCCATTCAATGCGTTCTTCCAGCTTTCCTCCACAGTTAACCCGAGTGGGTTTACCGTTCCCATCCCTGTAATCACAACTCGTTCCATACTTCCTCACATTCTCCAATTCAACGTTCCAACTCACTTAACCCCGTATGCGCTTGCACGACACGCACTAGCGAAGTGATATCCGCCTCATTCTCAGGCGAAGCTTGCTTCTGTTTCGACGCGTCATCTTTGCTGATTCGTTCAGTCACTCCCCCGCCTTCGGGAAGTACTCCCCTTCCACCCAGAATTCACCGTTTGTGCTGACTTCTTTTTTCCAAATGGGAACAATCTCCTTTAACCGATCAATTCCATATCGAGCAGCTTCAAAGACTCCCGTATCGCGGTGTGCAGCTGTGCAGGCGATCAACACAGTCGGCGTCTTCGGATACAGTTTGCCAACGCGTTGCACAATGGCAATTCCTTCGATGACAGGCCATTTTGTGCGGATCTCTTCCGCAACCTGCTTCATCTTCGCATCCGCCATCGGGACGTAGGCTTCATATTCAAGGTAATCTGTCTCATGCGCTTCACCGCGACTGGTTTCACCGCGCACCATGCCGGTGAAGATCGCCGCCGCGCCTGTAGACGCGAGCGTGATTTTAGCAAGCAGATCGTTCAAGTCAATTTCGTCTTCGGTAATGGAATAAATAGTTGGTAAATTCATAATCATTCTGGTACGGCCGGCTCTCCCCGCCGAGGGCGAATTGACCTCGCCCCTACCCTCCCGACACCGGTGGGAACATCCCTATCTCGGCATTTGCGGGGACAACCGCCTCATCAAACGCGTATTCGCGGTTGATCGTGATCAGGGCCGATTTCATAGACTCTTTGAGAGTAGGGAAATCACTGGAAAGTTTATCTTTCAATCCATGTATTGTCATGTCAACGGGAATATCCAATTCCATAGACTTGACGCCCGCGCGCTCACGAAGCGTGGCAAAAAGCAATAACTTGATATGATTCATAATCCTCTAAATCCAAATATCGTTTGGGGCCGTCTTCTCACTGACAACTTCGCCTGTGTTAACCGTACCTGTCGGCTCAATTAATAGGATATGACATTCACCCTTAGCCACAGGTTTATGTTCCACACGTTTTGGAACAACGTATATCTCACCTTCATTCAATGTCACCTTTCCGTCACGGAAAAGAATTTCAAGTTGACCTTTCAGCACAAGAAACACTTCGTCGGTTTCGTGGTGGTCGTGCCAGACAAATTCTCCCTGCACCTTGACGACCTTGAAATGGTAGTCGTTCATCTGGGCAATGATCTTCGGCGACCAGTGTTCGGAAAATTTGGATAATTTTTCCTGCAGGTTTATGGGTTGATAATTCATGATTCCTCAGTAGGCGACAGTCACTTTCGCGGAGCGGGTGACTGTCACCTTGCTGCTATTCATTCACCACATCACCGCTTTGCCCGCCGTGCTTTTCGACCAGACGAATGTTTTGGATCCGCATGGTCTTCTCAGCGGCTTTCGCCATGTCATAGACTGTCAGCGCGGCAACGGAGACGGCTGTCAGCGCCTCCATTTCGACCCCTGTTTTGCCGATGGTCTTGGCTGTGGCAGTGATGACCACGCCGGGGAGCGAGTCGTCGAGCGCGATGTCCACGTCAATGTTGGAGAGAGGGAGAGGATGACATAACGGGATCAGGTCCGAGGTCCGTTTTGAGGCGGTGATTCCGGCGATCTGCGCGATGATGAGCGCGTCGCCTTTTTTAATTTGTCCCGCGCGGATTAATTCCAGCGTCTCTCTTTTCATATGAACTTCACCGCGCGCGATGGCGATCCGTTCCGTATCCGGCTTGTGGCTTACATCCACCATGTGAGCGGCGCCTTGTTCATCGAGATGAGTCAGTTTATTGGGCATAGGTAGATTATAACCGCCCTTCGGCTGTGCTATCCCTCCACTCAGAACGAAGCCGATGATATAATCCCGCTTCATGGATAACCTGCTGGGTCGCCAGTTGAACTACAACGTACAGACGCCCGTGTATGATGGACCGCTCGACTTGTTGCTCGATTTGATCGAGCGCGCCGAGTTGGATGTCACATCGGTGTCGCTGGCGATGGTAACCGATCAGTATCTGGCATATATCAACGGCATGGAAGAATTGAACGCGGATGAAATTTCTGCATTCATTGTTATCGCCGCAAAATTGTTGCAGATCAAATCCGAAGCGTTACTGCCAAGACCGCCCGCGCGCGAACCCGGCGAAGAGGACGCGGGCCAATCGCTTGTTGATCAATTGAAGTTATACAAACGCTTCAAGGAGATCGGTGGATGGATGAACACCCGGCAGGAAGCCGGCTTGCGAACGTACTTGCGTGTCGCTCCCCCGCCGAAGGTCGAACCGAAACTCGATCTATCGAATCTCACCCTGGAGAAACTCACCGCCGCGGCTGACATTGTGTTTGCCAGAGAAAAGGAAAAGCAACCGCTTGGCGTACTCATCGCGGCTCCGCGGGTGACCATCCGCGAGAAGATCGAGTTGATTACCAAGACGATGAAGAATATCCAACGCATGGCATTCAGCGGACTCGTCACCGATCGATCCACGCGCGTTGAAATCGTAGTGACGTTTTTAGCCCTGCTCGAGTTAATCAAACGCTACCGTATTTCGGCAGTTCAAAATGAATTGTTCGGAGAAATTGAATTTGAGAAAATGGGGGATTGGAACGAGGAAGAAGATATAGAGATCGAGTTTGAATAAAAAAGGGCTCTTTGGGATTAAGTGGGGTGAAGTTGCCACAGAGCGCACAGAGACCTTTGAGAAAAAGCTCAAAAACTCATTTTCTCTGTGATCTCTGTGGCTTACCCCACCAAATACCAGAGAACCTAAAAAAGGAGAATGGAGACTGGAGATCAGTGATATGACGATCACGTAAGTTAGGCTGGTCGTTTCTGTCCTGCGACTCGGCTTGCAAGCCAGAGACCGAGCAGGGACCCAACGTTATCGAAAATCACCACATCCCACACTGACGGAAACCTTCCGGGGACAAAGGATTGATGAACTTCGTCGGTGACGGCATAAAGAATTGCAAGCAGCCATGCCAGCCAGCGGCGATTTTTTTTCGTTCCAAGCGCAAACCAACACCAAAAGGCAAGAACTGCAAACTCGAAGACATGTCCTGACTTTTTGATGAGGGCATCAGCCCAATCAAAGTTTGGCAATTCATTTGACGGCCGGGAGGAAAACCAAAAGATGATTTCCATCGTCAATAAGGCGGGAATCCATTTGTAAATGCGAATAGTACTCATTAAAGGACAATCAAAAAGCCACCGCCATAAAAGACGATGGCATTGATTCAAATGCCATTAAATCAGATGTCTTGCAAACTGATCGTAACCGTTCGGCTTCCGTCGCCCAGGTCAACGCTTTGGATCACGACCGCCTTGCCGGTTGGGTCGCCATCAAAGACGATGCTGAAAACACCGCCAGAGACCACGGTGAGCAATTCGCGCTCGGTGTAGCCGCGGGAGTTGTATTCATCGCGATAAAACTTCATCACGTCCTCCAACGACAGCTTTGTGTAGTACAGAACGCTGTCATTGCTCACTTCGGTTATGTCATACGCGTCATCGGTGAGAGGGAACCCAGAGTCAGAAGTTTTTCCACCGCCGCCATCATTCGATCCGCTGTCCTGCGTTGCCGCGTCCGGCGGATTCGAATCTCCGGTGTCAGGCGAGACTGGCGGTTCGCTATTGCCTGCGCCAGTCAGAGCCTGGCAGGCGATCGAAGCCAGTACCAAAACAGTCAATGCCAGAATAATGCGTTTGCGATTCATTCTTGCTCCTTTTCATTTGGTTGAATAGACCTCTTGCATAAGTGAACCATTGCTTAGCCGCACACCTGCCTGATTTGCTAAGCAAATCACGGGCGGCGCCGCGGGAGTTCGCAGAGACCTTTGAGAAAACTCATTTTCTCTGTGGTCTCTGCGGCAAAGAGACTTTCACAAGAGTTCAAATTAACAAACCAATTCTATCATTGGTATTGAGCCGATTCCAACGGGTACAATCAAGGCGATGATAAAAACCAATGAAGTCCTCTTGAAAGAGAACGATGCCTGGCTCCATTTTGCTGAACCGCATCGTGTGATTGTCGCCGAGCAATTAACGGATGTTCTCCCCGCATTGCGGGAAACCGAACGCCTTGTCAACAAGAACGGATGGCACGCCGCGGGATTCGTCAGTTATGAAGCCGCGCCTGCTTTTGACTCAGCCCTTCGCGCCTCGACTGCACTCCTCGACGAGCCCTCGTCGCTCCGCTCACATCATCCCGATGCTTTTTCGGGAGCGCGGGGAGATTTTCCCCATGTCTGGCTTGGACTCTACCCTCAGCCCCGCATCATTTCCCTGTCTCAACCTGCTTCGCCACAACCGGCATTGACCTGGTCCCCAACTATTGACCGCGATACATACAACTCTGCCATCGAGCAGATCAAAGATCACATCGCAGACGGGCGGACGTATCAAGTCAACTACACAATGCGGTTGCGGACAGACTTCAATGCAGATGCGTGGGATTTCTTCCTGCATCTTGCGCAAAGGCAGAATAATCATGCCGCATATATTGATACAGGACGCTGCGTCATTTGCTCAGCATCGCCTGAATTGTTTTTTCAACTGGATGGTGAGACCATCACAGGCAGGCCGATGAAGGGGACGACACGTCGGGGGCGCACCACGCTTGAAGATCAGGAGCAGGCTCAGTGGTTGAAAGATTCGGAGAAGAATCGCGCGGAGAACGTCATGATCGTGGACATGATCCGCAATGACCTGGGCCGCATCGCAAGAGTCGGCAGTGTACACGTCCCCGAATTGTTCACGGTTGAGAAATATCCCACGCTTTGGCAAATGACATCCACCGTCACGGCGAAAACGAGCGCGTCACTGACGGAGATTTTCACGGCGCTCTTTCCGTGCGCGTCCATCACGGGCGCGCCAAAGGTCAGCACCATGCGAATCATCGCGGAACTCGAAACGACACCGCGAAAAATCTACACGGGGAGTATCGGCTACATCGCGCCGGATCGCAAAGCAAAATTCAATGTCGCCATACGCACCGCGTTGATTGACCGCGAGACACGCACCGCCGAATACGGCGTGGGCGGTGGCATCGTGTGGGACTCGACCAGCGCCGACGAATACGAAGAGGCATTGCTCAAAGCGCGCGTGCTGACCGAGTTTATGCCGCAATTCTCCCTGCTCGAAACCATGCTCTGGACTCCCGAAGAGGGATTTTTTCTGCGCGAGAAGCATATTGCGCGCCTGTTGGATTCGGCAAGTTATTTTGATTTTCCCATTTCAGGTGAAACCCGGTGGTCGAGTAGGCGGTGGGGTCTCGATATAGACTTCGTCCACTCGACCACCGCCGCTGTATCGAAACCACCACTGCCAAAAGAAATCATCGAATCATACCTAAATGAAATTTCCTCCCAATTCAAATCCCCGCAACGAGTGAGATTGTTGCTTGATAAATCAGGCAAACTAAGTTCAGAAGCGAAACCTTTTCAACCTCACATGCTCCCGGCGGCGTCCCCGCCGTCCGCGGCGGCTGGAGCATATGAGGCTTTAAAAGCCTGTCTCGCAAAAGAGCCCATCAATTCACGGGATGTGTTTATCTTCCACAAGACCACATTTCGAGAGATGTACGATTCCGCTCGAAAAGATTTCCCAGGTTACGACGATGTTCTGCTTTACAACGAGAACAAAGAACTGACCGAGTTCACCATCGGCAACCTCGTTGTTGAATTGGACGGTAAACTCTTCACCCCGCCCCTCTCGTGCGGAATACTCGCGGGAACCTTCCGCGCGCATTTGCTGGAGACGGGTCAGGTAACGGAGAGAATCGTTCACGTTGAAGATTTGAGGGATTGCGCGAAGATTTTTCTCGTCAATTCAGTGTGGAAGTGGCAGAGGGTTGAAATAATAAAGTGACTGTCATCTTGCAGATGACAGTCACTTCTGACTTCTCACGGCAACCCAAATTGCTGACGTTCCTCCGGCGTGAGTTCACGCACCACGCAACATTCTTTGGCATAGGCGACCAAATCCTCGGTGGATTGCCATACCCTATAAATTTCAACCGATGGCAACCCGCTTGACCCAACTAGGTGCGTGCCATCCGGCGACCAAGCCACGTTGAGCAGGATGTCGCCAATAGGCACGGAGAAACTTAGCAATACTGCACCAGTATCCGGATTCCAAATTTTAACCGTGCCAGAAAAATCTCCGGTGGCGATGCGTTGACCATTCGGTGACCAACGGGCACCTAAGTTAAGTCCAGCTGTATGCTCGTTGAAGACAAGGATTTTTTCCCCGGTCTCGGAATTCCAGATGGTTGCACCATCACCACCCCAACTGGTGGTGAGAATTCGATCTCCATTTGGCGACCAGGAACTTGCACTGCAAAAGTCCGCAGGATCGCCAAATGATAAATCTGCGGTATTGTTGACATATCCGCCCAAAATCGGGTCACCTGTATTGGCATCCCATAATTGAAGCACTTGAGGGATTGAACAGGTAGCTATCCGCTTTCCATCTGGCGACCAGTTCGCGGCCGGAGCTGTATCGCCGGTGGGCTGAAAAACAAAATATTCCTCACCTGTGCGCGCGTCCCATACCCTCACCGTGCCTGATCCTCCCACTGTCATGATTCGTGAGCCGTCTGGCGACCAGCCGCCCCCGAATAAAGCATCTATGCCTATAAATTTTCCTGTTGGCTCCCCTACATGACCAGTGAAGGTAAGTAATTCCTCCCCAGTATTTGCGTCCCATACTTTTGCAAGATTATCCCAACCGGTTGTCACGACCCGTGATCCGTCGGGTGACCAATAAACATCTTGCGTCGAGCTAGTATGTCCAGCCAGCGTCAGGAGAACATCACCAGTCTGAAAATCCCATATTATTGTATTCCCAAAGGTATCAATAGTGGCGATACGCTTCCCATCCGGCGACCACGATACCCATCCAACGCTCTTCTGAGCACCAGAGAGTGTCAGCGTGGTAGGCGAAGCATCCCAGATCCGTACCGAGTAACCCGCCCCGGCTGTCGTAGCTAACGATTTGCCATTCGGCGACCATGCAATATCAAAAGGTTCAGAGGTGTGTCCTTGCAAAGCAAAGGCGTCGTTACCAGAAGCAACATCCCAGACTTGCGCGATTCCCGTGGCGCTTGTGGTGGCAAGTTGTAATCCATCTGGTGACCACGCGGCTTGCCAGACTGGGTTCACTAAACGAATATCTGAAAGTTCTACACCAGTTTCCGCATCCCACACGCGAACCGTACCATCTTCGCTAGCAGTCGCAAGCCGCCTTCCATCTGGCGACCATGCCACACTCCAAACCCCGATTGTATGCCCTGATAAAACAATTTGTTCTTCACCGGTTTCTCCATCCCAGAGTCTGGCTGTTCCATCATCGCCAGCGGTTGCAATGTGTTTTCCATCAGGTGACCAAGCCACACGCTTCACCGGACCTGTATGGTTGGATAACGTAAATTTTTCTTTTCCTGTCTTTGCGTTCCAAATTTTGACAGTCCCATCCTTACTAGCGGATGCGACCCAGAGTCCATCCGCAGACCACGACACGCTCCATACCTCATCGCTATGCCCCGAGAATGTGATAATTTCCTTTCCGGTTGCAACTTCCCATACTTTTGCGGTCTTATCCAAACCAGCAGTAGCGATACGGGATCCATCCGATGACCAAGCCAGTTCTCGAACACCTAAAAAGAAACCTGCATCAAACGCAGGGTGAGCAGAAATGGTGTGCAATTCTGCACGAGTCTCTGTGTCCCATATTCGAAGTACACCATCTTTGCCGGTTGTAGCAAACATGCTTCCATCAGGCGACCAAGCCATATCCATCACAGTGTCATTGTGCCCTGTCACAATATAGCGCAGACGAAACTCATGCACAATTTGACCAAGCGCCTGCTCCGCCTGCCAGGTGTACGGATAATTCTCCAACGCCTCTAGCGCAAGCAACACCGAGCGTTCCGGTGATGTTCCATCCAACTCCAACATTGTCTGTGATGCCAATCCAATACTCGCTTGCCGCAATGCCTCCTCGCGTTGTTTGTTCGCCCATATCGCCAACCCGCCGCTGATGATCGCCGCGATCAAGAACACACCAACCAATACCTGCAACACACGTTGAACTCGCTGTTTGAGTCTGGCTTCTCGCGCTTGTTGTTCAGCCTGCGCGGTTTTTTCCTTCACAGACAAATCAATACTGGCATTCAGAAAATCACGCTCGTGCTGGGTTAATGCCAATCCGGTTGATCCACTCCAACCCTCGAATTGCGCGAGATGCGCGCCGGTCAACAGGAAACTCTCATCGCGATTTGCATGTCCCCATTCGTGCGCGGCATTCGCCAATTGCCTTTGCAAACGCAGGTCGGCGCGGCTTTCGTTCAACCACTCGCGCAGGCGCGTCCATTCGCGCAGTAACGCCTCGTGCGCCACTTCCACCGTTGGACCGCGCGTGATCGGATCGTTATCAAACGTGAGCAGACGTGTCTTATTGAAGACATCGAGAATCTCCATGATGGATGAATGACGAAAAGCCGCTTCGCTCCCCCCTTCGACACGGCTCAGGGCAGGCGCCTTAAGTTGCTCCAGTTCCCCAAGCAGGACTCTCCGCCGCGTATCTTCCATGCCTTCCCCAAGCGTCACGAGACGCAATAACAACTGGCGCGCAATGGTCTGCTGATTTTCATTCAAGCCCGCGTACACTTCCTCCGCGCGCCGACCCAATGCACCCAATGCCCCGCCAATTTCATCATACGAAGTTTTTGTCAAAGCATTGCCTGTGCGCTTCTCAAAGAGTTCCGTGAGGGCGTATTGCAACAACGGCAATGTGCCGGGCTGGTCTCCCAAATCACGCAAAATGGCAGATACCAAACCCGACTCGATCTTCAAACCGACATGTTTCGCAGGACCAAGAATGGCACGTTCCAACTCTTCGGGCGTGAGCGGCAGGATGAGTTCATTGCGGCGTTGCATCAACTCGCCAAAGTCCATGTACCGCAAGGGACGGTCAACAAAGTCCGCGCGTAAGGTAATGACGACTCGCACGCGACTGCGCTCATCAAGAATCGCAGTAACGATGTTGCTCAAAAATAAAGCGCGTTCCTCTTCGTTCACCACCAACGTAAATAATTCTTCAAACTGATCAATGACCAGCACAAGTTCAACGGATGGATCGTTGGGCAAGATGCGATTGACCACGCGGATCAAGCCGCGATTCCCCTCTTTGAGTTGGTCGAGCAGACTCGGGGGCGGATTGACCGCCACGCGCAACAACGCCGCTTCCAATTCTTCAAACGGATTCGGTCCCGGCATGAAATCCACGTAGAACCAATTCTCAGAGCCGAGCAAGCCGCCTCGTCGCAGAGCAGGCAGAAGTCCAGCCTTGACCGCCGACGATTTGCCGCTTCCACTCGGACCGATCACCGCCAGGAAGCGCGACAAATCCCCGCCTTCGCTCAAGCGTGCCAGCAATTGTTGGATAAGAGTCTCACGCCCAAAGAAATGATCCGCATCTGATTCGGAGAACGCGCGCAATCCTTTATAAGGATTTGTCACATCACTAACGGTAACTTCTTCTTCCGAAATGGATACGGGTTGAGCGATCATGCCGCTCACCGATTGGCGAAAATCCAAAAGCATGGCTGAAACATCTTTATAACGATCTTCGGGATTCTTCGCAGTGGCGCGCGAGATCAGCATATCCAATGCGGCGGGCAGACCCGTTCGATGCGCGGAGAGCGAGGGCATCGGCGCGGAGATATGTTGTTGAATAAAATCAATCGGGGTTGGTCCGGCGAAAGGTATCTTGCCGGTCAGCATTTCGTAGAGCAACACGCCAAGACAATAAATATCGCTTTGCGGTCGCACCGACAAAGATCGGATCTGTTCGGGCGACATATATTGCGGCGAACCGATCACCGTGCCGACTTGCATTTGCTCACTGAGATCAGGGTTGCCGAGATTCTTGGCGATGCCAAAGTCCGCGAGGTAGGCATTTTGATCTTCATCGAGCAGGATGTTGGCGGGTTTCAAATCGCGATGGATGACCCCAAAACGATGCGCGGAAGTGAGCGCTGAACCGATCTGCTCGAGCAAATGAGCCACACTCTCCAACGGAAGTAGACCTTCCTGCAAGAGTCTTTGCAGACTTCCCCCGCGCAGTAAACGCATCACCAAAAAAGCGACGCCGGGTTCGCGCCAGTAATCATACAACGGCACAATATGCGGATGCTCGAGCCGCGCCACAAGTTGCGCCTCCGCCTCAAAACGGCGGATGAAATCGGGATGATTTGCATACGATGGCAAAATGATTTTGATCGCAACTTCGCGTTCGACAATCGGTTGTGTGGCGCGATAGACGGCTCCCATGCCCCCACTGCCAATTTTTTCACTCAGGGCATATCCCCGAATCGCGCGACCCGTCAAATCCTCCAACCCGATCTCTTCCAGACTCGGAGGAGGCGTCGGCGCTTCTTCCTGTTCAGGGCGGATGGCACGGGCGCGGCGCACAAACTCCGCGCGGTCATCGAGTGGAATGGCAAGCGCCATCGCAAGCCGTTCCGCGATCTGCACCGACGGGCGCGCATCCTCCGCTTCGATCTTGCGGATGGTGATGGCGGCGCAACCCACGCGCCTTGCCAACTCCTCCTGTGTCAAATCCATTTCACGGCGGCGCTGACGAACGTAACGACCAAACGATTGCTCATCCATGGGCATTCTCCATATGCAGGGAACAACACTTGCGCAAGACTTTGGAAACGCACAGCCCGCGTCAGCATTGGCTACCGATAACAATTATGGACTTAATATAATGTTGCTCCATTCGTTCTTGATCGGATCGTAAACCCATGTTTCGTCTGTAAATTCATAACGAGTAGTGACACGGCCAAAAGAACCACCATTGGATGTGCCACCGCCAAAGAGGATCATTACGCCTGCCATAGTGTCATACGCCATTGAATGCCAACCCCGTGCGCTGGGCGGGTTTTTTGCCAAAAGATTTTTCCAACTGTTGGAGGCATAATCATATCCCCATGTTTCGTTGCCTGGCGCCCACCCGCGATTCACACCACCAAAAAGGATGTTCAATCCTGTTCCAGGGTCATATACCATGGCGTTGAAGAAGTAACGATTAGGGTGCAATTCTGTTTCTCTTACTTCCCAGGTATTTGTGTTGTAGTCATAGATTCCTATTTCGTTTTCAGTACCGATCGCAGCCCCGCTCCAAACGATAACTCGATCAGCCGCAACATCATATGACATTGCGTGGAAGTTCTCCCATGCTGGCGGGTTCGCAGGTTGCAAGTTTTTCCAGCTATTGCTCTCATAATCATAAGCCCAAGTATCAAATACAGATAGAAAAGTTTTTGCATCAGCGCCACCAAAGAGGATCATCCGATCTGACTCTGAATCATAGATCATTCGCGACCCCATGATGCCAAATGGGCTTTCCGAAGGGTGCATATTCTCCCATGTGTCAGTGTTGGAATCATAAGCCCATGTTTCCCCAATGCCATTAAAATCAGTACAACTGGTACGAAGCCCTACAAATTTAATTATACGGTCTGACTGGGTATCATACGCCATTGGTCCTTCGCCCTTAGGTAAAGATGAAGTTGTCTCGAGCAATACCCAACTTTTTGTAGCGAGGTCGAAAATTGAGGTCGTAATCTTTGGGTTATTACAGTAATTATCTATACCAGCTACCAGAACTATTCGGTCTGATTCAATATCGTAAGCCATGCCATGATAACCCATTGCAATTGGATTCAACATTGGCGTGGGAGATGGGTTGGGCGTTGACGTTTCGGTTGGACTGGAGGTCGCGGTGAATGGAATGGGGGATGCAGTGGGTGGCGATGATGTAGGAGTCGAAACCTGAGGGCTGCATCCGAAAGAAATGACGAGTGCAAGAACTGTAAACACGATCAAGTAAAGATTGGGTTTCATTTTGGACTCCTTTTATAAATAATCCAAACACGCGAAGTAAAACGACATGGAAACAATAGCACATCACAAGAGTGATTTCAAGCCTTTTTGGCTTTTTTATCGGTTTTTTTATCGCTTTTACGCAGTTTCGATTTCAACATGTATAATTGCTCCACACATTCCACATGAACAAACTCTCAACCTCCACCTCCCCCTATCTCCTCCAACACGCCCACAACCCCGTGGACTGGCATCCCTGGAGTGAAGAAGCCCTCACTAAGGCACGCGCAGAAAATAAGCCAATCTTCTTATCCATCGGCTATGCCGCGTGTCACTGGTGTCACGTGATGGCGCATGAGTCATTTGAAGAATCAGATATCGCCGCGTTCATGAACGAGCATTTTGTCAACATCAAAGTAGACCGCGAAGAACGCCCTGACCTCGACGCGATATACATGCAAGCCACCGTCGCCCTGACCGGTTCGGGCGGCTGGCCCATGTCCGTGTTTCTTACGCCTGATCTCAAACCGTTTTATGCGGGCACCTACTTCCCGCCTGTGCCGCGTTACAACATGCCATCCTTCAAAGATGTGTTGGCTGGCATCGCACGCACATGGCAGGAGGGCCAGGGTGAAGCCATACGCGTGGGCGATGAAGTATCGGGTCACTTGCGACAGGCATTGAGCGTCAATGTCCAATCCGATTCAAGTTTTACACCAGCGCATCTTGATGCGGCGGTGAAGTCTCTGCTTGAATCGTATGATTGGGGCAACGGCGGCTGGGGTTCCGCGCCCAAATTCCCGCAACCGATGACGATTGAGTTCTTGTTGAGGCGTGCAAGAAAAGCCACAGAGAACACAGAGAACTCTGAGAAAAAAAACTCAATGGACTCTGTGAACTCTGTGGCTGATTCGATCAAACCAGCCATTCATGCGCTAAAGGCAATGGCGCGCGGCGGCATGTACGATGTGGTCGGCGGCGGCTTCTCGCGTTACAGTGTAGATAACTTTTGGCGCGTGCCGCACTTCGAGAAGATGCTTTACGACAATGCCCAACTTGCGCGCGCCTATCTTCACGCGTATCAAATCACGGGCGAAGATTTTTGCAAACGCATTGTCACCGAAACGCTCGATTTCATCGCGCGCGAAATGACGCATCCCAATGGCGGCTTCTATTCCAGCCTCGATGCCGACTCAGAGGGTGAAGAGGGCAAATTCTATGTTTGGACGCTCGATGAGATCCGCGCAGCATTGAAGGACGATTCGGATTTCTTTGAAGCGGCGTACGGAGTCACTGCGCGCGGTAATTGGGAGGGCAAGACCGTCCTGCAGCGTGCATTGGATGACGCCTCCCTCGCCGCCCGCTTCAAACTTGACCCTGAAACTATTCCCGCAAAATTAGCCGATTGCCACTCCAAACTTTTGTCCGCGCGCGCCGCGCGCATTCGTCCCGGCGCTGACGATAAAGCGCTCACCTCATGGAACGGTCTCATGCTCGCGACATTCGCAGAGGCGGCGAGAATCGTCATTGCGAGCCCTGAAGGGGCGAAGCAATCCCCCCGCGAGTTGGGGATTGCTCACCTGCACTGCGCCGAACGCAGTTCAGGTGCAAGTGTCGTCGGGCAACACCCTCCTCGCAACGACATGTACTATAACCTGGCTGCGCGTAACGCAGAGTTTTTGTTGAACTCACTGCGACCCTCCGGGAAACTCAAACATAGCTGGCGCGACAGCCAGACAACTGACGAAGTTTTTCTTGAGGATTATGCCGCGCTGATTTTGGGCTTGCTCGAGTTGTATCAAACTGACTTCGATAACAAATGGTTCACCTCCGCCAAAGAACTTGCGGATGAGATGATCGAGTTGTTCGAAGACCCCAATGGCGGATTCTTCGACACAGCAAAAGACGGCGAAGCGTTATTACTCCGCCCGAAAGATATTCAGGATAACGCCACGCCATCCGGCAGTGCATTGGCATGTGAAGCCCTGCTAAGACTCGCCGCGTTCACCGATGAAGGCAGGTATCGCGATCTCGCGGAGAAATCATTAGGGCTTGTTGTGGAGATGTCCATGCGCTACCCCACAGCGTTCGGCAGGTGGCTGTCAGCGGCGGATTTTTCTGTAGGAAACACGAAGCAGGTTGCAGTCGTGTATGAAGCGGGTGGCGAAGACCCGTCAGAGTTGATCCGAATCGTCCAATCCGCATTCAGACCAAACACCATCATCGCCGCGTCCGCTTATCCCCCACCCAGCGACGCGCCCGTGCTTCTGAAGGATCGTCCGCTCAAAAATGGAATGACAACGGTTTACGTGTGCGAAGGATTTGTTTGTAAGAACCCGGTCACGTCAATTCCAGAAATGCAGGAGTTGTTGTAAAATTTACCCATGGATGCAATCTTCAATGAAAACATGATCAAACTTGGCATGGCGGTCTTGGTAGGCGGGCTGATCGGCGCAGAGCGGGAATACCAGGATAAAGCCGCGGGCTTCCGTACGATCATTCTGATCACAGCGGGCTCGACGCTCTTTACCATCTTTTCCCTGAGCATGGACCCGGGCTTCACCCAAACACGCATCGCCGCCAACATCGTAACCGGCATCGGCTTTCTGGGCGCGGGCGCGATCGTGAGCGAGCACGGAAGGATAGCCGGGCTGACAACCGCCGCGACGATCTGGCTCTCCGCGGCATTGGGAATGGGCATCGGCGCCGGAGAGCTGGTCTTTGTAACTTCCTCAACGCTGGTGGTGCTGGTTGTGCTGCTGTTCTTCCCGCGCATTGAACGCTGGATCGACCGCATCCGCGAATCGCGCACGTATAGGATCGTCATCACATCAGGGGGATCAAAAGGTTCCGAAAAAATCAGGAAGGCATTGCTCTCGTGTTCGCTGACCGTCATCGAACACCATCAAACAAAAGGCGGCATGACGATCACCGGCACATGGAAGACAATCGGCTCGCCAAAAGGTCATGAGCTGTTCGTGGAAATGATGTTGAAAGATAAGGGTGTAAGAGAACTGGTGTATTGATTGCAGGGTTGGGTTTAACATAAACGGCTCTCGTTGTGAGAGCCGTTTATGTTATTTAGGTAGAATGTTGCCGTTTGTGTCCGTAGATTCGCTGTCTTCCTGCTTATCCTTGCCCAAGCCATCGCGAAAAGCTTTGATGCCTTTGCCGAGTTCCCCGGCAATTTTTCCGATGCGCCCGGGTCCGAAGAGAAGCACAACGATCAACAGGATGATGATCCATTCAGCGCCGCGTGGTAATCCTAGCATTCGAGACTCCTTTTATAAACTTCGTTCTTATCCTACCACAACCACGATTAAACCACCATGATAGTTCGCAGCCCTGCTCAGTCGGGGTCTAAGTAGCCATGCAAGAATAACTTCCCTACTTCAGCAAATCCCATTGTGTCTTTGCGAGGAGGGCTCTTGCTCTTTCCGACGACACTTGCACCCGATTTGCTTAGCAAATCGTGCGTTCGGCGCAGTGCAGGTGAGCAATCTCCCCCCTGTAATTAGGAGACTGCTTCGGCAAAACCACACCTGCCCTGGTACGGCTTAAGCCGCACGGTGCCAGGGAGAGCGCCTCGCAGCGACATGGGAGGTTGTTTTTACGCAAGTCGGTTCTCTGGTATTTGGTGGGGTAAGCCACAGAGATCACAGAGAAAATGAGTTTTTGAGCTTTTTCTCAAAGGTCTCTGTGCGCTCTGTGGCAACTTCACCCCACTTAATCCCAAAGAGCCCCCAAGTCCTAAGACCCCGACGGGAGGACTCAAAGTTTGTTGGCCGAATCTGGTTTCGGCGGGCTAAAGCCCTGCCTCAGTTCATGGAAGTCGGCTAAAAGCCGACTCGCTCCTCAGACCAAAGGCGTTGCACTGAGCCTGTCGAAGTGGCTTCCAGGTATTGAGCCGCTGGGTTGAGCGTGTCGAAACCAGGCGGCTTTAGCCCCGCGATTGAAAATCCATCTACAACCTTTTAGTGCACCCACCCCGACTGGGCAGGGAGTTACTATAGCTCGCGGCGATACAACAATCCTTCAATGAAGCGGATCGTTCGGCGCACGAGCGAGCGCAACCGTCCAAATGCGCGATATTGCTCGGGGTGTACATGTCCCTTGCTGGGGATCGGTCCCGTCCACTCCGCGGCAAGCGCCCCCCAGGTGAGCCCTCCGCCAAAACCCACCATCACAAGTTTATCGCCTGATTTGATCTGACCTTTTTCAATCGCCTCCACCATCGCAATCGGGATGGATGCAGTGGACGTATTGCCGTAACGCTCAAGGTTGACGACGAAACGGTCCATCGGCAGTTTGAGTCCGCGCGCCGCCGCTTCAATAATGCGGATGTTGGCTTGGTGCGGGACGATCCAGCGAATCTCCTCGACGTTTAATCCCGCGGCATCCAGAGCCTCCTGCGTGGCAGACGCCATCACGCGCGTGGCAAAACGGAAGACCGCCTTGCCGTCCATCTGGATGTAATGCTTCCCTTCGTGAACTGTCGCCTCTGTGGCTGGGTACCGGCTCCCGCCGCCTGGGAGTGAGAGCGAATCTCCCCCTGAACCGTCCGAGTGCATTACCGCAGAAAGGACGCCGCCCGGTCGTTCACTCGCCTGCAACACAAACGCGCCTGCGCCATCGCCAAATAAAATGCAGGTGTTTCGATCTTTCCAGTCAACAAACCGGGACAGGGTTTCCGTGCCAACCACTAAGGCGGTTTTGATTGACCCGCTCCTGATCGCCTGCGCCGCCATGTTCAATGCAAAAATAAATCCGGTGCACGCGGCGAGCAGGTCGAATGCGCCGGCCTTGGTCGCGCCGAGTTGATCCTGTATGAGACAGGCTGTTGCCGGGAAAATATACTCCGGGGACGAGGTTGTGCAGATGATCAAGTCCAGGTCGGTTGGGCGGACATTGGCAACTTTTAGCGCTCTGATCGAAGCATCCACGCCAAGTGTGGATGGAAATTCATTTTCGCGGGCAATCCGTCTTTCGTGAATACCCGTGCGTTCACGAATCCACTGGTCGTTGGTATCCACCATCTTTGACAGGTCATCATTGGTCATCACCCCTTCAGGCGCTGCCATTCCCCAACCAGTAATATGTGCGTAGGGCATCACTTTCTCCTAACAGGAAACATGAGTCGCAGTGAAAATCAATTCATCACTGCGACTCACCATAAAGGCTTATCCGGCAAAACGACTGAACACCAGCGTTGCGTTATGCCCCCCGAAACCAAACGAGTTCGACATGACGTGCCTGGGCGACACCTTGCGCGGCTGATTCGGCACGTAATCCAAATCACATACCGGGTCGGGAGTTTGATAATTGATCGTCGGCGGCAGAACTCCCTCGCGGATCGCCATGATGCTGAACACCGCCTCCACCGCGCCTGATGCGCCAAGCAAATGACCCGTCATGGATTTGGTGGAGGAAACAGGAATCGCATACGCCTGCTCGCCAAACACCGTTTTGATGGCGGCAGTCTCACTCTTGTCATTCAACGGGGTGGATGTTCCGTGCGCATTAATATAGCCAATATCATTGATCGCCAGATTGGCGTTTTGCAATGCGAGCTTCATGGATATTGCCGCGCCAGCGCCGTTTTCAGCCGGGGCAGAAATATGATGCGCATCATCTGTGGTTCCGTAACCGGAAAGTTCACACAATATATTCGCGCCGCGCGCCTGGGCATGTTCAAGCGATTCCAGGATCAATATTCCTGCGCCCTCCCCCATCAAGAATCCATCACGTTCCTTGTCAAACGGACGCGAAGCGGTGAGTGGATCATCGTTACGGGTGGAAAGCGCAGTCATTACATTCATGCCCGCCATGGCAAGAGGCAAAAGCGCGGCTTCGGACCCGCCTGCAATCATCGCATCGGCAGAACCGCGTCGGATCGTTTCCATGGCATCGCCGATGGCGTTGTTACCGGAGGCGCACGCTGTTGCAATTGCCATGTTCGGTCCGCGCGCGCCGACGCGAATGGCAAGCATCCCAGCCGCACTATCCGAAATCATCATCGGGATCAAAAACGGGCTCACCCGGTCCGCGCCGCGTTCACGCAGGATTTCAGCCTGTTCCATGATGGTTCCAAGTCCGCCAATGCCGGTGCCAACGACAATTCCCACGCGGTCGCGATTCGACTCGTCAATTTTCAAACCCGAGTGTTGAAGCGCTTCCTGAGTTGCCGCGATTGCAAACTGGGTAAAGCGATCCATCTTACGCGCTTCACGCGTACCGAATAATGCCACCGGGTCAAATCCCTTCACTTCAGCGGCGAAGCGCGTCTTGTGTTTGCTGGCGTCAAAGTGTGTGATCATGCCCGCGCCGGATTTCCCAGCCAGCAAGGCAGACCATGTATCATTTACATTATTTCCCACAGGGCTGATGCAACCCATCCCTGTGACAACTACTTTTATTGACATTCAACTCTCCTTACAAACAGATAAAGAAATATTTCCATCTCAAACTAAAGTCCTTGGGAGTTATAACACGCGCTTATTCAATTCGACGCGCCAACCCTACGCTCTGCAGGGTTTTCCAGGCTTGTTGCAGGTGCATACGGTCGTGATCTGCAATGAAATTCATGATTTCCATAAAATCGGTAGGGCCAAAAATCGCGTGGCGCGCCCTGCGCAGCCAAATGTCCTCGGGATGATTCATCAGTTTGTTCAAAATATCAACCCTTGCATTTGTAAAATCCGCAATCGCTGTTGCTCCATCTTCGTGCAAATAATCCCGTTCATTCGCCCATACAGCCGTGTCGGGCCTGGGGATAAATGCGTCCGCCTTCCCAAGCAATAGATCAAGTTGCACGGCATGAACTTCAAGTTCTGTGTCGCGCAAATGGCATACGATCTCATTCAATGCCCAATCGTCGGGCGCGGGTTCATGGTTCCAATTTTCCTGAGTTAACGGCGTGAACATGCCTTGCAATACAGCAGGCGTGGACGCCATGATTCCCAAAATTGCCTCGCGGGATTTATACGACGGCTCGAGCGTGGATAAATCAACGGATTCAAGCCACGGACGCAGATCCGCCAACGTACCGCGCCCCGCTTCAAACCTGTCCTGAGCCGCGTCAACACTTACACCTGGCGCACACCTGCCCTGGTACGGCTTAAGCCGCACGGTACCAGGGAGCGCCGGTGAGGGTCCGGGACTTGAGGCGGATTCCGTTTCGATAAAATATGTCTTCAACCCAAGCCGGTGCGCTGGGATCAAATCCCGACTGGCGTCGTTTCCAACTATCAGCACAGGTCCATCAGGCCAGCCGAGTCTTCCGAGCGCCTCCGCATAATGCGCCGGATGCGATTTAGTGAAATGAAAATTCTCGGTCGTTGAAATCAACTCGAACTGTTCCGGCTCGAGCCCCGCCCAACGTAAGCGATGATGCGCGGCTTTGTATGGAAAAAGCGGATCGGTTGCAATCGCGACGCGAAAGCCGCAGGACAACGCCCATTCGATCAATGGAACGGCTTCGGGTTTTTGACGTGTATGTTTTCGAAGGGCTGGAAAAATGTTGTCGTAGAAATCTTCAACCACATCCAACAGTTCGTCTTTTCGAATTCCAATTCTTGTATAAAACTCGGAGTCAAATACTTCCTGCAAGGTGAGTCGCGGGTCTTCGTTTTCATTCATCGCATTCATGCCATTTATCAATGCGCAGATCAGTTTCTCGCTCGAAACACGATCCGCCATGTGATTAGACAACGCCTGGAAATATATAGGCATGAAAGAATCCAGGTTGGTATCCAGCAAGGTATCATCAAGATCAAGTAACAATGTGAGAGGCATATTGATTTTTGAACGGGTTCATTCCCCGAAATAGTATTCAGGATTTGACTTCAAATTTAAACGGCAGGGCATGACATTCCCCACAACCCACCTGTGGTTCTGAAACTTTCTTCCGTGTTTTTTCACAGTATGCATTCACCTGCACCCGGCGCAGGAACGCGGCTGAAAACGGACGCCCAACCTTCGGACGCAACTGCATAAACTGGCACGCATTCGCCCTGGCAATCTCCGGCACGGGACAGAATTTACACAAGTCGCGTGACCATTCCTGCCCCGCGGCTTTGAGCAGGCGACATTCTTCAATATTGCGGCCGCGGAAGTAATCGCCATAAAAGTGAGGACATTCAGTCCCAGCAGGAGTTTTCATTTTTTGAATTATAGGACAAAAATATAAATAAATGATGAGCGAGCAGGCTGTTTTATTACCAGCGCCTCTCGCTCAATTAATATCAATGCAACACGCCGCCGGGGACGGCGGCTGGAGCCAGTTTGTTTACACCCGCGTGACGTATTCACTTGTCTCGGTATTCACACGGATCGTATCGCCCACTTTCACAAATTGCGGGCAGTTCACTTCGAGCCCGGTTTCGGTCTTGACCTTCTTGGTCACGCCTGTGGCTGTGTCGCCGCGGATGGCAGTTTCGGCTTCGATCACCTTCAGATCCACCGAGGAGGGGAATTCCACATCCAACGGTGCGCCATTATAAAAGGTCAGCTTTACTTCCATGCCTTCTTTGAGGTACAAGGCGGTATCGCCCAGCATATCGGCTTTGATGGCTGGCTGTTCAAATGTTACGTTATCCATGAAATGATAGAAATCGCCATCCGTATATAAATAGGAAACATTATGGAAATCAAGGCTCACATCCTGAACCGACAAGCCTGAGTTGAATGTGCGTTCGATATTTGCCCCGGTTTGAAGATTGCGGGCTCTCACGCGAATATTTGCATTGCCGCGACCCGTTTTATTGTGGCTGTAATCCACCACTTTGTATAAGTTACCATCCATTTCAAAGGTAACGCCTTTGCGAAGTTCATTTACATCAATCATACTTGCACTTTCCTTTATTGAGATTTTGTTGAAGCGGCGGGATTATAGCCCATGCCCAAAGGCATGGCAAGGGAAGCAATTAAAACATTGTCACTATCCGATGTGTTGCATTCCTATCCCAAACCTGCATCCCGCGCGCGGAGGACAGCCTGAGCCCGATCCGCTACTTGCAGTTTGCTGAAGATGTTGGTGATGTGGTTGCTCACAGTCTTTCCGCTGATGACAAGTTTCTCGGCGATGTCTTTGTTGCTGGCTCCATGTGACATCAACTGAAGGACTTCACGCTCGCGGTCGGTGAGTTCAGGGAAGGCGTCGGTTGACGCGGCAGGTTTGGACGCGGCGTTGAGATTCTGAAAGAACGCCATCATGCGCGCCGCAATTGCAGGACCAAATACGGCTTGTCCACCAGCCACTGTGCGAATGGCTTGCAGGATGTCTTCGTGATGCGCGCCTTTAAGCACATAGCCGCGCGCGCCCGCCTTCATCGCCGCGAAGACTGAGGCGTCATCTTCGAGCATCGTCACCATGATGATGCCAAGACTCGGATGCGCGCTCAAAATATCGCGCGTCGCTTCAATGCCATTGAGACCCGGCATGTTGATATCCATCAATATGACATCTGGCTGCGCAGTTGCTACTTGAGTGATGGCGGTTTCACCATCTGCGGCTTCGCCTGCAACTTCAATATCCGGCATGGCATTGAGCAAAGCGCGCAAGCCCTCACGAAAGAGGGCGTGATCGTCGGCAATAAGAACGCGAATCTTTTTCATAAGATTACCTTGGGGTATATTCAGCGATTTGAGAGGAGGGAAATCGGTGGGCAAGTCGGGATGAATCAATTGATAGACATGTTCTGCTCGGGTCAGGTCTTTGAGGCGATGTTCACTGAGGTCGTGCAGGGAAGTGTCGTTTGGGAGGTGATCACGCACCAGATCGGCTGTGACGCTGGAAAGCAGAATTTGTCCGCCATGACCAATGCTCAAGATTCGCGCGACCCGGTTCAAGGTCCGGTTGGAGGCGTAACCACCTGTGAGAGAATCGCTTGATGTCAGTTCGGCAAGTCCAGTGTGAATCCCCATTCGAGCGCAGATGGGGAAAGGTAAATCCCATTGCTCCACGTAGAGATCGTGTTGCGCGTCCAGCGCGGCGGAAACTGCGGCTGGGGCGGTTGAGAAGGCGGCACAGAATGCATCTCCAATGATTTGGAAGGCGACACCATCATTGGATTCAATCGCTATGTGCAATATAGCATGATGACGCGACAATGCGATCTTCATTTTTTCAGGGACAATTTCCCAGAGTTTTGTACTGCTTTCGATGTCTGTGAAGAGGAAAGTGACTGTTCCAGATGGGAAGTCTGTTTTCATTTTGAAAGGTTTTGTAAAACTATGGATAATCAGCCGATGGAACTTGATTGAAATCTCTTGAGTTGGCATTATCGCCGAGAGGTAACAGCGCGGTGACGCGCGTACCGCCGCGCGGCATAGGCTCAATCGTCAGTGTACCACCTAATTCTTCGGAACGTTCGCGCATCGAGCGCAGGCCAACTCCGGCGCGTAGTTCGCGCGGCAATCCAATTCCATTATCAACAATTTCAATTTGCAAGATATTAGTGTGTCCATTGCCATTTTTAATGAACCGAATCGTACAATGTTTTGCGCGCGCATGACGGATGATGTTGGTCAACGCTTCAAGCGCAATGCGATAGGCGGCTACTTCAACTGCAGCGGGCAGAGACTGAAGATCAACTGGCAGTTCACCCACTTCCACGTACAAGCCTTCGCCCTCGTTATAAGTGTGCAACACATGATCGCGAATCGCCTCAGCCAGTCCGCGTTCATCCAGCACTGGAGGACGCAAGCCATATACCAGGCGGCGCACATCGCTGACCGTTTCTTGATTCTGCATCATCACTTGATCGAGCAATGACTCAACAGAATCAGGATCGCGCCTGAGCAATTGTTTTGCCGCGGCGAGTTTCAGCCCTTGACTCGCCAGCGCGGGCCCCAATCCATCGTGCAGATCGCGGCGCAAGCGGCGGCGTTCTTCCTCCACTGCGGTAACCAAACGCTGATGGGCTTGTTGCAGTTCGTTCGTCAGGCTCACGGCATGGACAGCCATCCCTGCCTGCCGCGCGATGTTCTCCAACAGGTGACGATCCATCGGGCTGAATACCTCGCCCGATGCGCGCGGCGCGACGAGCAGTTGCCCAATGGTTTCGGATTGATAGACAAGTGGAAAAGCAATCAGTCCGACAGGGATGCTTTGCGACGAAGGGTAATCAGTAATTGGTAAATGATCCAAAACGGGCCACTGCGCACTGATCACTGTTGACTGACCACTGGGTACTTCAATTGCAACATAAGGAAGTTTCAATCTTTGCGCGACGGTTTTCACCAGTGAAGGCAAAACCGCGTCCGGCGCGAGGGCGGTCTCCAGTTGTTGTCCCAGGCGTGAGAGCACCGTGATCGGATCATCGCGTTCGCCGTACATCATGCGATTGACGCCGCGTTGCAGACGGTCACGCAAAGGCTGAACCAGGACAGCGATCAAACCAGTAGCAAGGATCGAAACCAGCCAGTTGACGTTGGATTGCATGACCGTTCCGAGCGCGCCGACCGTCAATACATAGATACCAATGACCGAGGCTGTGAGCGCGCCATAGACCAACGCGCGGTTGATGAGGATGTGAATATCCCACAAGTGATAACGCCGAATCGCAAAGACAACGGATACCGGCAGAAGTAGTTTGAGCGCCTGACCGAAGGGGTAGATCACGAAGTCAGAGAGCACGTAGGACAGGTAGGATGAACCAAAAAAGTCGGTTTCATTCAGGATTTGCACTGCCAAACCGAGTATGGCGGCAAGCGCGCCCCACACGATCCAGCGGATTTGCCGGCGTTGTGTTGCGTCGGAACGATAGCGGTAGCGATAGATCAGGGCGAACACGCCCGTGCCTAACATGGGCAGAAGGATCAGCACGGAGGTCAAGCGCGTCATATGCCAGGGATATAACGATGGATAGAAAATCTCCAGTATTGTCCAAAGGATGATTATGCCTGTGAGATAAATGGTCAAGCGCGGCACAAATTGCCCGCTGGGGAAAAGGTAGAAAAACACCGGCAACAATCCGAGGGCATACGAAATCCATAGGTCCCATAAGAATAGGTACCGCGTGCCTGCTATGTTCTCCCTAAGAATAATTACAGGCGCCGAAAGCCCCAGCAAAAGCGTGATAAACGCGAGTGATGCCAGGAGCGCCATCCAGTCATCTGAGCGGCGCCAGAAAATAATAAATCCGATCGCCGCGCAAATGATTGCAAATAGGATCTCGCTCGCCATGATGTAGCCAACGGCGAATCCGCCTGTGAGACCGAATTCCCGCAACAGTTGACCCAGTTCGCCCCCGCGCGTGACTGTGAGTTGGCGCGCCGGAAAATTGCCGGTTCGCACCTGAATGTTTACCGACGAGCCGATTTCCCCCACCAGAAGTTCCTCAGCCTGTTCCAAGGAAGTCACCACAAGGTCGTTGACCACCAGGAGAACGTCGCTTTCAAGGATGCCCGCGTGCATCGCCGCGCCCAGCCAATACGGGGATATTATGATTTCGCCTTTGTGATTGAGCCTCAACTGCGCCTGAATATCGCCTCGATACGAATTGTACTCATCCTCATAACGCAACAGTAATCCAGCCGCAAATAACCCCAGCGCGATGAAAGTAATAATCAGCCATAAGACGCGCGCCGGGATTAACCAACGACGATTCAATCTTGTATTGGTCGCGGGCGGTTGCATGGTTGCAGTATATCCCTGTTCCATATCATTTGCTCCGTTAATTTCCACATTCAGGCTGAGTCTTTAGCCAGTCCAGCCCCGCGAGAATCACGGGGTCCTGGTCCGTGCCGAATTGCACCCAATCTGTTTTCACGCTTTCATCCGGGAGGAGGGGACCTTTATAGATGTTGCTGTTGCGATCGGTGGCGAAAGCGCCGCTGATGTAAATGATCGCGCCATCGCTGAGTCCGGTGGCAATGTTCAAGGTAGGCAGTCCGCGCGTCTCCTCTCCAAATGTGCGGACTTTCTCCCGCCCTTCGAACGCAACGATAACCAGTTCTCCCGCCGCGAAGGTAGTTGGAGCGATAAGCAAAGCCACTGGCGGCAGCGCGCGTCTGGGCATATAGATCCCACCTTCCACAAGACTCTCTTCGCGCTCATTCTCCGCCCAAAATACCTTGCCGTCGCGGTAGGTCCAGAGTTCGTGTGTGCCGTCCCGGTAAACAAACCCACCGACATCGCCCTCACCCATGACAGGCCCAATCGCGGCAAGATACGACCAGATATCTCCGCCAGCATTGCGGCGAATGTCAATGATCCAGCCGCAGACAGGCTCTCGATCTATCTTACGAATGAGTTGATGTGCCCAGCCGGGATACGTCAGGGGGTATCCCCCGTAAGAGGGCAACTCGATATAACCGACTCCATTCGGCTCTGTCCCCAACTTTCCTCCGGTTGGTTTGGGTTGATAGTCCGCAGAAAAGGCTACTTGATCAACAGTGACCTCAATCGGTCGTGTCTGCCCGGCGCGGCGCAAGGTTAGTTGGACTTTCGGGTTCACGCCAAAGTCCAGCGCCATGAAGGCTGAGTAATCGAGAAACGGTCTGGGCGCCTCGCCATTGATCAATTCAATGACATCACCGACGCGCACCCCTACCCGCTCGGCAGGACCGCCCGGATACACAAGGATAATAACGTTCTCCGGATAAATAGCATACATCCCTGTATATCTGTCCGGTCGATCAGCCAAAGGGAGTTCCAGAGATGCGAAGCCATCATTTAGGCGTTGAAGCGCCAGACGAATCGCGGGATAGGTGTCGGCAGTAGTTTGGGGATTAGGCGCCAATGCCAAAGCCTCGCGCCGCACTTTATCCCAGTCCATGTCATCACCGAAGACGGCGTGTGTTTGAATCCAGTTCAACGCGTTTTCGAGATATTCTTTGGGTGGTTGCGATTCAGGGGTGGGGATCAAGCCCACGCAAGCGGATAGCAATGGCATTAGAATAACGAGCAGAGATGTGAGTGAACGGAAGGTTTTCATTTTGGATCACTCCGAGGAGGAGACTTCGGAAGTCTTTTGTTCACGATGGGAGAGTTCTATGAAGAAGACTTCCGAAGTCTATCTTTTATGGTGATGGCGGCGTCGGCACAGGAACCGCCACAATAGATGGATCAATTTCTGAATCAAGTGGAGAGGGCGTCTCAGATGGGACGGGTTGGTCACTTGCCGCTGGAGGCATCGGAACTAGAACAGCAACAGGTATCACATTGGCTTGCAGGGGATCTTGAACTGGTAATGAGACTATAACCAGAACCGCGCCGACCAGCAATACCAAACCTATGATGATCAGGATTGCGAGTTTGAGATTCGGCAATACCGCTTCGGGGAACTTATGATGAGGAACAGAAATATTTGCGTTCATGGGTAACTCCTTCTTTCATCAACTTCGGGTATAACTTTCATCATCAATATACACGATGTGCCATCCCGTTGTCATCGGAGTTACTCCTATTTTCCAACCTTATTTTTCGTCTCCCAGAGCATGGGAGCATCTCCCATACTGGAGGAAAATCGTGCGGATGAGAAATGGTATACTCCGTTTGACGCTCACACTATACAACCTATCAATCACGCGCAGGTGTCGCTCAGCGGCACAAAAAGTGACACAGTTTATGGAGAGATACGTTGGCTGAGGTATCTTTCGGAGAATGGCTCAAGCGCCGTCGTAAAGCACGGGGTCTGACACAGGAAGAACTCGCTTTGCAGATCAGTTGCTCGGCGAGCGCGTTACGCAAGATCGAAGCGGAGCAACGCCGCCCGTCAGCGCAGATCGTCGAACAATTGGCGGAAGCCTTCAACGTCGCGCCCAGTGAACGAAAGTCGTTTCTGAAATTTGCGCGCGGGAACTGGGCAGCTGCGCCAACGGAGGTGAATGAGAATACTCCCTGGCTCTTCTCATTTTCTCCTGAACGCGAACCTAAAACTCATCTTGCTACTTTCCTCTTCACCGATATCGAAGGCAGCACCAAACTCTGGGAAAACGTTCCAGAGAAGATGAAGTCTGCTTTGCAGCGTCATCATGAAATCCTGCAAGAGGCGATTTCATCCAACGGCGGCAACGCGTTCCAAATCGTTGGCGATGCTTTTTGCGCCGCGTTCCCAACCGCCTCATCCGCCATCTCCGCCGCGCTGGCGGCGCAACAAAATCTACATCAAGAGCAATGGGACTTACCTTCCCCGATCCGCGTCCGCATGGGGATTCATACCGGCGCGGCTGAACGCGCCTCAAACGACTCTCTCACTGGCGGCTATGCTTCCAACCACACCTTGAACCGTGTCGCGCGCATTCTCAGCGCGGGTCATGGAGGACAGATTCTTCTTTCGCGCGCAACAAAAGAACTGATAAGAGATTCATTGCCTGCGGATGCAGAATTGCGCGACATGGGCGAACATCATCTCAAGAACCTCACCCGCCCGGAGCACCTCTTTCAAGTGAATAGCGCTGGCCTGCCATTGGATTTTCTGCCGCTCAACACACTCGATCCAACTCGTCATAACCTGCTCCTTCAATTGACCAGTTTTATCGGACGCGTACGCGAGATGGCTGAAGTGAAATACCTGCTCTCAGCCACGCGCCTGCTGACTCTCATTGGTCCTGGCGGAATAGGCAAGACTCGACTCTCCATTCAAGTTGCGAACGAGTTATTGGATCAATATCCCGATGGCGCGTGGTTCGTGGAACTTGCTCCCATTTCGGACCCACTACTCCTCCCTCGCGCAACTGCGATTGCCATTGGCTTGCGCGACGAACCTCAGCGCCCCGTCATTGACATGCTGTGCGATTATCTGCGCGGTAAACAACTCCTGCTGATCCTGGATAACTGCGAGCATTTGGTCGAAGCCTGCGCGCAATTGGCAGACAGGCTCCTGCACGCCTGCCCGAAGATTCATATTTTAGCCAGCAGTCGCGAAGCAGTGGGCATCGCGGGCGAGACGTCCTATCTCGTGCCTTCGCTCGAACTCCCAGATATGCAAAACCTGCCAACTGCTATGGTCCTCAGCCAATGTGAAGCCATTCGATTATTCATTGAGCGCGCATCAGCCGCAACGCAAAATTTCAGGGTGACGGATGAAAACGCCCCTTCCATCGCTCAAATCTGCCACCGCCTTGACGGGATTCCGCTGGCGATTGAGTTAGCCGCGGGAAAGACCCGCGCCTTGAGCACGCAACAAATCTCCCAACGCCTTGATGACCGTTTCCACCTGCTGACAGGTGGAAGCCGCACTGCACTGCCACGCCATCAAACCCTGCGAGCCGCAATCGAATGGAGTTATAACCTGCTCTCTGCAAATGAGCAGATTCTATTTCGCCGCCTGTCCGTTTTCGTCAATGACTGGACTCTCGAAGCGACCGAATCAGTTTGCTCGGATAAAGATACAACCGCCGGAGACGCGCTGAAAACACAAGATATTCTGGAACTACTCACCCAACTCGTAAATAAATCTCTGGTCATGACCGAAGAACGAAATGGCGAGGTCCGCTGTCATTTGTTAGAAACGATACAGCAGTTTGCGAATGAGAAACTGGTGGAAGTCAATGAAAGCGAATCCTTTCACGACCGACATTTGGGATATTTCTTGCAACTGGCTGAAACTGCCGAGCCGCATTTGATTCGATCTGAACAATTGGAGTGGCTGGCGCGGCTCGATTCGGAAAATGAAAACCTGCGCGCCGCGCTGACGTGGTCCGTAGGCAAAGACTCTGCCGAGTTGGCACTGCGCCTCGCTGGATCATTAGGGTGGTTCTGGGATTATCGAAATTACTGGCTGGAGGGTACAAAGTGGCTCCAAGGGGCTTTGAGCAAGGAGAGGGATATTGCCGATGAATTGGAAAAGGGCGCGCGGGCAAAGGCTCTTTTGAGAATCGCAGATCTCCTTCTCGAGTTAGATGATCTTGATGAGGCGCGAAATTCTATAGAAGAAAGCCTGGCCATCTATAAAGATATAGGTGATGAACATGGTCAGGTCTTTGCCCAAGCCTCGTTTGGATATGCTCTTCGGCGTCAGGGCGACTATGCGCGCGCCCAATCATTATTAGAACAGAGTCGAGGTACATTCCGGCGTCTAAACGATACCTGGGGTCAAGCCTATGCAATAAGTGCGTTGGCAACTATATATCAAAACACCAACAATCACAATATGTATAAAAAAACTGTAGAGGAAAATCTCAAGTTAATTCGGGCTTCTGGGGATCGATATCTAATTAGCAATTTACTGAATGGATACGCTAACTGGCTATTCTACAATAACGAGATGGATCAAGCGGAAGATTTCGAGAATGAAGCAGAGCATCTCCTTGATGAACTGCAAGCTGTAACAGCGGGATATCCGCGCGTATGGACAAAGGCTCGCATGGCATATGTCCGTGGAGATCATGAGCGGGCGAAAGAATTATGCATCAAGGTATCCATGCAATATGAATTGTTGGGAGAAAAAAATACTAGAGCACTTGCGCTTTGGCTATTAGGTTACATTGCAATGGACAATGGCGATATTGAAGGTGCGGTCAGCAATTTGGAGAACGCACGGGAAATTGCCGGTACGATATTGGTGAAAGAAGGTCATGCCTTCCTGTTGGCTGCCCTTGGTCAGGCTTACTATTTTCATGGAAACCATGCCGAGGCACTGGATCACTTCAAGCAAAGCCTAGGTTTGCTAGAGGAGGTGGGTGAAAAAACCGAAATGACCATCGCAACATTAAATCATATTGCGAGTGTGGCGGTATCAGGACAGTCTGAGACAACGGTACAACTCTTGGGTGCAGCAGATACTTTCGCGAGGCCCATTAAGCCAATCGAACCTATCTTTCAATATCATCATGATCGAGTTAAAGAAAAGGCTCATTCTCAATTAGGCGAAATGGCGTTTATATCCGCATGGGAGCGCGGGCAAAAGATGAGTATTGATGAGGCGTTGGATTTGGCATTGAAGACCGTAGAAGAGATATGAATATGAACAATATCGCTCGGTTGTGCATTCCCAACTCGACGAACAAGCCTTTAACACCGCCTGGGCTGAGGGTGAGAAAATGGAGATCAATCAGGCAATTGATTATGCATTATCCGAGATTGAGGAAATCGAGAAAAACCTCCGAGCAAAATAAGAAGCAGGGCGTTAATGTCCTGCTTCTGCTTCGGGGGATTCTTGAAGCAATTTTATTGCGTGTTCCAAAACTGGCAGAACCACTTGTAAATTTTCCACCGCGCCTTTGGGACTACCCGGCAGGTTGATGATAATCGTTTTTTTGCGAATACCGGTTACGATCCGCGTCAGCATCGCGTGAGGAGTGATCTTCAAACTCGCGGCGCGCATCGCTTCCGCGAGACCGGGCGCGTCGCGTTCGATGACGGCGCGCGTGGCTTCGGGTGTCACATCACGCGGGGAGAAACCGGTGCCGCCGGTTGTGAGAATCACGTCCATTTCGCCGCTGTCCACCCACTCGATCAACGTTGCGCGGATGGCAGATTCGTCGTCAGGGAGAATCGCTTGTTTGGTCACAGACCAGCCCTCGGCTTGGACAAGACGCGCAAGCGCGAGTCCGGATGTATCCGCACGTTCGCCGCGTGCGGAACGGTCAGAGAGAGTCAAAATTCCAAATCGGATCTTCATGGGCTGCTTTTTCTGAGTATCTTGATCAGATCGTCAGGCATGTAAGGCTTGAGGAGGAAATCGTTCGCGCCGCGCCGAATACATTCATCTTTCACATTCGATCCGGAAGTCATCACCACGCGGACTTCTAAGAGCTTTAAGTTTTTTCGGATCGATTCGACGATTTCCATACCGCTGTGTTGACCCAGGTGCACGTCCATAAAAAGTACATCCGGGTTTTCGCGGAGGGTGGCGGCTGGAATATCCGCATCCACATCCACAACGACAACATCAAAGCCCTCCATTTTCAGGAGGGTTTGAAGGAGCGACACCATCGTGTGATCATCTTCGGCGATGAGAATTTTTGCCATCACTCTTTGTTTTCTTTGGCGCGGTTTTTTTCTTTGCAGGCGTTTTATGATTTGCTTCAAGGGCAGAAGCAAGGACATCGTCCACGGTTTCGACATAGATGAATTTCATGGATTGTTTGATCTCATCCGGAACATCCTCAATATCCTGCTCGTTACGCTTCGGCAAAATGACCGTCTTCAATCCATTGCGATGCGCGGCTAAAACTTTCTCTTTGACTCCGCCAATCGGAAGGACCTGCCCTCTCAATGTGATCTCGCCCGTCATCCCAATATTGGGTTTGACCTTGCGGCCCGATGCAAGCGAGACCAAGGCAGTCGCCATTGTGACTCCGGCAGAGGGACCGTCCTTGGGCTGCGCGCCGGAGGGGATGTGCATGTGAATATCCGACCGGTTGAAAAACTCGCCATCCAAACCGAGCGCCTTTGCGCGAGACCGAACGAAAGACAACGCCGCGCGTGCAGATTCGTTCATTACATTGCCAATCGAGCCGGTGATTTGGAAACCTTTTCCGCCTGGCATGGATGTCGCTTCAACGAAGAGAACGTCGCCGCCATACGGAGTCCATGCAAGGCCGGGTACAACACCCGGCATCGAAGTACGTTGATTGAGTTCTTCTGTGCCGTGAAAGACGGGGTGATCGAGATATTCTTCGATCAAATCCGCATTGATCGTCGCTTGCTTCAATTTTCCTTCGGCAATGCGTGTGCCGACTTTTCGACAGACCGCGCCGATCTTGCGCTCCAGATTTCGAACACCGGCTTCGCGCGTGTATTCACGGATAATCTTCTGCAGCGCATCATCCGAAAAAGTTACCTCTTCTTCACGAAGGCTGTTTTCGCGAATTTGGCGCGGAATGAGATATCCTTTGGCGATGGATATTTTTTCCTTTTCTGTATACCCCGAAAGAAAAATAATTTCCATGCGATCGCGCAGGGGTCCGGGAATCGTTTCAAGCGTGTTCGCCGTTGTGATAAAGAAGACCTGCGAAAGATCGTACGCGACTTCGAGATAGTTATCCCGAAATTCGCTGTTTTGCTCGGGGTCAAGAACCTCCAGCAATGCAGACGCCGGGTCGCCGTGAAAGTCAAATGTTAGCTTGTCAATTTCATCGAGCATGAAAACCGGGTTTTTTGTTTCAATGCGACGAAGGGATTGCAATACCCGTCCGGGCATCGAGCCGATGTAGGTGCGGCGATGGCCGCGAATCTCGGCTTCATCGCGCACGCCGCCTAACGAAGCGCGCACAAACTTCCTCCCCATCGCGCGTGCGATGGATTGCCCAAGTGATGTTTTTCCAACACCGGGAGGACCGACAAAACAAAGGATCACACCTTCGCGTTCGCGGCGAATCTTATCTTCGGAAGGCGCCTTGGCTTCATCCTTACGGTCGAGCCGCAACTTGCGGATTGCCAGAAACTCAAGAATTCGTTCCTTGACATCCTCAAGGCCGTAATGATCCTTGTCCAAAATTTCGCGCGCGTGTGGAATTTCAAGATTATCATCCGTTGCCTTCGACCAGGGTACAGAGACAAGCCAATCGAGATAGGTGCGGATGACCCCATACTCCGCTGCGGCAGTTGGCAGACGCGACAAACGCTCCAGCTCACGATTTGCCTGTTTTGCGGCTTCCTCAGGCATTTTCGCCTCTTCGATCTTTTTGCGAAAGTCTTCGGTTTCCGCGGCTTGCTCGTCCTTCTCGCCCAATTCTTTTTGGATGGCTTTCATTTGCTCGCGCAAAAAATATTCGCGCTGCACTTTTTCGATCTCTCCGCGCGCTTCGTTCTGTATCTTCTGACCCAACGACAATACTTCGGCTTCGCGCACGAGCAAACCGATCAATTTTTTGAGTTTATCGGCGACGGAATCAAGGGTGAGAATTTCCTGCGAATCTTTCAAATCCATGCGCTGAAAATTCGCTATCGTGTACGCAGTCTGCAATGGGTCTTCGACAGAGGTAATGGACCCTGCAAGTTCCTCCGGAAAGGAGGGAATCATTTGAGTGATTAATTGGAATTGATCACGGGCATTGCGCGCCAGCGCGTCAATTTCAAGACCGGCCTCCAGTTGTTCGGGCGCGAGTTCAATCCTCGCCTTCAAATAGGGTTCTGCTTCGATAAACTCGCCAAGCCGGAACCGATCCATACCCTGCACGAGCAGGCGGATCGTCCCGTCCGGCGCGCGCAACAAACGATGGACGGTGGCGATTGTCCCGACGCGATACAAGTCATTCGGACCCGGCGTTTCAAGCTCCGGATTTGTGGCTGCCACCAGACCAACAAGTTTATCGCCAGCGACAACGTCATCCACCAACTTGATCGAGCGCGGCTGACCCACCGTCAGCGGGACAGCGGTTCCAGGGTACACGACCACGCCGCGGAGTGGAAGGATCGGAAGCACATCCGGATATTTATTTGAACCCGAGGCTTGAGAGGAATCGGACTCAGGCGCGTTCGAATCTTTATTCGAGAATCGAGAAAACATGGACGGCATGATCATTGAGAGCAATTCATCGTCCGTATCCCCAATCCATTGATACAAGTCGTTAAAGCTGGAATGCCAGCGGGAAGCGGGCATCTTATTCTTCGACCTTGATATTTTTTTTCAGCGCTTTGCGAAGATTGATCATCAAAAAACCATCTTTGTACTCAGCCAGGGATGTTTCAACATCAACGGGCGTCGGAATTTCAATTGCAATTTCGAACTTCCCAAACCAGATCTCCATTTGATGGAAAGCACGGCGTTCATGGCGGTCCGGGCGGATTCCAGCGATCATCAAAACATGATTCTCCATCGCTACTTCAAAATCTTCGTCGCGCATTCCGGCAATTTCCACCCGTACGATAAAACTCTCCTCGGTCTCATACACATCCGTTGGAGGACTCCAGACGCTGGATCGTACCTGCCAACTGATGGCATGGAGAATCTCCCTTCGAGATTCCAGAATGGTCGGGAATGATTTACGAATAATCGCGGGCATCAAGCTTTCTCCTGCTAGCTTAGACAGACTTCGGGAGTCTCCTGGAAAGTCTCTGCTTTAATGAGTTAAGGCGGACCACCGAAAGTCTCTATTGAAACTGGCGCCCCCGGCGGGAATCGAACCCACAACCAACAGCTTAGAAGGCTGGTGCTCTGTCCATTGAGCTACGGGGGCAGACGCTCAATTGTATTACGTCATTGCAAAGAAGGCAAACCCATCCCCCTCCAAATGATCAATTCACTCTGCCCCAGCCAAGAGTCTTAACTGTTGTAGGGTCTTATTCCCTTGTATACGCGCGGTCCCGCCAGGGTGCGTAGGATAGTTTCAGGCGGACGATTGAGCCGCGTCCCAAGGTCTTGTGAGGTCATAGGGATATTCCCGTTGGTGAGGAAAAGTCGAAACACGGCCTCTACCAGCGCAGTTTGCTCGGTTAGAAAATCGGGTTGTTTTACGCAATGGGTCATCAGCGCGTTTTGAACGCCGTCGACCGGTTTGACTTCGGCGGTGACAGGGTCAACCCAGTCTATTGCTTCACCTTCTTCTACATTTGCAAAGGCTTCCTGGTGTTCAGTGCACAGCAGTGACCGCAAATACACGTGCCAGTCGCGTTCGTTCTTCTTCCACCAGTCAAAATCAACGTGAAAGGGAGTATTCGCCGATGGTTTGACGAGACTAAATCGCTTTACTTCGGCCATGATTTACTCCGTCTCGCTCAAACGAAAATACAAATCTCCAACGTGGACAAATTCCGGGTTGCTCGAGAGCAATGCAAACAACGGAGCCGGTGGAGTTCGCCGAATGATATTCACGGCAGAATACAACTCCTGAGCGTGGACGTGCCCCTGGGGGGTTAACTTGGAAATCTCACGGATCAATTCTGCAACCAGTTTATCGAATGGTCGCTTCTTTTCCTGGGTCCAAAGTTGATCCACCGCTTCGAACGAAGGGATTGCAAACGCCATGCGGTCGTTGAACTCTGCAGAAACAGACTGCTTCAACAAGGCAAACACCACGCCGCCATCCGCGCCGACTATCACCGTCCGCACCCAGTCTTTCGTTGCGCGGTACGTCTTGGCTTCGATGATGACTTCGCCCGGGTGGTCGCCACGGCGGATACGCACTAAACTTCCCGGCATTAATTCATTGGCTTTATACCAATCGCGTAATCCATACACATAGCCCTGTTCACGCACAACCCAGGCGGGCATTCGCTGTCTCGTCTTGCCATCAACCAATGTAAACCGAACGCGCGGCGACTCGTACGCCGTGGGGAAGAACGAACGGATACGCGCCGATATTGGCAACGTTCCAGCGCGAAGATGCGCATAAATCAGGGAAATCGTAACTTCCTTCAAATGCGAATCGGAGTTTGATTCAACTTCACTTAACTCATCATCCAATTGCGCTTCAAGATCAAGCATCTGCGAATTAAGAGTTGCGCGATCATGCTCGACAGGTTCATAACGCAGGTGCAGCGGAATGTTACGCACCTCCTCAGGTTCAAGCCGCTTCAAGCACCACAACACCTCACCCGCAGGACCCACTTCATCGAACCGACCATCTTCCTGTAAAGCCAAATTCAGCGAGAACTCCGCCAACTTTGGATTTACCCCATCTGGAAGGGCGACATCCTTTAGAAGCGCGGACGCCGGAAGAGGCTCGCCTCCGGACATGTCCAAAACTGCTTCTGCCAAATTCAAATTTCCTACATTGACGTCTACAAGCAACGCGCGCGGGAACCACCTGCCCGCGATGCGAATCAGTTGCTCGTCCACTTTGAAAGCCGCTTCGATTTTCTTTTCGATCTCGTTACCGTATTCCTGTAAAATGGCGTCAGGGTTGAATCCGTCATTTTCAGCGGTTACAGGCTTATCGTTCAAGGCATGATGCGGAAGCGCGGAGGCAAAGAGCCGTTGTGATCCGTCTTCCAAATCTATGGCCAGCACATTGAACGCGCCAATCTCGGGGTTCGCGCCCGCGCGTATTGAAGCAACTTTGCCGTGCCTCCATCCAAGCGAGGGAAAGACAAGAGCATCTCCCACCTGATAAGTTTCTTTGGGAAAATAAACGGCGCCATTCGCCTGCTGTTGTTTTTCCGCGGCAAGCCGCTCGATGCGGTTGCGTTCATGTATCAAAACAACGACCAACTCGCGGGTTGTAAGCGGGGTCTCGTGTTCAAATAGATAGTTATGCAGTGATTCGACGTCGTGCGGAGTGATCTGGATTTCTGCCCAGGAGTCTGTAGATATGATGGGGTCGCTTACCATTACATTGCCTTGGTGTAGTTTTTGTGCCAACAAACGAGGCGCATTTAGTTCATTATACCGTACGTTGCCGCCCACCGCACTATTTAGTAAACTTTTGAATAAATTTCGGGCAGAATTTCTCGCTTCTGTTTTGATGGTGATGCGGCACTGCGTAAGAGAAGTTGAAGTGAAAGATGTATAATCCAAACATGGGTCTTATTCTTGCGGACGCCTTGCTCATCATATCATCACACAGCATTGCCTTCATCGGCTCGGGAGGAAAAACAACAGCGATCTTTCAACTGGCAAGGCAATTCAAATCTCCAGTGATCGTCACCGCGACATCACATTTGGGAGCCTGGCAGGTTTCGATGGCAGACAGACATGTCGTGGCTGAATCATTGCACGCCTTACCTGAAATTGAAAAGGATTTGAACGGAGTGATTCTTATCACTGGGTCATTTGACGCGGATCGAACAAAGCCGGTCGGCGCCAATTTGCTCAATGAGCTACATCAACTTTGCGCTCGCCAATCGATTCCCCTGCTCATCGAAGCGGATGGATCACGACAGAAGCCGCTGAAAGCCTGGGCAGATCACGAGCCGCCAATTCCTGGATTCGTTGACCATGTTGTACAAGTCGTCGGTCTAACAGGATTGGGAAAGCCGCTGAATGACAAATTTGTGCATCGTTCTGAATTATTTTCAAAACTAAGCGGGTTAAGCATTGGCGGGTTCATCACGCCAGACGCGCTCACGCGCGTGCTGACACATAACGAAAGTGGCCTGAAAAATATTCAGACGGGCGCGCGGCGTACATTAGTACTGAATCAGGCAGATACCACCGAACTTCAAGCCAGTGCACGAGGGATGGTACAGCTACTGCTTTCCAGTTTTGATTCCGTTGTTATTTCGAGTTTGGAACATGAAACAATATTTGCTGTGCACGAATCAGTTGCCGGAATTGTTTTAGCCGCGGGCGAGTCATCGCGATATGGTCAGCCAAAGCAATTGCTCGATTGGAAGGGTGAACCGTTCGCGCGCGTGGTTGCAAGGCGGGCATTGGAAGCGGGTCTTGCGCCAGTTGTAGTAGTAACTGGCGCAAGCGGAGATCAGACAGAAGCAGTTGTAAAAGACTTGAATGTGACGGTTGTAAAAAACAGCGAATGGAAGAGCGGACAGGGAAGTTCGATAAGAGAGGCTGTAAAGTCCCTCACCCCTGGTCCCTCTCCCAAAACAGGAGAGGGGGATGTGGGCGCTGCAATTTTTCTTCTTGCCGATCAGCCCCAAATCACCACATCAATTTTGAGGGCGTTGATGGAAAAACATGCAGAAGGGCTTTTCCCAATCGTCGCGCCGATGGTGATGGACAGACGCGCGAATCCGGTTTTGTTTGATCGAGCGACATTTCCCGACCTATCGAGCATTGAGGGGGACGTTGGTGGGCGCGCAATCTTCGATAAGCATCACGTGGAATATTTGCCCTGGCATGATGACCGTCTCTTGCTCGATGTGGACACTCCTGAAAATTATCAACGCTTGATTGCAGACGAGACTTTATGATCCCGCACGCCTCGATTCACCCACTCATGGAGTGTGCGGGATGATCTCAGCAATACTCCTCGCCGCGGGCGAATCGAGGCGAATGGGTAAACCCAAGATGGCATTGAAATGGGGAGAGACGACTGTACTTGAGCATGTCATTTCCGTCTTTGCAAAAGCAGGGTTGGAAGAGATTTTGGTTGTTACGGGTTCATACAAAGATGAAGTTGAGGAAATAATATCTCGCGCGAAGAAACTTTATCCTGTTCGGAGCATTTTCAACGACAAGTATGCAACTGGCGAAATGCTGTCTTCCATCCAATGTGGGTTAAGAGATTTAATGGCTAGAGTTGTCGGGGCGGCGCTGATTGGACTCGGTGACCAGCCTCAGGTCCAGGAAAGAAGCGTAAGAATGGTCTGCGAAATGTCTGCCAGGACGGGGAGTCCGTTGGTTGTCCCAAGTTATCAAATGCGGCGAGGGCATCCCTGGTTGATTGCCAGCGAGCTATGGCAGGAATTTCTCGAAATAAGCCCAACTCAAACGCCTCGCGATTTCTTACATACAAATTCGACGAAAATCAGTTATGTTGGGGTGGATTCTGACAGCGTGCTTTTAGATTTGGACACCCCAAAGGATTATCAATCATCCCATCCATAAGCATGGAGATGAATATTCATGATGATCTCCAAAATCGTGAGTTTTATCGTCCGGGCAGGCACAGAAATTTTATGTCGTATTGACGCGCCGGATATACATAAAGTGCCTGCAAGGGGACCTGTAATCGTAATCTCAAACCATACCGGACAGCTCGAAGTCCCTGTGTTCTTCGGACAATTACAGCCGCGTCCGATGACCACATGGGCAAAAATGAAGGCCTGGGATAACGCGTTTCTCAATTGGCTTTTCAACCTGTGGGGGTTGATTCCAGTTCGTCGCGGCGAAGTTGATACATCCGCTCTACGCAACGCAATAAGCGCGCTTGAAATGGTTTTGTTTTCGGGATCGCGCCCGAAGGCACACGAAACATAACGGGGAAGTTGAAACGAGCACGTTCAGGAGCTGTGATGCTGGCAATCCACTCTGGAGCGCCGATCCTCTCTGTTGTCCATTGGGGAGGCGAGGGCTTCCTAAAAAACCTGTCGCGGCTCAAACACACAGGTTTCCACAACCGGTCGGCGCTCCATTTTGTTTAAACATTGAGGGAATGAGAGTAACCCGGGAGGTGCGCAAGCAAATCGCGGACAAGTTGATGATTCGCCTGGCAGAACTCCACCCTCTGGAATATCGAGGGGCGTACGAAAAGGTTACAGGAGAGCCAAAATCCTTAACAAAAAGTGTATCATAGGAAATAACCTTGCAGAATTGTTATGAATTACAAGTTGGAAGTATTGAACATCCAGACCAGCTTACATACAATGGTAGTTAGAACTTACTTTCAGGAGCCACCCAGATGCTGAAAACAAAATTTATCACAAGTCTGGTTTTAGCGTTCGCCATCCTCGCACTACCCGTTGGCGCCGTATTTGCATCTCCCCTCACGCAGGATGGATTCATTTCAGGCACAGTAATGGGATTGGCTTGCGAGACAGACACCGCAACTGGAATTACCACTTTTCTTATTACAGTTGAAGGTGCGGACAGCCTGTCTCAAAAAGTCCGCGTTGATCAAATAACAGCAGAAGGGCTTGGCTTGGTCACAATTGACGAAAATGGGAACCCGGATTGCACTGAGGTGGCCCTTGCGGAAGCCATTGGTTTGGAAGTTGAGATTGACCCGGCGAGCGTTATCCCCGAAGAGCAAGCACCGCAACATCCCGTTGGCGGCGCGCTTGCAACCTTCTTCTCGGATATTATTGATTACGATGCGATCATGACGGCGCACGAAGATGGTGTTGGCTTTGGCGTGATTGCACAAGCCTTATGGCTGACCCAGAAACTTGAGGGAGATTCCGAAACAACCTTCCGTGAAATCCTTCTAGCCAAAGAGACCGGAGACTTCAGTTATTTTGCTAGTGTAAATGAAGATGGCACAACCACAACCCCCAAGAACTGGGGGCAATTCAGGAAAGCCGTCATGGACGGCGAAAAAGGCAACCTTGGCATTATCATGTCGAATAAAGATAATGAAAATAGCAATAACGGTCAGGGCAGGGGAAATGGCAAGAATAAAGACAATAAAGGGAATGGTAATAACAAATAATTTAGACCAGTAATAAAAAGAGCAGGTCGCTGACCCGCTCTTTTTATTTCAGAAAATAAATACGGGGATTCATTTCAATTGGTACAAACCTTAGGCAAGATTCGGGTTTCCAAATTTCGGAAAGAAACTCAATAAGGCATAATACGCCACATACACAAACGACAGCGGCGCCACCCATTCCGGCACATCGGGGTATTGCAGAAGTCCCCAGACGCCGACTGCGCCATAAAGATAGGTAAAACCCAATGTGAGGCGGCGCAATCGTGTATTGCGGGTGGGATAAAGATATCTAATGGGAACAAAGACGAGAATATTGCATATAACCAGCGCCGCCAGGTTGATCCATGGATTCAAGCCCAGCAACATCATGTAGACTACAAGAAAATTCCAAAGGGATGGAAACCCTTTGAAGAAAAAGGATTGGTCGTCTGTTTTTGCATCAGTTTGCGTAAATTGATATCCAGAAGTTAGCAGGATGGAAATCGCGCCTGCCATCTCAAACCCCGCTGGCAACAGGTTCGGCGCTTTGATCAACAACAACGCCGCGACGACAACATAGTTGAGGTAATCAATAATATTGTCCAGCAAGCCGCCATCAATCTCTTTGGCATATTCCTTCACATGGAACCAGCGCGCCAGCATTCCATCGAAGCCATCCACGAACATCGCGACGATGATGTACACAATGGCGAGCCTGAAATTCAGTTCCCAAATTGCGATCAGGGTCAGGAACCCCCACACCGCGCCTGTGCCCGTAAAGAGATGGACGCTCCATGCAAGCGTCTTACGCAGCCAAAGTGGAAGTTTATCAATCATGGTTCACCTCACAAAATGTAGCAGTCACAATTATAAAAGAAAAAGGCGTGGCGCGAGTGCGCGTCACGCCTTTCAAATCTATTTTTTGACCAGCCCAACCTTGACAGTCTCACCATCGAAAGAATCTTCGGTAACGGATGCCGCACTGGGCGGACTTACAAACTGGAGATTGGACGTCAACGTCTCAGTCGTGATGTACTCCTTGTGCGCCTCAAGCGCGGACCTCAAGCCTGCTGAGGCTTCGACGAACAACTCAATCCTGTCAGCGACATCCAGATCGGCGCTTTTGCGGAGGTCTTGTACGCGGCGAACGAATTCACGCGCCATACCCTCTTTAATGAGTTCAGGCGTCAGATCAGTAACAATCGCCGCCACATAAGAACCTTCTTCTGCAACAGCGAAGCCTTCCTTGGCAAGCGCCTTCACTTCAACTTCTTCCGGCGACACATCGCAGGTCTCGCCATTTACTTCGACTCTCAACGACTTGCCTTCCAGTAATGGACGAGCCGCCTCTTCTGAGTTCATGGCAAGGATCGCCCTTTGAACGGCGGGGAACTTGTTGCCATATTTTTGTCCAAGTTGTTTCGGCAATGGCTTGACCGAATGTGACACAGCCTCTGTTGCCGCATCCAGCAAGCGGACATGCTTGACGTTCAACTCATCCATAAACAAGTCAGCATACGTCTCAACTGCTTTACGCTCATTCGCGTTACCGAGCGAGAACGCCGCTTCTGCCAATGGCTGGCGGACTTTGCGATTCGCTTTTTGTCGCGCGGAGTGCCCAAGTGAGACAAGTTTCATCACCAAAGCCATGTCGCGGTTGAGCGATTCGTCTATCATCTCAGGCAAAACTTTGGGCCACGCAGCAAGATGCACCGACTCGGGTGTGTTGTTATCCACCGAGCGGACGAGATTCTGGTACAACTCGTCAGCGAGGAAAGGCATGGATGGCGCCAGCAGTTTCGAGATTGTGACAAGAGCCGTGTATAAGGTCGAGTAGGCGGCTTGTTTGTCGGAGTCCGATTCGGACTTCCAGAAGCGGCGGCGCGAACGCCTCAAATACCACGTAGACATTTTTTCCACAAACGCTTCGATGGGACGCGTTCCATTAGGCACATCATAGTTTTCGTATGCTTCCGTCACGTCACGGACAAGCACGTTGAGTTCGGATAACAGCCAGCGATCCAGATCACTCGTCGCTATCGGCATCGTGGTCACGGTGGGTTTATCAAGATTGGCGTAGGTCACGAAGAACGAGTAGACGTTCCACAAAGTGAGCGTGAAACTGCGTATCACCTCGCCCACCAAATCGGAAGAGAAGCGGCGCTCCTGCCCTGGAGGGGTTGCCGTGTAAAGATACCAGCGGAACGCATCCGCACCGTGCACAGCAAGGACGTCCCACGGAGCAATGATATTGCCGAGGCTCTTGGACATTTTCTTGCCTTCACCATCCAGGATCAAGCCAAGACAGAGAACATTCTTGAACGAGACTTTATCGAAGAGCAGTGTGCTGATGGCGTGCAATGTGTAAAACCAGCCGCGCGTTTGGTCAACGGCTTCGCAGATGTAATCTGCTGGGAACTGAGACTCAAACTTTTCCTTGTTCTCAAACGGGTAGTGCCACTGCGCCACAGGCATTGAACCCGAGTCGAACCACACGTCAATCAAATCTTTGACGCGACTCATTTGATTGCCACAATCAGGACAAGCCCAGTGGATGTTATCTACATACGGGCGGTGTAAATCCAACTTGCTTAAGTCGCCTCCTGCTTTTTCAGAAAGTTCAGCAACCGAACCAACGCATTCGCGATGGTCACATTCTTCACATTCCCAAACCGGGAGCGGCGTGCCCCAGTAACGTTCACGTGAAAGCGACCAGTCAATGTTATTTGAAAGCCAGTTTCCAAAGCGACCTTCCCTGGTATGCTCAGGGACCCAATTGATTGTATTGTTCAATTCAACCAAGCGATCTCGATACGCGCTCGTGCGGATGTACCAGGAATCGCGTGCATAATACATCAAAGGCGTTTTACAGCGCCAGCAGAATGGATAGGCATGTGTATATATTTCGGCGCGTAACAACAAGCCGCGCGCTTGTAAATCCTGAATGATGAGCGGGTCTGCATCCTTGATGAATTGCCCGCGCCATGGAGTGACTTCGGGGATAAACGTACCGTCGGGAAGTACCGTGATGAGCACAGGCAGATCGTTTTCTTTCGCCACATCCATGTCTTCTGCGCCAAAGGCAGGAGCGATGTGAACCAAACCCGTTCCATCCTCAGTCGTAACATACTCAGCCAGCGTCACATAATGCGCTTGCTTCGCAGGCGGAACAAAAGTGAAAAGCGGTTGATATTTCACTCCGTTCAACTTTTTGCCCTTGAACATCTCAAGCGTTTTCACATCTTCATCGCCAAAGACTTTTTCCACCAGCGATTCGGCAAGAATTAACTTTTCTGTGCTTCCATTATGTCCTCGCTCAACAGTGACATAATCCACGTCAGGATGCGCGGCAACAGCCACGTTCCCAGGCAGAGTCCATGGAGTTGTCGTCCAAATCAGGAGGGACGTATCAGGTTTGTCCACAAGAGGCAGTCGTACAAAGACCGAAGGGTCATCTGTATCCTGAATCGCATCGGGGTAATGCACTTCATGATCTGAAAGAGGCGTGCCGCAGCGCGGGCAATATGGCACGACCTTGTATCCCTTGAAGAGCAGGTCTTTGTCCCAGAAATTTTTCAATATCCACCAGACCGACTCGATGTAGTCGTTGGTATACGTCACGTACGCGTCTTCAAGGTCAACCCAGAACGCGATGCGGTCAGTAAGTTTTTCCCAATCCTGAATGTATGTGAAAACGGACTTCTTGCACAGTTCGTTGAATTTGTCAATGCCGTATTCTTCGATCTGTTGTTTGTTCTTGAAACCGAGCTGCTTCTCCACTTCGATCTCAACGGGCAGACCGTGCGTATCCCAGCCGCCGCGCCGCGAGACGTGATAGCCGCGCATGATCTTGTAACGCGGAAACATGTCCTTGAAGGCGCGCGCCAACACATGATGAACGCCGGGCTTTCCATTCGCAGTCGGCGGTCCTTCGTAAAAAACATATTCCGGCCCGCCCGCGCGCTGCTCAACAGTCTTCTTGAATATCTCGGCTTGCTTCCAAAATTTCGATACGCCTTCTTCCATCGAAGTGACATTGAACTTGGATGATACGGGTTTGAACATTTTAGTCTCCATCATTTCTCCGTCATTGCGAGAGGGGCTTTAGCCTGACGAAGCAATCTCCACGAGTTGCAGGGGATTGCTTCGCTCCCCGCAAAGCGGGTCGCTCGCAATGACGGATGGTGTTAAAACAAAAACTCTCATCTCAAACAGAGACGAGAGCAATTGCCCACGCGGTACCACTCTGATTCCACGCCAGAGGCGTGGCACTTTTCGAGAACTACATTCTCGCGTCTCTGATAACGAAGAGCGACTCCGTCTCGCGTACTTGCCAAAGGCTTTCAGTTCGAAGCTTCGGGATGATTTTCAACCTGCTTTACTCGTCTGGCTCACACCATTTCCAGACTCGCTGATAGGTATTCAGATTTACTCTTTCCCATCATCACTTGTGATTTTTTAGATTATGCCACAAACCCCAATGACAGTCAACATTTTATTTCATCAGTTCATCCGTCTTCGCCGCCATGATGAAATCGTTTTGTGCAAGCTCTTCACTACATACTTCCACCACTGGGCGGCGACCTCCCCCACTCGACCACGATTAGGAGATGACGATCCTCTTCCTAATTAGTGAAGAGGAAAGAAGTGTCGCCAGTTGTATAAGCCATACTACATCTCCTCCACAGTCTTCAACGCCAGATCCAACGCTTCATCCAGTGACATCTTCTGTCCCTCCGCGAATGCAGACTCGAACGCAGCATCGCCGAGAACCGTACGAGCATGGGCTTCGGCGCGGTCATAATAATTACGTTTGAACAGGGGATCCATCGGATCATCCATTTCTCTGCGTGAATTATCTATGATACCAAGTATCCGAGCTGTGCTCTCTGGTTTTTCCCGATATATGGAATGGAGCATAAGAACCAAAAAATTGGCTTTTGGAAAACTGCCGCGTCCTTTTGCCAAATGGATACCTTCCATGAATTTCTGCTTTGCCCCTTCAATGTTTCCTTGCAGGTAAAGAATATTTCCCAAGATCGCCAGGCGATACATGATGTACTCGTATAATCCAAGTTCGCGTGCAATTGCGAGCGCTTCTTCCAGATATGCCTGCGCTTGAGCCAAATTGCCTTTCTCCGTAGCCACTTGCCCTAGACCCACGATTGCCCACGATCTGAAAAATTTTCCTCCTAATAGTCTATAACGCTCCTGCAGCTCGGTATATAATGATCTGGCTTCTTCGTAATCACCATTTAACCGTGCAATTTCCGCCAACCAATAAGGAGCCCGGCTGATGTTTGAGCCCATCTGCCTGAACAACGTATCTGCCTCTTCCAGATACTTTTTAGCCTCATTGACTCGATTGGAGCAATAGTGCCAGTCGGCATAATCCACTAAAGCCTTCGCTAGATTCAATCTTTCTCCTGCTTTGCGAGCCAGTTCCAGACTCTGTATGGTGATTTCAGAAAATTTCATTTTTTCCTGTCTCTCAAGGATGTAACGAAGGCATCTGTAAGACATCGACTCCCAGTATGGATCATCAAGCTCGCGAAATTCGGCGAGACTTTGTTCCATCAACAGGCGGGCATGCGCATCATCGCGTCCATCCAGTGCGAGTCCAGCCATAAACCTTGAAATTGCGATATCACGCTGATCTGAACCTTCCTGCGCTAATGCCAAACTCAACTCCGCAGAAGTCTTCAAGCGTTCGAGATCATCCAGCTGGTAGGCAAGATCCGCATCAAGATATAGTGCCCTCACGCGGGCGGCTTTTTCCACCTGGCTTGGGTTTTGCGCTGGCTTTGAAAGCGCGCTTTGCATCCACTTCGATCCTTCCAGCCAAAACGAGCGGAGGTACCAGAACCTACCCAGAGCCGCGCACAGGCGTAGTGATGGTTCAGCGGTCTCCTTACTCAAAGACCATTCGAGAACGAGGCGCAGGTTTTCGTGATCGGCATCCAATTGCGCCAGCCATTCCAACTGCTCAGGTCGAATCAAATGCGGCGCGGCGGTCTCGGCGAACTGCAAGAAATAATCCAAATGCCCCTCACGCAGGGCATCGCGCTCGCCGGCTTCCACTAGTTCCTCATGCGCATACTGCCGCATGGTCTCCAACATGCGATAGCGCGATTCGTGTCTCGCTTCTTCTGTGATGACCAGCGATTTGTGGATCAAATGCTCCAGCAGATTTAGGACATCTTTGCTTCGAATATCATCTTCGAAGGGGACTACGCTTGACGTTGACTCACCAACACAAACGGACTCTGCCGCCTCAAGCGTCCAGCCATCAATGAAGACCGAGAGTCTGCGGAAGAGAGTTTGTTCCGCTGGAGAAAGTAAGTTGTAACTCCAATCAATCGCGGCGCGCAAAGTTTGATGGCGTTCGAGCGCGGCGCGGCTGCCACCCGTCAATAATCGAAAGCGATCATCGAGCCGCTTGGCGATTTGCTCCAGGCTCAATACGCGTACTTTCGCGGCGGCGAGTTCTATCGCCAGCGGAATGCCGTCCAAACGGTGGCAGATTTGGGCGAGGGCGGGCGCGTTGTCATTCGTCACAGTGAACGTCGAAACCGCCGCCGCGGCGCGGTCAATGAAAAGTTTGACGGCTTCATATTGACTCAACGATTCAACGGAGGGCAGATGTCCCAAGTCTGGCAATGCAAGAGATGGGACTTGATACGTGATTTCGCCCGCAATGCCCAACGCTTCGCGACTGCTGGCGAGGATGCGCGCCTTCGGGGCGGCGTGCATTAACCGATCCGCCATTTGCGCGCAGGCATCCACGAGATGCTCACAGTTATCGAGAATGATGAGCATCTGTTTCTCGCGCAGGTAATCGCAGAGCATATCAATCACGGGACGCTGTGGCTCGTCACGCAAGCCCACGGCAATTGCAGTGGTGCGCGGGACAAGCAGAGGGTCAAGAATAGGAGCGAGTTCGACAAGCCAGACGCCATTAGGATATTGGTCGAGCACTTCGTTCGCGGCTTGAATCGAAAGGCGCGTCTTGCCTGTGCCGCCGGGTCCAGTCAGTGTCAGCATGTGCGCGTCGTGCAAGAGTTTCTTTATATCCGCAAGTTCATGCTCGCGTCCGATGAAACTGGTTAGTTGCGCAGGTAAATTGTTGGGAAGAATATCGAATGTGCGCAGCGCGGGGAAATCGTTTGGCAGGTCGGGCGCGACCACCTGAAAGATGCGTACGGGTTGATGAACATTCTTGAAGTTGTGTTTGCCGAGGTCGCGCAGGCTCACGTCCTTCGGCAGTCCCTCGCGCAATAAATATTCGGTGGCGCCCGAAACCAGGACCTGCCCGCCATGTCCCGCAGACATCAACTGCTGGACCAGGCTGAGAGACAGATACCCGTGATATTCATGTTCGTGCGCTTCGGCTTCTCCCGTATGAATTCCCATGCGCACGCGGATTGCCAAGACTTCCGAAGTCTCCGAGACTTCGGAAGTCTGATTGAGCGCGCGTTGTGCCTGATGCGCGGCGTTGAGTGCGTCACCTGCTGTATGGAACGCTGCGCAAAACCCATCGCCTATGATTTGAAAGACAATGCCATGATTGGATTCAATCGCTCCCCGCAAGATGGCATGATGACGCGCCTGCAAAGCTTCCCATCTTTCGGGATATTCCCGCGCCAGTTTTGTACTGCCTTCGATGTCTGTAAAGAGGAAGGTCACCGTGCCAGTCGGGAGATCCGCCATGTGATCCATCTCAGTTATGCCGCCGACCTGCGCGGCTTTCGCCAACTCCAGCAGGCGCGTCACCCATTTCGGTTCCTGCTCGATGTACAAGGCTGGGACAAATAAGGCAGTGAGGGTCGCTGAATCAGGCACGCGTTGATTTTGTTCGATGCGGCTGATCTGGGTATCGCTATAGCCCACCGCGATGGCAAGTTCGCGCTGTGTGATGCGTGCCTGGCGGCGAAGATACTTGAGTAATTCGCCAAAGGTGGAAAATTGATCAGGTGTGATCGCAGGAGGGCTCAAGGCAGATTCTTCCTAATTGGTGAAGGGGAATGTGACGTTGCCAATTGGATAAGCCATATTACATCTCCTCCACGGTCTTCAACGCCAAATCCAACGCCTCATCCAGTGACATCTTCCGCCCCTCCGCGAAAGCGGACTCGAAAGCCGCGTCGCCGAGAACCTTGCGAGCATGAGTTTCGGCGCGGTCGTAATAAATGCGTTTGTCCAACGGGCCTATTAGAGTTTCCATTTCTCTGTCCCAGCTATCAATGACACCAATCAACCGAGCCACGTTCTTGGGTTTTTCAATAGATATGGGATAAAGCATAAGAATCAAAAAGCGGGCTATTGGAAAATCGACGCGTCCCTTTGCCAAACGAATACACTCGATGAATTTCTGCTTTGCCCTTTCAATGTTTCCTTGCAGGTAAAGAATATTTCCCAAGATCGCCAGGCGATACATAACAGAATCGTACTCTTCAAGTTCGCGTGCAATTGCGAGCGCTTCTTCCAGATATGCCTGCGCTTGAGCCAAATCACCTTCCTCCATAGCCAGTTGCCCTAGACGCACGATTGCCCATGAACTGTAAAACTTCTCTCCCAATAATTTTAAACGCTCCTGTAGTTCTTTATATAATGATCTTGCTTCTTCGTAATCACCATTGAACCATGCAATTTCTGCCAAGAAGAGAGAAGCCCGATTAATGATCGAGCCAATCTGCTTGAACAATATATCTGCTTCTTCCAGATACTTTTTCGCCTCATTTACTCGATTGAGAGAATAAAGACAGTCAGCATAATCCACTAAAGCTTTGGCTAAATTCAATCTTTCTCCCGCTTTACGAGCCGATTCCAGAGTCTGAGAAGCATTTTCACAAATTTTTATTTTTTCTCGCATTTCAAGAATATAACTAAGGATTCTATATGAAATTGCCTCCCAGTAGGGATCATTAAGCTCACGAAATTCACCGAGACATTGTTCCATAAATAAGCAGGCAGGCTCATAATCTTGGCGTTTATACATGCCAGATGCCACGTAAAATTTTGCGATGGCACTATCTCGCTGATTTGTGCCTTCCTGTGCCAATGCCAGGCTCAACCCTGCAGAGGTCTTCAAGCGTTCGCGATCATCCAACTGGTAAGCAAGATTCGCATCAAGATATAGTGTCCTTACACGCGCGGCCTTTTCCACCATGTTTGTATATTGCGCTGGCTTTGCGAGCGCGCTTTGCATCCACTTCGCCCCCTCCAGCCAGTAAGAGCGTATTTCCCAGTATGTTCCCAAAGCAGCGCACATGCGTAGTGATGGTTCAGCCGTTTCTTTGCTCAATGCCCATTCGAGCGCGAGGCGCAGGTTTTCGTGATTGGCATCCAATTGCGCCAACCATTCCAACTGCTCAGTTCGAATCAAATGCGGCGCGGCGGTCTCGGCTACCTGCAAGAAATAATCCAAATGCCTGTCACGCAGGGCGTCGCGCTCGCCCGCATCCGCCAATTTCTCATTCGCATACTGCCGCATGGTCTCCAACATGCGATAGCGGGACTCATGTCCCATTTCTTCTTTGACCGCCAGTGACTTGTGGATCAATTGCTCGAGCAAATCAAGGACATCTTCGCTTCTTACCAAGCCCGAGCCTGCCCTGAGCGAAGCGTCGTCCTGAGCCTGTCGAAGGGTCGAAGGGTCGGAACAAACAGACTCTGCCGCCTCAAGCGTCCAGCCATCAATAAAGATCGAGAGTCTGCGGAAGAGAGTTTGTTCGGCTGGAGAAAGTAAGTTGTAACTCCAATCAATCGCGGCGCGCAGAGTCTGATGACGTTCGAGCGCGGTACGGCTTCCGCCCGTCAATAACCGGAAGCGGTCATCGAGTCGTTTGGCGATTTGCTCCAGGCTCAATACGCGTACTTTCGCGGCGGCAAGTTCTATCGCCAGCGGAATGCCGTCTAAACGGTGGCAGATCTGGGCGAGGGCAGGCGCGTTGTCATTCGTCACCGTGAACGTCGAAACCACCGCCGCGGCGCGGTCAATGAAAAGTTTGACGGCTTCATATTGACTCAACGACTCAATAGAGGGGAGATGCTCCAAATCGGGCAGTCCAAGAGATGGGACTTGATACGTGACTTCGCCCGCGATGCCCAACGCTTCACGGCTGCTGGCGAGGATACGCGCCTTCGGGGCGGCGTGCATTAACCGATCCGCCATGTGCGCGCAGGCCTCCACGAGATGCTCACAGTTATCCAGAATGATGAGCATCTGTTTCTCGCGCAGGTAATCGCAGAGCATGTCAATCACGGGGCGCTGCGGTTCGTCACGCAAGCCCACGGCAATTGCAGTGGTGCGCGGGACAAGCAGAGGGTCAAGAATGGGAGCGAGTTCGACTAGCCACACGCCATTAGGATATTGGTCGAGCGCTTCCCCCGCGGCTTGAATCGAAAGGCGCGTCTTGCCTGTGCCGCCGGGTCCAGTCAGAGTCAGCATGTGCGCGTCGTGCAAGAGTTTCTTTACATCCGCAAGTTCCTGCTTGCGTCCGATGAAACTGGTTAGTTGCGCAGGCAGGTTGTTGGGAAGAATATCGAATGTGCGCAAGGCGGGGAAATCGTTTGGCAGGTCGGGCGCGATGACCTGAAAGATACGTACGGGCTGATGAATATGCTTGAAGTTGTGTTTGCCGAGGTCGCGCAGGGTCACGTCCTTCGGCAGGTGGTCACGCAATAAATATTCGCTGGCTCCCGAAACCAAGACCTGCCCGCCATGCCCCGCGGACATCAACTGCTGGATAAGGCTGAGAGACAGATACCCGCGATATTCATGTTCGTGCGCTTCGGCCTCCCCGGTGTGAATTCCCATGCGCACGCGGATCGGGGCTTCGCTCTGCAAATCCTTTTGCGCCTGATGCGCGGCGTTGAGGGCGTCGCCCGCTGTATGGAAGGCCGCGCAAAACCCATCGCCTACGATTTGAAAGACAATGCCATGATTGGATTCAATCGCTCCCCGCAGGATGACATGATGACGCGCGCGGGACGCTTCCCATGTTTCGGGATATTCGCGCGCCAGTTTGGTACTGCCTTCGATGTCTGTGAAGAGAAATGTCACCGTGCCGGTTGGGATCTCCGCCATGTGATCCATCCCAGCCATGCCGCCGACCTGCGCGGCTTTCGCCAGCTCCAGCAGGCGCGCCACCCATTTCGGTTCCTGCTCGATGTACAAGGCTGGGACAAATAAAGCGGTGATCGTTGTGGAATCAGGCACGCGTTGATTTTGTTCGATGCGGCTGATCTGGGTATCGCTGTACCCGACCGCGATGGCAAGTTCGCGCTGAGTGATGCGCGCCTGGCGGCGAAGATACTTGAGCAATTCGCCAAAGCTTGAAAATTGTTCGGGCGTGACCGCAACAGGACTCAATGATTTTTCTTCCTAATCGGTGAAGGGGAATATGACGTTGTCAGTTGGATCAGCCATATTACATCTCCTCCACCGCCATCAACGCCAGATCCAACGCCTCATCCAGTGACATCTTCTGCCCCTCCGCAAACGCGGACTCGAAAGCCGCGTCGCCGAGAACCTTACGAGCGTGGGCTTCGGCGCGGTCGCAACGGTATCTTTTCGTCCAGGGGTCTATTGGCAAACCAATTTCCTCTTGAGAAAAATCAATAACACCAAGTATACGGGCAGAACTCTCTGGCATTTGATCCGATATGGGTATCAATAGATCACATAAAAGTTCGGATTTTTGATTTTGACTTCGCTCGTTAACAAAGGAGACACTTTCCCTGAGATTTTGCTTGAATTTTTCAATATTTCCCTGCAAGTAAGAAACATATCCTAAACTATTCAGATAGTTCACAATAAAAAAGGCGGACTTAATTTCTCGCGCGAGCATGAGTGCCTCTTCAATATAAGCCTGTGCCTGACTGAGATCGTTCTCTTCGATTGCCAGAAGACCAAGCTTCCATATTGCGTGCGACTTAGCATAAATCTCTCCTATCAAGCTAGAACGCTCCTTCATTTCTGTATAAAGCGATCTAACTTTTTCATAATCACCGCTGAACCAGGTAATAGTTGCCACCAGCGAAGATGGAAAATTCATCTGTGAGCCAATCTGTTCTAATATCAATTGTGCCTCTTCTGCACATTTTTTGGCATTATCCATCTGATTCAAATTATAAAGATAGAGGGCGTAATAATATAGAGCATATGCTAAATTCAACCTCTCGCCTGCTTTGCGGGCTAATTCAAGACTCAGCAAGATAGCTTCTACAGGTTTAGGTCCCCCGTGACGTATGAGCATGACACTAAGCCATCTGTAGGAATATGATTCCCAGTATGGATCATTCAGTTCACGAAACTCGAGCAGGCTCTGCTCTATTAATAAGCGGCCATGATCACTATCATCGCGCACCAGCAAGGCAAACCCCACATAATATCTTGCAATGGCAATATCCCGCTGATCTGAACCTCCCTGCGCCAGCGCCAGGCTCAACTCGGCAGACGTCTTCAAGCGTTCGATACCACCCAACTCATAGGCAAGTTTTGCATCAAGATATAGCGCTTTCACCCGTGCGGCTTTTTCCAGCATGTTTGGGTTTTGCGCTGGCTTCGAAAGCGCGCTCTGCATCCACTTCGATCCTTCCTGCCAATATGAGCGTAGGTGCCAAAATTTCCCCAGAGCCGCACACAGGCGCAGTGATAATTCAGCCGTCTCTTTGCTCAATGCCCATTCGAGCGCGGCACGCAGGTTTTCGTAATCGGCGTTCAACCGCGCCAGCCATTCCAATTGCTCAGGTCGAATCAGATGCGGCGCGGCGGTCTCGGCTAACTGCAGGAAATATTCCAGATGCCTGTCACGCAAGGCATCGCTCTCACCAGCATCCACCAGTTTCTCATGCGCATACTGCCGCATGGTCTCCAGCATGCGATAGCGCGCTTCATGTCTCGCTTCTTCCGCAATGACCAACGACTTGTTGATCAAATGCTCCAGCAGATTCAGGACATCTTCGCTACTCACTACGCCTGAGCCTGCCCTGAACGAAGCGTCGTCCTGACGGTTCGTCTCTCGCTCACCGTGTCGAAGGGTCGGAGGGTCATCACAAACGGACTCAGCGGCTTCAAGAGTCCACCCGCCTACAAAGACCGAGAGTCTGCAAAACAAGGTTTTCTCCCCTTCCGAAAGTAAGTTGTAACTCCAGTCCATCGCGGCGCGCAGAGTCTGATGACGTTCGAGCGCGGTGCGGCTTCCACCTGTCAACAATCGAAAGCGATCATCGAGTCGCTTGGCGATTTGCTCCAGGCTCAATACGCGTATTTTCGCGGCGGCGAGTTCAATCGCCAGAGGAATGCCGTCTAAACGGTGGCAGATCTGGGCGAGGGCGGGTGCGTTGTCATTCGTCACAGTGAAAGTCGAAACCGCCGCCGTGGCGCGGTCAATGAACAGTTTGACGGCTTCATATTGACTCAATGATTCAACAGAGGGGAGATTTCCCAGGTCGGGCAGTCCGAGAGATGGGACTTGATACGTGACTTCGCCCGCGATGCCCAAGGCTTCGCGACTGCTGGCAAATATACGAGTGTTCGAGGCGGCGTGCAATAACCGATCTGTCATTTGCGCGCAGGCCTCCACGAGGTGCTCACAGTTATCGAGAATGATGAGCATCTTTTTCTCGCGCAGGTAATCGCAGAGCATGTCAATCACGGGACGCTGCGGCTCATCGCGCAAGCCGATGGCAATCGCCGTGGTGCGCGGGACAAGCAGAGGATCGAGAATGGGAGCCAGTTCAACAAACCAGACTCCATTCGGATATTGATCCAGCGCTTCACCCGCGGCTTGAATCGAGAGGCGCGTCTTGCCCGTCCCGCCAGGTCCAGTCAGAGTCAACATGTGCGCGTCGTGCAACAGTATCTTTACCTCTGCCAGCTCTTTCTCCCGTCCAATGAAACTTGTTAATTGCGCAGGTAAGTTGTTGGGAAGAATATCGAATGTGCGCAACGCGGGGAAATCGTTTTGCAGGTCGGGCGCGCTGACCTGAAAGATACGGACGGGCTGAAGAACATCCTTGATGTTGTGCTTGCCGAGGTCGCGCAGGGTCACGTCCTTCGGCAGTCCGTCGCGCAATAAATATTCGGCGGCTCCCGAAACCAATACCTGCCCGCCATGCCCCGCGGACATCAACTGCTGGACCAGGCTGAGAGACAGATACCCGTGATATTCATTTTCGTGCGCTTCGGCTTCACCTGTGTGTATTCCCATCCGCACGCGGATCGCAGCGTCTCCCCAGGGTTCACTCTGCAAATCCTTTTGTGCCTGATGCGCGGCGTGGAGGGCGTCGCCTGCTGTATGGAACGCGGCGCAGAATCCATCACCTACGATCTGAAAGACAATGCCATGATTAGATTCAATCGCTCCCCGCAGGATGGCATGATGATGTGCGCGCGAAGTTTCCCATGTTTCGGGATGCTCTCGTGCCAGTTTTGTACTGCCTTCGATGTCGGTAAAGAGGAAAGTCACCGTGCCAGTTGGGAGTTCCGCCATGTGATCCATCTCAGTTATGCCGCCGACCTGCGCGGCGTTCGCCAACTCCAGCAAGCGCGTCACCCATTTGGGTTCCTGCTCGATGTACAAGGCTGGGACAAATAAAGCCGTGATCGTTGTGGAATCAGGCACGCGTTGATTTTGTTCGATGCGGCTGATCTGGGTATCGCTGTAGCCAACCGCGATGGCGAGTTCGCGCTGGGTGATGCGTGCCTGGCGGCGAAGATATTTCAGTAATTCGCCAAAGCTTGAAAATTGATCGGGCGTGACCGCAGTCGGACTCATTGTTGATTCTTCCTAATCGGCGAAGGGGAAACTGACGAGTGGATAAGCCATATTACATCTCCTCCACGGTCTTCAACGCCAGATCCAACGCTTCATCTACGGACATCTTCTGTCCCTCTGCGAACGCAGACTCGAACGCCACGTCGCCGAGAACCTGACGAGCGTGGGCTTCGGCGCGGTCGCGAAGGTATCGTTTCACCCAGGGGTCTTTTTGCCAACGAATTTCCCGTTCATAAAAATCAATAACACCAAGTATACGAGCAGAACTCTCTGGCAGTTGATTGGATATAGGAATCAATAGAAAACCTAAAATTTCGGATTTTAGATTTTGACTTCGCTCATTAGCAATGGAGATACTTTCTCTTGAATGTTGTTTGAATTTTTCAATATTTCCCTGCAAGTACGAAACATATCCTAAACAAATCAGACACCTCGCCATTTGAGGGCCGAACTTAACTTCTCGCATGATCATGAGCGCCTCTTCCATATAAGCCTGCGCTTTACTTAGATCGTTCTCTTCTATTGCCAGAAGGCCAAGATTCATCGATGCGTGCGAAGTAGTATTAATGCTTCCTAACAAGCTAAAACGCTCCTTCACTTCTGCATAAAGCGACCTAACTTTTTCATAATCACCGCTGAACCAGGTAATTTCTGCCAGCAGCAAAGATGGAGAGTTCATCTGTGAGCCCATCTGTTCTAATATCAAAAGTGCCTCTTCAGCGCATTTTTTGGCATTATCCATCTGATTCAAAAAATAAAGACAGAAGCCGTAAGCATCTAGAGAACCTGCTAAATGCAGCCTCTCTCCCGCTTTACGAGCCAATTCCACAATGTGCACCACAGTCGCTTCGGGATATTTTTGGTAATTTTGTTCTCCAAAATAATCAAGAATCCCATAATAGGAACGTGACTCCCAGTATGGTTCATCAAGTTCTCGAAAGTCGACGAGGCTTTGTTCTATCAATAAGCGGGCATGCTCATCATCGCGTCGATACAGGGCCAACCCCACGTAAAATTTTGCAATCGCAATATCGTGCTTATCTGAACCTTCCTGCGCCAATTCCAGACTCAACTCCGCAGAGTTCGTCATGCGTTCAATATCATCCAAACAGTCAGCGAGTTCAGCATCGTGATAGAGCGCTCTCACACGGGCGGCTTTTTCAACATCACTGGGGTTTTGTGTTGATTTCGCAAGCGCGCTTTTCAACCACTGCGATCCTTCCAGCCAATAAGAGCGGATATACCAGAACTTACCCAGAGCCGCGCACAGGCATAAGGATAATTCGGGAGACTCCTTGCTCAAAGCCCATTGGAGCGCAAGGCGCAGGTTTTCGTAATCGGCATCCAGTTGCGCCAGCCATTCCAACTGTTCGGGTCGAATCAAATGCGGCGCGGCGCTCTCGGCTAATTGCAAAAAATAATCCAGATGCCCCTCACGCAGGGCGTCGCGCTCGCCCGCATCCACCAGTTTCTCATTCGCATACTGCCGCATGGTCTCCAACATGCGATAGCGCGCTTCATGTCTCGCTTCTTCCGCAATGACCAACGACTTGTTGATCAAATGCTCCAGCAGATTCAGGACATCTTCGCTTCTCACTACGCCTGGGCTTGTTGCGTCATTACAAACAGACTCTGCCGCCTCGAGCGTCCAGCCATCAACGAAGATCGAAAGTCTGCGGAAGAGAGTTTTTTCGTCTGGGGAAAGTAAGTTGTAACTCCAGTCCATCGCGGCGCGCAAAGTTTGATGACGTTCCAACGCGGCGCGGCTTCCGCCCGTCAACAACCGAAAGCGGTCATCGAGCCGCGTGGCGATTTGCTCCAGGCTCAGCACGCGTACTTTCGCGGCGGCAAGTTCAATCGCCAGAGGAATCCCGTCCAAACGGTGGCAGATTTGGGCGAGGGCGGGTGCGTTGTCATTCGTCACCGTGAAGGTCGAAACAGCCGCAGTGGCGCGGTCAATGAAAAGTTTGACGGCTTCATATTGACTCAGGGATTCAACCGAGGGCAGATGTCCCAGGTCTGGCAATCCAAGCGATGGGACTTGATACGTGACTTCGCCCGCGATGCCCAGCGCCTCGCGACTGCTGGCAAAAATACGAGTGTTCGACGCGGCGTGCAATACCCGATCCGCCATTTGCGCGCAGGCAGACACAAGATGCTCACAGTTATCGAGAAGGATGAGCATCTTTTTCTCGCGCAGGTAGTCGCAGAGCATGTCAATCACGGGACGCTGCGGCTCATCGCGCAAGCCCATGGCAATCGCCGTGGTGCGCGGGACAAGCAGGGGATCGAGAATGGGAGCCAGTTCCACCAGCCACACGCCATCGGGATATTGATCGAGCGCTTCACGCGCGGCTTGAATCGAGAGGCGCGTCTTGCCTGTTCCACCGGGACCGGTCAGAGTCAACATATGCGCGTCGTGCAACAGGATCCTTACATCGGCAAGTTCTTTCTCTCGTCCGATGAAACTGGTTAGTTGCATGGGTAAGTTGTTGGGCAGAATATCGAAGGTGCGCAACGCGGGGAAATCGTTTTGCAGGTCGGGCGCGCTGACCTGAAAGATACGGACGGGCTGATGAACATCCTTGATGTTGTGTTTGCCGAGGTCGCGCAGGGTCACGTCCTTCGGCAGTCCGTCACGCAATAAATATTCGGTGGCTCCCGAAACCAATATCTGCCCGCCATGCCCGGCGGACATCATCTGCTGGACCAGGCTGAGAGACAGATACCCGTGATATTCATTACCGTGCGCTTCGGCTTCGCCTGTGTGTATTCCCATGCGCACGCGCAGTGAGAACTCCGAGTTCTTCAAGAACTCGGAGTTCTGCATATCCTGTTGCGCTTTATGCGCGGCGTTGAGGGCGTCGCCTGCTGTATGGAACGCGGCGCAAAACCCGTCGCCTACGATCTGAAAGACAATGCCATGATTGGATTCAATCGCTCCCCGCAGGATGGCATGATGGCGTTCACGCAAAGCTTCCCATGTTTCGGGATGCTCTCGCGCCAGTTTTGTACTGCCTTCGATGTCTGTAAAGAGGAATGTCACCGTGCCAGTCGGGAGTTCCGCCAGGTGATCCATCTCAAATACGGCATTGACCTGTGCGGCTTTCGCCAAGTCCAACAGGCGCGTCACCCACTTCGGTTCCTGCTCGATATACAAGGCTGGGACAAACAGGGCAGTTACAGTCACTGAATCAGGCACGCGTTGATTTTGTTCGATGCGGCTGATCTGGGTGTCGCTATACCCGACCGCGATGGCAAGTTCGCGCTGCGTGATGCGCGCCTGGCGGCGAAGATACTTGAGCAATTCGCCAAAGGTTGAAAATTGATCGGGCGTGACCGCAGTCGGACTCAATGTTGATTCTTCCGATGAGCAGGTGACGGTCACTTTGGTGGGTCTTCACCCGAAGTAGATGTCAATAAAAGTGACTGTCACCTTATCCAATGCTATAAATCAGTATAGTCCAAATCGCAAAAACTTGGGGAATTTTCGGGGAATTATGGCAAGTATTGCAAGTGGTCAAGTGCTATAGTGGTGGCATCAACAGAAAGGAATAAAAATCATGAAAACCATAATCGCTCTGTTAGCAACGCTTGTTCTGCTCGTCACGATCGGCTTGCGCCCCGTCTCCACGGGCGTCAAGGGCGGTGCCTTCCACGATGCCATTCACATGAACAGATTATCCGGTACCCTCGCAAGCCTTGACAGCGGCTCCGATGGCGTGGGTGGACCCAGCTTTGATGGGGGCCACAACTCATGGTTTGGCTAACCCAAAAATTCAGGTCAGATACTGTTTCATTCCATCTACAGAAAGGAGATCGACATGAACCCTTATTTACTCCAGATTGCCCGTGAACGTCAAGCCGAAATGCGTCGTGAAGCGGAAAATTTCCGAACACTGCGAAAGGCCAAGATGGATAGACCCTGGGTAGTTAACCGAATGCTTTCCATCAGCGCAAC
>Ga0247727_10000322_pt1 | contig 115710 bp, 105 predicted proteins | sample WisWelCaveWW1625_FD_202498 | JGI IMG/M metagenome (GOLD analysis project Ga0247727, IMG submission 202498) | Biofilm microbial communities from Wishing Well Cave, Virginia, United States - WW16-25 | ecosystem: Environmental > Aquatic > Deep subsurface > Groundwater > Cave microbial mat...
GCATTTAGGACAAAGGGAGGGATGGACCTTGTTTTTTAAATCGGCTCAGAAACGCAAAAGAATGGCCTCCGGGGGCGATTCTGTGATTCTCTCGAGCCTCATCAACAGGAACTAGCTACTAGCTACTGGACTTTCCCCTTCGTCACCCTCATGAACACCTCTTCCAGGCTCGGCCGGTTCTCGCGGATCCACACCGGCCTGTGGCGCTTCTGGTAGAGCTCGTCGGACATCCCGGCGAGGTCCTCATCGGTCCCCGTGAACTCGAAGCGGAGCGTGTTGCCTTCGCGGCCGACGCCATTCACCTTGGGATGATGCGTGAGCCATCGCTCCACGCCCTCCGGGTCGTTCGTGACGACGATCTCGACGATGCGGTTCGCGTCCATGCTGCTGAGGATCTGCGCGATCGGCCCGGCCGCCAGCAGCTCGCCGCGCTCCATGATCCCGATCGAGTCGCAGCAGTCGGCGAGCTCCGACAGGATGTGCGACGAGATGAAAACCGTCTTGCCCATGTTGCGGAGCTCCTTGAGCAGCTCCTTCATCTCGATCCGCGCGCGCGGGTCCAGGCCGCTCGCCGGCTCGTCGAGGATCAGCACCGGCGGGTCGTGCACCAGCGTCTTGGCCAGGCAGAGCCTCTGGCGCATGCCTCGCGAGAGCGCGTTGACGAGGTCGTTCTTCTTGTTCTGGAGGTCGACCAGCCCGAGCACGTCGTTGATGAGGCGCTGCCGCACCTTCCGCTCGACGCCGTAGGCGACGGCGAAGAAGTCGAGGAACTCCCAGACGCGCATTCCGTAGTAGACGCCGAACGAATCGGGCATGAAGCCGATCGAGCGGCGCACGTCGTTGACCTGCCGGACGACATCGAAGCCGTTGATCGTCCCCGTGCCGCCGGTGGGATCGAGGAGCGTCGAGAGGAAGCGGATCGTCGTCGTCTTCCCCGCGCCGTTGGGGCCGATGAAGCCGAAGATCTGGCCCCGCTTCACCTCGAGCGTAAGCCCGCGCACGGCGTTGAACTCGCCGTACGACTTGCGGAAGTTCTTCAAGCTGATCATGAGGTCACCTGGAAGTGATCTTGGGGAACTCGGTCTGGAGGCCGACGCCGCGTCCGAGCAGCCGCGCCCGGATGAAGGCCCGGCCCAGCTTGCCGTAGGTCACGTACGGGTCCGCCCGCATGTCGTAGCCACGGGCGATCCGGTCCCACTGCTGGCTCCGGATATTGAAAAACTCGACGTGGTACCGGTCGTTCTGCCAGTCCGGAATGCTCAACGCCGTGAGACGCTCGCCGGTGATAAGGCTCAGGATCCACTCGACCGGGGCGTCGGCATCGCCGTCAGCGTCGGGCACCGGCGTGAGGCGGCGCATCGTCCATTCCGACTGCCGCGCCGGAAGCTCGGGCTCCGCCGCGGGGAGGTAACCGAAGTGGAAGTGCTCCTCGTTCAGCGCGGGCTTCTCGAGCCCCGCCTCGCCGTGCGTCTCGTAGAGCAGCACCGGCCGGCCGAGCGAACGGCTCTGCCGCACCGCCTCCGCTGCCAGCGCTTCGAAGACTCTCTGCCGCACGACGGACGGGTCCTTCACGGTCGGAATCCCGGCCATCGTCCACTCGGGCGTCGAGTTGCCCGGCCTGACCTCGGCGACGCGGTCGCGCCACGCGACCCACCCCTGCTTGAAAGCGAACCCGTCGCGGACCGTCAGCGTGATCCTCAGCGTCCCGTCCAGCGTGGCCGACGGCTCGGCGCGGAACTCGAGCGAGCCCGTCATCGTCTCGCTGTCCGCCGTCTCGAAGAGCACCGAATCCTGCGCGTAGGTCTTCAGCCGCTTGATGTGCACGTCGGGCTCGTACCACGTCTCCATCGCATCCTCGATCGCCGAGCCTCGCAGCGTGAGCTCCCGGCCGAACGGGTAGGCGACGGAGGGCCGGTCGAACGTGAGGTCGATGGCGTCGCTCTTCGCCGTGAACGCGCACCAGAAGTTGTGGCGCGTGTGCGGCCCCTCCGCGGCGCCGCCCTCGACCACCGTCACGCGGTAGACCGACGAGTTCTTCCGCAGGTACCGCTCGCCGACGCCGTAGACGACGCCCGAACCGGCGAGTGCCAGCACGAGCACCAGTCCCCACGCGTACTCCAGCCGCTTGAACGGCCGGAAGCCGGCGTACGGCAGCAGCAGGATCGCCGCACCGTAGATCCCCATCACGATCAACACCGTCCGGAACGGCGGCAGGGTCTTCGCGATCGAGCCCTTGAGCGCCTTGGCCAGCGACGTGCGCAGGCTGTCGAGGGATGTCGTGCCCGGCATCGACACCTGCGGTGCGCGGTCGAACTCGATGAGCAGGTCGAAGAGCCGCGGCGATGCCGGCCACGTCTGGAGGAACCTCGACGAGATCGGGAAGCCGACGCAGATCGTCATCCCCAGTTCGTGGCGCGCGTGAACGATGACCGGCGCGTCGTCGACCCATCCCGTCGCGCCCGTCTTCGGCGCGAAGGTCGTCATCGCCAGCGCCGGATCGAGCGGACAGGCGACGCCCGTTGCGTTCTTGAGCTCGTCAACGTCGCCGCGGTTCACCATCGGCCCCGGTGTGCCGGGCAGGAGCGACTCGAGCATCGCGGGCACCGGACGAGCGGCGCTCCGCGCGACGCAGGTGATGAGGGTCCCCCCACGGCAGACCCACTCGACCAGCGCCGCCTGCTGCGCGGCCGTCAGCTCCTCCAGCGGGAGGTCGTCCAGGATCAGCGCATCGACCGGCTGGTACTCAAGGGCCGTCGCGGGGAGCGACTTCAACTCGACCGGCACGATCATCCGGTCGGTGAGAAACTGCCGGCTCGGGTTGCGGCGCAGGAAGTGGATGAAGTTCGACTTCACCGTCGTGGCGACGAGGACGAGCCGCGTGGTGACGCCCTGCGTCCTGGGCCGGCCGATCTCGAACTCGCGCGCCCCGGCAATCGCGATGGAGCCGAGCTTGTCGTCGTCGAACGAGATCCGGAAGGGCCAGATCGAGTTGTTCAGCACGGGGAGCGAGACGCGGGAAAGCCCCTTCCCGCCGATGCGAATCCGCTTGTGGTAGACCACCGGGTTGCGGTCTTCGGGCCACGTCGACCGCACGCTGAGCGTGCCGGAGAACGCCTCTTCGTGGTTGTCGAAGACGACCGTCAGCGGGGTCCAGGAGTCGAGCCGCGAGAGGTAGCGCTTGCTCTCGGGATCGACCGGTGTCAGCGGCACGGCGTTGGGAACTTCGACGAGGGGCAGGAAGCCGAGGCCGGCGGTGGCGATGTGGAGCCCCTTCTTCTCGGGCTCCTTCTTGTTCGGGTCCTGCGGCGCACCCCACAGCACGAGCGAGACGACGGCGAGCCACTTCATGGGTGCCTTCCGTCGGGGTTAAGTCGTGCCCTGGAGCCCGACCCGCGGATCGGTCTTGCCCTTGGCGGGCGTACCGCCGGTCCCGCCGCTCTGGAGTTCCTTGATCACCTTTTTCAGCAGCCGCGGCGGGACGTCCGGGCAGGGCTTCTTCTTGATGAGGATCAGCGTCGCCTCGAGGAGGCGGTACTCCTCCCTGCACGCAGGGCAGGACTTGAGATGCTTGCCGACGACGCCTTTCAGCAGCGGCGAGATCTCGTCGTCGTGAAAGTCGTCGAAGTGCTGCTGCATCTTGTCGCAGAACGGATTCTTCGTGGGTGCCATCGCTACTCTCTTCCTGCCAGGTAGGGTTTCATCAAGTCGCGGACGCGCTTGCGTCCTTCACAAACGTAGGTCCGCACGGTGGTCTCGTTCACGCCCATGATCTTGGCGATCTCGCGGCCGCTGAGCCCCTCGTGGTCGTAGAGGACGACCGCCGTGCGCTGCTGCGCGGGGAGCTTCTCCAGCGCCGCTTCGAGCTTCGAGCCGAGCTCCTCATTCTCCATCCGCTTCTCCGGAGGCAGGTCGCGCCCGCTCGAAGCGTCCAGGAACTCCTCCTCGACATTCTTCTCCCGCTTCGACCGCGACTGGCGCGAGCGGAGCAGGTCGAGCGCCGCGTTGCTCACGACGCGGTAGATCCAGGCGTTCAGGTTGTCGGCACCCGACGCGGAGATCCAGTGGCGGAAGAGCTTGAGGAAGGTCTCCTGCGTGATGTCTTCCGCGTCGCTCGCCGAGCCGGTCAGATGGTACGCCAGCTTGTAAATCTGGTTGCCGTACGCGTTGACCACCGTTTCGATGGTCTTCGCGCTCGCCAGGCCGGGCACGCTGAGTCGGATGGCCATGGTCTCTCCCTCATGACGGAGCACGCTCCGCAACGCTGGGCAGAATCTAATTATGGACTGTGATCTTCGAAGTTGCGCGCGATCCTCGCCTCACGGCAGGCCTCTCGCGACTCACCGTGTTGCTAGTATACAACAGCATCGGACCTGCCCTGCGCAGCGCCCGCCTAAAAGGCGCGAAGCAGGGGCCTCCGTTGTCTGGACCCCGACGGAGCACGACCTGTCTCCGAAATGCGGCTCCGTTCGCGTCGGATCGGTTCTGGTCTGGCTCGGGTAAGCTCACGCCCGTGGCGCGCATGATCCCGACGGACTGCCTCGTGGCGGAGCATCGCACGCTCTTCGCCGAGCTCGAGCGCCAGCTTCCCAATGACACCGTTGTTTTTCACCGCCGCCCCTGGCACGCGCCGACGGCGTCGGGCGCCGCCCGCGATTCCGAGGCCGATTTCGTCATCGCGCACGAGAAGAAGGGCGTGCTCGTCCTCGCCCTCGACACCGACGGGCAGACCGCGTCGCGCCTGGCACGATCGCTCTCGAAGCGGCTGCGTGAGCTGCCGGCCGGCGAGTCGAAGGTCTGGACGATCGCCCACGCCATTGCATTCCGCGATCCCGATCTCTTTGCGCCGCTGGTCCTCGATGACATCAAGCGGCTCGCGCCGTTCGTCGACGGCGCGCTGCGCGGCCAGATGCCGCCCGGGCGCGACGGCATGGCGCTTCTCGATTCACTGCTCGGCGTCGGCGGGGAGGTCCGGCTCCTCGCGACGCACGAGGCGGAGCTGGCGAAACTGACCGTGGAGCAGTTCCGCGTCCTGGACGGCCTTTCCCGCTTCCGCCGCGTGCTCATTTGCGGCTGCGCGGGCTCGGGCAAGACGATGCTCGCCGTCGAGAAGGTCAAGCGGCTGGCGGACCAGGGGCTCGTCCCTCTCTTCGTCTGCTTCAACTCGCGGCTGCGCGACTCGGTGCGCGAGCACCTCAAGAGCTGGCGCAGCGCGGCGGTCGATACCTTCCACGGCCTGTGCGACCGTTGGGCGGCGCGCGCGAAAATCCGGATCGATCGCAAGCCGGGCGAGGAGTACTGGGACCGGCAGCTCGCCGACGCGCTCATGGCGGCGTCGAGAAAAATCGCCGAGCGGTTCGACGCGATCGTGGTGGACGAGGGGCAGGACTTCCAGCCGGCGTGGTGGCGCCCGCTCGAGGCGACGCTGAAGGACGAGCGGCGCGGCGTGCTCTACGTGTTCTACGACGACAACCAGACGCTCTACAATCGCGAGCTGAAGTTCCCGCCGGTCGACTCGCAGTTCGACCTCACCGAGAACGTGCGGAACGTCCGCCGCGTGCACGACCTGGTCGCGAAGTTCTACCGGATGAACCGGAAGCTGACGAGCCGCGCGTCGCCGGGGCCGGAGCCGAAGGTCATCATCTACCGCACGGTGCCCGAGCTCATCACGGCCGTGGAGAAGACCGTCGACCGCTGGGCGCACGACGAGAAGATCGGGCCTCAGCACATGGCGATCCTGACCGGCCACGGGAAGGAGAAGAGCGCGATCTGGCGGTCGCGCCGCATCGCGGGCTACGAGCTGACGGACGAGATGGCTCCGAAGCCGGGCCAGATCCTCTGGAGCTCCGTGCACGGCTTCAAGGGCCTCGAGCGCTCCGCCGTGATTCTCGCGGAGATCGAGCCGATCTCGCACGCGGAGCTCGACACGATCCTCTATGTAGGCTGCAGCCGCGCGCGGGTGCACTTGACGGTCATCGCGTCGGAGGCGGCATCGCAACTGGCCGCGCTGCGATGATCTTCCAGAACATCGGCTCCGGCTCCGGCGGCAATGCCAGCATCGTCTCCTTCGACGGCCAGGCGCTGCTCATCGACTGCGGCGTCACGAAAGAGCGCGTGCTGCGCGGACTCCATGGCCTCAAGCTGCGGGGCGTCGTCATCACCCACCGCCACGGCGACCATCTCCAGCCGCATGCCCTCACGCTCGGAGCGCCTGTCTTCATAGAGGAAGCCAACTGGCGCGATGCCCGAATGAAGGGCCGGCCCGAGCACTTCTACGAGCTGCCCTTCCGCATCGGCCCGTTCCGCGTTTCCCCCTTCGCGCTCCCCCACCCCGGCGGGGTGCGCTGGAATTCGTGGGGCTTCCGCGTCGAGGCCGGAGGCGCGACCGTCGCCTATGCCACCGACCTGGGCCACGTGCCGCCCAGCGTCGTCGACGCGATGTCGGGCGCGGCGCTCGTCTTCCTCGAATCGAACCACGACATCGAGATGGAGAAACACGCGCACCGGTCCGACTCGCTCAAGCAGTGGGTCCTCTCCGACCACGGCCATCTCTCGAACGAGCAGTGCTCCGCGGCACTCTTGAAGATCAAAGGTGCGAAGACCGTCGTGCTCGGCCATCTCTCGCACGAATGCAACACGGTCGAGCTGGCGAGGACGGCGGCGAAGGCCGCGACAACCGCGGACCTCGTGATCGCCGACCAGGAGACGGGCACCGCCGCCATCGACGTTACTTCTTGAGGGTCTTCGCGACGTACACGCGGACCGCATCGAGAATCGCCGGCGTCTCCCACAGTCGCCGCACCTCCGCGTCGTAGCCGGCAGCGCGATCCACGGCATCGATCAGGGGCTGCCGCAGCTGGCGCTTCACGAGCTCGAATGTCGCCGCAGGGACCGATCCCATCTGCTTCGCGGCGGCGACGGCTGCGTCAAGCAGACGCTCCGGGGCAACCACTTCATCGGCCAAGCCCAGTCGCAGCGCGTCGGCGGCCTCGTACGTCTTCGCCATCACGATCGCCTCCTGGAACGCCGATGGCGTGAGGCGCCAGCGCATCACCTCGAGAGGCAGCGCGGGGAACGGGACGCCGACGGCGAGCTCGGGCACACCAATGCGGCCGGCCGACATCAGCCGCCGATCGCATGCCGCGGCGATGATGCAGCCGCCCGCGATCGCGTGGCCGTTCACCGCCGCCACGATCGGCCGCGGGAAGGTCACGAGCCGCCGGAACGCGACGTCCATGGCTGGCAGGAACTCGCGGATGTAGTCGACGCCACCCGACGTGAGCCGCACCAAGTCCACGCCGGCTGAGAAGATCGTTCCGGTCCCGGTGATCACGACCGGCTCCGCCACGCCGTCCAGCGCCGCTCCGAGCGCGCAGCAAAACTCGAGATCGAGCGCGCTCGCCTTGCCGTGGGCGAGACGCAGGATGACGATGCCGTCGCGTTCTTCACGCTCGATCATGGAATGCCGAGAATCTTATGGGTCTGCAGGCTCAGCCGCCACTTCGGGTGGCGCCGCACGTAGTCCATCGCCAGCCGCGTGTTCTTCTCGCGCTCGAAGCCGTCCATCGGCTGGAGGAAGAAGTGGTCGAACGCGAGCGGCTCGTATCTCTCGGGCTCGGCGCCCTTCTGCGGGTAGATGAGCTTCAGCTCGTGGCCTCGCGTGAGCTTGAGCTTCGTTGCGGGCTTCGGGCTCATCGTGATCCAGTCGATCCCTGCGGGAGGCGCGATCGTCCCGTTCGTTTCGACGGCGATCTCGAAGCCGGCGTCGTGCAGCGCCGCGATCGCGGCATCGTCGAGCTGGAGGAGCGGTTCGCCGCCGGTGCAGACGACAAATCCACTCGACTCGCGCTGCGCGCTCCCTCGCGGCAGGCTTCTCTTGTCTGGCTTCCATTGCGCGGCCACGGCCTTCGCGAGCGCCTTCGCACCGCGGAACTTCCCGCCGCCGGGCCCGTTGGTGCCGACGAAGTCGGTGTCGCAGAAGTTGCAGATCGCCTTCGCGCGGTCCTTCTCCAGCCCGGTCCAGAGGTTGCAGCCGGCAAAACGGAGAAAGACCGCGGCGCGGCCCGTGTGATAGCCCTCGCCCTGGAGCGTGAAGTAGATCTCTTTCGCGGAGTACTTCATGCTCGATCTTCAAGCCCCGCTTCCGCGAAGCCCTTCGCGCGCAGCCGGCAGGAGTCGCACGCGCCGCACGGCCGCCGGCCCTTTGGGTCGTAGCAGCTGATCGTCATCGAGTAGTCGACGCCGAGTTTCGCGCCCGTCCGGATGATCTGCGCCTTCGTCATCTTGATCAGCGGCGTGTGGATCGCGAGCCGCTGCCGTCCTTCAACGCCCGCCTTCGTGGCCAGGTTCGCCATCCGCGTGAAGGCCTTGATATACCCGGGCCGGCAGTCGGGATAGCCGCTGTAGTCGAGCGCGTTGACGCCGATGAAAAGATCGTTCGCCCCCAGCGTCTCCGCCCACGCCAGCGCGAACGACAGGAAGATCGTGTTCCGCGCCGGGACGTACGTCACCGGGATTGTCGAGGTCGGACGCTTCGGCACCGGGATGTCGGCCGTCAGCGCCGAGCCGCCCCACTGGCGAAGATCGATGTCGACGAGCACGTGCTTCGCGACGCCCATCGCCTTCGCGATCCGCTGCGCCGCCTTGATCTCCACCGCGTGGCGCTGGCCGTACCGGAACGTCATCGCGTGGCACGCGAAGCCGGCGCGCTTCGCGATCGCGAGCGTCGTCGTCGAGTCGAGTCCACCCGAAAGCAGGACCACCGCTTTGGCCATGGGCGCGGTATTGTAGCGGCGTGGATGCGATCCACGGCCGCGGCGCGGCCGAGAACCCGCCCAACCGATTCGAGAAGATCGAGTTCGTCCCCGATCCCGACGACCCCGACGCGCCGTCGCCGAAGACCGTCTTCTATCGCGACGCGTCGAAGTCGATCATCTCGACGAACGACTCGCCCGACCTGGGCTTCGAAGCGTCGATCAATCCGTACCGGGGATGCGAACACGGCTGCAGTTATTGCTACGCGCGCCCGTACCACGAATACCTCGGCTTCTCCGCCGGCCTCGACTTCGAAACGAAGATCATGGTCAAGGAGGACGCGCCCGAACTTCTCCGCGCGGAGCTCTCGAAGAAATCCTGGACCCCGAAACTCGTCGCCTTCAGCGGAGTCACCGACTGCTACCAGCCGATCGAGCGGAAGCTCCTGATCACCCGCCGCTGCCTCAACGTCTTCGCCGAGTTCCGCAACCCCGTCTCCGTCATCACGAAGAACTTCCTCGTCACGCGCGACCTCGATGTCCTTCGCGAGCTGGCGGAGCACCAGTGCGTCGCGGTCTGTCTCTCCATCACGACGCTCGACAACGACCTGCACCACGTCATGGAGCCGCGCACGTCGGTGCCCGCGCGGCGCTTCGCCGCCATCGAAGCGCTGGCGAAAGCCGGCATTCCGGCCAGCGTCAACGTCGCTCCCGTGATCCCGGGACTCACCGACCACGAGCTCCCGTCGATTCTCAAGGCGGCGCGCGAGGCCGGGGCGACCGGCGCCGGCTACGTCATGCTCCGTCTCCCGCACGGCGTGAAGGACCTCTTCGAGGCATGGATCCGGCGCCATCGCCCGAACGCGGCGGAGAAGGTGCTCAACCGCGTCCGCGATGTCCGCGGCGGCTCGCTCAACGATCCCTCCTTCGGCTCTCGCATGCGCGGCGAGGGCGCCTTCGCCAAGACCGTGAAGCAGATGTTCGACATCACCTGCCGGCGGTTCGGGCTCAACGTCGTGCGCGACGAGCTCTCGACGGCATCCTTCCGTCGGCCCGATTCGCAACTGACTCTATTCTGAGGTGGCCATGTCGAAGTCCACGTGGCAGTACGCGACCGTGGAGTGGCTCTGGGACACGCGCGCGCTCCGCACCAACCTCCCGGGCGGCCAGGAGGCGGCGAGCCAGGGAAGCTACCCCGAGGTCGTCGAAACGCTCAACCAGCTCGGCAACGATGGCTGGGAGGTGGCGTCGTGCGTCGCCTACGCGAACTGGCTCTTCTGGACATTGAAGCGGCCGGCGTAGCGACACGTCATCGACCCCCGATCACAGGCGTCTTGCCTCGCGGATCTCCTTGATCGATCTCCGCGCCAGCGCGCGGATGAACGGCACTGTCTCCCACACCGCCCCATCGGCCAACGCGCGATAGAGTCCGTAGGCCGCCGCGTTGGCGTCGGCCCGTCCTGCCAGCGCCTCGATCTCCAACGTCTCCGCCATGCAGCGCAGGATCCGGATGCGCTCCAGCGGTGCGCAGACAATGTCGTGCACGTACCTCTCGAACTCGTTCCCGCGCACGGACCGGCGGCCAAGGACGAACTCGGTCGCTTCGCGCGACGTGCACTCGTACGTGGACCAGGGAAACCGCTGCGCGAGCAGCTCCGATCCCGCCACTTGCGGCTCCGCGCGATAGGCCGACAAGTCGGGCGCGATGCAGATCGCCTCGATCGGCTCCGGCCCGAGGAACGGGCGCGCCAGCAGCCAAAGTCCGGGAACGGGTCGACACGTCTCCGCATGCGCCGCCAGCGCCCGCGCGGCCACGCGGCGGGCAGCCTCCAGGGGGATCCGCACGCCCCCGAGCTGCGCCATGCGCCGTGCCTCGGCCGTGCTCACGAAGGCCGAGCCAACCTGGGAGATTCCCTCGAAGTCGGCCGAGAACAGGGTCATCGCGGACGGCGCCAGGATCGAGATCCCGCAGCCGCCGGTCCCGTCGACGCCCAGGGCCCAGACTTCCTCCGCCGGCAGAACCGGCGGCCGCACGTCGCGCGCGAACCGTTCAACGATGGGCGCGAGCCGGCCGGTCCCCGGGAGTCGCGCCATTTCGGCGATCATCCACATCGCGCGCGCGTCATTCGCTGCGGCCGCGATGCCCAGCACCCGCGCGCACCTCTCTTCAGCGAAGCCGTACTGGTTTCCGATCACCGCCAGCACGCAGAGCAGCCCGGGCCCGAGCGGCGGCCCCAGGCGCTCGCCGAGATCACACAGCAACAGGAACTCCTCCTCGCGCGGATCGCCTTCCTCCAGGCCGAACATGCGGAGCAACGCGAGGAGGCTCCCGAGGGAATCGGGGAGCACCCTCCGCATCCGCTCGTGCACCAGGTGCAGGAGCGCCTCCGGATCGGCGTAGCATTCCGGGCCGTAGGCGACGCCCTCGCGCGTCGAGATGGTGGCGAGCTCCAGCTTGCGCTCGTCAGGCACGTCGTTGTCGTGCATGACCTGCTCGATCACCTCGAGCGCCGCATGCGACGCTCGGGACGCAAAGAGCAGCTTGATCGCCCGCTCAGCAACCGTCGGCTCATAGGCCACGAGCCAGACCAGCGCGGGACCCGGGTCGCGCATGTCCATCGCCAAATCAGCCAGGATTTCGGCGGGCGGCGCCTTCCGGGAGAGGGCCAACCGTGCGATCCAAACCTTCCGTCCCAGGTCGCCATGTGCATTCTTCATATATAGGTGTTGCCGATTGGGTCGAAAAGTCGCGCATGAAAATTTTAAGTCATTGGAGGGCAATGAATAAAATCGCTCGTTTCACACGTTTTTGAACCATCCCTTGACGGCCCCGCCACCGCTCCCGTAGCGTCTCGCCCGTTGAAACTCGCCCTGGCAACCTGTTCGAACCTCCCGTCGTGGGAAGTTGATGATCGGCCCTTCCACGCGGCACTGGTCGGCCGTGGAGTCCAGATCACCCACGCGGTGTGGGACGATCGAACCGTGGACTGGGCGACATTCGACGCCGTCCTCATCCGCACGACGTGGGACTACCAGGAGAAACGCGACGCGTTCGTCGCGTGGGCGGAGCGAGTTCCGGTTCCGCTCCACAATCCGGCCGACATCGTCCGCTGGAACACCCACAAGTCGTACCTGCGCGAGCTCGAGTCGCGCGGCGTGCCGATCGTTCCGACCGAATGGCTCACGACCGGGACGCGGCCCGACATTTCATCGCTCTGCGCGAAGCGCGGCTGGCGTCGCGCGTTCATCAAGCCCTGCGTCGGCGCGACGGCGCGCGAGACGCTCCGCTTCGACGCCGGCGATCCTCGCGCGCAGGCGCATGCCGAGCGGCTCCTCGCCCGCGAAGACCTGATGCTTCAGCCCTACCTGTCGCGTGTCGAGACCGAGGGCGAAGTCAGTGCGATTTTCATCAACGGGGAGATGACCCACGGCGTTCGAAAGATACCTGTGAAAGGCGATTACCGCGTTCAGGACGACTTTGGCGCGAAGGACCACGCCATCGACTTCCCCGACCCGGCGCTGGCGAAGCGGACGATCGACGCGGTCGGTCGGCGCCTGCTCTACGGCCGCGCCGATTTCCTCATCGCCGATGACGGGCTGAAACTGACGGAGCTCGAACTCGTCGAGCCGAGCCTCTTCTTCCGCCACGGCGCGCACGCCGCGGAACGGCTCGCGGAGGCGATCCTCCCGTGATCGCCGCCATCGCGCTCGTCCTCCTCCTGCAGGAGCCGCCGGCGCCGGAACGCGTGAAGCCGGCGCGCTTCCCGTTCGACGCCGGCGTCGACGGCACCCTCTGGGTCGCCGACTTCGACTTCCGCTCCGCGACGCCGTTCCACCAGCTCGACGTCGAATCGAACGCGTTCGTCGGCACCGAGATCTTCGCCCGCACGAAGGTCGCCGGCCCCGTGTGGGCCGGCCTCTCCGCGGAGACGACGTTCGGGATCAAGAGCTACGTCGGCGTGGTCTCGCCCGAGCTGCTCCTCCGCCTGCCGCTCTACGACGCGATCTGGGAGGTCCAGCTGCGCGGACGCGTGCTCGGCGGCTGGTTGCGGATCCAGGCGGCGCCCGGCGACTTTGATCCCGCCATCGGCTGGGAGGCGACGATCGCCGTCTGCTGCTCGCCGGAACGCAATGGGTGGCAGGGACGGTTCGAGATCGGCGTTCGCCAGCTCGAGTTCGACTTCAATCCCGACAACGACGTGATCACGGCGGACGACTCCGTCGGCGGTATGGGCTGGGTCGTCCGGCTGGGGGTGGAGTGGTGGTGGTGAAGACGCTGGTTCGACTCGCGCTGCTGCTCGCGATTGCATCGCCGCTTGCCTGCAAGCGGACGCTCACGAACTTCTCCATCACCGTCCTCTTTCCGAACGGCGGCGAGGGGTTTGTCATCAGCTCGACGCAGACCGTCCAGTGGACCTCGGTCGGCGCCGACGCGCTCGTGGTGATCGAGTACACGACCGACGGCTCGACCTTCTCGACGCTCGCCGCGTCGACCGCCAACGACGGATCCGAGATCGTCACGATGCCGTCGACCCCCTCGACCACCGCGCAGATCCGCGTGCGGACCGCTTCGAACGGCCTCTCGGATCTTTCCGACTACCCGTTCTCGGTCAACGCCCAGCTGACCGACATCGCGGCGCCGCTGACGGCCGCGACCGGCTCGTCGGCCGCGTGGGGCGATATCGACAGCGACGGCGATCTCGATCTCGTTGTCGCCGCCTCCGGTTTCTGGCGCAACGACGCCGGCATCTTCACGAACATCCCGACGACGGGCCTCATCGGCGTCGGCGGAGGCTCGGTCGCGCTCGGCGACTACGACAACGACGGCAACCTCGACGTCGCGCTGGCCGGCACGGCCACGGCGAGGATCTATCACAACAACGCCGACGAGACCTTCACCGACCTTTCAGCCGGGCTCCTCGGCGTCTCCAGCGGCTCCGTCGCATGGGGTGACTACGACAGCGACGGCGACCTCGACCTGGCCGTTGCAGGCACGGGCACGTTCAGGATCTACCGCAACGACGCGGGGGCGTTCACCGACATCGTCGCGGGGCTGACCGGCCTGAGCACCTGCTCGATTGCGTGGGGCGACTACGACAGCGACGGGCTGCTCGACATTGTCGGCGCGGGCGACACGGGCACGCCGACGACCACGATCTATCAAAACCTCGGCGCGGGCGTCTTTTCCGCGATCGCCGCGGGGCTCACGGGCGTCAAGCAGTGCTCGCTCGCGTGGGGCGACTACGACGGCGACGGATTCCTGGACCTTGCTGTAGCGGGGCTCGATGTCACGCCGGTTCCGATCACGACGATCTACGACGGCGACGGGACGGGCGGCTTCGTCAATATCGGCGCCGCGCTGACCGGCGTCCGGGACTGCACGGTCGCGTGGGGCGACGTGGATGACGACGGCGATTCCGATCTCGTGATTGCCGGCAACGACGGCGCGGCGTCGGTGACGAGGGTCTATCGGAACGCCGCCGGGTTCACCGACATCACGGCAGGGCTGGTCGGAGCGGACGCGGTCGCGTGGGGCGACTACGACAACGACGGCGATCTCGACCTCGTAGTGCTCGGTCCGACGGTCGGGAAGATCTATCGCAACAACGAGAGCGTGTTGAACGCGGCACCGGCGGCGCCGGGCGGGCTCGTGGCGACGCCGGGCGCGGGGAGCGTCGCTCTGTCGTGGACCGTGGCGACCGACGATCACACGACGGCGCTGACGTACAACCTGTTCGTCGGCACCGCGACGGGGACGAGCGGGAGGTACCCGGCAATGGCTGATGGCGGGACGGGCGTGCGGCGGGTGGCGCGTCGCGGGCCGGTGGGCGGCGCCGCGGCGACGCTGACGCTGCCGTCGGGCGCTTATTTCTGGCGCGTGCAGGCGGTTGATTCGTCCTTCCTCGGCGGGGCGGTGTCGGTCGAGGGGACGTTCACGATCCCGTAGCGAGCGCGTCTAGTCGCTCCGGTTGCCCCACTCCTTCCACACCTCGGCGGCCAATTCCGGCGACAGGGTTGGGGAGCTGATGACGTTGCACTCCGTCGGCTGATACCGCACGGGCGCGAACGATCGGTGCACGATCTTCCCGATCGCCAGGAAGCAGAGGTCTCCGATGGTCACGTTGTAACGCGATGGCGCGCGCTTGCGTTCCGCCAAATACCGCAGCTTCATCCCATCGTCATAAATCGGCACCACATCGACTCCGCCGAGCGGCGTGAGCTTCGTGAACACGATGCCGGTAAGCCGTGCGTCGTCCAGGTGCGCGAGCAGGTTGGGCAGGGCCGCGGACCCCGACGCAATGATGGCGCCGAGAGCATCGCGTCGCGAATCGCCGGGCTCTCCAAGGTGGGCAGGATCTGACAGCGCGAAGTGAAGCTCCGCTTGCGGACCTCTCAAGTGCGCGATGAGGGCCTCGATTCGGTTGTAGTCGTCCGCCCCATCCGGCGCGCGGCAGGCAGAAGAGACAAGCAAGGCCGCGAGGATGATCGAGCGCATTAGCTGCTTCTCAAACGCCCACTATCCGCCGCCCCACGCGTGGCAGCCCCGCTGATCCTTCGGACCCGTCCGTACTACGGCGCCGAGGTCTTGCGGCGCAGGTCCGGCAGGAGCGAGTGTTCCGTTGGGCACTTTTTGCTGCACTTCTTGGGCTACCCCGTCCAGCGCCGACACCCTACGTCGGGGCAAATTCTCGCGCGCATGTCCGAAGCACAGGCCAGATACTCGGTCTGAGTTCGTGCAGTTCAACAACGGCCTTCGTTGGGCAGTATTTGGCGTTCTCGACATCGCATTGGCGGAAGGTGGAACCGGGACGTCATCGGCACGGCGAGGCGAGGCGCATGAGGCCAAGACAAGCACCAGGCTTCCGACGAGGATGCGCATCCTTCAACTGGACGCGCGGTGCCCGCGACACACTGCACCGCCGTGCTTTGCTCTTTCGCGCCGTAGATCAAAGATCAAAGCAGCGCGCGGAGCGAATCAAGTCGGGCCTGCAGCGCATCCCACGTCGGGATCGCTCCAAAGCAAAGCACCTGGCATTGCTTGTCGAATTCCGCCGCGAGGATCGCACGTAATAGTCCTTCTCGATGAGCGCTTCACGCCAGCCACGCGGCTTGAAGTGCGCCGCGGCGCGGATGATGGCCTGGTCGAAGTCCGCGTGCTCGAAGAGTCTCATGGCATCAGCCGCTCCTTTGCCTGCCACTCCTTCGCGTGAACCAGCGCGGACAAGATCCCGAAGTCGAATCTCGAAAACGGATTGAGGCTGGAGCGCAACTCGGCCAGTTGTTTCCTGGGTCTGCCCAGCTGTTGCCCGCCGGCTCCGATCATGGCGCGGACACGAGGCGGCTCGGATGGCGCGGCCTTGAGCAGTCGCTCGAAGCGTCCGCGCTCAGCGAGCAGGGAGAGCAGTTTCTGCACCGTGTCGGCGGGCGACAGCTCGCTCGACTCGGCGCGGTTGCGCAGAAAATCGAGCAGGGCGGCATCGGTCTCGGAAAGGGACCGCCATGCGGCGGGCCGGCGAGTGTGGATCACGGTCTCGTTGCCGACGATGAGGCGGGGCAGACTGAGGCCGTCGGTCGCCAGCTCGACGCGTGCCGCGTGCTGGGTGGTGAAGCCGAGCAGGTTGGCCGCGCTGAGTCCGGCTGGAAACAAGGACTTCTGGGACAGTGGCAGAGCGCGGATGGCGCTCGAGTTCGGCATGCTCGGGCCGAACGGGGTCGGGTGGGGACGATAATAGAGCCCCTTGCCGAGCCGTTGCAGTTGGCCGCTCCGGGTCAGGCGGGAAAGGGCCTGGGCGACGGCTTGGAAGGGTCCGTCGAAGTCGGCGAGACGCCAAATCCGCTCGCCGCCTTTCTCGATGCAGTGGCGGACTGACCGTGCTGCATCGCGCGGAGACGCGGTCTTTTCTGTGGTGATGCTCATCCTGAGACTGTGGCGTACTCAGCCACGCTTGTCAAGTTTTACATCATAAAAACTAGACAATACGGGTCGTATCCCGACACCTCGAGGGATTAGCGTCGGGATCATGCGTGGTTCTCAGGCTCAGCCATCCTGGTATTCGCCCCCGCCGAGCGCGCGGTTGCTCGTGGCTTGCGCGAGCTTGTTCACGGCTACGCGAAGTCGCGCGCAGGTCTACTTCTTGCGCCGTCGTTCTTCCGCTCTGCGCTCTCTCAGAGCCGCCCAATCGAGGCTCTTGCGGTGGGCAAGCCACCAGCTCTTCAATTCAGCGATGAATGCGTCGCGTTTCTCGATCTGCGCGAACCGCGGAAACGGGCGGTCATAGAGCGCAAGTGCCGCAAATGACTCTGCCGCGGTGTCGCACACGCGGTCGTGGTGGTCATAGGGCAGGTGCCATAGATCCGTGTCGTCGAAGTCGGCGGCGATGGCTTCAGCCACGGGAGAATACGAATAGGCCCACGCCGACTGCACGGCGATCTTCCCCAGAACGTCGCGATCTCCCCGGCGGATGAGGCCTGCGACTGCATCGGCAACGCCGTCAAGTTCGAGTCGTCCAAGCAAGCTCAGTGACCGATCCAGGAACGCCGCGTCGTTCTTTGTCACGCTGGCCAATCGTCGCGCAAGTTCCCGCGCGCCGATGTCCGATCGGAAGCGAGTCCAAAGTGTCTCTGCCGCCGCTACGACCATCTCGCCGTTCGACTCGGAGAGGAAGCTCTCGACATACTCCTTGTCGTCAGGGCCGAGTCGATCGGCGATGCGGATGAAGATCATGTAGCGCCCGTTCGTCGTCGCCTTCGAGGCGGCCGCCTTGAGCACGGAGAGATTCTCTTGACCGAGTCGCACCAGGCGGGTTGCCGCATAGACGGGGTCCACGAGATTCCCTTCGACCAGTCGTCGGTAGTACTCCGCCGGTTTCTCCGACCCGTGTTTGCCCCACCAGGCGCTGCCCCATGCGTGCGTCTCCGCCGGTGGCTGCGCGGTTTCCGTGAGCGTGATCGCGCGGAACACGTTGAAGCAGAAGTCGCCGTAGCGCATCAGGCCTGTCGGTAGGATCAGCAGGAACGTTCGCATGCGCGTCGGCCGCACGTCGTGCAGATGCGAGATCAACGTAGGCAGTGCTGGCCACCCCAACCGTTCAAGGTGCCACGCAGGCGTCTCCTCGTAGGGCAATCGCAACGCAATTGCCGAGGGTGATCCAATGTGAGGGTCGCCCGTTTGTGTCGTGCGCTGATCTTGCAGGCGCGCAATCCAGTATTCGGCTTGCTGCTCGACCGTGAGTTTCAGGAGTTCGTCCGAGGGGAGATCCCGACTTCGGCTCGCTTCCGCGATCAGGTCCTCGTAGAGCCAGATCATCACCTTGGCTTCATTGGCGATTGGGTCGCTCGCCTTCGTCAACTGACGCCACCGTTCGAGGAGCCGGGGCAACGGTTCATTGCGGGCCGCGGCGTCGATGGCCTCGCTTCGCGCTCGCTCGTCTGAGGACCGAGGGTCGGACGGGGCCTGAGAGCAGCAGCAAAGAGCGGCGGCGAGGACGCTTGCACCGGCGCTGATTACTCGCACTCGCATGGTGATGAGAGTATAGACGCGTCAGCCGTTGAAAGAACGGCGACGGGACGATTGAGACGATCACGCTGGGGATGCCCACCAAGTGACGGCTTCCGTTGGGCACATGGTTGGCACTTTTGTGGCCAGGCTGACCACGACTGTCGAAGCTCGGACACGGACGTCGAGCTGGAGCTCGATCAACAACGATGAGCGTGACGTTAAAGCCGTTGGGCACTTTTTTTGAAAGTGCCGACGTGTGCCGGAAAGTCCCGACGAAAACCGCAAATGCTGCACGGATATCCGAGTCCCGGTGTCCCAATCGGAATTCCAAAAGGCGTGAAAATCTCGATTTGCGCCAGATTGTGAAAATAGTTGGTGAGGCTGCCGGTCCGTGTCCCGACACTTTGTCGGGATTAGCGTCGGGATTGAGCCGCGGTGAGGGCGATCAGAGCTGAAGCCGCCGCGTCTGAACCGCCTCGAGGATCTCTTGGAGGGGGCGTTTCGCGACGTCGTCGAGCCTCACGGCGAACGCGACGGTGCCGGCCTCGGTCTCGATTGTGAACAGTCGGCGCGGGCTGTGACCGCACAGCGCACCTTCCCAGCCCAGGCCGGCGAATGAGCGGATGCGACCAGCGACCAGCGCCTGCGCGACCTCAACCAGCCTTCCACGTTCGCCGGTTTGGATCTGGGGCTCAAACACCGCCTGACTCTTTAGTAGGGGCCGGAGCGATGCCGGCACGCGCTCAGCATCGAAGAGGAAGCCGGCGGCGTCGCCGTGCACCTCAAGGCCGAATGACAGGCGGAGTTCGCCGCCCTCGCCGCGGTCGATGACGGTCACGCTCAACAACTCGTCCTCATGGTGGAAGAGAGCCTTGACGCCGCGTCGTGCCGCCTCGTGAGCCTCGTTCAGATCCGCCAACATTGTGAGGAAGAGGTCGGTCAGTCCGGCGTCAGACATCTCGTCGATCCGCGATTCGACCGGCAGAATTGCCGCCAGCGCCACCGCAGTGTGGAGTACGCCGAACGTCTTCACGATCCCGTTGCCAAGATCGATCGGCACCTCCGAGGTCGACCCGGCCATGCCCGGCTCCCCGCCGAGCAAATAGAGCTCGGGTGCTCCGAACGCACGGCCGGAATTGTGCACGCGCAGCAGACGGAGACGTCCGAACGGACAGGGACGCGTCGGCGAGAACGTACGCAACGGCTGGACCGAGTCGGGCGCGATCTCGTCAATGCCCAGCCTGACGGACTCGACGGCGTCCTCGGACTTCGCCGCCCACGCCGCCGTCGGTCGCCCGGCCGTTCGCCACGAATCGATCACCGACGTGCTCATCGGGTACTCCTTGAATCATCTGGGGCCGTGCGTTATGACGACGCGATCATAGGAAAGGAGTCTACATGAACTTCCTCGTCTTTCCGGAGTCGAAGGGCACGCAAGTGGCGATCAACGTCGCTGAAATCACCAAGGTCGTCTACCACGGGCAGGGCCTCACGTCGAAGCTCAGGCCGCTCGCTCGCAATGACGCGCGCATCGAATTCCACGTCAGGGGCGAGAGCGCTCCGCGGACCTTCAGCGGCCGCGAGGCCGAGGAACGCTGGGGGACGCTCCAGGCCATCGGCGCGCTGGGCCTGCCGGTCGAAGCATGACGCGGCGGCCGCAGGGAAGGCGGCGAGTTGCCAAGTCGCGTCTCGACGCCATGATCGAGGAGGCGACCACCGACTGTTATGACGAGGAAGAGCAGCGCGGCGGCTTCTTCAACATGCTCGAGGAGCACTTGAAGCTGCCGTTCACGACGTCGATGCTCGGCGTCGAGGTCACCGTCGAGCGGCTCGACTACAGCGGCGGCGGTGATTTGGTCGCGATCTGTTCCCGTGAAGGGAACTCGATTCCCGTGCCGATCGTCGATCTTCCCCTGCCCGCGAAGCCGCCGAAAGGCGCGGAGTGGATCGATGCCTATCGTCGCTTCTGTGGGGCGTAGCGCGACCTCGAGCCCTGGAAGAGCCGGTTCTTGAGCGCCTCGTCGTGGCGCGCTGCGTCGATCACCATCTCGACCAGTGGCGTCTTCTCCTGACTTTCTAGCCAGCGGCGGACAGACTCCCACTGCGGAGCCTCCTCGCGCGCGAGCCAGGCGAGTCCAACGGCGACGCAGTGCTTGCAGAAGTTGCCGTCGCGCCCGAGTGGGCAGGAGCACGCGAAGTCGATCAACCCTCGTTCCGCTGTCAATCGGACACGGTAGTCGTGCGTGCCGCGCACGCGGGCGGCGATCTCATCGCCCTTCACGTTGAACGCGTGGACGCTGTCGGCTTCGAAGTACTCTTCGCCCTGCTCGAACGAGTCGCCCCGCGCGAGCTCGCGCAGCGAATCGGCATCGATCGCGAGTCGCAGGGTCTTCACGCCGACTCCCGACCGAGCAGGAGCTCCTTCATCTGCTCGACGAACATCACGTCTTCGGCGGCATCGACGAGGTCCTCGTCGACGGCGCCGGCCTCGCGGAAGACCTCGTACTCCTCGTCCGTGCACACATGGCCCATCGCGCCGAGCCGCTTGACGTTCTCGAGATACGCCCGCAGCTCGTGTTGCGTGAAGATCTGGCGGACTTTCGCGACGAACGAGGGGATCTCGGCAGCCCATTCCGGACGGCCCCCGCTGGCTTCAAGGAAGTTGCGCAGCTTCTCGCCGACGAGATAGCCGATCGCTTTCTCCAGCCCGAAGCGCTCCTTGATGTCGCGGGCGCCTTCGCACTGCTCGATCCAGATCTTGTGGAATTGGATGTCGCCCATCATCGCGCCTCCGCGCCGGAGAACGCCGCCGCCAGCAGGCCGCGCAGGTCACCTGGGATCAACACGCTCTGCTGCCCTCCAATCGTGCCGACCGCGACGAAGCCGACGGCGCGAAGTTCGCCAAGCGGGTCGGACTTCTCCTTCCCGGCTGCGGAGTGGCGGCGCGTGAACTCGGCGAACGACTCGACCCCGCCGCTGGAGAGGAGCCACGAAAGGGCCGACCGCGCCGAAATCGAGAGGCCGCCGAGCGCGCGGCGAACGGTCGCAGGATCCTCCATCGCCCTGAGCGTGGTTTCCAAGATCGCTTTTTTCCGCCCGCGCGCCGGGTGACCGAGGGCATCGGCGATGCGTGAGAGTTCATGAACCGGCAGCGCGGCGAGACAATCCGCCAACGTGGCGGCCGGCGCGAGCAGGCGGCTTCTGGCGCGCTCCTCGCGGCGTCGTGCGTAGAGCTCCTGCATTTCGGCGAACTCAAGAAGCGAGCCTATGAACGAGCCGTCGATTTCCTTTAGCAACGGGTGCTTCGGGTCGAGCGATCGCAGCGCGCGAATGGAATCACGCATCTGGGTGGCGTCCTTGTGCGCGAACGCCATCTGGACACAGGCGGCGCACCAGGTCGTCTGCCCCTCGATCGTCGTCTCCGCCGGTACAGAGGCTGTCCGCACGAGCTCATCGGCCTCGTCGATGCGCTTCTGCTGGATTCGCAACGAGACGAGGGCGGCCCTTGCGAAGAGATAGTCCGGGAAACGCGCGACGAGCTCCTTGATGATCTTCTCCGCGTCCTCCTCGCGCCCTATGGCGCGCAGCGCGATGGCGAGGTTGTAGCGCGGCTGCGGGAGTTGCGGCGCCTCCTCGGCAAGGCGACGTCCGAGGGCGACGGCTTCCTTCCATCTCTCGGCCAGGTTGAGCCGCGACATTTCTGCGAGCCGCTCCGCAAAATCGGTTGAAGGTGCGGGACCTGGCGGCTTGATTTCCATCGAATTGAGGCGGATGTCGCGCCACTCATTCCCATCCCACACGCGCACCGGCTCCTTGCCGAGGACGCCGAGTTCGCCGAGGCACATCAGCGCGTGGAAACGGACGTCCTTCGTCCCCCAGGTTCCCAACGCCACCTTGCGGAGCAGTTCGATCGCGCGGGGCGAGCCGATACTGCGGAGGGCATCGAGCGGACGCGGATCTGACGGATCCTCGTTGAGGACGATTTCCAGTGCGCGAACCAGTCCCGGCAGCCGCCGAAGCTGCTCGGGATCGCGGAGGCGATCAGGACCGCCGCGATACATCCACTCGTGAACGTCGAGATAGGTCCAGGTTCCATCCAGGGTGCCGGGCCCGCGGCCCTTGGAGAGGAGATCGAGGCTCTCGCGGGCTCGAGCGACCGTGGCCCTCTCGCCCAGAGTCTCTTCTAACAGGCCTTTGGCTTCGTCGTAGCGACCCAGGTTCGCCGCGGCGATGCCGGCGAAGAACGAGCAGTGCGGCCGCCACGCCAGCGCCGTGCGCAGGATCGCCTCATGGCGGCCGAGCCGCGCAAGCGCCTCGCACTTCTTCCACGCCTGCGACTCGTCGGGGAGATCGCATCGTTCCAATCGGTCGAGGGCGCGGCCGGCCTCCTCGTCGCGGCCGACGATGAGGTAGTAATGGACGAGGCTTCCGAGGGCGAAGGCGTTGCCCGGATCGATGACGCGGTCGACCTTTTCCTCTAGCGCGATGGCTTCGGAGTATTCGCCGCGGATGTAGCGTGCGAGCGCAAGGTTGTTGTAGGGCGCCGCGATGATCGGCACGAGGCGGATGGCCTTCTCGAAGCACGGGATGGCGTCGTCGGCGCGTTCGAGGTCGAGAAGCCGGCGGCCTTCGAGGAAGCACCGCTCGGCTTCCGGCGCCGCGCGCTCCAGCGCCTCCGCTGAGCGGCCCTTGACGAGGTCGATGGCCTCTTCGCGGGCTTTGTCGCGGCAGCAGAACTTGAACTTCTCTCCGCTGCCGCAGGGGCAGGGCCGATAGGGGTCCTGGCTGTTTCGCGCCACGCCGTCTCTCTCCTGAAAGACGGCGGTGATTGTAGCGAGGGGCCCGCGGTCGGGTCTCTCTTCTTTCTCTGCGCGCGTTTCTGTTCATGCCCGAGCGGAGCGAGGGCCTCTTGCTGCAATCCAACACCGCGGAGCGGTTCTTTCTCTTCTCCAATTCTCTCTTGGCGCGCGCATGATTGTTACATTTTATGTAAGTATTTTGTTTCGCGTTCGTTTACGCTGCAATCGTGAAGCGTCGGCGCCGAACTGAAACCAAGCGCAGGCTCTACGAGGTCGCGGAGTCGCAGCTCGGTTACTTCACTTCTAGGCAGGCATTGTCAGCCGGGTATTCCCATCGTCTCCAGTCCTATCACGCTGGGCGAGGCGACTGGGAGAGGATCGATCATGGCATCTACCGCTTGCGCGACTTCCCGACGCAGAAGCACGAGGAGCTGGTCCGCTGGAGCCTCTGGGCCCGCGGCTTGGCCGTGGTCTCGCACGCTACCGCGGCCGCGTGGTACGACCTGGGCGACCTCCTGCCTTCTCGCGTGCATATGACTGTGCCTCCCCAGTTTCGCAAGCGGATCGTGCGGGCTGTTATCGCGCATCGCGGTGAGGTTCCGGAGGACGATAGCCAGCTCGCGACCGGCTTTCGGATCACTACGCCCACGCGCACGATTCTCGACTTGATGCGTGAAAGCATAGAGGCAAACTGGCTTTCCGGTGTCGTCCGCGACGCCGTCACTCGCGGGCTCGCCATGCGAGAGGAACTTGGTGAGCGTGCCGCGACGCTAGACAAGCCGCAGCGGCTCCTTCTCCGGCGACTGCTCATCACAAGGGCACGGTGAAGCGACGTTGTGATCTCGGTGAGTTCGCCCACTTGCAACGGCTTTGGTTGGGCACTTTTGCAAGCAACATCCCACTGGAGTCCCGCCGATCGCACCGCGACGAGGCATCGCCACACGTCGTGTGCTAGAATGCGATGGCAATGGACAAGCACAAGGTAGACCGGCTCAGCGAAGCGAATCTCGTCAAGTTGCTCGGCGAGGAAAGCGTCGCGGAGCTTGAGGAGACCTACGACGTCGACCTGAGCGAGGGCGCCGTCGCCGTTACGCTTGCCAACGGGAGTGTTGCGACGGTCGCGGTGATCGAGGAAGTCCTCAAGCTGAGCGCGGCCAAAGAATCGGTTCCCATGCTCATCATTGCCTCGAAATTCGAGGCTGATGCTGCGAACAAGGCTCTCGAGTTTGAGGACGTCGTGCTCTGCACCAAGAGTGGGGCCGGCAAGCTCTCGCCTCTCATCCCTGCCTAGCATCGACGGCCGATGCGTCCCATCAAGATCTCCCTGATCCACGGTGCATTCCTTCAGGGTCTAAAGGAGATCGAGGATCGCTTCGTTGCCGTGAGCGCTGCGCTTGCGGCGGATCGCGCGCGGCAGGCGTGGGTCGCCGAGATGAGTCTCGTGAGCGGCGTAACTCTTTGGGAAGGCTACCTGACCGAACTCCTCATCGCTCACATCTGCCATGATCCGAGCGTGTTCATCGCGGAATTCGGGCTGCCGCCGAAGTCGACGATCGTGACCCGGCCATTGGTGGAGGCCGTGTTCGCTGGACTGCGCTACCTCGAGATTCGCGGGTATCAGGACATCCAGAAGTTCGGGAACACCTACGTTGAAGCGAAACGCAACCCCTTCGGAAAAGTGGGAGACGCTCTTGCAAAGAGCCTGGACGACTCCCTGAAGATTCGCAATCACATCGTGCACGACAGCCGCCAGTCAAAGGCCGCCTACCAGCGTGTTCTTCACCGCCAGGGTCTTGCGGGCAAGGTGCCCAAGCCCGGCTTCTTCCTGATCGCTCAGCACGCCGGCAAGACGCGCCTTGCGACGCAGATCGAGAACATGCGCAAGGCGGTGGCGGCGCTCCGCTGAACTTCTGGATTCTCTCCGGCTACGGTGCCGGGCCAGGATTCAAAGTCGACTGCACAGCGCGGTTTTGCACCCGAGCACGGCAGCGGACCGGACGTCCCCGGCGATCAACGCTCGCGCCACGTCCACGAGCCGGGAGCCCGTGCGGTCATGACTTCATCGCGGCGACGCACTCCGGGCAACCCTCGCGCTCTGCCCGCTGCCGTGGCGTGACGCCCTTACCGTTCGCGAGGTCCGCGTGCGCACCGTGCGCGACGAGGAAGCGGATGACATCATGAGCCTCAGGCATCATTTCATATGCGTCGAAGACGCAATGGAGCGGCGTGTTGCCGTCGCTGTCGCGCGCGTTGACGTCAGCGCCCGCCGCGAGGAGGCGCTCCGCCATCGTCATGTCGAAATCGCGAGCAGCGTGGTGAAGAGCCAAGGGACCGGCGCGTGCGCCGCGCGCCATCAGCTCTTCGGCGAGCCCCGCGTGTGTGCCATCGACCGGCCCCTCTCCGCTCGCGTTCCGAGCGTTGGGATCGGCACCGCGATCGAGTAAGAACCGGGCGATCTCCGCGTGGTGCGCCGCTGCCGCGACGATCAGCGGCGTGTTCCCCTCGGCGTCGCGGAGGTCGGCGGAGGTACCTCGATCGAGCAGGCCGCGCACCACTTCGAGATTGCCGTTGCCGGCGGCGCGATGTAGCGCATCGCCGAGGGGGAGGCCGCAGTCAAGGAGCAATGCGACCATCTCGCGGCTTCCTTGCATCGCGGCGTGAATGAGCCGGTCAGCGTCCGGCGAGGCTCCGCGCTCGATGAGCAGTCGCGCGATGTCGACGTGGCCGCCCTCGACTGCGCTCTGGAGTGGCGAGGCATCGGAATCGTCGCGCGCGTCTACCGGCGTGCCGGCGTCGAGAAGGAGCCGCACCGCGCCGACATAGTCGCGGCCCGGCTTCAAGCGGCCGCCGAGCATCTGATCGAGCTCCGAGCGGTCGCACCCGAGGGCCGACAACTCCGCATGGAGACGTGCGCAACCCTCGCGGTCCTTGATTGCGTCACAGTAGAGCTCCAGCAGTGTCCTCATCGTTTCCGAGGACGGAGGCGCGTCCGGATCGAGGCCGGCGAGCTTCGCGCTTCGGTGCTGAAAGATGGTGAAGAGCGCGCGACTCACCGCGGAGGCCCCGGGCGTTGGCGGCGCGAACGCCTCACGGATGTCAGGGTCGGGGTCGTCCAGGCCGACGGGAAGACGGCCGCGGGCCGCACAGTGGATCGGCAAGGCTCCGCCGGCCATCGTCGCGTCGGCGCGGGCGCCTGCATCGAGAAGCAACCGGACGGCTTCAGCGTTCCCTCCCTCAGCCGCCACATGCAGGGCGGTGCGTCCGGCGGGGGAGGCCGCGCGGAGGTCGGCGCCGGCCCTGATGAGTTCAGTGAGCTTCGCCAGGTCGCCGGTGCGCGCAGCGCAGTGGAGACCGCCGAGGGGGGAGGCCATCTGCATGAGTTTACTGCCCGGAGGAACGGACGCGAGCGGGGACGTCAACAACGATGACCCTGACGCGTGAAAGCCGTTTGGCACTTGAAGTACCCGTAGGCGGTCAACACACTCCGCTCGCGCCGGACTTTTAACGCGCTTCAAGGCCACCATGGCGTTACCAACAGGACCTGAAGACGCCGTGGCTGAGCAGGGCTGTCTACTTTGAACGTCACCAGTCGATGCCGAACTCGGTGAGCAGATTCTGCGTCGAGATTACCGACTTCTCGTCCGTGAAGGTCTTCAAGTAGTTCCTGGCTCTCTTGTCTTGCACGACGAGGCGAGCTCCGCAGGAGAGGTAGGTGGCGACCATGAGATCCCTTCCGGTGTTCTCCTCGACCTCTCCAGCAAGTTTGCCCAGAGCGCGCTTCACGTAGTAGCGCTGCTGGACGACAGCCGTATAAGCGAAACACGTTCCGAACATCTTGTCGAGCTGCTTGGGATCCGAAACCAGCGCGGGATCATCCAGTTTCGAGAGGACGTCTGCCGGGATCTCGTTCTGAACGCCGAGACTCCTGAGCATCCCGGGCATGTGCCGCGCAAGAATCCCGTCGACCTGCTGCTCGTCTACGTAGGTGACGCCCCTCAGTCGTTCCCTCCACCTCGCGACTTCCACCTCGACGTGCGGCGCGAAGATGAGATCGATGTTGACGCCAAGGACTTGTCCGCTCATTGGATCCACAAGTCCTACCCGATGCTTCAAGTCGGAATCCCTTCTTACGTCCACCTGATCGAAGCTAACGACCTTCTTCCCGCGCGTCACCAGCTCTTGGAATTCCTTGGCATAGGAGCCGAAGATCTCGGGTGGAGCGGGCCTGCCAGCGAATTGGTAGAACGATGCACGAAGCAGGTCTTTCATGTGCGCCAGGATGCGGGTCCTCGCCAGGAAGTCGAACCTCTTGACTCCCCTTATGATCTCTTCGAGTTCCCGGAGATCGCCGCGTTCCTTCGGGGAGATGAGATTCGTCCCCAGGACCTCGGAGATGACTATGGGAATCCAGGCGGTTTCGAGCTTGGCCTTGAGCCATCGGGTCTGGAAGGACTTCCACTTTGCGTCCTCGAATCGACCAATGTCCCGGACGGCGCTCGTATCGAAGACCAGCGGAAAGATCTGCACGGCACCAATCTACTTGATCGGGGATCGGGGTCTCGAGCCAGTCCCGGATCTCTACTTCGCGACGTGGGTCATCTCCACCAACGGCTTGCGTTGGGCACTTCGTTGGGCACTTTTGTGGCCGGGTTGGCCAAAGCTGTCGTAGCTTGGGCACGCGCGTCGAGCCGGAGCGTGAGCAACAACGGCTTCCGTAACGCGTGAAAGCCGTTGGGCACTTCGTTGGGCACTTTTTGGGTGGAGTGTTGGCGAGGGTTAGTCGGCGCCGCGCGGAAACCGCATTTCCCGCGCGCAAATGAAGGACGAGAATGAGCGGAGGGGCAGGGATTCGAACCCTGGATACAGGTGTAAGCCCGTATAACGGCTTAGCAAGCCGCCGCGATCGACCACTCTGCCACCCCTCCGCGAAAAGTGGTGAGCGCAAAGTGTAGCGTGCAGCGCGCGGCCATTGCAATCCGCTCCATGCTATGGCTCTCCGCGTTCCCTCTCTCCCTCTTTCCCTCTTTCCCTACTGCCGCTCAAACGCCCCGATATCCGCCGCCCCCACGCGCGGCATCCCTCGCTGGTCCACGGACGGCGCCGAGCTAGTCCCCGTGTTCTCCGCCGGGCTCGCCGCGGGAATCGACCGCGTCTGCGTCGGGCCGCCGTTGCTCGCGAGCGCGCCGAGCTGCGCGTCGGCCCAGACGATCGCCGTCGTCGCCGGCGTGTCGGGCTGACCGCCGCCGCGCGTCGTCGGCCACTGGAGGTTGCTGCCCCCGTCCACCAGCGCCGCGTTCGTGTTCCACCCGTTCCACGGATCGGTGCCGGTGTTGTCCTGGAGGATCGTGTTCATCAGCGTCACCGAACCGCCGGTCCCGGTCCAGATCCCGCCCCCCCAGCCGCCGGCCGTGTTGTTCGCGATCGTGCATGACCGGATCCAGAACGCGCCCGAGACGTTCATGGCGCCGCCGAAGCCGGGCGACGCTGTCGCCGCGTTCCCGCTGAAGGTGCAGTTCTCGATGAGCGCGTTCGAGGCCAGGCTCCACAGGCCGCCGCCGACCTTCGCCGCCGTGTTGCCCGAGAAGGTCGAGTTCCGCACCGTCAGGCTGTTCTCCTGGTGGTAGAGCGCGCCCGCGAATCCGTGCCCGCCGGGTTTCGCACTGTTGCCCGTGAACGTGCAGGTGTCGACGAGCACCGACGAGCCGGTGCCGGGATAGGTGTAGCCGGAGACGGCGCCCGCATCGTGATTCGCGGAGTTGTTCGTGAAGGTGCAGTTCGCGATGTCGAGCCGCGGCAGGCTCCCGTTCTGGTGCACGCCGTCGACGTAGACCGCGCCGCCGATGCCGCCCTGCCCGGTCGGCCCGACTTCCGCGCCGCCGCCCGTCCCGAACGCGTCGCATTGCGTGAACGTGCAGTTGACGATCGTGATGCGCGAGCCGATGCAGTCGATCGCCCCGCCGTTGGAGCCGTCGCAGTCGGTGAACGTGCACCCCGAGACCTGAAGGTGCGTCTGCCCGTTCACCCGGATCGCTCCGCCGCCGATGTCGGGGCCGGTCGTCGTCGTCTTGCAGTTCGTGAAGGTGCAGTCGATGACGGTGAGGGCGCCGTCCCAGCTCGTCTCCCAGATCGCGGCCCCCACCGTCGCGGTGCGGCCGTCGACGAACGCCAGCCGCTGGACCGTGACGACCGCCTTCCAGTCCTTCTCGAGGATGCGCGTCGTCAGGCCGCCGCTGATCGTGACGAGGTTCTTTCCGTCGAGGACGACGGTCGTGAGCACCGGCACGTAGAGCTCCGCGGTCAGGGTGATCGTGATCGGCGCGACATTGTCGAACGTGATGATGCCGCCCGCGGTGAGCGCCGCCTGCAGGTCGTTGATGATCGCGGCGTTCGACTGCGCCGTGTTGACCACGACGTCCGGCGTCGAGGTATCGACGGGCGCGAGCGCCGTCGGAGCAGGCCCGGCGTTCGGGGGAACCGCGGCGCCCGAACCGCCCCCTCCGCCGCCTCCTCCGCCGCAGCCGGGGACGACCGCGGCAAGCGTCAAAACAAGAAGAGCGCGCTTCATGGAGGTCTATCAAACAGTATTCACGGCGAACCCGGCGGGTTGGGAGATTCACCGACGAGGGATCCCATCGGCGGAGGCGGCGTCTCCGGCAGATCGAGGCTCACTTCCGGCACGCGACCACACGCGGCCCGGCCCGCGATGATGACGAGCGACAGCGTGCCCCAGGCAAGACCCGCGACGACGCCGCTGTCGACGACCCCGCGCCACGGCTGGTGCAGATGCCGGACAAGGAGAACCGCGGCGACAATGGCCGCCACGACGGACCAGGAGACGATCATGCGCCGCGTCCGCGCGCCCACCAGCCCCATCGCGTAGGCGGGGGCGATGATCACGTAGAGCCAGTGCGGCTGCCGCGCGAGGTGCACCGCCCGGGCGACGACGCGGGGCGAGAACGCCTTCTGAAAGCCCTTGTATCCTTCGGAGTAAAGCATCAGGACGATCCAGATTCCCGCCAGGATGTGATGGTGGATCCCCAGCCCAGCATCCCGCCATGCGCCAACAACGTGCGGCACCAGCGACCAGACCGCCCTCACGAGAAACGCCAGCACCCCGACGATGGCCCACCCGGCGATCACGATGCGCAAGCGCGGCAGTATACGGACCGCCGCGCCAAACGCCTCTTGACAGGTTGATAGTAAATGATAGTCTTTGATAGCTAATAAACACTAACGAGTCGATGATGCGTCCGGCGGAGGTCCGGAGGGCGCTCGGCATCTCGACGGCCACCTACTTCCGGTGGCTGCGGGACGGGCGGCTCAAGGGGGTCCGCATTGGCCGGCGCTGGAGATTCCCCGCTTCGGCCATCGGCGAGCTCGCCGGCGGGGCGGCGGACGGCGCGATCGCGACGGCGCTGGAGCAGGTCGGCCGGCTCCTGCGCTCCCGGGGAGTGCCGACGAAGGAGGTTGCGCGCATGACCGACCGCACACGGGGAGCCGAAGGGCTCGTGATGGCGCTGCTCGCCCACGCGAATGCAGGAGGCGCGACCCACCTCCACCTGGAGCCGTGCGCCACCGGGCTTGCCATCCGCGAGCGGATCGATGGCGTGCTTGCTCCTGCCGGTGAAACACTTCCTCGCGACGCCGCGCCCGGTGTGGCCGCCGCCATCCGCCACCTCGCCGGCCTTGACGCCGTCGGAGCGGGACGCTTTTTCGCCGACGTCGGCGGAAGCCGCCTCGAAGTCCGCGCCGCGACCTACCCCACCGGGCTGGGCGAGTCGATCGCGATGACGCTGCTCGATCCCGACGCGCTCGTGCCCCCCCTCGCGAAGCTCGGCTTCCCGGCGAAGCTCTCCGCGTCGCTCGCCGCGCTCATGCGCCGTGACCGCGGGCTCATCATCGTCAACGGCCCCACCGGCTCCGGAAAAACCACGACGCTCTACGCGATGCTCCGTGAGCTCAAGGGCTCCGCACGCAAGATCATGACGGCCGAAGACCCCGTCGAGCTCACGATCGAAGGCGCGCAGCAGGCCGATCTCGCCGCCTCCGCGATGACCTGGGTCCAGGCAATCCGGCTGATGGCGATGAGCGACGTGAACGTCGCCCTCGTCTCCGAACTCCGCGACGCCGAGACGATCCGCGCGACGCTTCAGCTCGCGGCGGCGGGCCACCTCGTGCTCACCGTGATGCACGCGCCCGACGCGGCGACCGCGGTCCAACGGCTTTGCGACGTCGGCGGCCTCAGCCGCGCGGTCGTGGCCGACACGCTGCTGGCCGTGCTCAACCAGCGACTGCTTCCGCTCGGCTGCACCGCCTGTCGCCGTCGCGCGAAGCTCGGCCCCTCCGAAGCGGCCGCGCTGCGTCTCGATCCCGCCGACGCGCGGCGCGACGTCGCCGCCTTCCCGGGCTGCAACGCCTGCCGCAACACCGGCATCGCGTCGCGAACCGCCGTCGGCGAGCTGATGACGATGACGCCGCGCGTCCGGAAAGCGATCGAGTCGGGCGCCGACACCGATGCACTCCGCGAGGCCTCCGAGCCGGGCGCCCTTCGCGACGCGGTGCTGGCGCGGATCTTCGCCGGGGAGGCCCCGGCTTCGGCGGCGGTTCTGTAGCGACACTCCGGGCACTACAATCTCCTCATGGCGTTCGGCAAATTCACCCTTCACGAACGGCTGGGCGCCGGCGGCTTCGGCGAGGTATGGAAGGCCCGCGACGAGCAGTTCGGCCGCTGGGTCGCGCTCAAGATCCTGCGCCAGGACGACGTCGGCCGGTTCCTCCGCGAAGCCCGCACCGCCGCCCGCCTCCAGGACCCGGGCATCGTCCCCATCTACGAGATCGGCGAGGTCGACGGCCGCCACTTCATCTCGATGGAGTTCGTGGACGGCTCCACGCTCGGGGCGCGACGGCTCCGCCCACGCGATGCGGCCGCTGCCCTGCGCAGCGCGGCGCTCGCGCTCCACTCCGCGCATGAGCAGGGCGTCGTTCACCGCGACGTCAAGCCCGACAACATTCTCATCGACGCCGCCGGCCGCGTCCGCGTCATGGACTTCGGCCTCGCCCGCGAAGTCGAGGGCGGCTCGACACTGACGGCCTCCGGCATGATGGTCGGCACGCCCGCCTACATGAGCCCCGAGCAGGCGCGCGGCGAGATCCACGCGGTCGACCGGCGCAGCGATGTCTACGGCCTGGGCGCCACGCTCTACGAACTGCTCGCGCGGCGGCCTCCGTTCTCGGGGCCCGACGTGCTCGCGATCGTCGCCCGCGTCGTGGAAGACGACCCGGCGCCGCTGACGGGCATCGACCGCGACCTTGAGACAATCGTGATGACCTGCCTCGAGAAGGAACCCGCACGCCGCTACGCGACGGCGCGGGCGCTCGCCGATGATCTTGGCCGCTATCTCGACGGCGAGGCGATCCGCGCCCGACGCTCCGGCGCGAGCTACCGCCTTCGCCAGTTCCTGGGCCGACGGGTGCTCGCCCTCTCGGTGGGCCTTGCACTCGCCGTCGCGATCACCGTTGCCGGGGTCATCCGGCTGCGGACGACCGGCGTCGAGGGCGACGCGGACCGGGCGAAGCGCCTTCTCCTCGAGAAGATGCGCGCGACCGGTGACACCTGCCTTCACGCGGCGCTCGACATGCGCCGCGTGGCGAACCTCGCCGCCATGGAGGCGCAGGCGCGCCAGGTGGAGGAGATCTGCCGCCAGGTCGAGGCGCAGCAGCCCGGCTTGGCCGAGCCTCCCTTCCAGGTCGGCCGGCTCCTGCGCGCGCAGATGCGCAACCGCGAGGCGCTCGAGCGCATCGACGAATCGCTGAGGCGCGACGGCGCTTTCGCGCCGGCGCTGTACGAGCGGATCGTGCTGAGGGCGCAGGCGTACCGGGTGCTCGTCGAGACGCTCAAGGCCGACGCCCGCCTGCTCAAGGACGATCCCGTAAGGACGCAGTGGCAGCAGGTGGTGAGCGACAACGCTGAGGCTCGCGCGCTTCGCACGGCGATCCTCGCCGACCTCGAGGCGCTGGTGAAGGCGCCCGGCATCGTGGACGCCGGCCGCGTCCGCTGCGCCCAGGCGCTGTGCGACTGGGTTTCCGGCCGTGAGACGGCGGCGCTGGAGGCATTGGAGCGGGCCGCGACGGTCGACGCGCTCGAGGAGGCGGTCGAACTCGCTGCAGCGATCCGCTCGGCCCGCGACGAGCACGAGGACGCGATCCGGGTGCTCGACGGCGCGATCCGGGCCGATGCCGGCTACGTTCCCTATTTCGAGATGCGCGCCATGGCGCAGGAGAGCCGGGCGCAACGGCAGATCGGAGGCGGGCGCGACGCGGCCGATCTTCGTGCCGGCGCGCTGAAGGATGCGGATCGCGCCATCACGCTCGCCGCAGGCCGCGTCTCCGCCTGGACCACGCGCGGCCACGTGCGCGGCGGGGAGGCGCAGGTGCTGGCGGAACTGCACGACCTTCGCGCCGAAGAGATGTACCGCGCCGCGATCAACGACTTCGCGAAAGCGCTGGAGCTCGATCCTCGCGACTACGAGGCGCGCGTGGGACGGGGCGGAGCGAGGCAGAACCTGGCGTCGTACCTCGCGGACGCGAAGCGAGACGTCGGCACCCTTCACGACGACGCCATCGCCGACTTCGATGCCGCCATCGCGAACCAGCCAGGACTGTTCCGCGCGTGGTCCTGGCGGGCGATCGCGCGCAGCGGCCTCGCGCACGAGCTCATCGCCCGCGGAGGCGACCCTCGGGAGCAGTTCGAGCGGTCGCTCTCGGATTTCGCCGAGGCGCTGGAGCGCCGTCCCCTCGACTACCTCACGTGGCTTGAGCAGGCAAGGACGCACCAGTCGTTCGGCGAATGGCTCGCCGGCCGGGGCCAGGATGGCAGCGCGATGATGCGCGAGGCACTGCGCGACTGCGATGCCGCCGTGCGGATCATGCCGCTGGACGAGCAGTGCTGGTTCCGCCGGGGCACGCTGCGGATGACGCTGGTCGTGCCCGCGGCGCCGGATCCCCAGGAGGCCGCCCGCGGGGCGATGTCCGATTTCGACGAGGCGATCAAGCTCAATCCGCGGAGCGCGCGCTCCTGGCTCGACCGCGGCGGCGTGCAGGTGAACTACGCGGTCTGGCTCCAGGCGCACGGCCGGCCCGCGCGCGACTGGTTCGTTGCCGCGTGCCGCGACTTCGACCGCGCGATCGCGATCGACGCCCGGATCGCCCCGGGGCGCCAGTGGCGCGGCAACGCGCGCCGCGCGCTCGGCTTCATCGACATGCGCACCGGCGACCCGACGGAGTGGTTCCAGGGGGCGGACGCCGATTACGTCGAGGCCCTCAAGGAGACGGACCACGCCGAGGTGTGGAGCGACAAGGCCACGGCGGCGGCGGCCCTGGCGGACTGGCAGCGGATGCACGGCGGGAATCCCGCGGCGGCGTACCGCGCGGCGATCGACGCCTTCACGCAGGTGCTGCGCCGCGACGGGCGCGACGCGGAGTCCTGGCGCCGCCGCGGGGCGGCTTGCGTCAACTACGCGAACGTCGCGGCCCCGGCCGCGGAGCGCGAGGCGCTGTGGTCGTCGGCCGTGACGGACTTTGGCCGCGCGATCGAGTTGAACCGGGGCGACGCGCTGGCGTGGCAGTTCCGCGGCCATGCACACACGCAGCTTGCCGGCGCGGACGGTGATGCCGAGCGGCGCGCCGCGATCGCGGACTACGAGGAGGCGATCCGGCTCGACGCGCGGATGGCGGCGTCCCTGAAGCCGCTGATCGAGCAGCACCGCGCGGCGCTGAAGTAGAGAAACCGCGCGTCTACTTCTGCATCATTCGCCATTCAATGACCGCGTCGATGTGCCACATCGCGTGGAGCTCGATCGGCGTCGCGGCGACGCGCAGCACGACGCCGTTCCCAACAGCGATCCGTTCGATCGGACGCCTGAAGAGCGGGTCGAGCGGCGTCACGGCCGACGGCGACACCGCCTCGCGGGCCAGCAGCAGCCGCGCCTCGAGCCGCCGCTGGTTTCTCCACGGGCGCAGCAGGTCGACAACGAGAAAGCTGCCCGGCCCTGGGTCCTTCACGATCATCTCCTGGATCTGCGGCAGCCGCTCCAGCTTCGCGAGGTCGTTCATCGCCATCACATCGAGCGCGTGCGCGAGCAGGAGCAGCAAGCGCGACGAGGTTTCATAGTGCCGCGGGCGCGACTTCAGCCGCGTGAAGCGTCCGATGTGATCGAGCTCCGTGGAGGTCGGCCGCCCGGCGAGGAACGCGTCCTGCGTCCCGGCGACGAGCGTGAACTCCGCCGCGAACGCGCGCGCGATCGCGCGGTTCATCGCCGCGACGTCGAACCGGTCATCCCAGCCGCGCGGCGGCGGCCCCAGCGCCATCGCCTCCTCCGCGCCGTCGAGCGCCTTGTTCAGGATCACGATGCGGGTGAGCTGGCAGACCATCGACGGCTCGTCGGTCATCGACGCACCCAGCGCGCTGATCGCCCGGAGACGCGGCCAGACTCCGTCGCTCTCGCCGCTCCGAAGGCGCAACCTGACATCCCACAGCAGAAGATCGGCGCGCACGATGCTCGCCGCCGTGTGAGGCAGCAGCATGTTCCAGCCCTGGTCGTACGCCAGCGGGCGGCGGCACGACCGGAGATCGGCCGCCTTGATGAGCCGCTCGATGACCTCGCGCTGCGAGTCGACGAAGCGCTCCGCGGCGCTCCACTCCGTGGCCGTCACCTCGGCCGGCTTGCGCTGCCGCATCGCGTCGAAGGCGGCATCGCGCGGCTGACGATCGATGATCCAGTCGTCATAAAGCGGCGCGGCGTCCGTCGCGGAATCCACCGCGGCCGGCGCGAACGAGGCGTACGCCGGCGCCGTCCGCCGCTTGAACTCCTCGAAAGTCTCGCGCCAGCCCGCACCCGCACGACGGTCGATGACGACCCAGAAGATCATCGCGACGGCAACGACGCCCGCCGAGAACAGGACCGTCACCAGGAGCGCGCGCTTCATCACTAATTGATGACGACCGCGTGCGGTAGAATCCTCGCGCGTGCCATACATCGACCACCATTGTCCCAATTGCGGCGCCGCATTGCCTCCTCCCCCGCCCTCCGGCGGCGTCCGCTGCGCGTACTGCGCGACGCCGCTGAACGCGGGGCCTGGCGGATGGATCCCTGCGGCACCGGCAGCAAGTGACGAGCCCCTGCGCGACCCCGACCGTCCCCGCCTCTGGCTCGGCGGCCATCGCTGGGTTCTCATGGGACAGCTGGCGAAGGGCGAGCACAGCGATGTCTACCTCGCGCGGCGCGACGCCCGCGTCACGGAGCTCGTCGTGGTCAAGATGGCGCGCGGCGCCGACGGCTCGCTCGCCGCCGAGTGGCAGGTGCTGGAGAAGATCACGAAGAGCACAGCGCAGGGCGCGCCGCACTTCACACGGCTTCTCCCCCAGCCGGTCGCCCACGGCACCGCGCGCCTCGGCATGCACGGCCGCGATGGGGAGCGCCGCGTGACAATCGTGCGCTGGCGCAGCGGTTTTGTGCATACGTTCGACGACATCGCGACGGCCTACTCCGGCGGCGTCAAGCCCGAGTCGTCGGTCTGGCTGTGGAAGCGCATCCTCGAACTGCTGGGCTGGGTGCACCTCGCCGGCTGGTCGCACGGCGCCATCACGGCGCCGCACCTCGTCGTTCACGCGCGGGACCACGGCGTCGTCCTCATCGGCTGGTCGCGTGCCGTGCCTGCCACGCCGGCCGGACGGAACGCCGACCTGGCGGCCAGCGCCGCCTGCATGAAGCGGCTGCTCAACGGCAGCGCGCCGGCTCCAATCGCCGCCCTCCTCGACCAGCCGGGCGACGATGCGTGGGCCGCGCGCGACCGGCTCGATGCCGCCGCACGAACCGTTTTCGGTCCGGCGAAGTACATTCCCTTCTCTATGCCTGGATGGAGGTACTGATGGGCGGCGGAAACTACAGCTACGAGGCCCACAAGGCGATCACCGAGCAGCGCTCGTCGCTGCCGGTCCAGCAGGTCTTCAAGCAGCAGAAGTGCCACCCGCTGATGAACCCGCACGGCGTGAAGTTCCGCGAGTGCCGCGACGGCGCCGACCATCCCAGCTCGCTCGGCATCGTCTTCGCGCTCGACGTCAGCGGCTCGATGGGCCAGATCCCCGAGCAGATCGCCCGCAAGGAGCTCCCGGGCTTCATGAAGACGCTGCTCGACACCGGCGTGAAGGACCCGCAGGTCCTCTTCTGCGCGCTCAGCGACGTCGCCTCCAACGAGGCGCCGCTCCAGGTCGGCCAGTTCGAGTCGACCGCCGAGCTCATGGACCAGTGGCTCACGTGGTGCTGGCTGGAAGGCGGCGGGCGCACGCCGTACGAGTCGTACGAGCTGGCGATGTACTTCTTCGCGCGCCACACCGCGATGGACTGCTGGGAGAAGCGAAAGAAGAAGGGCTACCTCTTCATCACCGGCGACGAACCGTCGTATGACGCCGTGAAGAAGGAGGAGGTCGAGGGCATCATCGGCGACAAGATCCCCGAGAACGTACCGCTCAAGAAGATCGTCGAGGAGCTCGGCCGCACCTTCAACAGCTACCTCCTCATCCCCGACCCCGGCCGCGCCAAGAACGTCGGCAAATTCTGGACCGACCTCTTCGGCAGCCGCACGATCACGATGCAGAGCCCCGCCGACACCTGCGCCGTCGCGGCCGGGCTCGTCGCCCTCGGCGAGAGAGTCGTGCCGGACGTGCCGGCGCTCGCCAGGCGGATGATCGACAACGGCCTGGCGAAGGCGCGGGTCGATGCGGTCGTGAAGGCGCTCAATGGGTAGCGGCAACTACAGCTACGAAGCCCACAAGGCGATCACCGACCAGCGGACCTCGCTGCCGGTGCAGCACGTCTTCAAGCAGCGCAGCTGCCATCCGCTCATGAGTCCGAACGGCGTGAAGGCTCGCGAGAGCCGCGACAGCGTCGCCCATCCCGAGTCGCTCGCCGTCGTCCTGGCGCTCGACGTGACCGGCTCGATGGGCGCGATACCCGATCTGCTCGCGCGCCGCGAGCTGCCGGGCCTCGTCAAGCTCCTCATCGACCACGGCATCTCCAACCCGCAGGTCCTCTTCATGGCCGTCGGCGACGCGTTCTTCGACGCGGCGCCGCTCCAGGTCGGCCAGTTCGAATCGACCGCGGAGCTCATGGACCAGTGGCTCACGTGGAGCTGGCTCGAAGGCGGCGGCGGGCAGGGCGGGAACGAATCGTACGAGCTCGCGCTCTACTTCGCGGCCCGCCACCTCGAGGTGGACTGCTGGGCGAAGCGGAGGAAGCGCGGCTATCTCATCCTCACCGGCGACGAGAAGCCTTACCCGCTCCTGTCCCGCGCGGCCGTGCAGAGCGTGATCGGCGACAAGGTCGACGAGGACCTGCCGCTGGCGGTGGTCGTCGACGAGGCGCAGCGCGCGTTCGAGCCGTTCTTCCTCATCCCCGATCTCGACCGCCGCGCGGCCTGCGAGCGGGCGTGGCGCGACGCGATCGGCGACCGCGTCATCTGCATGGAGAGCGCCGAAGACACCTGCACCGTCGCCGCGGGCATCATCGCGATCGGGGAGGGCGTGATCCCGGACGTCGACGCGCTCGCGGCGAAGCTGAAGGACCGCGGCCTGGCGCGCGACCGGATCGGCGCCGTCGTCCGCGCGCTCACGCCGTGGGCCGCGACGCTCGGCAAGGACAACGCGCCGATGCCGGCGCTCGACCTCGCGACGGACCTCCCCCGGTGACAACGGCGTGGGTCGTTATTGACCTGGGCTTCGGCGACTCCGGCAAGGGCACGATCACCGACTGGCTCGTGCGCACGGGCGGCGCGAAGCTCGTCGTCCGCTGGAACGGCGGCGCGCAGGCGGGCCACAACGTCGTGACGGCCGACGGCCGCCATCACACCTTCTCGCAGTTCGGCGCCGGCAGCTTCGTCCCCGGCGTCCGCACCCATCTCTCCGAGGAGATGGTCGTCCATCCGACGGCGCTGCTCGTCGAGGAGAACGTGCTCCGCTCGAAGGGCGTCGAGCCGGAGCTCACCATCGCGGAGAGCGCGCGGATCATCACGCCCTGGCACCAGGCCGCCGGCCGGATTCGCGAGCTCGCCCTCGGCCACGGCACCTGCGGCGTCGGCGTCGGCGAGGCCGTGCGCGACGCGCTCGATCATCCCGACGACGTGCTCCGCGCACGCGACCTCCTCGGCGACGCGCGCGCGAAGCTCCGGCGCATTCGCGAGCGCCTGCGGCCGCCCGAGGGCGACGACCCGCGCGCCGTGGCGGAGCGGCGGGTGCTCGAGGACCCGGACCTTGAAAGGCGGTGGGCCGATGCCGTCGCGCCGGTGCGCACGCGAATCGTGCCCGACGAGATCCGCCTGGATGGTCCCGTCGTGCTCGAGGGGGCGCACGGCGTCCTCCTCGACGAATGGCGCGGGTTTCATCCCCACACGACGTGGCACTCGTGCACGAGCGGCGCCGCAACGTCGTGGCTCTCGCGTCACGGCCTCGACGGCGAGGTGAAACGTCTCGGCGTGCTGCGGACCTATCTCACGCGCCACGGCGCCGGCCCCTTTCCGACCGAGACGAAAGAGCTGACGTTCGCCGAGCACCACAACGACAGTTCCGGGTATCAGGGTCCCTTCCGACTCGGCTGGCCCGACGTCGCCCTGGCGAAGTACGCGCTCGCGGTCTCCGACGTCGACGGCCTCGCGTTGACGCACTGCGACCGCAACGTCGAGTTCGCGGCGTTGCGCTATGAGGGAGTCACGATTGAGCCCGGCCCGCCCCGCGACCTCGCGCACCAGGTGCGGCTGACGCGCACGCTCTTCAACGCGAAGCCGGTGCTGGAGCGGATCTACGACGACGTGGCGTTTTTCGAAGGCGTTCTGGGCCGGAAGGTCTGGGTCACATCACACGGCCCGACCGCTGCTGACAAACGCTCCAACTCTCGAACTCCCTAACTCGCTCACGGAACGATCGGCTGGACTCCGATGAACTGGATCGTCCCGCCGGCAAGCTGGATGGCAATCGTCAACGGCCCGGGGCCCTTTACAAACTCCGTCGATGCGAAGATCAGTTTCTGGTTGAGGTTGTAGAGCAGCAGGTAGTGCTTCGCGTCCGCTGCCGTTGGCGGCAGGAAGATGTCCACCTGGACAAAGGCGTTGCTCGGCCCGATCGCCGTCGGATTCCACACGGGCGTGTACTGCCAGCTGTCGGACACCGGATCGAACGTCCCCTCCCAGAGCCGGTATTGCGCGCCGTCGAGGTTGCGCATCTGGATGGTGACGGTATCGTCGAGCGGCGGCTCGTCGTTGGGGCCGTCGTCGCTGCCGCACGAGGCGAGGAGGACAAGGCCCGGGAGCAGGCAGAATCGAATCATCGGCGCATGATACCACCGGCCGCCGTCTCACGGTCCACGGTCGGACGGTCTACGTTCACCGTCTTCGTTTCACCCACGGCACCCGCGCATCGAGCTCCAGCTGGCCCTCGCGAAGCAGCGCATTGAGCAGGTCGCGCACCTCGGCCTCGTTCTTCCCCTTCAGCGCGCGCGTGACGTTCGGCGGCGCCAGGAAGAGCATCGCCCGCGCCATTTCCTGCACCGTGAGGTGCTTTGACTCGAGGTCCTTCACGCCGTCGACCACCGCCTGCCGCAGCGTCGCCGACTTGTACGCGTCGTCGCCGCCGTCGCGCGCCTTGCGGCAGCGGTCGCATCCCGCGCACTGCCAGTCGGGGGCGAGCCGTTCGCCGAACCATCCAAGGAGCTCGCGTCGCCGGCAGCCGCGCGCCTCCGCGTACCGCTCCATCGCCGCGAGACGGTCCTCCGCCTGGTGGCGCTTGCGCTCGAGCTCCGTGAGGTCCAGGTTGTTCACGTTCGGCGCCTCGTTCACCCGCTCGTACTGCTTCGGTCCCAGCGGGACGATGAAGCCCTGCCGCTCGAGAATTCCGACGGCCGCCCCCACCTTCGTCGCGTCCTGGAGCTGGCACACGTCGTCGTAGCTCATCCCCTCGCCGATCGCCTCGAGCACCTCGAGGATCGCCTCTCGCAGCGGATAATTCTGGTCGATCGCCCAGTGCTGGAAGCCCTTATCCTCGGGATCGAAGAGCATCACGCACTGCGACGTCTTCCCATCGCGCCCGGCCCGCCCCGCCTGCTGGTAGTAGTCCTCGAGCGACGCGGGCATCTGCCAGTGGATGACGGCGCGCACATCGGGCTTGTCGATCCCCATCCCGAACGCGATGGTCGCGGCCATGATCCGCGTGCGCCCCTCCTGCCACGAAGCCTGCGCCCGCTCGCGCTGCTCCGGCTCCAGCCCCGCGTGGTACGCCGCCGCCGGAATGCCCACCGCCAGAAGCTGCTTCGCCACCGAGTCGGCATCCGCCCGCCGGCTCGTGTAAACGATCGCCGACCCCGCCGCTTCCGCGAGCACCTGCTTGAGCGCCGTGAACTTGTCGAGCTCGCGCCCCTCGATGGCGCTCCATACGAGATTCGTCCGGTCGAACGAGCCGACGTAGGTGTACGGGTTTCCGAGGCCCAGCTTGTCGGCGATCTCCATCCGCACGCGCGGCGTCGCTGTCGCGGTGACGGCGAGCACCGACGCCGGACGGGTGCGCGAAATGGCCTCCTTGAGCTTCAGGTAGTCGGGGCGGAAGTTGTGCCCCCACTCGCTGATGCAATGCGCCTCGTCGACGGCGAAGAGCGCGACCTTCACGTCGTGCAGGAGCTGGGTGAAGCCGTCGGTCGCGAACCGCTCGGGCGCCACGTAGATGAGCTTCGTCTTCCCCTCGCGGAACGCGGCGAGCCGTGCACCGACCTCGTCGAACGGCAGCGATGAGTTCACGTAGGCGGCGTTGGTGATGCCCTTCGCGTGGAGCCTCGCCTCCTGGTCCCGCATCAGCGAGATGAGCGGCGAGACGACGACCGTCGCCCCCTCGAGGAGCTGCGACGGGAGCTCGTAGCAGAGCGACTTGCCCGAGCCGGTCGGCATCACGGCGAGCGCCCGGCGTCCCTTCATCACGACGTCGATGACCTCGCGCTGGCCGGGGCGGAAGCCGTCGAAGCCGAAGAGCTCCTTCAGCTTCACGACGAGCGGATCGACGGGCTTCGGCTCTTCTTCCTCGTCGGGTTCGATGCGGCGCGGCGCTGGACGGCCGTCGGAGGCGGGCAGCAGCGACTTCGGCGCGGCGGTTTTCGAGGGCGCCAGGGTCATCATGGCTTTCGCCTTCGCCAGAGCGGCCTCGGCGAGGCGTCGATAGCCCTCGTTCGGCAGCCGCGTGATCGACCGCGCGTAGAGCTGGCAGGCCTCTTCGATCCGCGACGTCTCATTCGGCGTCTGGACGAGAATGAGCTCCGCGAGCTGGAACATCACCCAGCCGTCGCCGGTTTCATCGACCCCCTGCCGCAGGAGCTCCTCGCCGTCCGCGGCGCGGCCGCCGAGCATCAGCCGCCGGGCGGGAAGGACGAACTTCGCGTTGATGTCCGACCACGATGGCATGGGGCGAACATCATACCGAGTCGATTACTTGCCTCCCGACTTCTTCTTCAGGATCGCCTGCTGAAGGAACGTGAGCGCCGGCGCCTTCGCGGGCTCCGGCTTCTTCGCGGCAGCAGGCCGTGGCCGAGGCTCAGGCCTCGGGCCTTGGGTTCGAGGCGCGGGCGCCTGGGGCCGTGTCACCGGCAGGGCCGCGGGCTTCGCCACCGGCGTGACCGGCGCCGTCACCGGAGTCGAGCTCCGCCGTCGTCCGCGGCCACCGCGCCGTCCCCGACGGCGACCGCGCTTCTCAGCCGGCTCCGCTCCGTCCGGCAGCGCCGCGGTCGTGGCGACCTCGATCGGCGCCGGCGTCTCCGCCAGCGGCGCGTCGGGCTTGCCCTTGATCGTGTTGCGTTCCGGCCTCAGCGCGATGCGCGCCAGCTGCTGCGCCTCGCTCACCTCGGCGCGGTGGCAGTTCAGGAAAACGAGATCGCTGAAGTTCCGCGCCGCCGCCTTGATCCAGTCACAGAACTCGTCGAGCATCTTGCTGCGCGTCTTGGCGACCTTCCCGCGGACGACGTCGAGCGTCGAGCGGCTGTCGGTGGCGACGACCACGGGCTCCTTGTGATGGCCCTTGCTCTCGAGCCACAGGAGCGCCTTCACGATCGCGAGAGCCTCGGCGACCGTGGAGGAGGTGACGCGCGGATCGCGGGCCGCCTCCTCGTGGACGCGCTTGCCGTTGTTCAGGACGACGTACGCGCCGATGCCGACATTGACAGGGGGACCGACGAACGAACCGTCGGTCTTTACAACAAACATCCAACCTCCTGAAGGAGCAGCTGGCAGCCAGGGGACAGGAGCCAGCAGCAGGGGAATGCGGCGCGAAGCGCCGCTCTTTTGTTGAACACCTGCGGTTGCGGAATTGCCTGCCGGAGTGTAGTCACCAAACCTGTCGCCTGATTAAACCGGCGAGGGGGCCAAAAGTCTAGTGCATTGCGGGAAACACGGACCCGCCCCCGCGGTCTATAATCCGATGCCCATGGACGACCCTGTTGCCCTCCGCGCCTTTCGAACGCTCGCCGCGACGGCGGCCATCGACGGCAAGATCTCCCAGCCCGAAATGCAGCTCCTCGTCCGCAAGGCGAAGGAGATGCGCCTCGATCCTCCCGCCGTTCAGCAGATCCTCCAGGATGCCCGCGAAGGGCGCCTCCCCCTCGCGCTGCCCTCCGACGCCCGCGAATACGAAGAGCGCCTCGGCGACCTCATCGACATCGTCTGCGCCGATGGGCGCGTCGAAACGCAGGAGCGCGCGCTGCTCCTCCGGTTCGCGTCGCGGATGAACCTGAGCGAAACCGACCTCATGGCCCGTCTGCGCCCCGTCCTCCAGGCTGCCCAGCAGCGGGTCAACGATCGTCAACCTCAGCAGCCCCCGCCCGTGCGGGAGGCGCCGAGGCCGGTGGCCGCAGCGCCACCGCTCCCTCCCCGCCGCGACGCGCCGCGCCAGCCCGCCTCGATCGATCCGATCCCCACGATCGGCGGCGGGATGAACGCCCTCAAGCCTGAAATCATCGCCGCCCCCCCGATGATCAGCGGCAAAGCGGAGGTGCTCACCTTTACGCCGGGACCGGTGAAGCTCGGCGGCCCGGACGCCATGGTGCTCCTTTCCGCCGAGGTCTCACCCGTCATGCTCCAGCTGTTGAAGTCGCGGCTCGAGCACGGCGACATCGATGAGGTCATCCTGTATGCGAAGAGCTATCTGAACTTGAAGGATGACACCGAGGCGCGCCGGATCATTGAGAAGGTCCTGAGCGACAACCCCGGCATCCGGCCCGTGAAGCGCTGAAGCCCGCCTTCGTCTAATCCCCGATTTTCTTCACCGCGTACTCGTGGTCACGCTTGCGGGTCACGGTCATGCTCTTGATGACGTCGTTGGCCTCGATCTTGTCGACGACGTCGAGCCCCTTCAGCACGCGGCCGAAGACGGTGTGCTTGCCATCCAGCCACGTCGTGGCGATGTGCGTGATGAAGAACTGGCTGCCGTTCGTGTTCGGGCCGGAGTTCGCCATCGAGAGCGACCCGCGGAAGTGATGGCGGTATCCGTCGCCTACCTCATCACCGAAGCGGTAGCCCGGCCCGCCGCTCCCGTTGCCGGCGGGATCGCCGCCCTGGACCATGAAGCTGGCGATGACGCGGTGGAACTTCAGGCCGTTGTAGAACTTCCGCTCACCGGCCAGTTGGATGAAGTTTGCCACCGTGTTGGGCGCCTGGTTCTCGAAGAGCTCCACCTCGATGTCGCCCTTCGCCGTGGAGAGCGTGACCAGCGGGTTGTCGCCCGCCTTCGACTCCTTCAGGCGGATGACCGCCTCCGGCGCCGCCCGCTCAACCTCCAGTGCAATCGCCGCGTCGAGCTTCTCCTTCACCTTGAGCGCCGCCTCCAACCCCTTCGCCGCCGCCTCGAGATCGTTCGCCCCGAAGGCGCTCAGGGCGTCCGTCGCCAGCGCCGCCGGATGGTCCTTGAGAAGCGGCGCGCACGCCTTCCGCGCGGCGTCGAACGCCTCCGTGTGGCGTGCGACTTCGGCGACCTGGAGGATGAGCGCGACCGGCCCCTTCGCCTTGGCGAGGAACGCGATCGCGTCGGCCTTGGCGTCGTCCCGCTTGCCCAGCAGGTCGCGGATCTGGCTGCGCATCCCGATGAGGGCGATGTCGTCCGCGGCCGCCTTCACGCCCTCGTCGATCTGCTTCTCGAGCGTCTGCGCGGCCGGGGGCACCTTGGCCCGGATGTCCTGCATGCGCGCCTGCCGGTCGGCGAACTTGGCGCGCAGCTCCTTCATCTTGTCCTTGTCGTCGGCCTGCTGCGCGGCGGTGAACTGGTCCTTCAGGAGCCCGAGCTCGCTCTGGATTTCACCGGCCTCCTTGGCAAGGGCACGCAGTTCGTCCAGGCCCTTCTGGGCCTCTTTCGCCCGGTCCGACAGCTCCTGGGCCGCAAAAAGGAACGGGACGAAGACGAGAAGTCGAAGCATGTGCACCTCCGGGAAGCCGGACATCGTATGAGACGACGTTCGCGGCAACAAGGGTGACGGCTTTGGTGTTGCATACACGTGAAGCGCCTTGTGCTGCTGCTCCTGGCCGGCTGCGCGTCACCGGCCGCCCCCGCGACGCCCCAGCCGCCCGCCCTCCGCAGCCCCGCCGCAACGACGGGCGAAGGAGGGAAGCCGAGCGCCGTCCGCCATCTTGTCGACGAGCTCCGCTCCGACGACATCGAAGCGCGTGAGCGCGCCGAGGTCGACCTCGTCGCCCTCGGTGAAGCGGCCGAAGCCGAGCTTCGCGACGCGATGAAGACCGACACGGCCGAGGTGCGTGCACGCATCGAGTCGGTGCTTGAGAAGATCGAGATCCGGCCGACGCTGCCGACGGAGGGACGGCTCGGCGAGGTCGCGATCTCCCACATGCACGCCTTCGCGTGGCAGAACGCGCCGCGCGGCGAGACGATCTACGTGAGCACGGTCTGGTCGCTGCGGAACCGCGGCTCGACCGAGGCGTCCGTGCGCATCGCCCGCGCGCGGGTCGTCCACAAGGGGCGCGGCAGCACCGTCCGGATCACCGGCACGAAAGGCGACGAGGAGCCCGACCCGGTCTACGTGCTCGGTGCCGGCAACGTGAAGAAGCCGGCGCTCAAGATGCCGGAATGCCCGGCCGCGGCCGCCGGCGAAGAGGTCTACGCAGTCCTCGATTTCGCCGACGGCGCGGGCCGAATCCTCAGGCTGCGCTCGGACGATGCGGGTTTCGAGAAGACGCAGTGATTACTTTTTCGAGTGGAGACCGCATTCCTTGGTCTCCGGCGTCTCCCACCACCACCGGCCCGCCCGCTCATCCTCGCCGGGCTTGATGGCCCGCGTGCACGGAGCGCAGCCGATCGACGGATAGCCCTGGCCGTGCAGTCTGTTCGTCGGCACGCCGTTGGCCTTGAGGTAGTCGAAGACCTCCTGCGTCGTCCAGTCGGCGAGCGGGTTCACCTTCACGATCCCGCCGAAAGCCCTGTCGATCTCGACCTTGTTGAGCAGGCCGCGCGTCACCGCCTGCGAGCGGCGAAGGCCGGTGATCCATCCGTCGAGCTCCGACAGCTTGCGCTTGAGCGGCTCGACCTTCCGCACGCCGCAGCAGAGCTTCCGGTTCTCGAGCGATTCGTAGAAGAGGTTCATCCCCTTCTCGCGGACCATCGACTCGACGGCCTCGAGCCGCGGGAAGACAACCTCGACGCTCGCCGAGTACTTCTTCTGCACCTCGGCGATGAGGTCGTACGTCTCCGGGTTGAGGCGGCCGGTGTCGAGCGTGAAGACCCGTGCCGCCTTGTCGATCTTCCACATCATGTCGAAGACGGCGACATCCTCCGCGCCGCTCCACGCGAGCGCGATGCGGCCGGAGAAGGCCGACAGCGCCCACTCCAGCACGGCCTGGGGCGTCGCCTTTTCGAGCTTCTCGTTGATCGCGGCGACGTCGGATTCGGACAGCCTCGATGGCGAGGCGCTTGCGGTGAGCGAACCCCCGGGGTTCGTCGAACCGACAGCAGGTGACATGGCTCCTCCACGGGAAAAAGGAAAACCGCGGACACAAATCACGCGGGCGGATCTCAGCCGCCTCCTCTTGCCCGGGCGCGAACAGTTGCTGTTCGCCCTGCGGTTCCGCTTGCCGGCAGAACCGAATCACCTCGAGGCGGGACTATACCGTCGGATTATTTTTTCTGCAAGGCGTAGATGTGCGAGGACGACACCGGCACGTTCTCCGCCGAGACGACGACGTAGTAGGTCCCGGCGGTCGGCGCGATGAAGCTGACCTGCGCCGTGGCAAGGCCGTTGATGATGCTCTCCGTCGTGGGGTCGGCGGCGGCGAGACTGGTCCTCGCGTCGGCGATGAACGACCCCGCACCGTTCATGATGCGCAGCCGCGGCTGAAGCGTCGATCCCCAGCCGGAGAAGTCGAAGAAGCCGTCGCTGTCGTCGCCGGAGCCTGGCTGATCGGCGTAAACCAGGATCGTCACCAGCTCGCCCGCCTTCGCTTCGACCTTGAAGAAGTCGAGGTCGGTGTCGGTGTCGACCACGCCCGACGCGAATCCGGTGGAGTTGAACGAGCCGGCGGTGAATTGCGAGTTGTTCGTCTCCGTCTCGAAGGTCGTCCTGGCGAAGAGCTCGAGGTTGAGCGCGTAGGTCGTGGCCGCCGGGCCGGTCACCCGGATGCAGTACGTGCCGGTCGCCGGCAGGATCGCGCGAAGCACCTGTGCGTCGTCGTCGTCGTAGTCGCTGGGGACCACCGTGAATCCGTCGGGGGCGATGAGCGCGTAGGCGAGGTCCGCGCTCGCCGTCTGGATGTTGTCGAGATCGAACACGAAGACGCGCACCATGTCGCCCGCCGCGCCGCTGAAGCGGAAGAAGTCGTCGTCCGCCGCGTGGTCGGCCGAGATGATCGTGCCGTAGGCGATCGTGTTTCCCGTCGCCTCGGTGTCGTTCGGCTCGGTCTCCACGGTCGAGCCGACGGTCGTCGTGCTGAAAACCAGGAAGTAGTCCGCGTCACCGGCGCCGCAGCACTCAGTCACTCTCAGGAAATAGGTTCCCGGCGTGCTCAGCAGGAAGCGAATGGAGCTGTCGTAAAAGTAGGTGTCGTCGTTGTTGAGCAGGACCGTGGTGCCGTTGGTGTCGAGGAGCTCGATCTCGGTGTCGAAGTAGTCGTCGTCGTTGTTGAACATCGCGTTGCGATGGGCCTGCATCTCGAAATGGACGATCGTCGGCACCGTGACGGCGAAGGAGTAGAAGTCATCCTCGTTGTCGGTGTGGTGGGCGTAGACGACGCCCGGCACGATGGGATTGGCGGCAGCGAACGTGTCGTTGGTCTCGGTTTCCGACTGGAACGCGGGATAGGAGAGCGTGCGCACGGCGATGGCATACTTCCCGCCGGCAAGGCCCGTGTTCGTACTGACTCGGATGAAGTGCGTCCCTGTTGTCACAACGCGGAAGGAGACCAGGTCCAGGTCGTGGTTTCCCCAGTAAAACTCGTCCTCCTGCGTCCGCAGGAGCTCGGTCGTGCCGTCGGGCGCGACAAGCCGCATCTCGGGGATCGCCGCCGCGGAAATCCACGCCGCGTGATCGAGGCGGACCGCGTACATCTCGACCTGGATCACCGTTCCAGCCTCGGCGCCCACCGACCAGAAGTCGACATCGCCCGCCGACGTCAGCGCGCCGCTGCCCGCGCCGCTCGAGGAGACGGGGCTCGCGGTGAGCGTGCTGTTGTTCGGCTCGAACTCGACCACGGGAGAGAGGAACGACGTCAGCGCCAAGTCGTCGCCGTCGGAGCTTTTCGGGCAGCCCGGAACGAGTACGGCGATCAGGAGCACGAGGAAGAGGAGGAATCTCATGGACGGCAACTCTAATTTGCCCGCACCGGGCCGTCAACGAAAGCCCGGCGCAATGCGTATATTCACTTCATGCACAAGCTCATCTGCCTTCTTCCTCTCCTGGTCCTCAGCCTCCCTCAGGACCGGCTCGCCAACAAGACGGCATCGAGCCCCGCGGGCGTGGTCGTAGGCGAGCATCCCGACGGCGTCGCGGCGGGCGTCGAGATCCTGGAGAAAGGCGGCAACGCCGTTGACGCCGCGGTCGCCACCGCGCTGGCGATGGGCGTGGCGCTGCCGTCGCACTCCGGGATCGGCGGCCGCAGCCAGCTTCTCATCGTCATGAGCGACGGCACGGCGCTTCACATCGACGGCGGCGCCGAAGTGCCTCAGCTCGGCGGACCCGACCAGGTCGGAGGGTTCAAGGCCGTCTGCACTCCCGGGTCGGTGGCCGCCCTCGCCATGGCGCTCAAGGAGAAGGGCACGATGTCCTGGAAGGACGTCATCGCGCCGGCGATCGAGCTTGCCAGGAAGAACGAGAAGCTCGCCGAGCTGCAGGCCACGTACGAAACGCTCCGCGACGACGGGCCCGAGGCGTTCTATACCGGCAAGATCGCCGACGCCATCGACGCCGACATGCAGGCGCGCGGCGGCCTCGTGCGGAAGGCCGACTTGGCGGCCTACAAGGCGATCAAGCACGAGACGCTCAAGGGCTCGTACCGCGGCTACGACGTCGCCACCTGCGACCGGCCCGCCAGCGGGCTGGTGGTGATTGAGGCACTCAACGTCCTCGAGACGTTCGATTTCGGCAAGGTGGAGACGGAGGCAGACCGCGATCATGTGCTCATCGAGGCCCTGAGGATCGCGTTCGAAGACCGGCAGATGAAGTGGGACGACGATTCCAAGCGCGTGGCGACGCTCGGAGCGAAGGACCATGCGAAGGAACGCGCGGCCAAGATCGACCTGACGAAAGCCGTGCCGGCGAAGATCAAGCCCGACCACGGCGGCGACACGACCCACATCACCGTCGTTGACAGGAACGGCAACGCCTGCTCGTTCACGCAGACGCTCGGCCGGTGGTTCGGCGCCGGCAAGGCGGGCCAGGGACTCGGCTTCTACTACAACGCGACGCAAGGCGACAGCGGAACGATCGCTGCCGGGAAGCGCCACACGACCGGCCTCTCGCCCACGATCCTGCTCAAGAACGGCAAGCCGTACCTGGTCGTCGGGAGCGCGGGCGAGACCCGGATCATGAGCGCGGTGGTCTGCACGATCCACCGCCTGGTCGACCGCGGCCAGCCGATCTCCGAAGCGGTCTTCTCGCCGCGATTCCACTGGGAAGGCTCGATGCTGGTCCGCGAGGTCCGGCTCGCCGCCAAGAATCTCGAGACGCCAAAGGACGCGATCAAGACCCTCGAATCGCGGGGCTTCACCCTGCAGGCGCAGCCGAGCGACCCCTACTTCGGCCGCGTCCAGGCCGCGGTGTGGGACTCCGAGAAGAAGGAGTGGGCCGCCGCCGCCGATCCTCGGAACCGCACGAGCACCGCGAAAGGCGCCGATCCCGCGAAGGTGAAGTCGAAGTAGCGCGCGCAACTTTGAGGGCCATCTCGGTACTGTGGAGGTGAATGCGGCTCCGTTGCCGTTGGGATCGGGTGCTCATGCTGCACTACGAGGTCGATCCCGCCGCGCTCCAGCTGCAGGTTCCGTTTGAGCTCGACACGTTCAACGGCCGCGCTTACGTCAGTCTCGTGGCCTTCGAGCTTCAACGGATGGCGATCGACGGCGCCCCCCGACTGATCAACCAGGCCGTTGGTGCCGTCGCCTCAAACCGCTTCCTGAACGTGCGAACGTACGTGCGCGGGGGCGGCATCTTCTTCCTGGCCGAGTGGCTCGACAACGCGCCCGCCGTGCTGCTGGGCCCGATCTTCTACGGACTCCCCTACCGGCTGGGACAGCTTGACTACGACCATCAGGGCGACCTTCGCGGATCGATTGAAGCCGGCGCGAGCCTTGCCTACCACGGCCGCGCGGCGGGTCCGTTTGCTCGCGCCGAGCGCGGCAGCCGCACCGAGTTCCTGATGGAGCGCTACACCGCCCTCACGGCGCGTCTCCGGCGCCGCTCCTTCCGCGTGGAGCACGAGCCATGGCCGCAGGCGGCGGCCGATGTCGTCGTTGAGGACGACTCGCTGATCCACGCCACCGGGCCTTGGTTCCGGGCCGCGCGCTTCTGCGGCGCCACCTTCTCGCCGGGCGTCGACGTCGTCATGCACATGCCACGGACCCTGCGCAACATCCAGCCCCGCATGCTGTACTCAAGGGCGTGACGCGCGCCCTGGTCCTCTCGCTCTCGGCAACGGCGCTCCTGGCGCTCGTCAGTCTCTTCATTCCCGGCGTCTGGTGGCGGATGGCGGCGATGTACGCCGTCATGCTTCCGGCGTCGCTCCTGTTCGCCAAGATCGACTGGCGCAAGCTGTGGCGGCTTAAGGCATGGCACCTGCCGGCGGGGCTCGGAGCGGCCGTCGTGCTCTACGCGGGCGGCTGGGTGCTGCATCGTCTCTTTGAAACTTCGTTCGGGCCGCTGATGGCGTGGAAGACCGAGGTGTCCACAACGCTTCTCATCCCGCTGCTGGTCTTCATCGTGGTCGGCGAGGAGATCGTCTGGCGCAATGCCGTCACGATGAGCGTGCCTGGATGGCGAGGCGTCGCGCTGGGGGCCATCGCGTTCGGCGTCGCGCATGCTCCGCTGGGCGTGCCGCTGCTGGTCGGGCTCGCCTTCGGGGCCGGCATGGCCTGGAGCGCGATGGTCGCGGCAACGAAGAGCGCGTGGCCGGCACTCGTCTGTCACCTCGCCTTCGATGTCGCGGTGCTGCTCCTGATCCCGTATTGAGCAACTTTCGTGCACGGTCCTGTACGGGACGATGTGAAGGACCGTTGGCTCGACCGGCTCAGCTTCGGAACGCTGGCCATCGCGGGAAGCGCGCTCTACGTCGTCAGCTTCGACGTCATGCGGCCGCTGGCTTGCGCGATCACGATCGCCGCGGCGCTCTCGTGGATCGCGTTTGGCGGCGCACTCCTCATGGTTACGCGGGCGCGTCCCGGCGTAATGGCGTGGGCCGACGCCTGCCTCGCACCGATGGCGGTCGGCGGCATCGCGCTGTCGCTCGGTGCGCTGGCAAACGCGGCGTCGTTCGGCTCGACCGGGTTCCACGCCGCGCTGCTCGTCGTCCTCAACGTCACGATGGCGGCGCTCTTCGTCCCCCGCGCCCGGGCGCTGGGACTGAAGACCTGGATGGCCGTCAGTCTCTGGGTCGTGGGGCTCGACGGCCTTTTTCTCTGCGTCGTCGGCGGCCTCATGCGCTGATGCGCAGACAGCCGCGATGTCCTGGGAGCGTGCAGTAGGATCGTCGCGCCCGACGCTTCCGACGTCTGTTCTTCTTCATGCTTCACCCACCCGGGAGTTGGAGTCCGGCCCCAGAGCCCAATCAGGGAACCGGACTCCACTCCATCAGTGCTCCTTCGTCACGTTTGGCACACCACGGCCGCGGGCAGGTCGGCCTGCTGGCGCTCTCGCCATTCCCTCGCGAGGAGGCCCATCTCGACAATATCCCAGTACCGCCCATCCCAGAACCGCCCCTCGCGCTTGCGGCCTTCGATCTTGAAGCCGACGTGCTCGTAGCATCGGATCGCGCGCGCGTTGTACTCGTACACCGACAGGCCGAGACGGTTGAGGTTGAGCATCTGGAAGCCGTAGCCGCAGAGCAGGTTCATCGCCTCGCGCCCGTAGCCGCGCCCCCAGTACTCCTTCTCGCCGATCACGATCCCGAGCTCCGCGCTGCGGTTCGGCAGGTTGAGGCGGTGAAGCCCGCAGCAGCCGATCGGCAGCCCGACGCCCTCGCGCTCCTTCAGCTCGATCGCGAAGAGGACATCCTCCGGGCGCTTGTGCGCGTTGGAGATCAACTCCTCCTCTTCGATGCGTCCCAGCGGCTTGTAGCGCTGGATGAAGCGATAGACCTCCGGGTTGTTCAGCCACCGCAGGAATCCATCGATGTGCTCGCGCTCCGGTGCGCGAAGCCGCAGACGTTCGCCGCTCAAGAACATGGCCGACTCCTTCCAGGAAAAACAAAAAAGCACCAAGGCTTGCGTCCTTGGGGCTTTCGCGTTCCGTTTCTTCTACACGATCACGGTCCGCTGCGCCCCTGGGCGCAGTCGATGTACTTGACCGTGACCATCTGCTGACTCACGCAGGACTCGAACCGCCATCGGGTCGCGGGGTTCACGCGAATGTAACTGGGCGAACTGACACCTTCTCATCCTGTCATGAAGGGCTTCTACAGGATCGAGGGCATCATCGGCGAGTGCAACGACGAACCGTATCGCGGCTGGACCGAAATGCTCTCGTTCTCCCACGGCGTGCATCGCCAGGGAACGATGGACCGCGCCGATCACATGGATGTCTCGGTCATCAAGGTCTCCGATCGCACGAGTCCCACGATCGCCCTCTCCGTCTGCGACGGCCGCCATTTCCGGGAAGCGCGGGTCATCCTCGCGCGCAACGAAGGCGCCAGGGAGCGCTTCATGGAGCTGCGGCTGCAGGACGTCACGATTTCGAGCTACCGGCCCGGCGCGAGCATGCAGTGCGCCGACGCGCGACCCATCGAAGAAGTCTCGCTTCACTACGAGAAGATCGAGTGGATCTGGGTGCCGACCGCCTTCGAGGAAAGCGCCGGCAGGGAGCCGCTGGAAGTGAAGTCGGCGTGGACGCTTCGCGCCAACACGGGAGAAGAAACCGGCCACGAGCGATAGGGAGGCTGCAGTAAGGGGTGGAGTTCAGTGCTGCTCCACCCCGACTCCCTGCTTCGCGCTTTGTGGGGGCGCTACGCAGGGCAGGCCCCTCCTTCTCTCCAGCAGCTCCGCGCCCCGCCGCGCCGACTCTTCGAAGACCCCGTAGGCCTCCTTCACGCGCGCATCGCGCTCCAGCAGGTTGCTCTCGAGGATGAGCCCCGGCGCGCGCCAGACGACATTCGACGCCGGCAGCGGGAAATCGCTCCCGTGAATCAAGCGCGACCGCACCAGGGGGTCCGATGCGATCCGCCGGAGCGCTCCCAGTCGGAACAGGTTTCCAAGAATCGCCGTGTCGGCGTAGAGCGTCGGCCACTTCTCCAGCAGCGCGCGGAACGACGGGTAGAAATCCTGCGCGTCGTAGATCGCGCATGTCCCGGCGTGCGCCGCAACGACCGTCGCGCCCTCTTCGAGCGCCGGCACGATCCGCGCGGGATGGGCGAGCGACTGCCCGTGAATCGGTGCGCTGTGCTCGTGCCCGGTATGGATGACCAGGATGACGCCGAGTTCCGCCACGCGCCGCCAGAACGGACGCCACCGTGGGTCGCCGGGATCGATGCCCTGGATCGGCGGATGGACCTTCACCATCCGCGCGCCGAGCGCCGTCACGCGCTCCAGCTCCTCCATCGCGTCCCGGCGGGAGGGGTTGATCGACGCGCAGGCCCAGAAATCGCCCGGATGCTCCCGCGCGACCCGCAGCACGTAGTCGCTCGGCACGTAGAGATGCGTCCCGTGCTCCTCGCGCACGCCGCGCCGGTCGTAGACGCCGTCCTGCGCGAACAGGACGATGCGGTCGAGCCGCGACGCGCGTTTCGTGGCGATGAGCAGGTCGAGATATCCGTCGTCCACGCGGCCGTCGACGAGCCCAAGCCGCCGCTTCATGAAGCGGTAGAGGAAGCTCGACTTCATCCTCGGCGACATGACGCAGCCGGAGCCGTTGTCACCGATGCCGAGGAGGTGGACGTGCGCGTCGACAAGCAGACTCACCCTTGAACCTCCGCAAGTGTCGTGCCGCGTTGCCGCGAACCCGAATCGGGCCTGCCCTGTGCAGCGCTCTGCGCAAGCTACGGATGCTCCGCCAGGTACGCCTTCGCGCCCCGACGCTGCGCCTTGACCTGGTCCGCCAGCTTCGGCTCCAGCGACTCCATCAAATCGTAGTCGGCCAGGGCCGCACGGAACTCGGCGGAGGCGCTCTGGCCCTGATTCTCGCGGTAGATCCCGCGGTTGAAGCGGTTGTTCCCACGGTACCAGAACGTGTCGGCGTCCTTGGGGTTCAGCTCGGCGGCCTGGTTGAAGTCGGTCAGGGCGCCCTCGAACTGCGGCCACGACTCCTTGCCCCGCTGCGCCAGGCTGACGCCCCAGAAGTCCTTCGCGACACCGCGCTCCCGCCACAACGGCTCCCTCCCCGGCGCACGCTGGATTGCCTCGTCGAAGTCGCTCACCGCGTCGCGGAAGAAAGCCGATGCGTCGGCGCGCGACGCCATCACGTGCCGGCCGAGCGAGATGCGCACGTTGCCCCGAGCCTCCCATGCACCTGCCATCCACGGACCGCGCGCAAGCGCCTCGCTGATGTCGGCGATCGCGTCCCGGTAGAGCGGTGCGGGATCGCGCTTCGTGCCGGCGAGCTTCCGCTTCGTCAGGCCCCGGCGCATCCACGTCTCCGGCCGGTCGGGGTTCAGCTTCAGCGCCTGGTCGTAGTCCTTCAGAGCCTCCTCGAAAAGGTCGGCCGCCTTCCCGCCGCTTCGCGCCCGCAGTTCCCCAAGGCCGCCCTTCGCCAGGCCGCGGGAAAGCCACGCCTCGTCATCTTCCGGCTGGATGGCCAGCGAGGCGTCGAGGGACGCGATCGCGTCCCGATAGGTCTCCGACGAATCCATGCCGCGCATGAGCTGCTCGCCGGCCCAGTTCGCCAGGGCCGCTCCCTTCGCCATCAGCGCCCCGTCATTCTGCGGTTCGTTCCGGAGCGCCTCGTCGAAATCGCGGAGCGCCGCGCGGTAGCGCTCCGACGGGTCAAGGCCGCGGGTCGTCATCGTCGCTCCCCAGTCGAGCCACGTCTTCCCGCGACGGATGACGATCATCGCCGACGTCGGCAGCATGCCGACAACCTCGTTCATCGCCTTGATGGCCGCCGCGAAATGCTCGTCGGGGTCGAAGCCCCTCTCGGCGAGCCACGCACCCCAGACCCGCTCGAGGACACCCAGCCCCAGCTGCGCGGCGAATCCGGCCCGCTCGTCGCGGATCTTCCGCAACGCGTCCCGCGCCGCCTCAAAGAGCGGAACCGGATCCTCCGCGGTGTTCGACTGCGCGATCGCCCAGTTGAGCAAGGCACCGGCCCGGCCGATCTGTGCGGTCGCGTTCGCCGGTTCGCGCGCCAGCACCCTGTCAAAGTCGGCAATCGCCGCCTTGAATTCCTCGGCCAGCACCCGCTGCTGCCGCATCGCCCGCAGGCCGGCCGCCACCCGCATGGCACCGCGCGTCTGAAGCAGGTCGAGATCGCCGGGCTCGAGCGTCAGCAGCGCGTCGAGGTCGCGCACCGCCTCGGTGAAAAGCGTGCCGGCCTCCGCCTTCCGAAATCCAAGGGCGATCCTCGCGTCCGCGCGCCCGATGTAGTAGGGCCGAAAGCCGCGGTCCTCCTCGATTCCCGCCGAGAAGACGCGGATCGCGTCCTCGTACCGCCCCGTGTCCTTCTCCAGTTCTCCCAAGGCGTCGACCGCCTCGTCGAGCTTCGCCTTTGCCAGCTGAAGGCGGGCCTCGGAGAAATCACGGCGTGCCCACGCCCTGAGGCCCTGCACGACGGCCGCTTCCGCATCGCCCAAGCCGGCCGCCGCCGCGAGGTCGGCGAGCAGCGGATCGATCTGCTCTGGCGCGGGCGGATCGCGCCGCGGCCCGGATCGGAGCGCTTCGACGTGCTCGCTGGTCATCCACGCGACGCTCGCGCGCCGCGAAGAGCGGATGCGGTCGGCCGAGAGCACCGCCCGCTCGTATCGCGCCGGCGCGTACGACGGGTCGAGCTTGATCGCCTCGTTCTGCTCCGCGAGGGCGGCCTTCGAGTCGAGCAGCGCGCGCTTGATCCGGCCCAGGTGGTAGTGCGGCTCGGCCAGTCCAGGGAACGTGGCGATCACGTCCCGGCAGACCGACTCGAGCTTCGCTGCCTGCGCGCGCATGCCGGGGAGGTTCCCCGTCTTGCGCATCTCCAGCGCCGCGCCCAGGCAGGTTCGCGAGGTCTGGCGCATCCGGTCAAGGACGGCCTGCTGCGTCTCGCCCGTCTGCTGCGCGGTCCGCTGTAGGCGCGGCAGCAGCACCGCAACGAGGATGCCGATGACCAGGAGCGACGCGAGCGCGGCGATCCCCAGCCCCTTGCGCTTCGCGAGCTGGCGGCGCAGCAGGTAGGCGACGCTGGGAGGCCGCGCGTCAATCGGCTCGCCCCGCAGGAAGCGATCCAGGTCATCCGCGAGGTCATGCGCCGTCGTGTAGCGGCGGGCGGCGTCCTTCTCAAGGCACTTCAGGATGATCGTCTCGAGGTCCTTCGCGATTCGGGGATTGAGGGCGCGCGGCGGACGCGGCTCCTCGTTCTGGAGGCGGCGCAGGACTTCGTAGACGTTCGATCCCGCGAACGGCCTCGCGTCGGTCATCAAGTCGTAGAGGGTCATGCCGAGCGAGTAGACATCGGAGCGCGCGTCGACCCGCTCACCCCGCGCCTGCTCCGGGGCCATGTACGCCGGCGTTCCGACGACGACGCCGCTGATGGAGATCTGCGACGCTCCCTCGACCGCGCGCGCAAGCCCGAAGTCCATGACGAAGACCCGCCCCGCCCGATCGACCATCAGGTTCTCGGGCTTCAGGTCGCGGTGGACGATGCCGAGATCATGCGCCGCGGCGACGGCACGCGACGCGTCGCGGACGTGCGCCACCAGCGCCCGGCGATCCCGGCGCGAGAGCGCGCCGAGGGTCGTGCCGTCGACGAACTGCATGGCGATGTAATGCCGCCTGCCCTCCGTAGCGCGGCCATCGGGCGCGGAGGAGGGGCCGGCTTCGATGCCGACTTCAAAGATCGACGCGACGTTTGGATGCGACAGCTTTCCCGCGGTCCGCGCTTCGCGCTCGAAGCGGGCGATCTCCTCGTCATCGCCCCCCTTGAGGAATTTCAGCGCGACCCAACGGTTCAGGATCGTGTCCCACGCCTTCCAGACTTCCCCCATCGCGCCGGCCCCGAGCTTTTGCGCCGTGACGAACTTTCCGCACCGCGCTCCCGGCGGCGCCAAAACGATTTCGGCCGGAATGGCCGGAGTCGTGGCGCGGGAGGAAGGAGAGGGTGTGGGCTGCGTGGAGGCCATAAGAGGCAGAGCAGTTTACCACTGACGGGGTTACCCGCCTCCGCCAAGAGCTTCGGCGTGGCAAGCGTGGACCGTTGGACCGAGGACCGTGAACCGTGGTCTACGGTCTTACGGTCCACGGTCTTACGGTCTTACGGTCTTACGGTCCACGTCTCTCCGTTCAATCCGACGTTGCCTGTCGGAGCAGCTTCTCGGCAAAGCGACGATCCGGCCAGTCGACGGGAGCGATATCGAGCACCTTCTTCAGGTCCGCCGCCGCCCCCTTCTTGTCGCCGTCGGCCAGCCGCAGCGCGCCCCGGTTCGAGAGCGCGACCAGGTCGTTTGGATTGATGTCGATCGCCTTGCCAAAATCGACGATGGCGGCGGCGAGGTCCTTGAGCTCGCGATGGCAGAAGGCACGGCCGACGTAGCCCGGCCCGTAGCGAGGGGCGAGACGAATCAGGGCGTCGAAGTCGGCCTTCGCCTCCCCCGGACGCCGCGTCGTCAGCCGGAGGTTGCCGCGATTCTGGTACGCGATGAGGTACGACGGATCCGTCTTGATGGCGTGGTCGAGGTCGGCCTCCGCCTCCTCGAACCGGCCGGCGCGGAACGCACGAGCCGCGCGCGTGACGAGGGCCCCGGGATGATGCTCGTCGAGCGTGAGCGCGACCTTCACATCCTCCAGCGCCCCCGGATCGTCATCGAGCGCCTGCCGGACGAGCGCGCGCTGCCCGTAGGAGTCGGCGGTCGGAAGACAGCGCACCGCGTCGTTGCAGTCGAACAGGGCCCGCTCGAGCTCGCCGCGCTCGTACAGCAGCATCGAGCGATTCTGGTAGGCGAGGCCGCTGTTCGGATTCGCCGCGATCGCCGCTTCGAAGTCCTTGAAGGCGCCGTCGAGGTCTCCGCGCCGGCTCCGGGCGACGGCCCGGTTCACAAGCGCAAAGTCGAACTTCGGATTGAGCCGGATGGCCGTGTCGAGGTCGGCCATCGATCCTTCGACCTCGCCTGCCGCCTCGTTGACCCGCCCTTCGCCGCCGATCTTCATGGCCCGCGCCTGGCGCACCATGGCGCGATTGCTGAAAAGATCGGCCCGACTCGGCGCGAGCCGGATCGCGTCGTTGAGATCCGCGATCGCGCCATCCAGATTGCCGGCGTAGTTCCGGAGCGCCGCGCGGTCGTTGTACGCCTCGGCTGACCGCGCGTCGAGCTCGATCGCCCGATCAAGATCGGCCATCGCCGCCTCGAGCCCGGCGCGCGTGCGCCGGTACTCGGCCGTGCGCAGCGAACCGCGCAGACGATAGGCTTCGGCGATGCCGTGATGAACGTCGATGACGCGATCGAGCCGCTTCGCGGCGCTGACCGGGTCGTGCATGTCAATGTCAAGCCGCGCGAGCGCGAGAAGCGCCGCGGCATGCAGCGCATCTTCCGCAATCGCCTTCTCGAACGCGGCCCGGGCGGCATCGAACTGTCCACGGGCATGTGCCAGGAGGCCGTTCGCATAGGGCCGGTCGGCGGCGGTGACGAAGTCGCTCGGACCGACGTCAACCGCGAGGTCGGCAAACGCGCGGTCGCGCAGTGCGGCGACGTCGGGCCGTTTCGCTTCGGCCTCGATGAGGTTCTCCTCGACTTTCTTCAGCTCGCGCAGCGTCGCGAGGTAAAGCTCGGCACGCAGGACGCCCGACGCGAGCCGCGCCTCGCGGAGGCCGGGATCGAGAGCAAGTGCCCGATCCATCGATTCAATCGCGGCGGGCCGGTCGCCCGTCACGGCCTGCAGGCGGCCGATGAAGTAGTACGCCGGGGCTAGTTCGCCGTGCTGGCGGCAGCGGGCAATGCCGGACTCGGCCAGCGCGCGCGCGCGGGCCGGATCGCCTGCCCGCGAGGCCGACTCCGACTGCGCGAGGACCGGCGCCACGTGACGCCAGAGGTCGGCCACGCGACGGGCGCGCAGCGCGGGAGGGAGCGCGAGGGCGGCCGCGAGCCCGGCAACGGCGAGCGCCATCGTCATCAGGGCGATCGCCGCCTTGCGCCGCCCCATTCCCTTTCGGACGCGGTACAAGAGCGACGGCGGATGGGCGTGGATCGGCTCGCCGCCGAGCCAGCGGTCGAGATCGTCGGCCAGTTCTTTCGCTGTCGCGTACCGCCGCGCGGGGTCCTTCTCGAGGCACTTGGCGGCGATGGTCGCGAGGTCGCGGTCGGCATCGGGCGGCGCCGGCTCCTCCTCCTCGACTTTCTTGAGGATCGCGAAGAGCGTCGGCCCTTCGAACGGCGGTCGGCCCGCGAGCAGTTCGTAGAGCGTGGCGCCGAGCGAGTAGACATCGGCGCGCGCATCGACCTTCGAGCCGCGTGCCTGCTCCGGCGCCATGTACGCGGGCGTGCCGATGATCGTGCCGGTGACCGAGACGCGCGAACCTCCCTCGACGGCACGGGCGAGTCCGAAGTCGAGGACGTACAGATGCCCGCCCTTCGAAGCGCCACCCGAAAGCGCGGAGGAGGGACCGCGGCTCACCATGATGTTGTCGGGCTTGAGATCGCGATGAACGATGCCGCGCGAATGCGCGTGCTCCACGGCGCGTGCCGCGTCGCGGACGCACCGCGCCGCCTCTTTGGGATCGAGCCCCGCCGCCCGCAGCGTCGTGCCGTCGACGAACTGCATCGCGATGTAGTGCCTCTGCTGCTCGACGCCGACTTCGTGAACCGCGGCGATGTTCGGATGGGTGAGCTGCGCCGCCGTCTGCGCTTCGCGCGTGAAACGCGCGATCTCCTCCTCCGAGGTGCCGTGGAGCAGCTTGAGCGCAACCCAGCGCGAGAGCGCCGGGTCGTAGGCCTTCCAGACTTCGCCGCCGCCGCCGCGCCCAAGCAGCGTGACGCGGATGTAGCGGCCGAACGTGCTGCCCGGATCGGCCGCGGCTTTCTCGACTTCGGGTGGACGGGACCCGGAATCGAGTCGATGGGACGAGGATGACGATGTAGCCGGCGTGGGAGGCGGCAGCTTCTTCGTCGGATCGCCGGGGGTGACGGGGTCCACGATGACCCCAGTCTATCTGACGCCGACTCCGCGGGAGAGCGTTCCACCCACGGATGTTCGTATAATGTTAGGTTCTCATGACGCCCCTCACGGTCCGCTCCAACTACTCGCTCTGCATCGGCGGATCGACGCTCGACGCGCTCGTCCGCCGCGCAAAGGCGCTGAAATTCCCGGCGCTGGCGATCGCCGACGTCGACTGCATGGCCGGGGCGGCGGAATTTTTCCTCGCGGCGAAGCGTGAGGGGATCACGCCGATCATCGGGGCCGAAATCGACGACGTCGTCATCCTCACGAAGAGCCGTCACGGCTACGCCAACCTCTGCACGATCCTCAGCCGCAAACTCATCGGCACGCCCTGTGACTGGGCCGAGTTCCAGGAGGATCTGTGGTTCCTCACGCGCGACCCGAACACGCCGCTGCGCTCCAATGTCGAGCGTCTCGCGTTCGAAATCGTGCCGGGCTCCCGCGTCGAGCCGCCGGCGGGGCTTCCGCTCGTCGCGTCGCCGCGCGCGTCGTTCGCGGCGCCCGGCGATTTCCGGGCGCATCACGTGCTCACGGCGATCAAGAACCTCTCGACGATTCCCAACACGTCCTGCGATCCCGAGCGCTGCCTCCGCCGCATCGAGCCCGACTTCAACGACATCTCCGACCGCATCGCCGACGAGTGCGCGTGGAGCTTTCTCCCCGCTCCCGTCACCTTCCCGTCGTTCCCGCTTCCGCACGGCGAGACGGCGTTCTCGATGCTCTACGGCCTCTGCCACGCGGGGCTCCACAAGCGCTACTCCCCCGTCACCGCCGAAGGGCTCGCGCGGCTTTCGAAGGAGCTCGCGACCATCGAGAAGCTCGGCTTCGCGGAGTACTTCCTCGTCGTTCACGACATCGTCCGTCACGCCCGCGCGTCGGGCGCGCCGATCGCCGGCCGCGGCTCCGGCGCGTCGAGCCTCGTCGCGTACGTCCTGGGCATCACCAACGTCTGCCCGCTCGCCTACAACCTCCGCTTCGAGCGGTTCCTGCACGAGGGACGCGCCGACTTCCCCGACCTCGACCTCGACTTCTGCTGGCGCACGCGCGACTCGGTCATCGACTACGCGTTCGAGCGGTTCGGCCGCGGCAACGTCGCGATGGTCTCGAGCATGATCACCTTCCAGGCGCGCGCGGCGTTCCGCGAAGCCGCGAAGGCGCACGGCCTCTCCGACGAGCAGGTCAGCCACCTGAAGCGCACCGTGCCGCTCGAGTACGACGGGCCCATCGGCTCCGTCAGCGAGCGCTGGCGCCGGCGGCTGCCGATCGCGCCCGAGCGGTTCGACGCGATTCTCGACGACGCCAACCGCATCTTCGGCTACCCCCACTACTTCAGCGTCCATCCCGGCGGCATCGTCATCGGCCGCGACCGCATCGAGCGCTACACGCCGGTGCAGTACGCCGCCAAGACGATCGATGGCCCCGACGATGTCCGGCGGCGCGTCCCCATCTCGCAGTTCGACAAGGACGGCGTCGAGGCGATCGGCCTCGTCAAGATCGACCTCCTCGGCAACCGCGGCGTCTCGACGCTCAAGGCGTCGTCCGACCTCGTCAACGTCACCAGCGACCGGATCCCCGACTTCGATCCCGACACCGCGGCGCTCGTCTCGTCGGGCCGGACCATCGGGGTGAACCAGCTCGAGAGTCCGGCGATGCGCCATCTCGTGCGGATGATGCAGCCAAGCGGCGTCGCCGACGTGATGAAGGCGCTCGCCCTGATCCGGCCCGGCGCGGCGTCGGGCGGCATGAAGGAGCACTTTGTCGCGCGCCACCGCGGGCTCGAGTCGTGGCACGTCGACGAGCGCTTGAGGCCGATCCTCGCCGACACCTACGGCGTGATGATTTACGAGGACGACACGATGCTCGTCGCCTCCACGCTCGGCGGGATCCCGCTCGCGGAGGGCGACCGCTTCCGCAAGAAGATCCAGAAGACGCGGACCGACGAGGAGCGGCTGGCGCTCTCGCGCGAGTTCCTCGAGAAATGCGCGAAGGCCGGGACGCCGGTCGAGCTCGCGAAGGAGCTCTGGGTGCAGATGGCGAAATTCAACGAGTACAGCTTCTGCATGAGCCACGCGGCGAGCTACGCGCGCCTCGCGTGGGCGGTGGCGTGGATGAAGGCGCATCATCCGCTCGAGTTCTGGTGCGCCGCGCTCAACAACAACCAGGGGATGTACGAGAAGCGCGTCTACGTCGACGAAGCGAGACGAGGGGGGATCCAGACCCTGCTGCCGGACATCAACCGATCCGGCGCGGAATTCACACTGGATGGAGGTTCTCTTCGCATCGGCCTCGATCTCATCCACGGCCTCTCGCAGGAGACGATCGCCGCGATCCTGCGCGAACGCCCCTTCACGTCGCTCTGGGACTTCCTCGCGCGCGCGAAGCCGTCGAAGCCCGAAGCGGTCTCGCTCATCCAATGCGGAGCGTTTGACGCTCTCGGCCGCGCGCGGCCGGAGCTCGTGCTCGAGGCGACGGCGTCACTGCGCCGGAAGAAGCCGATTGCCGCGCCGGCGCTCCCGGACCTCGACGATTTCGAGAAGGCGAGGCGCGAGTTCGAGATCACCGGCATCAGCGCGCGGATGCACCTGATGGATCTGCTGCGGCCGGGACTGGATCACGGCGACGCGGTGGCGACCAGCGAGCTGCCGCTGCTCATCGGCCGGCCCGTGAAGATCATGGGCGTGCTCGACGCGATGAGGCTCGTCGACACGCAGCTCTCGGCAGGCGATCGCTGGCGCGGCCAGTGGCGCGCGTGGCAGGAGCGCGGCGGCCCGAGCTCCGGCACGATGGAATTCATCACGCTCGAGGACGAGTTCGGCCTCGTCGAGTGCACGCTGTTCCCGAGAGCTTACGAGCGCTTCTCGATGGTCATCCGCGGCTACGGGCCCTACCTCGCGGAAGGCGTCGTCGAGGACCAGCTCGGCGCGGTGTCGCTCAACGTCCAGACGATCCGGCTGGCGGGAACGACGCGGGTGAAGGCGCCGCGATACGCGCATGAGGCGGCGGGGAATCCACGGGGGCTGCGGAGGACCGAAGACCGAAGACCGAAGACCGAGGACCGTAGACCGTAGACCGTCAACCGAAGACCGCACTACGGACGCTTCGACTTTTTCAACCACGCGGCCGCGTCAACCCCAAGCGCGCGCACCGCCGGCACGTCCGGGTAGCACTGCGCGATGCCGAGCGCCTCCTTGAACATCTGCGCCGCCAGCGCGTAATCGCCGCGCTCGTAGAAGACCCGCCCCTTGTCGATCATCGCCGCGACATCGCGCGCGACCGCCGCGCCGCGCAGGTTCGCCCGCGCGACGTCGACGAGCTTCACCAGCATCCGGGCGCGATCGGTCCGCCCGGCGACATCGGCATCCGGCGGGAGCCACTTCGCCGCTTCGAGCACCGCGAGCGCCTGCTGTTCGGCGTCATCGAGCCGGCCCGCCTCGTACCAGTCCTGCGCCAGCGCGAGCCGGCCGTCCATCTCGGGCAGCGCCTCCGCCTTCGACGCCCTCGCGCGGCCGAGCAGCTGGGTTGCCTCGCCCGATGAGACGTCCCGGTCCCGCAGCGCGATGGGGTCCATCGGCTCGACGCGCCGCGGCGGCGCGGCGGCGGGCGATGGCGCAGGCTTCGCGGGCTCTTCGCGCGACGCGAGGATCGCGCAGAAGATCAGCACCGGCACGATCAGCAGCGGCGTGTAGCGCACATAACTTGGACGCAAACTTCCTCCCTCATGCCGGCCGCATCCGCAGCTCGACTCGCGCCGTCGTCCCGTCCTGGACCTCGACGGGCGCGGGCGCCATCGAGAGCAGGCCGGCCGCCTCGAGCGAAAGGTCCCAGACGCCGGGCGGGAGCGTCAGGCGGAAACTCCCCTTCACCATCACGGGATCCATCGCGCCGTCCACATCCGAAGCGACCACGGCCGCGAGGACGTCGCGCGGCTCGATGCATCCCTCGATCACTCCTCGCGCGCGGCGCGGAGAGAGTGCCAGCCAGACGCCGTCCGCCCGATCGCCGGTGATCGTGAGCCGGCCTTCCTCAACCGCCGCGACGGGGTCGAGCGTCCCTGCCAGAAGCGACGCAAGAACCTCCGGCGGCGCCTCGACCTCCGCGGTGAACGGCTCACCGCCCCCCTCCTCGACCGCTGGCACCGCGCCCACCGTCCAGCTTGCGCCGTCAATTTCGAAGCGCAATCCGGGCGGGAGCAGCTCGAAAAACCCGCGCTGCGCGGCGATCTCGTGGAAGCGGCGTGAAAAATAGTCGCCCACCGACTCGATCGGCGCGGCGCCCCTCTTGAGCAGCATGATCATGAGCACCGTGGGGGGCCGGTGACCGCTCCAGCGCACGCGGTTCTGGTCGATGGCCTCCGCGCCGGCGAGCGTGCCGTTGGCGATGTTCACGAGATCCTCGCCCGCCACGTGAAGTGTCGTCTCGGCCGCGTGGGAGCCGTCACGCAGCAGCAGCCGCGGCCTCACGGTGACGGTCCACGTCTCCGTGCCTGAGCGCACCTGGATCGCTCCGTCGAAGAACGACGCCAGCTCGGGCTCGCTCTCCAGCCGCTTGCGGAGCCAGGCGAGAAAGGCGTCGCGCATGGAGCAGATCTTAGCGTTTGCTTCGCGTCGTCTGGGGCGAGCGCGGATACAATCCGCGCCCGTGACCCCGCGCGACCTCGCCGATCTTCACCAGCGCCGCCGCTCGATCCGCAAGTACACGAATGACCCGGTCCCTCGCGAGGCGCTCGACCGCATTCTCGAGGCCGGCCGCTGGGCGCCATCGGGCGCGAACCGCCAGCCGTGGCTCTTCGTCGTCGTCGAAGATCCCGAGGCGAAGGGGGAAATCCGCCGCCACGCGGAGGCAGCCGACGCGAAATGGCACGCGCGCGCCCCGCACTGGCTCAAGTCGTTCTTCGAGCACTACGAGATCACGCCGAAGAAGGAGTTCCTCACCGACGCGCCATTCCTCATCGTCGTCTTCGGTGAGCGCGGCTATCCATACTGGCGCGAGAGCACGTGGCTCGCGATCGGGCAGATGGCGACCGCCGCGACGGCGGAGGGGCTCGGCACGCTCACCTACACCCCCGGCACCACCGGCTACCTCAACCGCATCCTCTCCATCGAGGAGGGCTTTGTCCCCCTGGCCATTCTGCCGATCGGCCGCGCCGCCGAGTCGCCGCGCGCGGAGGACCGGCCGCGGAAGCCGCTCGACCAGGTCGTCCGCCGTCCCAAACACTTCGTCCGCGTCGACGTCACGCCGAGCGAACCGACCCTCGACCCGTCGGCGCGCGGGCGCGAGAGCTTGATCCCGGCGCTCTACGACTCGCGCCTCGCCATCGCAACGATCCTCGAGATCGCCGACATCCTCCAGAATGCGCGCAGCGCGACCGACCTGCTGCCGCGGCTCGCGAAGGCGGTGACGAAGCTCGTGCCGGCGAAGGAGATCGAGCTCGTGCTCCAGAACGCCGCGCTCCGGTGCGAGGTCGGCGCGAAAGCGATGGACTTGTCGCCGCACCCGTACCCCGAGCAGCCGGTGATCGCGGGCGGGACGATGACGGTCCCGCTGACGCTTTCCGGCCGCGCGTTCGGCGCGCTGATCCTCGAGCGCAAGGAGCCGTTCAGCCCCCTCGAGATGGAGACGATCGTGGACGCGTGCCGGGTGATCTCGCTGGGGATCTGGTCGCGCTTCAGCCAGCTGCCAAGGGCGTAGCCAGGAACGCCGGCCGCCCTACTTTTTCAAGAACTCCTCCGCGCGCCCCCGCTTCGATCGGAGCTGTGGTGACAGGCGGGGATCGAGTTCTTCCGCGCGGTCGAAGGCCGCCAGCGCGGCCCGGTACGAAGACGACGGATCGCGCTCGCCGGTCCGCCGCTCGCGCTCCGCCTGCCAGAGCCGCACCGAGCCAAGGTAGCTCCACGCCATCGCGCGCTGCGGATCGGCGGCGATTCCCTTCTCGAGGATCGTGGCCGCCTCGGCCAGCGGCTTCGCCGACTCGCCGCCTGCCCTCTCCTTCAACATCCCGATGTTGAGCAGGGCGCCACCGAGATGCACCATCGCCTCGACGTCGCCCGGCGCGAGGCTCAGCGCCTTCTCGAAATCTGCGCGCGCGCCGTCGAAGAGATCGGCCGCCGGCTCGCCGCCCGTCGACGCCAGCCACGTCGCCAGGTCGCACCGCAGGCGGCCGCGTGCCACCCAGTCCGCCGCGATCGTGCCGCTCGCCTCCGCGACGGTGCCCGCGTCGGCGATCGCCTTCTTCAGGTCGTCCGTCGGATCCTCCCGTTTCCAGATGGCGAGAACGGCGAGGTTGGCTCTCGCCCCCCGGCGCACCCGACGCGCCGCCACGAAACCCGGATCTCTCTCGAGCAGCTGGTCGGCCTCCTCCACGGCCTGGCGGAACCGCGGACCTCCGTCCTGCCGCTGCATCATCAGGTAGGTCCCCCATGCGGCGAGAAGCTCCGCGCGCCCGGCGTCGTGGGAGCTCTCGTCCGGGTCGAGTCTCTTCGCGTCATCGAAGTCCCTCAGCGCCTTCTCGAAGGTGGGGATGGCGTCCTTGCCGCGATCAAACTCCCGCGCCGCGCGGGCCGTGAGAATCATTCCTCGATCCAGGCGGAAGCGGCCGACGGCCGGGTCGGCGGCAATCGCCGAGTCGGTCGCCCGCTCCGCCTGCGTGAGCGCCTCGTCGTGGCCCGCGTCGCCGCGCTCCTTCAGGATCTGGCCCCGCAAGTACTCCGCGTGCGCCAGCAGCTGCCAGAGAGCGCTGTCGGTGCTCCCCAGCTCCAACGCGCGCCGTGCATCCGCCGCCGCGGCCAGCAGCAGGTCGAAGCCCCTCGCATCCTTCCTGTCGCGCGCGATCTCGAGGCGCGCCTCCGCGCGACATCGCAGTGCCGACGGCTCCGCCTTGGGATCAGCCGTCAGCGCGGTCGCCTCCTCGATGACCTGTGTCGCCAGCGGTTCGCCGTCCTTTCCCGCGCGCCACTGCGCCTGCGCCCACTCCAGCAGGAGCAGCAGCCGGACGACGCGCGCGGCGGGGACGCCGAGCGCGATGGCCTTCGCGTTCGCCTCTTCGGCGGCGCGGAACGTCGCCTCGAAATCGCCGCCACGCCGCTTGCAGGCCATCGCGCGCCAACGATAGCCCATCGCGAGCTTGCTCCAGACCCACCCCACGGAGGGAGTGGTCCGCGTCACCATGCGCAGATCCTCGATGGCCCGGTCGGAGAGCGGCCCCGGATCGCCGGCGCGATGCGCGAGCGCCAGCAGGACCTCCGCGCCGCGGGCGCGGAGCTTGAGGTAGCCTGCATCGTGCCGGAGCCCCTCCTCGATGAGCTGGAGCGCCTCATCGTAATGCTGCTCCTGGATGAGCTTGTCCGCCCTCAGCTTCCAGACGAACTCGTCGTCCTCCGCCTCCCGCACCACCTCGGCAAAGAGCGCCACGAACTCCTGCGGCTGCCCGCCATTCAGCGACGCCTGGAACCAGCGGGACAGCGCCGACGATCGCGCCGAGAGCAGCTCGAGAGCAGACGCGCGCAGCCGGCGCGCCTCGTCGTCCTCGACCAGCCGCAGCCGCTCCCACGCCAGCGCCGGCACGCGGCGCGACATCATCAGCTCGGTCATGCGGGCGTCGTAGGCGATCATGCGGAGGACACCCAGGCGGTACCGAGCCATCTCGTGACCCGGCTCCTTCTGGATCGCCAGCTGGAGCTCCCTCTCAGCCTCCGGTTCGCGGAGCTGGGCGAGGAGAATCTCGGCGAGCAGCACGTGCGGCTCGGCACTCGCGGGCATCTCGCGCGCCGCGTCAAGGCAGACCGCCCGCAGTCGGGCGACATGCTCATCCATGGCCTCGAGCTTGCCCGCCCGCCTGAGAGTGAGCGCCGCATCGAGACACGTGCGCGACGTCTCACGCAGCCGCCGGACCGACGCCTCCTTCGTCTGCGCCGTCGACTGGTCCCTGCCGCGCAGCAGCAGCGCGCCCGCGACGGCGGCGACGACGAGCGCCGCGACGGCAGCCGCCGCGATCGCACCACGGCCGAGTTTCGATGCCGGCTTCGCGCGCACCGGCACGTGGCCCAGCCAGCGATCCAGGTCGTCGGCCAGTTCGGCGGCCGTCGCATAGCGCCGGCCCCTCTCTTTCGCGAGGCACTTCATCACGACGGCCTCGAGCGCGGGATCGGCAGCGCCCGTCGGCGCAGGGTCGCTTTCGATGACCTGCATCAGGATCTCGAGCGACGTCGGACCGTCGAAGGGTGGACGGCCGGCCAGCAGGTCGTAGAGCGTCGCGCCGAGCCCCCAGACGTCGCTTCGCGCATCCACGACACGCACCTCGCCCCTCGCCTGCTCGGGCGACATGTACGACGGAGTCCCGATGGCCCAGCCGGACTGGGAGATGCTGCTATCGACTCCCACCTGTCGCGCGAGCCCGAAGTCCATCACGACGACGCGGCCGTCCTTCGCGAGCATGAGATTCTCGGGCTTGAGGTCGCGATGGAGCACGCCGTGCTCATGGGCGAAGCCGATCGCCCGCGCCGCGTCGCGGAGGAGCCGGACCGCCGTCTTCGGATCCCGCCGGCCCCTGCCCCAGGCGCGAAGCGTGACGCCGTCGACGAACTGCATCGCGAGGTAGGGCGGCTCAAAACCGACCTCGTAGATCGACGCGATCGACGCATGTTCCAGCCGCGCGGTGATCAGGGCCTCGCGGCGAAATCGTTCGAGGTCGGCAGGCTCCGCGTGCTTGAGCAGCTTGACCGCGACGTGCCGGCCGATGCGGCCGTCGACCGCCTTCCAGACTTCGCCGAACCCACCCGCGCCGAGACGAGTCTCCAGCGTGAAAGGTCCGACGGCGTCGCCCGCCCTGGGCATTGAGGAAGTCTACGATGCCGCGCCCTGCGTGGTATAACCTCGCGTCATGGCCGCCATCTCCTACTCGCTCTCGTTCCCGAAGCCGCACTCGCACCTGTACCACGTGGCGATCGACGTGACGGGGGTCGAGGCCGACACGGTCGACGTCTGCATGCCCGTGTGGACTCCCGGCGCCTATGCCGTCCATGACTTCGCGCGGCACGTGCAGGACTTTGCGTGCAGGCAGCCGTGGCGCAAGGTCGAGAAGAGCCGCTGGCGCATCACGACGAAGGGGGCGTCGTCGGTCCGCGTCACCTACAAGGTCTGGGCCTATGAATGCGAAGTACACGCCAGTCACCTCGACGGCGAGCACGCCTACTTCAACGGCGCGGGCCTCTTCATGTACGTCGACGGTCACAAGGAGCGGCCGGTCACACTCGACATCGACGTCCCGAAGAAGTGGCGCGTCGTCACGGGCCTGGACCCTGCTCCGCGCCAGGCCACTCGCTGGACCGCCCCCAGCTATGACGTTCTCATCGACTGCCCGACCGAGATCGGCACCGCGCCGATGAAGACCTTCAAGGTCGACGGCAAGGAGCACCGTGTCCTGATCCACGGCCCCAACAACTGGGGGCTCGACCGCGTGGCGCGCGACTGCGAGAAGCTCGTCAGGGCCGAAAAGAAAGTCTTCGGTGACCTGCCCTACAAGCACTACTCCTTCATCTACCACGCCGTGACCAGCCACGCGCTCGGCGGGCTCGAACATCTGAACTCGACGTCGATCACCCTCAACCCGTGGATCGGCCGCCCGGCCAAGGACTACGAGCGCGTCATCGAAGTGACCAGCCACGAGTTCTTCCACACCTGGAACGTGAAGCGCATCCATCCCAAGGTCCTGGGGCCGTTCGATTACGACAAGGAGGTCTACACAAGGCTCTTGTGGGTCATGGAGGGGCTCACCTCCTACTACGACGACCTCTTCTGCTGCCGCGCGAAGCTCTACGACGCGAAGCGCTACCTGAAAAAAGTCGCCGAGAGCATCCAGAAGTACCGGGAGAAGCCGTCGCGACGCCGGCAGAGCCTGACGCAGTCGAGCTTCGACACCTGGCTCTGGCGCTACCGGGCCGATGCGAACATCGTCAACCGGATGATGAGCTACTACGAGAAGGGCGGCCTCATCGGCATGTGCCTCGACCTCGAGATCCGGCGCCGGACGAACAACCGCCTCTCTCTCGACGACGTCATGCGCCACCTGTGGCGCGACTACGGAAAGGCGGGACGCACGCTCGACGAGGACGAGATTCTCCCGGTGGTCGAGCGCGTTACGAAGGCGTCGTTCGCAGGCTTCTTCTCGAAGTACATCGACGGCGTCGCCGAGGTGCCGTTCGAGTCGTTCCTCGCGGCGGCGGGGCTCGAGCTCAGGAGCGAGCCGGTCAAGACCGACAGCGAGGCGGAGCCCGAAACGGCCGCGTGGCTCGGCGTCACGACGCGCAGCGGCGCCGAGCGTCCGATTGTCACGACGGTGACGGAGGAGGGCCCCGCGTTCCGCGACGGCGTCTATCCCGACGACGAGCTCGTGGCGATCAACGACGTCAAGGTCGACAACGCGAACTTCGCCGCCGTTCTGAAGGAGCGCGCGCCCGGCGCGAAGGCCAAGGTCACCGTCTTCCGCGGCCCGCGCCTCCTCGACGTCACGCTCACGCTGGGTGCGCGCGAGAATGTTGCGTGGGACATCGTGCCGCGCAAACGCGCAACGGCGGCGCAGAAGAAGATCTATCGAGGCTGGCTTGAGGCGGACTTCCCGGTGGAAAGCAAGAAGAAGAAAGAAGGAAATCAGAAGGAACGGCAGAAGGCGAACGGCGAACGGCGAACGACGAGGAGAAAGACGCGATGAGCCGGCCGTTTCGCGCGTCTCTTTCCCCCTTGTTCCCCTTCATCCTCCCTTCTTTCCTTCCGTCTTCATTCTTTCCTCTTCCTTCTTGATCTGTGCGCTTTCTTGAGCTGGAGCTGGAGCGCGTCGACGACCTGTCGCCGCTGCATCCCCGCGACGTGCAGTCGCTCTGCGCGCCGAGCGACTCGATCACCGTGCTGCTCGACCGTCCGGATGGCGCGCGCCCGCGATTGCAGCGCATCGAGGACGGAGGCGAGATCGACCTCGGAGGCTTCGTGCCGCGGCTGCTCGCCGACTCGCCTGACGGCGCCATCCTCGCGATCGGGGCGGGCGGCGACTTCAACGGTCTCCTGCTCAGCACGAGCGGTGAGCAGGTCAGCCGCTACCGCTTCGGCGACGGCATCGCCGACCTCGGCTTCGACCCTGACGGGAACATCTTCGTGCTCCGGCCGACACCGCCGCTCCTGATGCGGTTCGGGCCGGAGGGCGATCGCGTGCTCGACGACCCGGCGGTCGAGGACCTCCACGATGCGACTCACCAGCGCGACGGCTGGATGCTGCTCATCCAGAACGACGGGGCGATCTGGCTGAATCTCTCGGAGAAGTTCGACCACGATGGAAGGCTCCTGGCGGCGGTCGATCCCGCGGCGCTGTTCGGGGCGGGGCGCGTCGCCGCCGACCTCATCGGCTGGGACGGCATCGTCGTGCTCAACGCGCGCGGGGAGATGACGGCGGTGCGCGGCGCCGGCCAGACCCGTGCGGTCCGGCTCCCCGACGGCGCGATCAAGAAGGCGCTCGGCCGGACGCTCACGGCGGAACTCGATTTGTTCGTGACGAAGGGTGAGAAGCTGCTGTTGATGGCGACCGACCGCAACGCGCTGCTGAGATTCAGGATCCTGTCCGAATGACATCAACCATCCCATCGGACATCGAACCTCGTACATCGAACATCACACGAGCGGTCCTTCCTCTTCCCCAAACCTCATCGTCTTGCCCGGCGGATCGAACGGCCGGTGGCGAAGCGCGAGCGAGAGCAGGTCGGCGATCGCCTTCAGCGCGTCGAGGTCGGCGTCGCTGAACGGCGCGCTCCGGCGCCGGAGCGTCCAGCGGCCGCTGGTCTGATCGCCGAGACCGAGCGGGATTACGACCTGGTGGACTCCCTCGCTCTCGGTCACCTCGAAGACTTCCTTCGTCTTCAACCGCGCGACGGAGCCGAGTTCCGGACGCTGCGGCTCTTCGCCGCGGCGGATGATCCGGCTCCACATCCCGCCCCGCTCGTCGGTCAGGTCGAGCCGGAAGCCGTCGCACGGCACCTGGGCGAAGATCTCGTCGGCGAGTTCACGCAGGATCGGCGAGATGTAGAGGCGGCGGCGGAGGAGGGTCACGATGCGGCGGAGCTCCATGGCGGGAAAGTATACTACGCCTCCCCGGAGAGAGAGATGACCGCCTTCGCCGTCGTCGACGTCGAGACCACCGGCACGCGTCCCGACGCGGACCGCGTCATCGAGATCGGCCTCGTCCGGGTCGAGCGCCGCCGCGTCGTCGACCGGTGGCGCACCTTCATCCGGCCCGACCGCCCCGTGCCGTCGTTCATCACGCGGCTCACCGGGATCGGCGACGAGGACCTCCACGGCGCCCCGGGCTTCGACGAGATCGCACACGATCTGCGGCGCCGGATGCGGGACGCGGTCTTTGTCGCCCACAACGCGCCGTTCGACCGCGGCTTCCTCCGCGCGGAGTTCACGCGCGCCGGGATCGAGTGGTCGCCCGAGGTGCTCTGCACGGTCCAGCTCGCCCGCGCCCTGATGCCCGACCTGGGCGGCTACTCGCTCGACGCGCTCACGTCGCATTTCAGAATCGAGATCGCCAACCGTCATCGCGCGCTCGACGACGCGGCGGCGACGGCGGAGCTGCTGCGTCGGATGCTGAAGGTGCGGCGCGCGGCGAAGGCCGTCGCGCGGCTCACCACGACCCGGCCTCGGCCGCCGTCCCTGCCAGGCGCCGACGAACTGCCGCAGGGCCGCGGCGTGTGGATCCTCCGCGACGCCGATGGGCGCCCGCTCTCCTCCGGCCGCACGATCAGCCTCCTCGAGGGCTTCGCCGCCGAATTCTCGCGGCTCCCGAAGAAGCTGACGAGGCGCGCGGCACGCGTCGACTTCGTCGCCGCCGACAGCGACATCGAGGCGCAGGCGGCCGAGGCGCGCTTCGCCGCTCCGGTCGATGAGGATCATCCGTTCCTCACGGTCACGCCCGCGGGCACGTTCGAGATCGGGCCGGGGCCCGGGCGGCTCCTCGGTCCGTTCCGGTCGATGCGTGATCTCAAGATCCGGATGAACCGCGCGAAGGGCCTGCCTCTGGACGAGGCGATTCGCGTCATCACCGCCGGCCTCGCGCCGCTGGGTCTGCTTCGCGAGCGTCCATCGCCCGCCGGCAACGGGGTGCTCGTGCGGCAGGACAACCGCCTCCTGTGGGTGCAGGCGGGGCGGCTGCGCAAGGCGTGGTCCCTGGAGCTGGACGAATCGGAGATCCGCGACGAGCTGAGGCGGCTGCTGGCGGTGGCGATCGATATCGAAGCGCTTCCGCGCGTGCGCTCGGGGCGCGGCGTCCCGGTGGAAGTGTTCCTGCGATGAGCCCATCCCGCCGCGCAACGATCTTCCTCCTGAGCACGACGGTGATCTGGGGGTCGACGTTTCCCGTCACGCAGAAGCTGATCCAGGACCTCGCCCGGCTCGGCATGACCGCGTCAGCCGCCACGTTCCTGGCGATGACGGTGCGCTTCCTGCTCGCATCGATTGCCTTCGCCGCGGTGCCGGGCGCCCTGAAGCTCGGCCGCCGGGAGTTTTGGGGCTCGTTCATGATCACGTGGCCCGGCTTCATCGGGCTCGCGTTCCAGGGGCTCGGCCTTTTCGAAGGCTCGTCGACCGTGGTCGCGTTCCTGACGAACCTGATGGTCGTCTTCACCCCCCTCTTCGGTTTCTTCTTCTTCAAGGAGAAGCTCTCGAAGGGACTGCTGGTGGGCGCGGTGCTCGCGCTGGTCGGGATCTGGATCCTCACCAATCCGCTCCAGAAAGGATCGTTCGGAACGCCCGAGTGGCTCGCCCTCGCGAGCGCGGTGATCTTCGGGCTCCAGATCCAGTTCGTGAACGTCTACACGAAGGATGCGAACGCGGAGGCGATGACGCTCGGCATGTTCATCCACTTCACGTGGATGAACGCGGCGGCGCTCCTGGTGCTGCCCGCCGGCCGCGCCGCGCTGCCGCTGGCGCTGCATCCCACGACGGCGGTCGTGCTCGCGACGCTCTACCTCGCGCTGGTCGCGAGCGCCCTGGCGATGTGGGTCTTCATGCGATTCCAGAGGGCGATCACGCCCTCGCGCGCGGCGATCATCTACTGCCTCGAGCCGGCGTTCGCCGCGGCCTTCGCGATCGGGTTCGCGGGCGACACGCTCTCGTGGCGCGTCTTCGTGGGCGGCGCGCTGATCCTTGGCGCGAACCTGGGAGTGGAGCTGCTGAAGCCGAAGAAGCCCGACGCCTGATCACGCAGGCTTCTCCTCCGCCCTCTCTCCCTCTTTCCCTCTTTCCCTATCTCCCTCTTTCTCCCTATCTGCCGGCTTCCCCGAGGGCATCGTGGCTGAGATCAGCAGCGCCACGGCGCAGACGCCGATCCCGATCTGGAAGACCCGGTGCAGCCCGAGCAGCAGCTGCCCGCTCAGCTCCTTCAGCCGCGCCGCCGGAATCTCCTGGCGCGCGAGCGAGTCGAGCAGGCGCCTCGACTCGTCCGCCGAGACGCCTCCGCGCATCAGCGTCGCGACGAGCAGCGCTCCCAGCACCGTGATCCCCGTCATCGCGCCGACATTCCGGGTGAACTGGACCAGCGACGTCGACGCGCCGAGGTCCGCTTTCTCGACCGCGTTCTGCGCCGCCATGATGCCGGACGTCATCGACAGCCCCAGCCCGGCGCCGATCACGGCCATCAGCGCCGCGATCGCGCCCCAGCTGGACGAGGCCGTCAGCATCGACATCCCCACGTACGCGCCTGTCATCAGCAGCGCGCCCGCCGTGGCGAGCAGGCGGTAGCCCGCGCGGTTGATGAGCGCGCCCGATATCGCGGCGCTCGTCGTCCAGCAGAGCGCAAACGGCGTGAGCGCCAGGCCGCCCATCATTGCCGACTCGCCCAGCACTCCCTGCACGAAGAGCGGCCCGAAGACGATCGCGGTGAACATGCCGATCGACGCGAAGAAGCCCGCGAAGGCCGAATGGGCGAAGAGCGGGATGCGGTAGAGCCGGTACTTCACGAACGGATCCGCGGCGACCCGCTCGCGCCAGACGAGGAGGGCGACGAGAAGCGCCGTCGCCCCGAACGCCGCTGCCGCGGGCGCGCTCCCCTTCTCCGTCAGGAAGATCCCGGCGAAGAAGCCGAGCGACGCGAGCACGAGGAGCGCCGCCCCGGGGAAGTCGGGCGCCTGCTTTGCGCCGGCACCCTCGCGGCCCGCCCGGCTCGCGAAGAGCAGCGCCAGCGCGAGGATGCCGCTGGGCAGATTGATGTAGAAGCACCAGCGCCAGTGACCCGCCTTCGCGAGTGTTCCGCCGATCAGCGGTCCGACGATGCTCGCGAGGCCCCACACCATCGAGACGAGCCCCATCATCATCCCGCGCCGCTCCGGCGGAAAGAGGCTGGAGAGGAGCGCGAACGAAACCGTCAGCACCGCGCCCGCGCCGACGCCCTGGACCGCCCGCGCGCTGATCATCTCCGGCATCGACTCCACCGCGCCGCACCACGCCGACCCGGCGCAGAAGATGACGATCCCCGCGGCGAGGAACCGGCGCCGCCCGTAGATGTCGCTCAGCCGTCCCCACACCGGCACGGTCGCCGTCTGCATCAGCATGTAGACCGAGAAGGTCCACGCGTAGTACTCCAGCCCGCCGATGTCGCGGACGATCTTCGGCATCGCCGTCGAGAGGATCGTGCTGTCGAGCGCAGCGAGGAAGAGGCCGATGAGGATGCCGGGAACGGCGATGGCGATGCGAGGAGCGTGCGAGACTGGGAGCGTTGGAGCGCTCACGCTACTTCGGCGGCAATCGCTTCTTCCGCAAGTCGCGCGGCAGCATCGGCCGCTTCGTCTCCGGCGGCGGCTCGTCCGGCAGCAGGTCCTCGATCTTCACCTGCTGCATGTGGATCGACGATTTGCAGCCATCGCAAATCGTCGCATCGGGCGGCGCGACGGTTTCGCAGACGTTGCAAATCCGCGGCAGGCCGAACTTCTCCGCGGCCCGCGTCCGCTGACCCTTCGCGATGCGCTCGAGGTCGGCGATGACGACGTCCGCGCTCTGGTACCGGCCCTCGGGCTTCTTCGACGTGAGCACCTTCACGACCGCGAACAGGTCGCCGGCGCGCGGCTCGGCCGAGAATCCGTCGAGCGGCAGCGGCGCCTTGAGGTGCTTCTGCATCATCTCGTCCATCCGCGCCGCGGTGAACGGCACTTTCCCCGAGATCATCCGGTAGATCAGGATGCCCAGCGCGTACAGATCGGTGCGCCCGTCGACCGCCGTGAAGTTCCACTGCTCGGGCGCCATGTACTCGGGCGTCCCGCCCGACTTCTGAACGTCCTTCTCGCCGCCGGCCACGTGGTGCGCGAGGCCGAAGTCGATGATCTTCAGCTTCTGCGAGGGCCGCAGGAAGATGTTCGACGGCTTCAGGTCGCGGTGGACGATCTTCGTCTGGTGCGCGGCGTGCAGCCCCTGCGCGATCTCGGAGGCGAGCTTGAGGACCGCCTCGAACGGCAGCCGGCGTGCGCGCTCAAGCCGCTTCTGGAGTGTCTCGCCCTCGAGGTGCTCCATCACGATGAAGGGCTGCGTGCCCTGCACGCCGACGTCGATGACCTTCACGACGTTCGGGTGGTTCATCTTGGCGAGCGTCTTGCCTTCCTGGAGCAGCTCCTTGATCGCCTCGGACGTGATGTTCGTCGCCGTGAGGATCTTGATGGCGACCGGGCGGTCGAGCGAGAGCTGCTGGGCCTTGTAGACGGCACCGAGCGCGCCCTGGCCCATCAGGCTCTGGATCTTGCAGCCGCCGACCATCTGGCCGACAAGCGATTGACGAGGTTCACTCATAGGCGCGAAGCATACAACGTAGACCGTGGACCGTAAACCGTGGACCGGGTGCAGGGGTCCTCCGGTCTTCGGTCCTCCGGTCTTCGGTCCACGGTCTTACGGTCTACGGTCCACGTCCTCTCGCTTGGTGCCCACCTTGATCTTCTGCGTCGGCACCTTCCGCAAGGACGTCCCCCGGTCCGAAAGCGCACGCCGGACCCGCTCCAGCAGGCTGCCCGAGGTGAACGGCTTCGCGAGAATGCTGCCGACGCCGAGTTCCATCAGCGCCGGCTCCAGCGACGGCTGGACGTAGCCGCTGGCGACCAGCACGCGAAGTTCGGGCACGATCTCCCGGACCTTCCGCAGAAGCTCGACCCCGCTCATCTCCGGCATGAGCAGGTCGAGGACGATCAGCCGCAGCTCCTCTTTCCGCGAGGCCGCGATGCGCAGCGCCTCCGGTCCGCTCGAGGCCGCGATCGGAGAGTATCCCGCCTGGTGCAGTGCATCGGTGATGACCGCCAGCACCGCCGGCTCGTCGTCGACGACGAGGATCGCTTCGCCGTGGCCCGTGCGCAGCACTTCCGGCGCCGTCGCCGCCGCGTCGATCGGCGCTTCCCCACTTCGCTCATGAGGTCGATGACCCCCTGGTGGTCGCGCACGATCCGCTGCGCGATCGGCAGACCCAGCCCCGTCCCCTTCCCCGCCGGCTTCGTCGTGTAGAACGGGTCGAAGACGCGGTTGAGCACCTCCGGCGCCATGCCGACCCCGGTGTCGCGCACTTCGATCATCACCCAGGGTCCCTCGCCGCCCCCGAGCGACTCGGGCGGCTCCTTGGCCGCGGCGGTCAGCGTGAGCGTGCCGCCGCCTGCCATCGCGTCGCGCGCGTTGATGCAAAGGTTCGCGAGCACCTGCTGCATCTGCACGGTGTCCATCTCGACGGAAGGCAGGGAGGCCGGGAGGATGACTTCGACGCGGACGTTCCTGGCCAGGCTCTGCCGGAGGAACCCGAGGACGTCGGTGAAGAGCATCGAGACCGATGCGGGTCCGCGCTGCGTCCCGCCCGTGCGTGAGAATTGGAGGAGCTGCCGCGTAAGCGCGGCGCCCCGCTGCGCAGAGCTTTCGATGATCTCGATGATGCGCCGCGTGTGCTCGTCGACCTGCGCGAGCGACAGGCGAAGGAGCGACGCGTTGCCCAGGATGCTCCCGAGCAGGTTGTTGAAGTCGTGAGCCACCGCCGCGGCGACGGTGCCAAGGCCCTCCATCTTTTGCGCCTGCGCCAGCCGGCGAAACTGGGCGACGTTCTCGAGCCCGAGCGCCGCCGTGTGGCCGAGAATCTCGAAGAAGTGCGCATCCTCCTCCCCGAACGGAGCCGCGCGCTGCACCGCCAGGAAGCCGCGCGTCTGGCCCGGGCTGCCCACCGCGAGCATGAGCAGGCCGGTGCCGCTGCCCTGGGCCCGCCCCGGCGTGGCCGCGGCCGCCGCCATGGCCCCGGCCGGCGACGCGAACGACGAGGGATCGATCTCGACTCCATCCGTGACGACGCGCCTGAACCGCCTTCCCTCGGCCCACCACAGGGCCGCGCCGTCCGCGGCAAACGCCGTGCGCGTGGCTTGCGCCACGCTCGACGCGACGTCCGCCGCGTCGCTGCGCATCATCAGCCGCTGCGCGAGCGCCAGCACGCGGCTGCGCTGCTCCAGCTCTTCGTAGCCTTCGCGGCGGGAGAAGACGCTCAGCAGCGTCCAGCCGGTCTCGGCGATGCGGCGCCAGACGAGATCATCCCGGATCTCGACCTGGCCGGACGGGGCGCGGTTGATCGCCGCCATGATCTCGCGGCCTGATTCGCTCGCGTCGAGGCGCGGCCGGTCGCCCGCCATCGGAAACCGCTCCCGTGCCGCGGGGGACCCCACGAGCACGATGCCGTCCGACGAAAGCAGGAGCAGCGGGTCAACCTCCGACGCCACCCCCAGCGCCTCGGCGAGCCGCGCGACGGTGACGTCCAACCCCACCACACCGCGGAGCGAGCCGTCGTCGAGGTAGACCGGCGCGAGGCACGAGACCATCCAGCCGCGCCCGATCGGATCGAGATAGAGGTCGGTCCAGACGACCGTGCGCCCCGGGTTCATCTCGCGGTTCGCGCGGTGGTAGAACGGGTAGGACGACTCGCGGATGTCGAAATCGGGGGCGAGCAGCTTCAGCGCCGCCGCCTCCTCGACGTTGAACCACGGCGCGATCCGGCAGATCGTCTCCTCGGTGCTGAAGTAGCACTGGACGACGCAGGGATTGCGGCGAAGCACGTCGAAGAGGAGCGGGTCGAGGTGCTCGGTCAGGACCGCCTGGTCGCGCGCCGTGGCATCGAATGTCGTGCGGCTGCTGACGATGATCGCGGACCCGCCCTCATCCTTCGGACACCACGTGTAGCCGTCCTTGGGGTGGTGCGCGTACGTGCGAGGCGGCAGCGGTCCGAACGCCGTTCGATTCCGATACAGGTGCTGGGTGAACCGCCGGACGTGCTCGGCGTCGTCGTGCACCGCGCGGAGCGCGCCGTCGAGGGCTCGCGCGAGGTGGTGGAGCCGGAGCTGGCGCTCAAGGACCAGCGGATCGCGCGACGCCATGACCCCATTCTAGGAGAGATCCGAGATCGACGATCAGAGACCCGAGAAAAGAAGCTCTCGTCGACGGCTATGGGAACAGCCGCCGACGCCGCGTGTCGTCGTACCCAAGCAGGCGAAGGGGCGGTGCGCCGGTCGTGATCGAGACCCGGTCGCCGAGGCGTACGTCGTGGCGGAGGCGGCTGCCGTCGAGCCAGAGCCCGGCCTCCGCCATCAGCACGAGGAGATCGATCGACCGCTTCGCCATGCCGCGGAGCAGGCGGTAGCGCGCGGTGGGCCAGCCGTACGGCTCCCGGACGAGCCACTGGATCCGACGCGAGTCGATCGGCATCCGCACGCCGCCGGCCGCCCGGATCCCCGCCGTCGAGCCGCCCGCGTTGGCAATCCAGATCCCGCTGGAGCGCTGGTCCTCGCCCCTTCGATCCGCCGCGAAATGGTAGTGCGACATCGCGGCCGCGTTCCGGTGCGCGAAGAGGACGTCGTTGATGACGAGCTCGGGGACGCGCTGGCGGTTGATCGTGATGGCAAGCCGGTTGAGCTGCAGGGTGCGCAGGCCGCCGTCGAGCGCCTTCCCGAGCGGGCCCTGGAAACTCCGGCGGTCGCCGCAGGCGAAGAGGCCGAGGGAGTTCTCGGGATCGGAGTTGATCGCGACAACCGGCGCCGCGCCCACGTGGTGTGACGCGGCGAAAAACGTGCCGTCACCTCCCACGGTGACGACCAGGTCGTAGCGTGGATTGCGCGCGAGCGAACCCCGGTCGACCAGCGTCACCTTCGCTCGATGGCGCAGGAACTCGACGACATCCTGGATCGCCGCGCGATTGGCCGCGTCCGCGCGGAGGTACTTCGAGCGGCGCGCGGGAGGCAGCCGATCGAAGAGCGCGCGGTCGCCCGCGTGCGACTCGAGGAACGACTTCTTGTAGACGACCAGGACGCGCTTCATAGGATCTGGACGGCCGACATGGACGACCCTGGACTTCGGACTACGTCTTGCGCGCGATCGGGTACCGTCGACCCATTCCGAAGGCCTTCGACGTCACCTTCAGGCCGGGCGCCATCTGCCGCCGCTTGTACTCGGCCTTCTCCACCAGCGTGACGACCTTCTTCACGATTTCGGCGTTCGCCCCGGCCGCAATGATCTCGGCAGGACCTTTGCGCTGGACGACATACTGCTCGAGGATCGGATCGAGCACGTCGTAGTCGGGCAGCGTATCGCTGTCCTTCTGGTTCGCGCGCAGCTCCGCGCTCGGCGGCTTGGTGATCGTGGCGGGCGGTATCACCTCGCGGTCCTTGTTGATCACTTCCTTCGCGACCCGGTAGACCATCGTCTTCGGCACGTCGCTGATGACGGCGAGCCCGCCGGCCATGTCGCCGTAGAGCGTGCAGTAGCCCGTCGCGAGCTCGCTCTTGTTCCCCGTCGAGAGCACGAGGTGGCCGAGCTTGTTCGAGACGGCCATCAGCATGTTGCCGCGGACGCGCGCCTGGAGGTTCTCCTCGGTCACGTCGGCCTTCCTGCCCTCGAGGGTCCGCCCCAGCTCCGCCGTGTACTGCTTGAAGATCCCCTGGATCGGGATCGTGGCGAACTGGATGCCGAGGTTCTTCGCGAGGGCGGCGCTGTCGGACTTCGAGCCTTCGCTCGAGAACTCCGTGGGCATCGTGACGCCCATCACGTTCTCCGCGCCCAGGGCCGCCACGGCGATGCTCGCCACCACCGCGGAGTCGATGCCGCCCGACAGGCCGATCACGGCCTTCGTGAAGCCGCACTTGTGCGTGTAGTCGCGCGTCCCCATCACGAGGCCGCGGTAGATCATCTCGGGATCGGTGCCGGCGTTGCCATGCGCGTCGCCCGCGCCGTACTGGAGGTCGACCATCATCAGGTCTTCCTCAAAGCTCTTCGCCGTCGCGATGATGTCGCCCTTCTCGTTGGAGCAGATGCTCGTGCCGTCGAACAGCAGCTCGTCGTTGCCGCCCACCTGGTTGACGAGGAGGACGGGGACGTTGTGCTCCCTGGCCTTGTTCTTCACGAGCGTTTCGCGGAACTTCTCCTTGCCCAGCCACCACGGCGACGCGGAGAGATTGACGATGAGCTGGAACTTCTTCTTCTTCACTTCCTCGAGCGGGTCCTTGTGGTAGAGCTTGCGCGGCCCGCAGCATTCGTCGGTCCACAGGTCCTCGCAGATGGTGACGGCGATCTTCTTCTCGCCGACCTTGATCACGAGCGCGCTGCGGCCGGGCTCGAAGTAGCGGTCCTCGTCGAAGACGTCGTAGGTCGGCAGCAGGCTCTTGTTGGTGATGTAGGCGATCTCACCCTTGTCGATCACCGCCGCCGCGTTGTAGAGCGGCTTCCCCTCGCCGACCGGGTTCTTCTCGACGTAGCCGACGATCGCCGTGATGTCCTTGATCTTCTTGGAGAGCTCGTCGAGCGCCTTGATCTGCTCGTCGACCCACCAGCCGCGCTCGAGGAGGTCGCGAGGCGGGTATCCGCAGAGCGCCATCTCGGGGAAAACGACCAGCTGCGCCTCCGCTTCGCGGGCCTTGCCGCAGTACGTCAGGATCTTGTCGATATTGCCGGTCAGGTCGCCGACCGTTGGATTGATCTGGGCCGCCGCAATCTTCATGGCTGCTCCGGGTGAGAGTATCTCTGAGGCTCAAACATCACGCGAACATCGGGACGGCTTGTCCTCCGTGGCGCCACCCCTGGCGCGGAGGAGGAACCCGCGAAGAGCGGAGAGTTATACCCGCCCGTACCGCGCAAGACAAGGTTAGTCTCGGTTCCGGGGCGGGGGAACTCAGCCGACTTGTGTTTCGGCTGTTCCGTTCGTGTTTCAGTTGAGGCTCTCCCCTCGTCGAACCCCCTATACTTGTGGTGCCGCGCGCCGCCGTGGGCGGAGCGAGTCGAACGAATTCGAGGAAGCATGTCAGACGCGAAGCCCAATGACACCATCGGCGGCCACCGCCTCGTCGAACGCCTCGGCGGCGGACACTACGGCGAGGTCTGGAAGGTCGATTTCATGGGGCAGACCTTCGCGCTCAAGCTCCTCAACGGCCGCCGCGCCCCCTCCGAATGGCGCCGCGAAGTCCTCGCCCAGTACGCGCTCGGGCGGCTCGAAGGCGATGACGCGAAGTTCTTCCCCCGCGTCGAGCACATCGAGCTCGACCGCGAGCCGCCCTACCTGCGAATGGAGTTCATCGACGGCAAGCAGCTCGAGGACTTGATGTTCAGCCCGGCCGCCCCGCTCGAGGAGCGGATGGCCCTCGGGCTTCGCATCCTCGAGGCGCTGGCCGCCGTCCACCGCCACGGCTACGTCCACGGCGACCTCTCTCCATCGAACGTCCTCGTCACACGAACGGGCGACGTGAAGCTCATCGACGTCGGCTACGGCGCGATCTTCGACGACGGCCGAGGCGGCGACATCAAGATATCAGGCACGCCCGAAGACGAGGAGTCGCTCGGCGTCGCCAGCCCGCTCTACGCGGCACCCGAGCGCTTCAAGTCCGCCTTCCTCCAGGGCTGCGGAAAACCATCCGACGTGTTCTCCTTCGGCAAGATCCTCTACGGCCTCATCACCGGCGAGCAGCCCTTCGTCATCAAGCCGGTCTCGATGAAGTTCCGCGCGCTCGGGACCTCCTGGGACGACTTCGTCTTCAAGACGCTCGAGGAGAAGCCCGAAGCGCGCTACGCCGACGCGACGACGGCCCTCGACGACTACCGCAAGCTCTACAAGCCCGAGACGTCGAAGGGCGAGTTCCGTGCCGAGTGCCCGAAATGCCAGGCGAAGATCTCGATCCCCGGCGGCTGGGCCGGCGAGCGTTTCCCCTGCTCCGCGTGCGACGCCGACATCGAGGTTCTCTTCTACGACGACACGACGAAGATGGCATCGACCGGCATCGTCGAGGAACCGAAGCCCGTCGCCGAGATCGAGTTCGTGGAGGACGCGCCGCCGGCGCCGGCGAAGGACGACGACGTGATGGTGATCGGCGACGACGGAGCGGTGGCCTCCGCAGCTCCCCCGAGGGAGGCCGCCGGCCGGGTCGAGGGGCCGCCTCCGGCGGCGGCTCCGTCCTCAACCCCCGGCACCCGCGCAAGAAAGTTCTGTCCCCGCTGCGGCCAGTCGATCTACCTCGAGGCGAAAAAGTGCCGCTTCTGCGGGACGTGGGTGGACGAGCTGGCCAGGAAAATCACCGGGACGCGGCTGAGAAAGAAGCAGTGATCTTCTTTCATCTTTCTTCCGCCTTTTGATATCACTGTCCGCCGTGATCATTGGACTGACAGGCCGCAACGCCGCGGGCAAGGGAGTCGCCGCCGAATTCCTCAAGAGCAAGGGCTTCGCGTTCCACTCGCTCTCCGACGTCATCCGCGAGGAGGTCGCCCGCCGCAAGCTCCAGGTCACGCGCGACAACCTGATCGCGACCGGCCGCGAGCTCCGCGCTCATCACGGCACCGGCTACCTCGCCGAGCGCGTGCTGGAGCGGATCGAGCCGGGGCAGAACTACGTCGTCGACTCGTTCCGCCACGAGGACGAAGTCGCCGCTTTCCGCCGCACTTCGAACTTCCACCTCCTGGCGATCCAAGCCGACGCGAAGGTCCGCTTCGAGCGCATCAAGGCCAGGAAGCGCGAGAGCGATCCGCAGACGTACGAAGCGTTCATCGAGCTGGAGAACAAGGAGAGCACGAGCCTCCAGGCAGAGGGGCAGAACCTGACGGCGACCGAGGCCGTCGCCAATCACACGATCGACAACAACGGCCCGGTCGATGCGTTCCACGCGAAGCTCGCGGAGCTCGTGCCGAAGCTGATGGCTCAGATGCAGCGCCCCGGCTGGGACGAGTACTTCATGAAGATGGCGCAGGTCGCCTCGTCACGCTCGAACTGTTCGAAGCGGAAGGTCGCCGCGATCATCGTCCGCGCCAAGCGAGTGATCTCGACCGGCTACAACGGGACGCCGCGCGGGACGAAGAACTGCTACGAGGGCGGCTGCCCGCGATGCAACCAGCTGGCGGCGAGCGGAACGAAGCTCGACGAGTGCCTCTGCTCGCACGGCGAAGAAAACGCGATCACGCAGGCGGCGTTCCACGGCGTCTCGATCGCCGGCGGGACGATCTACACGACCTTCGCGCCGTGCCTCATGTGCACGAAGATGATCATTAACTCGGGGCTGCACGAGGTCGTCTACAACATGGAGTACCCGCTGAACGACACGTCGTTCAGGCTGCTGAAGGACGCGGGCGTCGTCTGTCGGAAGCTGAAGGTGTCGTAGCCGGCGCGACTCAGCGGTCGATTTCCTTCAGCCGCTGTTCGACCGCCGCGCGGAAGCGCCACCTCGACGGAGCCACCCGGAGCGCCTCGCGATAATCCTCCGCCGCGCCCTTCAGATCGCCGCTCCCCTGCTTCGCCCCGCCGCGATTGGCCAGCGCGTCGGCATGACGAGGCTGGATCCGGATCGCCTCGTCGAAATGCGGGATCGCGCCCCGGCAGTCCTCCTTGTCGAGCTTCGCGTTGCCGAGCTTGTAATGCGCCTCGACGAAGAGCGGATTGAGCCGGATCGCCTCCTGGTATTCCGGGATCGCCTTGTCGGGCACGCCCTCGTTCGCCCATGTGAAGCCGCGCACGAACCACGCAAAGGCATACGTCGCGTCGAGACGGATCGCCTCGGCGCAGTCCCTCCTCGCCGCCTCGTAGTCCTTCAGCACCATCCGTGCGATCGCGCGGTTCGCGTACGCCGTGGGGATGGTCGCGTCCAGGCGGATCGCTTCGTCGTAGTCGGCGAGCGAGTCGAGCGTGTCGCCCTTGTTGAAGCGCGCGTTCCCAAGATCGATCCACATGTCGGCGCAGCGCGGAAAGAGCTTCACCGCCTCCTCGAAATCGGCGAATGCCGCGGGGTAGTCGAAGAGCTCGCTGTAGGTCAGCCCGCGGCAGACGAGCGCCTCCGGAAAGCGCGGCCGCTCCTCGATGGCGCGCGTGAAGGCGGCCAGGCGCGGCTGAGGCTCGCGGGTTCCCATCCCGATCAGCCAGTGGAAGTCCTCGGTCCCGTCCTGGCCCTTGAACCGGTCGAGCCCCTCCTGCGCCGCGCGCCGCGTGAGGTCGAGATCGCCGCGCGTGTACGCCAGCAGCGCCTCGGCCAGCTGGCGCAGGATCGGCTCGTCGAGGCCCGAGCCCGTCCGCGTCGCCGCGACGAAATGATCGGCCGCCTCCTCCGCGAGTCTGCGCACGCGGTCGCGCTTGGCGTCCTCTTCCACGCGCTCGCTGTGTAGCGCCGCACGATAGGATTCTGCCGCGAGCAGTTTGCCCAGGCGGAAGTGGGCCGGCCCGAATTTCGGATCGAGCTCGACGGCCCGGCGGTAGCTCGCCAGCGCGCGGTCGGACCAGCCGGAGAGCTCCCACGCGATCCCGAGGAGATGGTGGCCCAGCGGAAGATGGGGCGCCTTCGCCAGCCCCTGCTCGATCAGCGCCCGGCCCTGCTCGACGCGGCGCAGCACCTCGTCGAACGGCGCGGACTTCTTGTAGAGGAAGCGCGTCGCCATGTCGATCGGCGCGCGCCCCGCCTCGAAGAGCTTGAACGCCTCCTGTTCGGAACGCTCGCGCTCGGCCCGTTCGCGTTCGATCCTCTTCAACGCCGCGTCGGCGCGGACGAGCCCTTCCGACGCCCCGCTGTTGGTCCGGTCCGCATCGAGCGCGCTGCGGTATCCGTCGCGCGCCTCCGAGAGCCTTCCCTGCTTCTCCAGGAGCGCGGCGGACGCCGTGCGCTCCCGCCCGATCCGCGTCTGTCGCACCGAATTCACCACGAAGAAGGCGACGAGCACGACCAGCCCGAGCACGGTCGGGATAAGAACCGCCTTGCGCCGCATCGCAAACTTCCGCAGACGGTAGGCGAGCGACGGCGGATGGGCCAGGATCGGTTCGCCCTTCAGCCAGCGCGTCAGATCGTCGGCGAACTCCGCGGCCGTCGCGTAGCGCCGCTCGGGGCTCTTCTCCAGGCACTTGAGGACGATGGTCTCGAGCTCGGGGTCGATGCGCGGATTCAGACGCCGCGGCGCGACGGGATCGGCCTCCTGCACCATCTGAAGCGTCTGGTAGACGTTCTCGCCCCGGAACGGCACGCGACCCGTCAGCACTTCGTAAAGCGTCGCGCCCAGTGAGTAGACGTCGCCCCGCGCATCGACGCGAGAGCCCCGTGCCTGCTCGGGCGGCATGTAACTGGGAGTGCCGACGACCTGTCCCGAGATCGAGAGCCCGCTCGCTCCCTCGGTCGCGCGCGCGAGGCCGAAGTCCATCACGTAGGTATGGCGCTTCTGGACCATGACGTTGTCGGGCTTGAGGTCGCGGTGGATGATCCCCTGCTCGTGCGCGTACTGCACGGCGCGGGCGGCGTCGCGGATCAGGTCGATGATGAGCTTCAGGTCGTCGCGGGAGTGGCCCTTGAGCGTTCGCCCTTCGACGTACTGCATCGCGATGTAGTGGCGGCCCTGGTCCTGTCCGACTTCATAAATCGTCGCAATGTGCGGATGGGTGAGCCGGCCGGCCGTCTGCGCCTCGCGCTCGAACCGGAGGATCTCCTCCTCGTCGCCGCCCTTGAGGAATTTCAGCGCCACCCAGCGGTTGAGCTTCGTGTCGAACGCCTTCCAGACTTCTCCCATCCCGCCGGCGCCGAGCTTCACCGTCCGCACGAAATTTCCGAACTGCGCGGATGCTCCCGCCGCTTCGACTTCCTTCGGCAGCGCCGGCTGGGTGGGCCTGGAGGATGAGGAGGAACGCGGCGTCGCCGACGACGTCGGCCTGCTCTCCGATGCGCCGGCGGCGGGTGCGGAGGGGGGCGTCGCTTTCACGGTCGGATCGTAGGGAGGCGTTTCCATGGGCCAATGAGACTTAGAAGCAAGGGCAACCGAAGGTCACGCCTCAAGCGTACGACAGGAATGCCCTCTTCCGCTCTCTCCCTCTTTCTCTTTTCCCTCTCTCCCTCTTTCTCTCTCTCCCTCTTTCCCTCTTTCTTACACTGTGCCCATGCCCGTCGGCCTCGGCTTCGACATCCACCGGCTGGTTCCCGGCCGCCGGCTCATCCTCGGCGGCGTGGAGTTCGCGCACCCCGTCGGCCTGCTGGGCCACTCGGACGGCGACGTCGTCCTCCACGCGGTGATCGACGCGCTCCTGGGCGCGACGGGCGGCGGCGACATTGGCGAGAAGTTCCCGGACTCCGACCCGCGATGGAAGGGCGCCGACAGCCGTACGCTGCTTCAGCAGGTGATGACCGAACTCTCGCCGAAGTGGACGGTTGATAACATAGACGTCACCATCGTGACGGAGGAGCCGAAGCTTGGCACTCGGAAGAAGGACATTGCGCGCACGATCGCGGAGCTTTGCTCGCTCGAGGCGGGCCGGGTCAGCGTCAAGGCCAAGACGGCCGAGGGTCTCGGCGCCATCGGCCACCGCGAAGGGATCGCCGCCCTTGCCGTCGTGTTGACACTAGCGCGATGAGCCCTTCGGGCTCAACGCACCGTTGACCGAGAACCGTAGACCGAGGTCTGGGTACTGTTCTCGGTCCACGGTCCACGGTCCACGGTCCACGGTGTACGGTTTACGGTCCACGTTTACGGTCCACGGTTCACGTTATGCCTCTTCGCGTCTACAACACCTACTCGAAACAGCTCGAGAACTTCTCGCCGCTCACCCCAGGCCAGGTCCGCATGTACAACTGCGGCCCCACGGTCTACGACTCGCCTCACGTCGGCAACTTCCGCACGTTCTCATTCGCCGACACGCTGCGCCGCTACCTCGAGTACTCGGGGTTCACCGTGCGGCAGGTGATGAATATCACCGACGTCGGCCACCTTACCCGCGACGACGTCGAGGCGGGCGTCGACAAGATGGAGGAGGGACTCCGCCGCCTGCGGTCGCAGGGCGTCAACGTCAACGATCCGTACCAGGTCGCCGAGCACTTCACCAGGGAGTACTTCGAGGCCCGCAAGGCGCTCGGTTTCCGCGACGCCCACGTTTATCCCCGCGCCACGCAGCACGTCGTCGAGATGGTCGAGATGATCCAGGCGCTCATCGCGAAGGGCTTCGCCTACCAGGTGAAGGGCGACGTCTACTTCGAGGTCGGCAAGTTCGCGCCGTACGGAAAGCTCTCGGGCAACACGCTCGAGTCGGTCATGCAGAACTTCCGCATCGAGAAGAACGAGGACAAGCGCCACCAGGCCGACTTCGCCCTCTGGAAGACCGACCCCTCGCACCTCATGCAGTTCGATTCGCCGTGGGGCCGCGGATTCCCCGGCTGGCACATCGAGTGCTCGGCGATGTCGAAGAAGCATCTCGGAGAGACGCTCGACATCCACACCGGCGGCGAGGACAACATCTTCCCGCACCACGAGTGCGAAATCGCCCAGAGCGAAACGGCCAACGGCAGGCCGTTCGCGCGCTACTGGATGCATGCGCGCCACCTGCTGTGGGACGGGAAGAAGATGTCGAAAAGCGAGGGCACCTTCTTCACGATCAAGATGCTCATCGACAAGGGGTATCCCGGCCTCGTGATCCGTCACGCGCTCGTCTCGACGCACTACCGGATGCAGGTCAACTACCGGATGGAAAGCTTCGACGACGCGAAGAAGAACATCGCGCGGCTGAACGACTTCCGCCGCCGGCTGGAGCGCGACTCGAAGGGCGCAACCGGCCCGGGCGACGCCGCGGAGATCGTCGCGAAGCAGAAGGCGGCGTTCGCCGCCGCGATGGACGACGACCTGAACACGTCCGGAGGCCTGGCGGCGCTGCACGACTTCGTGACGGAAGTGAACCGGCTGCTCGACCGGAATGCGCTGTCCGCCGCCGGGGCCGCCAAGGCCCTTGACGCCCTGCGCGGATTCGACTCCGTCTTCGCGTTCCTCGAGCCCGACGCCGACGTGCCCGCGGAGGTGGCGTCGCTCGTTCAGCAGCGCGCCGCCGCGCGGGCCGCAAAGAACTTCAAGGAATCCGACCGCCTGCGTGACGAGATCAAGCGGCTCGGCTGGATCGTCGAGGACGGGAAGGCCGGGCAAACGGTGAAGAAGAGTTAGAGAGCGAGAGAGCACGCCCAACGATCGCTCTCAACGCTCCCACAACTCTCCAACTCTCGCACTCTCTCGCCCTCTTGAACGGCGCCGTCTGCCTCGCTAGACTCCGAGTAGGGCAGCCGGCACTACGAAGGGACGTACCACGAACAGACCACGGCAAAACCGGGCACGGAACTTCAAGACCCCCGCGCGCGGGCTTCCCGCGCCCTCCGCGACCGTCCGAATCACCTGCCTTTGCGGCCAGAAACTCGAACTTCCCCGCGCCGCCGTCAGCGACGAGCAGCGCGCCAGCTGCCCCGAGTGCCGCCGCATCTTCGAGGTCGTCATCGAGACCGACTCCGAGACCGGCCATGACGAGTGCTTCCCGATCTTCGTCGAAGGCATGCGCGCACCGGCGAAGCCGAGTGAGAGCAGCCTCGACGAGCCGACGCCACAGGCGCCCGAGGTCGCGACGATCTCGTGCTCGTGCGGCCAGCAGCTCCGCGTCCGCCACGAGGTTTTCGGCCGCATCCTTCGCTGCCCGGGCTGCGCGTCGCGCCTGACCGTCACGGTCAAGATGACCGGCGGGCAGGCCGAGATCGAAACGCAGTTCGTCGAGCAGAAGCAGGGCAAGAAAGGAAAGACCGGCTCGTTCATGTTCGTCACCTGCCCGTGCGGCGAGCAGCTGACGCTCTCGTACCAGAAGGGGCAGATGACTGGCTGCCACAAGTGCGGCCGCGGCGTCAGCCTGTTCTTCCAGGACGGCGGCGAGGCCGTGCCGGTGTTCGTCGACGGAGGCGCTTCTCCTGCCTGACGTCTCCCTCCGCGCTGTCATCCGCGACACGTGGAGAGCCTGCGTACAGCTCGACGCGGGCGACGGCGGGCGCTTCGTCGCCCCCAACGCGATCTCCCTCGTCGAGGCGCAGTTCGAGCCCGAGTGCGAGCCCCTCGCGATCCACGCCGACGAGACGATGGTCGGCTTCGCGCTGACCGCGCGCGATCCGAAGGACGGCCGCCGCTGGATCGTCCGCTTGATGGTCGACAAGGCGCATCACCGCAAGGGCTACGGACGCCGCGCGATGGAGCTTGTCCTCGACCGTTTCGGCCGGATCGACGGCTGCACGGAGGCGTGGGTCAGCTTCGTCCCCGGCAACGACCACGCGATGAAGCTCTACGAATCACTCGGGTTCCGCCCGACCGGCGCGGTCATCGACGGCGAACTCGTCTACCGGCTCGATCTCGCGCAGCGGATCCGACTCGAGCCGCTCGATGCGTCGCGCCGCGACGACTTCCTCGCCGTGATGCGGGCGGGGAGCGACGAGTCGCCGGCCTGTTTGTGCACCGCCTATCACCAGCGCGGCTACGACCAGCCTGGCGCCGGCGCCGCCTGCCGCGATCGCTTCTTCGCCGAGAACCGGTTCGACGGCTTCCTGCTTTACGTCGACGGCCGCGCGATGGGATGGTGCCAGGCGGGCCCGTGGGGGTCGTTCGCCGTGCTCGCGCCGCGCCCTCCCGCCGCGCCGGGCGCGTGGGCAGTGACCTGCATGGTGCTTGCGCGCGACGCCAAGCGGCGCGGCCTTTCGCACGTTTTCTTCGGCCGCGTGCTTGATGCCATCCGGCAGCGCGGCGCCACGTACGCAGTCGCCTTCGGCCACCGGCTCGGGCCAACCTACTCCAGTCCGCTCGCCGAGCTGCCGGAATCGGTCTGCATCAGGGCCGGCATGACGATGATCGAGAACGACCCCGAGTGCCCGGTCTACGGACGGCGGCTCTGAACAGCGAGACGCGGCTACGTCTCGACGGCGTAGAGCGTGCCGCCGTCGCAGATCGCGAAGAGCCGGCCGCCCACTACCGCGGCCCCCGTCGTCTCCGCCCATCCGCCCTCGCCGAGCTCTTCGTACGCGCCCGTGGCGGGGTCGACCTTGTAAAGCGCTCCATCGCCGCTGAAGATGTAGAGCGAGCCCTTGAGGCTCACCATCGCGCGCGCGTCCCAGCCGCCCTCGCCGATCTCCTCGTAGCTGCCGTCCTCCGTGCTGACGGAATAAAGCGTCTTCTGGGAGATGATGAAAAGCCGGCCGGCCGCCTCGGCCATCGCCGTCGCCTCGCTCCAGCCGCCTTCGCCCAGTTCCGCGTACTCGCCTGCACCCATGGCTTCCTCCGTCATTGGGGTTGAGTGAACGCTCCGTTGCCCGCCACGTCCCAGGCCTCCACTCTAACCCACGCTCCCGTTTCCATCTCCCATTCGAATCGCTTCCGGCCGTGCTCGCCCGTCTCGCTCATCCGGATCGTCTTGCGCTTTCCGGCGGAGACAATCTCCACGAAATCGAGCGGGAAGGTCCACTCGAGCTCGACGGAGACCTTCCCCGCCTTCGCCTCGAAGGAGTGGATCAGGATCTCGCCGGTCGTGACGAAGAAATCACCCGCGCGCAGCGCGTCGAGCACCGGGCTCCAGTCGTCGACCGTCGGCTTCTTCGCGAGCTTGAGGTAGTTCACGTTCATGGCGCCGTAAAGTTCGTGCGAGCGGTCGACCTCGAAGCAGTCGACCTCGCCCAGCAGCATTTTCTTGTGGCCCCAGCCGCGCATGTCGTCGAGCACGTCGAGCGCACGGCGCCCGAGCCGCTCCGACAGATCGCCTGGCATCGCCTTCCAGGCCGCACCGAGGAAGAAGTCCGCCTTGAAGAACGGCTCGTCCTTGAACGCGTCGGGCGTCGCGAACGACGCCTTGATGCGCGGATGCGCCACCCAGGCGAGGCCTTTCTCCTTCTCCAGGAGCGCGACCATGTCGTCCTTCGAGCCGACGTGGTAGACAGCGCCGTAGCCCTTCACCTCCTCGACGAACTCCTGCTTCTCCGCGCGGACCTTCGTGCAGTAGACCGGCTTCGGGAAGAGGTACATCCAGTGGCCGGGATGCTCCTTCGGCTTCGGGTTGCCGAGGTGCCGGTTCCATTCCTCGCCGGGGAGAAGCAGCAGCTGGTCGTCGGAGTACTTCCGGCAGACGTCGAACATCGACTTCATCTCCTTGAGCCGCGTCTCGCCGCCGTCGTCCGGGTGGCCGTCGCCGTGGAACTCCGCGAGGTGGACGAGATTGACGCCGATCGCCTTGAACGCCGCGACGAACTCGGGCGCCTTCGGCTTTCCGTCGAGCTCGCTGATCGCGAGGCGCGAGTGCCAGTGGCTCGTCATCGTCAGCCGCCCCTCCATGGGCTTGAAGACATCGCCGCGCGTGTAGGAGTCGGCCTTGTCGGCCGCGCAGACGAAGGCCGTCATGTGCTGCGTGCGACCGGCGGGGGCGTCGAACCACGGCACGAAGGCGCCGCCGCCGTCGGGAAGCTGCCGGATCGAGATGCGCCCCTTCTTCGCGGTCGTGAAGCCGAAGTCGTTGGTCCAGTCGCGCGGGAAGAAGAAGGCGTGCGGCGGCGGGAAGAGCGCGAGCTTGCCGTTCGCCGTCACGATTCGGTGCTTCTCCTTCGCGCCGTCGAAGTCGCCTTCGAGCGCGAATTCGTAGAAATAGGCGACGAGTTTTTCCTCCAGCGTCATCGCCGCGTCGAACCTGACGAGCGGGCTGCCCGCGAATCGCGTGACGACGAACTCGCCGTGGAACGGCCCCGCCGTCAGCTTGCCGATCGTGATGGCGACGCGCTTGCCGTCGCTCACGGCGCGCACGGCCCACTCGAGCGCCGCGTCGCTCCTCTTCGTGACCTTTGGCTTGTCGAAGAAGGTGTAGCGCTCGTTGGCGCGATCGGTCCGCGCGCCGGTCGTGACGGTGAGCTTCGGCGTGAACTCGATGCCGGCGAGCGTGAAGGTGTGCTTCTTCATGTCGATGGCGAGATCGTCAACGCGAAGGAGGTCGCCTTCCTGCTTCACGGCAACGCCGCAGCCCGGGTCGTAGGCGGTGAGGTCCTGGGTCATCGCGGCAATGAAGAGAAGAAAGACCATGGCGGCATTGTAGTCAGCGACGTGCCCGCTGAGCGGATACTGGACTCCGCGCAAGGGACCAACGACGATACCTGCCATGAACTACCGGGTCCTCGGCCGCACGGGCCTCAAGATCTCCGAAGTCTCCATCGGCGGGTGGCTCACGTACGGCAGCACGGTCGAGCAGACGGCGGCGCGCGACGTCGTCCGCCGTGCTCTCGATCTCGGCATCAACCACGTCGACACCGCCGACGTTTATGCGCAAGGCGCGTGCGAAACGGCGCTGGGCCAGGTTCTCGACGGCGTCCGCCGCTCCAGCTACGTGCTGGCGTCGAAAGTCTACTGGCCCACGGGCCCGGGCCCCAACGACAAGGGCCTTTCGCGCAAGCACGTGCACGAGACGATCGACGCATCGCTCAAGCGGCTCAAGACCGACTACCTCGACATCTTCTACTGCCATCGGCCCGACCCTGATGTGCCCCTCGAGGAGACCGTCGTCGCGATGGAGGACCTCGTCGCGCGGGGCAAGACCCTCTACTGGGGCGTCTCGTGCTGGACGGCCGAGCAGATCACGAAGGCATGCCGGCTCGCGACGCGGAGCAAGCCGGTCGTCGATCAGCCGCCTTACAACGTCTTCGACCGGCACATCGAGAAGGCCGTGCTCGGCGCGTGCGACGCGGAGGGGCTCGGCGTCGTCGTCTGGAGCCCGCTGGCGCAGGGCGTGCTCACCGGAAAGTACCTGAAGGGCAAACCGAAGGAGTCGCGCGCGGCAAACGACAAGATCAACAAGTTCATGCAGAAGTACTTCGAACCGCCGATGACGGCCGTCGTTGAGAAGCTCGTGGCCATCGCAAAGGAGGCGGGCCTGACGCCCGGCCAGGTCGCGCTCGGCTGGTGCCTGCGCCGCGGGGAAGTGACGAGCGTGATCGTCGGCGCGACGAGCATCGCGCAGATCGAGGAGAACGCGAAGGCGACGAGCCTTCCGAAGGAGGTCCTCGCCGCCGTCGAGAAGGCCGTGAAGGACGCGCCGGTGGTAGAGGCGACGTAGTGGGCAACCGGGACATCCTCGTCGTCGGCGTGCTCGCCATCATCGGCGCGTTCTTCGCCTACCGCACGATGCGGATGACGACGGGCAAGGCGGCGCAAGGGCCTCTCAACAAGACCGCGTTCTTCCGCAACCTGATCATCATGGGGCTGGTGCTCGGGGCGTCGATCGTCATCGTCCTGATCCGCACCGCCACCGGGAACCCAACGGCCGCCACCGACAAGGAGCTCGACCGCCTTCGGAAGCGCGTCGAGGAGGATGTGCTGGTCCGCGAGTCGATCGAGGCCTTCGCGAACCGGCTGCGCCGCCTCCCGCACGTCGCCGGCTTCGATCCCGGTCTCGTGCCATCGATCGACGCCTGCGCGGTCCGGATGGCGGCCAAGGAGGGGGAGGTCGCGGCGACGGCCCTCGAGCTCGCGAAGCAGCGGTTCAAGCAGCACGAGCTGGGCCTCGCGCCCTGGCTGGAGCTGCACGCTCGCTGCTTCGCCGCGCAGGGAAAGTTCGACGAGGTCGAGTGGCCCGCGACCCAGGCGCTCAAGTTCCGCGAGCGGGAGTTTGGGAAGGAGTCTCCCGAGGTCGTCGACGCCATCGCGCTGCTCGCCGAGGCGGCATGCGAACTCGGCCGTCTCGAGGAGGCCGAGAAGCTCTGCAAGCGGGGCATGGGGCTGACCGACCGGATGGTCGGGCTGCTGCCGTCGCAGACGCCACGGCTGCTCTGGACGATGGCGGCGATCTGCGAGAAGACGAACCGGCCGGAGGAGGCCAGGAGCTACCTGAACCGCGCGCGGAGCTTCGGCGCGCAGAAGTGACTCACAGGGTCGCGGTCGCCGGCGAGACTTCGCGCGGCCGCCGCACCGCCAGGACCGCCTCGAAGACGACCATCGCCGCCAGCGTTAGAAGGGCCACCGAGACCGCGCCGTTGATCAGCACCGTCGCGTTGATCGTTCCGTCGGCCGCGCGGAACCTCGTGAAGCCGGTCCACGCCAGGCGCACGAGCGCCGTCACCGTGATCGCCATCACGAAGCACATCGGCGCGAAGGTGTACCAGCACGACTTGCCCGATCGCTTCAGCCACACGCTGATCCCGAGCAGCGTCAGCGCCGCCAGCAGCTGGTTGGAGGTCCCGAAGAGGGTCCAAAAGGTCCGCCACGATCCGGCCTTCGCCGTGACGATGAAGCCGAGCGGCGCGCCGATCGTCAGCAGGGTTGCGAGCGCGGCGCCCGACTTCGACTTCCACCCGAAAAGCTCCTGCACGATGTAGCGGCCCAGCCGCGTCGCCGAATCGAGCGTGTCGAAGACGAACGTCGAAAACGCCATCGAACCGAACACGATCGCGAACAGCAGGTTGCTCCTGCCGATGATCAGCGCCAGGTAGTCGCCGATCCCACGGGCGTAGAGCGCGCCGGGGTTCGCCCCCTTCATCCCGATCATGATCGTGGAGAGCGCGATGAGCGCGACAAACGCCTCGAGCAGCATGCCGCCGTAGCCGACCGGCTTGCAGTGTCCCTCCTTTTCGATCTGCTTCGACGTCGTGCCGCTGCAGACGAGCCCGTGGAAGCCGCTGCACGCGCCGCACGCGATCGTCACGAAGAGGAACGGGAAGAGCATCCCGTCGGGGGGCACGACGCCATCCTTCATGACGGTCCAGCCGGTGACGGCCGGCTGCTGGATCCCGTATCCGCCGAAGAAGACGCCGATCGTGCCGATCGCCAGGACGATGTAGAGGACGAAGCCGCCGAGGTAGCCGCGCGGCTGGAGCAGCAGCCACATGGGCAGCAGCGAGGCGACGAAGCAGTACGCGAGGATGATCGCGCCCCACGTCTTCTGAGGCGTCCACCACGCGTCGGCCGCCGCCGGTGCGAAGGCCAGGACGCCCGAGACCTTCGTCCCGAGCCAAACGACGACGAGCGTCGCCGGAACGAAGATCAGCGTCATCAGCCAGAGAGGCGCCTTCTTCCATGTCTTCTGCACGACGCCCATCACGACCGCGAGCAGGAGGTAGGCGATGCTCGAGAACGCGACCGCCCCGCCGGCCTGGAAGTTCACCTTCTGGCCTTCGAGCTCATCGATCCGCCCGAGGAAGGTCCCGGCCGTCACGTCGGTGAAGGCAACGATGACGTAGATGAGCGCGATCCAGATGAACGCGAGCAGCGCGTACCACGCGCGGCGGCTGAGGTTCTGCCTGACGATCTCGGCGATCGACTTCGCGCCGTGTCGGACACTGGCGATGAGGGCGCTGAAGTCGTGAACCGCGCCGATGAAGACGACGCCGAGGCCGATCCAGAGGAGGCACGGCAGCCAGCCGAACTGCGTGCACGCCGCGATCGGCCCGACGATCGGCCCAGCCGCCGCGATCGCGCTGAAATGCTGGCCGAGCAGGTAAAACGGCCTGGTGGGAACGAAGTCCTCACCGTCCTCGTTGACGACCGCGGGCGTCTTTACGGAGTTGTCGAGCCCGTACTGCGCCGCGATGAAGCGGCCGTAGAGGAAGTAGGCCGCCGTGAGCACCGCCATGAAGAGGAAGGCGAGGAGCGGGAGGCTCATCGGGAAGAAGGTAACGAAGGCGAGGAAGAGAAGGAAGGGACTCGAAGAACGAATGGACGCCGATGCGGCGGACCCCGCGAGTCGCTACCAGGCCTCGTCGCTCAGCACCAGCCGCGATTCCCTGCCGCACGCCAGGGCCGTCACGTGCCAGCCGTTCGCCGTCGTCACCGGACGACGGCTCGCGCCGAAGCACTGCCGCGCAACACCGCGCAGCCCGCGCGATGCGTACCGATAGACCACCTCGCGCTGGCCGTTGGCCGCATGGTCGCTCACGATGGTCGCGGCCACCTCGACGCCGTGGCACCACAGGCGACGCCGGAGGATCACCTCATGCATCGCCACGAAGAAGATCGCCGCTCCGACCGCCACCGGCAGCAGCGACAACGTCATCGCCGCCGCACGCGGCATCCCCGGCAGATCGGGCTCGGCCACGATCCGACCCTGCCGGCTCCATACCGTCACACCGGTTCCGACCGGCCAGCGATTCTGTGCCTTCCCGGACGCCGTGAAACTCTTCCGCTCGCCACCGAACTCGTACTGGACGCTCGAGCTCGATCGGCCGATGACCTTCGCGACGCCGACAACCGTCGCCTCCGCAAGGAAGCGATCGCGCTGTGCCGCGAAGATCGATGTCACCAGTGCCGCCCCGGCCGAAATCGAAAACAGGATCGCCGCCGCCACGAACAGCCCGCGCACCTGCTTCCCCGCGAAGGCGCGGTTCGCCGGCCTCGGCGCCGTGGGCAACGACGCGCCCCCGCCTTCCATGCACGCCGCCATCGGTGGGAGCGGGATCATCTCCATCGTCGCCACGATCATCCGCGACGGGCAGCGTGGATCGACAACGATGCGCACCCGGCCTTCCTCCCACAGCAGCTGCTGGTGGGCGACCTGCCTGGAGTGCCGCTGCCCACCGAACTCCCAACGAAGCGTGCAGCTCTTCGCCAGCTCGGCCTCTGCCAGCATCTCGACGCCGTGAATGAAGATCCACTGCTGCCGCGCCGTAACGACCGCGACGACGATGCCGACAGTCATCAGGATGGCTGCAGGAATGATTGCCACGGGGGCAATCGCGGCGAACCCCGAGACGATCACCCCGAGGGCCAGGGAAACAAACAGGCCTGCCGCGATCATCCCGCCCCGGCGCTGCTCAATCGAACGCAGCGTGAGGATGCGCGGAGTCGGAGAGAGAAGCGGCATCATGACACACCTCGAGCCGTTGTGGATTTTTTGGGGGAATCGGATCAAGGGCTGGCCCTGCGAAGCGCCCGTCAATAGGCGCGAAGCAGGGTCAATCGTGCAGCTCGAAGCGAATCATGGCAATTTGTGCCTTCGTTACGGATTTGGACGGGTTGAGGCAGGGAATCTTACGGGCTTGTTTGTGTGAAGGTGCTATTTAGCCATTTTCAAGCGGTTCTGTCAACCCCCCCTACAGGGCACAATTATTTGCACCCCAAGTCTTTAAAACGTGCCATACGAATTTTCTACGTGAACCTCCACGTCCGCCCCGCTACTCATCATTTGGGCTGCGATATCCGTATGAGTACTGGTGCCATGACCGTCCTGCTGGAGAGACGGAACGACGAGATGGTGGACTCGGAATCGCAGCTCATCGCCGACTGCCGCGCCGGCAAGCGCGAGGCGTTCGACCGCCTCGTCGCCGCCCACTATGACCGTCTCTTCCGCCTCGCCTACACGATGACCCGTTCGCAGGAGGAGGCGCGCGACCTCACCCAGGAGACCTTCCTCGCCGCCGTGAAATCGATGCCGAACTTCCGCGGCGACGCGAAGCTCTCCACCTGGCTCATCTCCTGCATGCGCTTCCAGTTCACCAACTGGCTGCGCGGCCAGAAGAAATGGCGCTTCCAGAAGATCGAATCGGCCGACGACCGCCCCGAGCCGACCCCCGAGGAGCCGATCGAGCCGGGGGTCCGCGCCATCCTCGACCGCGTCGCAGAGCTCCCCGAGGAGCTCCGCACAGCGCTGGTCCTCTTCTACGTCGACGGCCTCAAGTACGTCGAGATCGCCGAAGCGATGGCCTGCCCGATCGGCACCGTCCGCTCGCGGCTTTTCGAGGCGCGCGAACGGCTCAAGAAGCTGATGGTGGTCCCCACATGACATGCACCGACGCCCTGCACCAGATCGACGCGCTGATCGACGGCGAGCTCGACCATCGCCGCGATCTCGACGCTCACCTCGCGGCATGCACGGCGTGCCGCGCGGAGCTCGACGCCCGCGGCGCGTTCTCGGAGAAGCTCGGCCGCGAACTGCGGGAGGCGCTCCGCGACATCAAGCCCTCGCCTCTCGAGAAGCAGCAGGCCGTCGCGAAGCTGATGGCCCCCCCGCCCGCCGCGCGGCTCCAGCTCATCGCCCGATTCGCCGCCATCCTCGTCATCGGCCTTTCGATCGGCCTCGTCGCGTGGCTCATGCGCTCGCCCGGCTCCCCCGAGCGGCTCGCGAAAGAGAAGAAGGTCGCCGACAAGGAGATGATGGCGAAGCAGGTCGATGAAAAAGATCGGCACGTCAAGGCGGAGCTCAACAGCGTCGCCCAGCAGTTCCCCGAGAACCACGGCACGGAGGCCGTCGACCGGATCCTCGCGTGGTCGATGATCGACATCGCCAAGCAGCTTTCCGACGAATCGGCCTTCGTTTCCTACGAGTCGACGTTCGAGTTCAAGGTCGGGAGCGACCAGGTCGCGACCCTCTTCAAGGCGGGTCAGTACTCGCTCGCCATCAAGAGGATCGAGACGCTGTCGCCCGACCAGATCGTCATCCTTCAGGACAAGAACCTGGAGCCTGCCGCGGTCCATTTCGTCCGGATCCTGACCACCACGGACAAGGCGACGGTCCCTGCCAACGTCGATCCACTGATCGACATCTCCCAGCAGGTCAACGATCGCAAGGTGCGCGTGCGCCAGTATCCCAACGCGGTCGTCGTCGTCGACTTCAACGAGCGCAAGGTCGTGGCCGCAGACGTCGCGCAGCTGCTCCAGAAGCACGGCGGGCTCTGCGACGAGTGCGGCATCAAGGGCCACGACGGCGCGATCACGGTCGGGAATGTCGAGAGCAAGGCGGCTGGCATCGTGCGGTCGTCGGGCACCGTCTACGTGAAGGAGTGGCAGGAGGTCGAGCCGGCCCTCTACTCCTTCTACGTCGCGAAGAAGCAGGACGTCACCGTCGCGCGCAGGCTCTCGCAGGACGTCGCGCGCCGGGCCCGCGAAGCGGCGCGCAAGCGCACGAACGTCGTCGTTCAGATCGACGATGTGATGCAGCGCGTCAAGGCGCTCTCCGACCTCGAGCTGGAGCGCGAGGCGGTCGACGCTGAGAAGCTCACGGCGGAGCTTCGCGTCAAGTTCAAGCAGCTCGAGGATCTCGAGGCGCGCGTGAACTCGGTGAGGGTCTACATCGAGGCGCTGAAGGAGAAATAAGACCGCCCGCGAACGGTCTTGTCCGCCGTCCATCAGGCGGATCGGCGGATCACGGGACGCACCGAACCCGGCAACGGAACGAGTACACTGACCTCCTCTTCACCGGAGGATTCATGCATCTCGCGTTCGCGGCGTTCGTCGCTTTGAGCTTCATGCCGGACCAGGGCGCGAAACCGACGGGACCGACGACCACGAAGGAAGCCGACGCACAGGACGAGGAGGGCACGTCGAAGTCGTCGGGCCGCGGCCTCTCCATCCGCACGGTGATCCATGGGCTCATGGTGCTCTTCCCCGCCATCGCGCTGGTGATCCTCATCGTCGGCTGGAGTCAGCTCAATGGCTTTGTCGCCAGCCACTCGAAGCTCGCCACCCGGCGCGACGTGGGCGAATTCAAGATGCTGGCGCAGAAGCACCTCCTCCTGGGCCGGATCATCCGGCCGCTCCTCTTGGCGGGCACGCCGCTTCAGATCGTGCTCTTCATCGCCGGCGAATTCGAGCTCATGGACCTCGCCTGGACGGTCGTCCCGTCCCTGGTCTGCATGTGCGTGGGCTTCGCGATGAAGCCGGCGCAGAAGGCCGTCGATGCGATTCCGGTCGGCGACGAGGTCAAGCGGCTGCGCGATCAGATCGTCGAAGGCTGGCATGGGAACGGGAGTCTGCCCGACGTGTAGAGCCGCCGGAACACCGATCGTCGGGTGCCCGGGCGCCGTCATTTTCCCCCCTCCATCCGCGCCCGACTGGAGTACCATCCTCCATCTTCATGCTTCGCATCCTCCTGATGGCCGCGGTTGCCCTCTCCCAGGACGATCCCGCCGCCTTCCTCAAGAAGGTGGAGGAGAAGGCGCTCACGGCCAAGAGCCTGCGCTTCAAGGCGAAGATCAAGATTGAATCGCCGGGCCAGACGGTCGAACTGGACGCTGCCGGCTCCATCGCCGGAAGCCGCTTCAAGTTCACGATGGAGGGGAGCGTCGCGGGCCGCATCACGGAGTCGAGCGCGCTGTGCGACGGCTCAAAGCTCCGCCTGCACGGCGCTGGCGAACCGAAGATCACCGACGCGCCCAGGGATGCCGCCCTGCTCCGCACGCTCCTCGTACAGGGTGGCGCCTTCGCCCCGCTCCAGTCGCTCATCGCCTCCGCCAAGCCGCCGGCCTGCTCCGACATCAAGTTCGCCGCCGACGCCAGGATCGGCGACCGCGACGCCAAGGTCCTGACCTTCACCATCGCCGCCGAGGGCGACGAGAAGAAGGGCTCCGGGACGCTTTGGATCGACGCGGCGACACTCGCCCTTCTCAAGCGCGAGGTGAAGGGCGCGGCCGGAACCGTGACCGAGACATACGTTGAATGGACCGTGGATGAGGACCTGAAGGACGACGGTTTCGCGCTTCCAAAAGACAAGTAGTGCGACGGCCCGATGCATTCGCGTTCGGGCGCTCACTACGAGTAGGAGCGTAGAGGAGGCTTGATGATCCGCGTGCTGCTCGCACTGGCCCTGTTCGCCGCAACCACCCCCCAGGACGTTCCCCCCTCCCCGCCGTCGAAGGACCCGAAGACGCCGCAGCCCGTCAAGGCCTCGGATGCCGACGCGATCTGGAAAAAGACCGAGGAGGCGATGAAGGCGAAGAGCCTTCATTTCAAGACGTCCATCAAGGTGACCATCAAGGGCGAAGATTCCCAGCTCGAGAACGAAGTGTGGTTCAAGGAAGGGAACCGGATGAAGTCGACGATCGTCGGCAATTTCGCCGGGACGGAACTCAACCTGACGCTGCTCTCCGACGGCGCGAAGTGGACGATGCTCGGCGCACCGAAGGCCATCGAGGCCGGCGCCGCGCCGAAGACCGTCGTCGATGACATGCGGACGGCGATCCCGAAGGGCGGCTTCTTCCTTCCCGGGCTCTTCACCTGCATCGCGCGGTCGAAGGGTCCGGAAGTCGACCTCGGCGACCTCTTCACCATCTCCGAGCTCAAACTCGGCAAGGACGTGAAGATCGGCACCCGCGCCGCGAAGGTCCTCACCTTCAAGCTCTCGATGAAGGACGAGCAGGACAAGCCCGACGTCACGCTCTGGGTCGACGCCGAGACCTATGCGATCCTGAAGCGCGAGGTGAACAGCACCGCGACGGGCGAACACATGGTCGAGACGTTCAGCGAGTGGAAGACCGACGATCTCAAGAACGACATGTTCGCCCTTCCGAAGGAGTAACCATGATGCGCACACTGATCGTCCTGCTCATGGCCGGTCTGCTCCAGGATCCGCCAAAGCCTCCGTCTCCGCCGCCGACTCCGCCTGCCCCGACGCAGGAGAAGCCGGTCGAAAAGCCGCAGGAGAAGGAAAAAAAGAAGGCGACCGAGGCCGAGGAGTTCCTCAAGAAGGTCGAGGAGAAGGCCACGAAGGCAAAGACCATCAAGTTCAAGTCGAAGTTCACGCTCCCCTTGGGCGACCAGGAATCGACCTTCGAGTCCGAGGGCTGCTTCAAGGAAGGCAACAAAGTCAAGCTCTCGGTCGAAGGAGAGATGATGGGCCAGGCGATGCAGATGAGCATCGTCTCCGATGGCAAGAAGATGCGCCTGGAGGCCACGGGGCCGCGCAGCACCGAGCCCGAAACCCTCGACACGGCCAAGGACCTCGGCGAAGGGCTGCGTCTCTGCCTGCTGCGGATCGGCAGCCTGGTCGGGCTCTTCGTCGGCGACAAGAAGGCCCGCGAGGGCGACACCGTCTTCAAGGAACTGGTCGAGGTCGACGACGTCGCCTTCGGCAAGGAAGAGAAGGTCGGCGACCGCGCGGCCAAGGTCCTCACGTACACGCTGATCATCTCGGGCAAGACGGAGAAGGGCGAGGGCAAGCTCTGGGTGGACGCCGAGACGCTCGCGCCGCTCAAGCACGAGATCACCGGCCCGCGCGGCGAGGTGGTCACGGAGACGTTCAGCGAGTGGAAGCTGGACGAGGAGATCAAGGACGAGGCCTTTGCACTTCCGAAGGAGAAGAGATGACCTGCCTGCTCGTGGCGTTCGCCCTCCTTTGCCAGGGCGAGAAGAAGGATGAGGCCGCGGATCTTCTCAAGAAGGTCGGCGAGAAGTTCTCGAAAGCCAAGGGGCTTCACATCAAGGCCGCGGTCAAGTTCACGGAGAAAGAGAAGACGGCCGACCTGGAGATCGAGGTCTGGATCAAGGGGGACAAGGTCAAGGTGCACTACAAGGGCGACATGGGCGGCGAGAAGAGCGAGATCACCCTGACGTGCGACGGCACCAGGATGGCGACCGAACGCGACGGCAAGGTCTCCGTGAACGACGCGCCCAAGGACTACGCCAAGGGGCTGCGCACGGTCATTGAGCGCGGCGGCGCCTTCTTCCCGGTGCTCATCGTCCACGACAGCGAAGCCGACACGGCGGAGCTTCTCACGGTCAGCGACGCGAAGTCCGGCAAGGACGAGACGATCGGCGAACGCACCGCCAAGGTCGTGACCTACACGATCACGATCAAGGACGACAAGGACAAGCCCGCCGCCAAGCTCTGGATCGACGCCGAAACGCTCGCGCCGCTCAAGCGTGAGCTCACGGGCGACAAGGGCGAGTCGCTCCTCGAGACGTATTCGACGCACGCGTTCGACGAGGAGATCAAGGACGACGTCTTCAACCTGCCCAAGGAGAAATGATGGTCGCCCTGCTGCTGGCCCTGTTCGTTCAGGAAGCGACGGCGGAGGACGCCGCGGCGTTCCTCAAGCGCATCGAGGAGAAGGCGGCATCGGCCAAGACGCTGCGCTGGAAGAGCACGGCGAACGTCGCCGCCGACAAGAAGGAGATCAAGGTCACGACCCACGGGGCGTTCAAGGACGGCAACAAGGTCAGCCTGAAGGGCGAGGCGAAAATCGGCGAGGAGACCAGGACGTTCTCGCTGACGTGTGATGGCGCGAAGGCGCATTCGGCGTCGGGGCATGACGGCGCGAAGACGGGTGACGCGGCCAAGACGTTCGCCGCCGCGCTGCGGCTGGCCACGCTGCGCACGGGCCTATTCTGCCTCAATCACCCGCCCGATCCCGATGCGACCGATGAGCAGCTGGCGGGGATCGTGACGATCGAGAGTGCGGCCTTCCAAAAGAACGAGAAGCTCGGCGACCGCGAGGCGAGGGTCGTGAGCTACAAGGCCACGGTGGGCGGCAAGACGGCGACGATAACGCTCTGGGTCGACGCCAGAACCCTGGCTCCGATCAAGCGGAGCATGGCCGACAACGAGGTGCAGATCGTCGAAACCTACGACGAGTGGCTGGTCGACGGCGAGATCAAGGACGAGGAGTTCGCGCTGCCGAAGGGCAAGTAGCGCCGCGCCGGCCATTCAAAGTTGCCCGCGAGTCGTTCGATTCCTCGCAAACCCCGCCGAAACAAGGATCCTGTCACCAAGACACTTGTGCACAGGCGGAGAGGGAGTTCACATTTTCGTGAAATCTCCCGGCGCCGGCTCGGCGCCCCCCCGTTCCGGACAACGTTCCCCAACCTCTCTCCAGGGCCAGGATGAAGTCCGGCGGCGTGCAGTGTTACGGTCGCGGGCTGGGGGAGCGGCGGTCCGACAAGCGCGTGGGCTGCGACGGCGTGCGCTTCATCGACCGGTCCTCCACAACCTTCGACTGGGTGGAATTATAGATTGGGCTCGAGCGCGGGCAACCAAAAAAGAGGTCCGCCGCCAAAAATTTTCCGGGCCGTAAATTACGATCACTCCTCCCCTTCTCCCTCTCTCCCCTTCTCCCTCTCCCTCTCTCTCTCTTTCTCTCTTTCTCCTTTCCCCCCGACTCCGCCGAAAACGTCGGGAAGGGGGTCAAAACGTTACGTTTCGTAACGTGGTACGTTACGTTTCGTAACGTTTTAGCTGTGCCACTATAGGACACACATGACCCCCTGCGGCGCAAGGGGTTGCGCGCGGTCGTTTGGCACGCGCCTTGCGTATCCCTCCTCCGTCTTCCGCGACGCGCGGAAGGGTGATGTGTGTGATGACGGAGGTGCCGAATGGCAGACTACAACCTCGTGGTGCTGGCGGGGCGGGCGACCCGCGATCCGGAACTCAGGTACACGGAGGGCAATGGAGTCCCCTTCACGAAGCTCTCCATGGCCATCAACCGCGTGGAGACAAGCCAGGACGGGAGCTACCAGAAGTCGGTGACGTTCGTCGACATCTCGGTGTGGAAGCACCAGGCGGAGCTCTGCTGCCAGTACCTCAAGAAGGGCAGCACCTTCCTCGTCTCGGGGTGGCTGGAGCTCATGCGCTGGACCGACAAGGACGGCCAGAAGCGGTCGAAGCTGCGAGTCCGCGCGCAGCGCGTGCAGTTCCTCGACAAGAAGGGCGGACCCGAGCCTGTCGGCGCCGCCGTCGAGGCCGGCTCCATCGGAGGCGGCGACTCCGCGGAAGCGGCGGAACCGGCCGCAGGCGACGACCACGACGAGTGACGCCGGGATGCTCGCGGAGCTCGCGCGGCTCTTCCAAGAGCCTCACGCGGACAGGCGCAGCCGCACGATCGGCTAGCTCCCCCGCGAACGGGCTTGAGACGCCCCGCTCCCGATCATCCCGCAATCTTCGGCGCTGTGCCTTGAGGGGCCGCGCCGTCGCCCGGCGGCCCGCCAGGGCCGCCCGGCGGGAAAGCGGCGAACCGTGCGCTCGCCGGTTTCCCGCCGGCAACCGGACACCGGCCCGCAAGCCACTCCTGGAGAGATGGGGCGACCGGTCGGTGTCCGGTACGGCGATCGTGCCGGCGAGTGGATCGTCACCAGGCGACGGTCAACAGTCCGTCGCACGTCGCCGGGAGTCCCTGGCCTGTCGGGTCACGGAGGTCGTCATTGGAGGAGAAACCTATGATGCCGTCATCAAGACGCACGGTGACTGTGTCGGTAGTGAGGGTGCAGCTGCCTCCACGAGCATCGATCCACGCCGGACCCTCGACTGGCTACGCCTTGGACGGTGGACCTTCGACGGACTGTCGACGAGATTTCGGATTGACTTCGCCCGCTGTCGTTCATACCATTTCGCCTCTCCGGCGTCGCTCAGGCAGGGTCTGGAAGCGGTCGCGCACCGGTGTGGTAGCCGGGGCGAGTAGTGCCCACCGCCGAAAGGGCTTGTCGCAATCGCGTTTTTTCATGGGCAGAGACAGTGTCGAACGTGACTGAAGCAGCAGCGATTGTCTTGGCAGCCGGCAAGGGCGTAAGGATGCGCTCCTCGCTTGCCAAGGTCCTTCACAAGGTCCTTGGTCGTCACGTCATCCACTACGTCCTGAACGCCCTCAAGGCCGCCGCGGTGAACCGGGTCTTCGTGGTCGTCGGCTACCAGGAGGATGACGTCCGAAAAGCGGTCGGTGACGGCGTCACCTACGTCCGCCAGGACCAGCAGAAAGGCACCGGCCACGCCGCCCGCTGCTGCGAAAAGGCCCTCGGCAAACATGTCGGCCCCGTCCTCGTCCTCGCCGGCGACGCCCCGCTCGTCAAGGGCGGCACGATCCAGCTCATGCTCGACGCCCACCGCGCCGACAAGAACAGCTGCACCGTCCTCACCTCCTGCGTCGACAACCCCGCGGGCTACGGGCGAATCAGCCGCGACAAGGAGGGCCACTTCGAGCGCATCATCGAGGAGGCCGACTGCACCGAGCAGCAGAAGTACATCCAGGAAGTCAACTCCGGAACCTACGTCTTCGACTCCCACGCCCTCTTCGAGGCGCTCCGCGAGGTCAAGCCCGTCAACGCCAAGGGCGAGTACTACCTCACCGACGTCCTCTCCGTGCTCCTCGGCAAGGGCAAGCGTGTCACCACCTACCGCGCCTCCGACCAGAGCGAAGTCTACGGTATCAACACCCGCCACGACCTGGTCGTGGCCACCAACTTCCTCCGGTGGCGTGTCCTCGAGAAGCACCTCGAGGCGGGCGTCACCGTCGTCGATCCCTCCACGACCTACATCGAGGAGGACGTGACCATCGGCGCCGATGCGACGATCCTCCCCTTCTCCGTCATCGAACACGACGTGACGATCGGCTCCCACTGCGAGGTCGGCCCGTTCGCCCACCTCCGCCCGGGCACCATCCTCGAAGAGCATGCCGAGATCGGCAACTTCGTCGAGGTGAAGAAGTCCCGTATCGGAAAACACTCCAAGGCGAAGCACCTGACCTACCTCGGCGACGCCATCCTCGGCGAGCGCGTCAATATCGGTGCCGGCACGATCACCGCGAACTATGACGGCAAGTCGAAGCACGCGACGACGATCGAAGACGGCGCGTCGACCGGCTCGAACACCGTCCTCGTCGCGCCCGTCACGCTGGGCAAGGGGGCGAAGACCGGCGCCGGCGCCGTCGTCCTCGCCGGCCGCCATGTCCCGGCAGGCGGAGTCGCCGTCGGGGTCCCCGCGACCATCAAGTCCAAGAGGAAGCGGGCATGAGCGACAAGCTGATGGTCTTCACGGGCAACGCCAATCCCGGGCTCTCCAAGCGCGTCGCGGAGTACCTCAACCTCCCGCTCTCGAACTGCGAGATCCGGCGCTTCCCGGACGGCGAGATCGACGTGAAGCTGCTCGACGACGTGCGCGGCGGCGACGTCTACATCCTCCAGTCGACCTGCCCGCCGGTGAACGAGAACCTGATGGAACTGGTGATCATGATGGACTGCCTGCGGCGCGCGAGCGCGCACCGCATCACGGCCGTCGTCCCCTACTTCGGCTACGCGCGGCAGGACCGCAAGGCCGAGGGCCGCGTCCCGATCACCGCGAAGCTCGTGGCGAACCTGATCACGGCCGCCGGCGCCGACCGCGGCCTCGCCGTCGACCTCCACGCGGCCCAGATCCAGGGCTTCTTCGACATCCCCTGGGACCACCTCTACGCGGCGCCGGTCGTCATCGACTACTTCAAGCGGCTCGATCTCCCGGATCTGACCATCGTCAGCCCCGACGTGGGCGGCATCAAGATGGCCCGTGCCTATGCCAAGCGGCTCGGCGCCGGGCTCGCGATCTGCGACAAGCGCCGCTCCGGCCCGACGGAGACCGAGGTCATGCACATCATCGGCGAGGTCCGCGGCAAGACCGTCATCCTCGTCGACGACATGATTTCCACCGGTACCTCGATCACGGAGGCGGCGACCCGCTGCCGGACCGAGGGAGCGCGTGAAGTCTTCATCTGCGCCACGCACCCCGTCCTGGCCGGCAACGCCGTCGAGAAGCTCCGCAAGGCGCAGCTCAAGGAAGTCGTCGTGACCGACACGATCCCGCTCGACGGGAAGGACCTTCCGAATCTCCGGGTGCTCTCGATCGCCAACCTGCTCGGCGAGGCGATCCGGCGCATCCACAAGTCCGAATCGGTGAGTTCACTCTTCGTCTAGGAGAATGCCATGGCTGAGTCGTTCAAGCTCGACGCGAAGTCCCGCGAGAAGTTCGGGACGCGCGTCTCCGTCCAGGTCCGCCGCACGGGACTCGTTCCCTGCGTGATGATGCACAAGAAAGCCAAGCCCGTTCACCTCCTCATCGAGGCGCGGTCGTTCGAGCGCGCCGTCACCAAGGGCGCCCGCCTCCTCGACCTCGCCCACCCGGGCGGGACCGACAAGGTCTTCATCAAGGAAATCCAGTGGGACAACCTCGGCGAGCGCATCCTGCATGTGGATTTCACGAAGATCGCGATGGACGAACTGCTGACCCTCGAGGTCGCCGTCATCCTGAAGGGCAAGCCGATCGGCGTGGTGGAGGAAGGCGCGGCGCTCGACCACTTCATCAAGACCTTGAAGGTCCAGTGCCTGCCGAGCGCGATCCCGGACATGATCGAGATCGACGTTGCGCACCTGAAGAAGGACCAGTCGTTCAAGCTCAAGGAGATCAAGTCGCCGGCCGGCGTGAAGCTGCTCGGCGAACCGGAGCTCGTCATCGCGACGGTCCAGGAGCACAAGATCGAGGAGGTCGCGGTCGCGGGCACGACGGTTGGCCCGACGGAGCCCGAGGTCATCACCGCGAAGAAGGAGGAGCCGGAGGGCGAGGCCAAGGAGGCCGGCAAGGGCGAGAAGGCCGCGGCCCCTGCCAAGGCCGAAAAGGGCGAGAAGAAAGACGAGAAGAAAAAGGAATGACGATTGTGATGCGCGAGCCGAGAGGCCAGGCCTCGAGCGAGCGGTTGACCGTGCCTGCACTGAGCGAGCCGCGTTAGCGGCGAGTCGAAGTGGATCCGAGAAAAGTCATCTTCGGCATCGGGAATCCGGGCGGGAAGTACGACGACACGCGGCATAACGTCGGCTGGATGGTCGTCGAGGCGCTCTCTGACAAGATGGGCCGGAAGTTCAAGAAGGCCGGGTTCGAATTCGAGGCGGCCGAGGGCAGCCTCGGGCGCGCGCCGGTGGCGCTGGTCAAATCGTGGACCTTCGTCAACCTCTCGGGGCGCGTGATGCCGGAGCTGAAGCGCTACGGCGACCTCGCGACCGACCTGCTGGTGGTCTGCGACGACATCGCGCTCCCGCTGGGGAGCGTGCGCATCCGCAAGCAGGGCTCGGCCGGCGGCCACAACGGGCTGAAGTCGATCATCGAGGCGCTGGGCGACGGCTTCGCGCGGATGCGCCTCGGCATCGGTGGCCCCGGGGCGGCGGCGAATCCGGACTATGTCCTGGGCCGCTTCAAGAAGGACGAGAAGGCGGCGCTGGCGGAGATGATCGCCTTCGCCTGCGAGGCGGCGGAGTGCTGGGCGGTCGAGGGCATCGACAAGTCGATGAACCGGTTCAATCGGACGAAGAACGAAGAAGAGAAGACGGAAGAAAAAAAGAAGGACCCGAAGAGCGAAGGCCGGAAGAAGGAAGACAAGACGGACGGACCGAAGAACCAGGACAAGAAGGAACAAAGCGGAGGTTAAAGAGTGCGTACGTACGAAACGATGGTGCTCGTGGACGCGACGATCGCGGCCCGCGAGTGGGTGAAGGTGAACGAGGAGCTCGACCGCATCGTGAAGAAGCACGGCGGGACGCTCATCCAGTTCACGAAGTGGGGCGAACGCAAGCTCGCGTTCCCGGTGCGAAAGGCGAAGCGCGGCGCGTACGCGCTCGGCTACTTCGCGGCGCCCGAGAAGGTGATCGGCAAGATCCGCGGGGACCTTGCGCTCTCCGAGATCGTCTACCGCTCGCTGATCGTGACGACCTCGGGCGAGATGCGCAAGGAGCCGCCCAAGGACTTCGAGATCGCCGGCACGATGGCCGCGAAGCGCGCCGAATCGTTCGGCGGCGGGTTCGGGGGCGGCGGCGGCTTCGGCGGCGGCGGCGGCTTTGGCGGCGGTGGTGGATTCGGGGGCGAGCACCGCCGCTAGGTCGACGGCAGGAGCTTACCGATAGGAACTGGAATTATGGCCACGCTGAACAAGGTCCTCCTCATGGGGAATCTCACGCGGGATCCCGAGCTCCGCTACACGCCCGGCGGCATGGCCGTGGCCGAGTTCGCGATCGCCATGAACCGGCAGTGGTCGTCGAAGACCGGCGAGAAAAAGGAAGAAGTCACCTTCATCGACATCGTCGTGTGGGCCCGCCAGGCCGAAACCTGCGCCGAGTACCTCAAGAAGGGCCGGCCGGTCTTCATCGAGGGCCGCCTCACCCAGGACCGCTGGGAGACCCCCGACGGCCAGAAGCGCAACCGCATCCGCGTCACCGCCGAGCGCGTCCAGTTCCTCGGCGGACCCGGCGGCGCAGGCGGCGGCGGCCGCGGACCCTCCGCACCCGGTGCCGCTGACGACGGCCCTCCCCCGCCCGAGGCGATGGACGCACCGCCGCCGACGCCCGAGGAGGATATACCGTTCTAGACAGGCCAATGGATCACAGGAATCTGGGACCGAGGTAAACCGTGTAGTGCTGCAAGTGGCGCGAATGCGCCACGAGTCGAAACAGGAGAAGAAGAATGCCACATCCGCGCGAAGACCGCGACCGCGACGACCGCGGCCACGGCGGCCACGGCGGCCACGGCGGCGACGACGACCGCCGCAAGAAGTACACGAAGTTCCGCAAGGACAACCGGTGCCGCTTCTGCCGCGACAAGGTCGCGGTGGTGGACTACAAGGACGTCGGCGTCCTCGTGAAGCTCTGCACCGGCCAGGGCAAGCTCTACTCCCGCAAGCGCTCCGGAAACTGCGCCTTCCACCAGCGGAGCGCGACCGAGGCGATCAAGCGGGCGCGCTTTCTCGCCCTGATCCCCTACGTTGGCTCTACAGCGCTTTAAACCACGGGATATACTCAGAGGACCTCATGAAGATCCGGCTTTGGCAGGACATCGACAAGCTCGGCAAGCGCGGCGAGATCGTGGACGTCAAGGATGGCTACGCCCGCAACTTCCTCCTCCCGCGCAAGCTCGGCGCCGCCGCGACGGTCGGCATGGACAAGGAATTCGAACTCGAGAAGCGCCGCCAGTCGAAGGCCGAGGCGACGCTCATCAGCGACGCCAAGGTCGTCGCCGAGAAGATCACCGCCCTCACCAGCGGCGTCTCGCTCGAGGTCAACGCCAACGACGACGGCGCCCTCTACGGCTCGGTGACCCCGACGATGATCGCCGAGTCCCTCCGCGACAAGGGCCTCAAGGTCGAGCCCAAGTCGATCGAGATCAAGGATGCGATCAAGCAGACCGGGACCTACGAGGTCTCCGTCAACCTGCACCGCGACGTGAAGCCCGTCCTCAAGGTCTGGGTGCTTTCGACGAAGCCACCCGAGAAGAAGGACGAGGCGAAGAAGGACGAGCCTAAGAAGGAAGAGCCGAAGAAGTAGACCGACGACCGTGGACCGTAGACCGTAGAACTGGTTTCCCCGGGAGAGAGGGGTATGCCGGGACCGCAAGCACCGGTGTCGCCGGGCGACATCCTGTCGAACCGGCTGCCACCGTCCAGCCTCGAGGCGGAGATGTCCGTCCTCGGCTCGATGATCCTCAACCCCAACTGCATCGGCGAGATCATCGAGACCCTCAGCGAGGAAGCCTACTTCCGCACCAGCCACAGCCTCGTCCACCAGGCGATCCGCGACATCTGGCTGGCACAGCGCGGCTGCGACCTCATCATCCTCAAGGATGAGCTCATCAAGCGCGGAGACCTCGAGAAGGCCGGCGGTGTCGAGTACCTCGCCAAGCTCGTCGAGACGGTCCCGACGTCGGCCAACGCCGTCGACTACGCACGCATCGTCCGCGACAAGGCGATCCTCCGCAAGCTGATCGACACCTGCGAGACCGTGGTGCGCGAGGCGCGCCTCCACGGCGAGGACGCCGACAAGCTGCTCGACAAGGCGCAGTCCCTCATCTTCGAAGTCGCCGCGAACAAGGGCCTCGGCGACGTGCAGACGATCAAGGAGATCCTGCACGAGACCTTCCAGAAGATCACCGACCTGCACGACCGCAAGGCGCGCCTCCTCGGCATCCCGACCGGCTTCTACGGCATCGACGACATGCTGTCGGGGCTCCAGGGGTCGCAGCTCTACATCATCGCGGCGCGCCCGTCGATGGGCAAAACGTCGCTCGCCATGCGGATGGCGGAGCATGTCGCCGTCAATGAAGCCAAGCCGGTCCTCTTCTTCTCGCTCGAAATGGCCTCGCAGCAGATCGCGCAGCAGATGCTCTGCATGCACACGCGCGTCGACAGCCACAAGCTCCGCACGGGCATGATCTCCGAGGAGGAGTACCTCAACCTCTCGATCGGCGCCGGCCGCCTGGCGGAAGCGCCCATCCTCATCGACGATTCGGCCGACCTCTCGATTCTCGAGCTGCGCGCCCGCTCCCGCCGCATGAAGGCGGAGCACAAAATCGAGCTCGTCGTCGTCGACTACCTCCAGAAGGTCCACGCGAAGGCCGACGGCCGCGAGCGCGAAATCGCGATCATCTCGAGCCAGCTGAAGAGCCTGTCCAAGGAGCTGGACGTGCCCGTCGTCGTGCTCGCGCAGCTCAACCGCCAGCCGGAAGGGCGCGAGGACAAGAAGCCGGTGCTTTCCGACCTTCGCGAATCGGGATCGATCGAGCAGGACGCCGACGTCGTCATGCTCCTCTACCGGCCCGACTACTACGACCGCGACTCGGCGGAGAAGAACACCTGCGACATCATCGTCGCCAAGAACCGCACGGGGCCGGTCGGCGACGTGAAGCTGGCGTTCATCAAGGAGTACACGCGGTTCGAGAACCTGGCGACGCAAGCTCCGTCGATGGGATAGCGCGCGTCACAGTCCGGTCGGCCGGCGTTTCAATTCTTCGCGAACGCGCAGAATGACCTGGTCGAGATGCGCTCGCGCGGCCGCCGTCTCCAGCAGCTTCGCCGCCGCCTTCCGGATCGCCGGAATCCGCGTCGCATGGCGCTTCAACAGCTCGCCGACATCGCCGTCGTCTTTCAGCCGGCCCGACTTGACCTTGAGCGCGATCAACTCTGGCAGCGTGGGCACGGGGAGAGGCCTTAGACGTACGGTCTTCACCGCCGCGGGACTCGGGAACCGCTCACTCGAACCCGGCGATGTCCGCTGACCCTCCACGCAGATGTCCAGGCCGACGTCGAGGATGGTGTTCTTGAAGCCCTCGGCATACCGCTTCCACCCGGTTTCCGACTTCAGCCGGCGGATCAACTCCATCGCGTCATCGGCCGCCACGAGGATGTCCACGTCGCCGGTGACCCGGAGGTAGCCGTGATGGTTGACCGCAAGTCCGCCGATGATCACGGGCTTGATCTTGAGCTCGCGGCAGAGGCGGTCGAGTTCATCGACGAGCCGGCGCTTGCTGTCGTCGGGCCGGAGCGCGTACGGCTTGCCTCGTTCCATCGACTCCATCGCCTCCAGCGCACGTTCGATGCTCGACTGCTTCACGCCGCCATTGTAGCGGGGCTTTCGCTCCCGGACTCCGTCACGGAAGTATGGCCCTCGGACTCCTGCTGGCGATCCTCCAGCAGACCGATCTCGCCGGCTGGGCCGACCAACTGAGCGCCGACCGTGTCGAGGATCGTGACGAAGCCGAGCAGTGGCTCCTCGAGGCCGGCGAAGCGGCGCGGCCATTTCTTCAAAAAGTGAAGGAGCCGGATGCCGCCCTCCGCGCCGCGCGCCTTCTGCGGCGGCTCGACTTCCAGCGCGTCCTGCCGCCGGTGGCGCTCCGCTCGAACATCCTCGAGCAGATTCTCGATCCGCGCGACGAGACCCGCTTCAAGGCGCTCTTCGTGATCTTGCCCACGCTGATCCCCGGGGCTCACGATTCCAGACCTCCTGACATCCCCCGGGTCGGAAATGCATCATTCGGCGTCCCTGAGGACGTAGCGCAGCCGGTAGGGTGACTCCGGGAACTGGGGCTTCATCGCGTTGAGCTGGGCGCAGACAGCCTCC
>Ga0247727_10000323_pt1 | contig 115540 bp, 110 predicted proteins | sample WisWelCaveWW1625_FD_202498 | JGI IMG/M metagenome (GOLD analysis project Ga0247727, IMG submission 202498) | Biofilm microbial communities from Wishing Well Cave, Virginia, United States - WW16-25 | ecosystem: Environmental > Aquatic > Deep subsurface > Groundwater > Cave microbial mat...
CCCGCCGAAGCCGGCGGCCGGGCCCGCGCCCCCCCCCCCCTACCCCCCCCCCGAACCGCGCAAGCGGAGCGCCGCGGAAATCCTCGCGGCGGCCCGCGCGAAGCGTCAGGCCGAGCCGGCCAAGCCGAGCGCCGCGGAGGTGCTTGCCGCGGCGGGTGCGAAGCGGGCCGGCACGCCCGCGGCGCCGCCGGCCCGATTGGCGAGCCGGATCGCGCCGCGCACCGCCGCAGCGGAGCGCAAGGAACGCGCTCCGCGCAGGGCCTCGTCCTCGAACCGCGCGTTGCTGGCTTCCCTCGGGCTGCTCGTGCTGCTCGGCGGCGCAGCGGGCCTGTGGTGGATGGTGCAGCAGGGCGCGAAGAAAGAGGCCGCGGAGCGCGCCGCGCTGGCGCCCCCCGCGGCCGTGCGGACGGCAGTTCCGGTCGTCGCGCCGAACGCCGCACTGGCCGCTGGCTCGCAGCCCGAGACGCAGCCAGGTGTACAGGTTCCGGGCGCCGCCGCTCCGCCCCTTGTCGAGTCATCGGCCGCGTCGCCCGCCGCCGAGCCGGTCGCACCGGCAGCAGCCACGAACTACGTGTTCACCGTTCCGGAGCCGGGACAGAAGTTGCTCATTCCCGTGGGCAATTTGGATCCGGCCCTCCTGACCCTGGATAAGGTTCCGCCGCTGCCGCAATGGCGCGGTACCGACGCGGCGACCTGGACCGCCATCCAGGAGGATCTGACCTTGTTCCTGGAGAACTCGGGCGCGCGCTCCAACCGCGCCGGGGACAGCCTCGTGAAATATGGCAGGCACGCCTATCCGGCCCTGGTTTCCGCAGTGATGAAGCAGGACTTCAACACGGTCGAGGGTGTCAAACTCGCGGGCTCGGTCAGCGACCTCGTGGGCAGGATCGTCGGCGGTGACAACTTCACCTGGCGATCCGTGGAGCGCTACCCGGTCGGTAGCGAAAAGTGGATCTCGGACATCCTGGTGCTCAAGAAGGGCACGATTGGCCGCTACAACCGCTGGCTCGAGACACTGCGCGACGGCGACAGCCAGTGGGAGGCGATCGCCAAGAAGGGCGGCGTGCGCGGCGATTCGCGCACCGACGAGGAAGGCAAGGTCGTCGGCGAGGTTCCGCCGGACGTGCCGCCGGACCTCCCGCCCGACGGCCGCTGATCCGGATCAGGCCGGAGCGGCCTCTTCGTCCTTCAGGAACTCGACCTGCACGCCCTCGTCGCGCAGGAACTGCACCGCGCTCGCGACTTTGCGGTCCTCGCCCTCGATCTCGAGTGAGAGAATCGCGATGGTCTCCGTGACGCTCGCGCCGCGGATATTCGGCACCACCTGAAAACGATTCACCAGAGTGAAGAGCAGCGGCTGCTGGATCAACTTCTGCGGGATCGTGCAGAACAGGCGAACTTTCATGCTCCTGCCTTGAGCGGGTTGCGGCGCATCGTAGCGCGGCCTTCTGGACAGGCCTCGGCGCGCCGAATAAACTGCCAGACCGGGCCGGCATAGCCAAGTGGTAAGGCAAGGGATTGCAAATCCCTCACCCCCCAGTTCGAATCTGGGTGCCGGCTCCAGCCCGGGGTCGGCCACGCGTGGCGCCCGCCGCCGCGAGCAGCCAAGCGATCATCGTCGCGATCCCGCCGGATGGTGCCACGCCGGTCGTCTCATGGTCGGCCGCGAAGGCGGCTTGGTACAGGTCGCCGCAGAACAGCGCCCCGCCGATCAGGAAGGCGAGCGCCGCGAGTTGCGCGAGGCGCCCGGCGCCCCACGCCATCAGGCCCGCGCTGGCGATCAGACCGAGCGCGACGCCGAACTGATGCGCACGCGCGGTGTCGAACCAGCGCAGACCCTCCGGGTCGAGTCGCGCGGCGAGGCCGTGCGCCTGCCATGCACGCAGCCCGACGTCGGCCGCCGCGAGCAGCGCCCCCAGCGCGAAAACGGCCCGCGCGCAACGATCCGTCGCCATCGCGCCGTAGGGTATCCTCCGCGGTCCGCGGGGGAGTAGCCCAACCGGCAGAGGCAGGGGACTTAAAATCCCCCCAGTACGGGTTCGACTCCCGTCTCCCCCACTCGCGGGTGCACTTGTGCGGAAGGGTCGTGTCGCGGACAATGGCCCGCCGTTTTCCCGAGCCGAGGCCGAGCCGCACATGTCCTCCTCCCCGAATGCCGCTGCGCTTGCCACCGCGCAGCAGCAAGGCGCGTTGCAAGTCGTGGACGGACGCACGGGCCGCGTCTACCAACTGCCGATCACCGACGACACCATCGCCGCGAAGGACCTGCGGCAGATCAAGGTCAAGGACGGCGACTTCGGCATGATGTGCTTCGATCCGGCGCTCGACGGCACCGTCGTCACGCGCTCCTCTGTTTGCTTCATTGACGGCGACCGCGGCATTCTGAACTACCGCGGCTATCCGATCGACCAACTCGCGGACCACAGCGACTACCTCGAGGTCGCGTATCTGGTGCTGCACGGCGAATTGCCGAGCGTGGCGCAGCGCGCGGCCTTCGAGGCCGAGATCCGCGCGGAGACCCGGGTGCCGGAAAGCATGGTGCGCCTGCACGAGGCGATGAGCCCGGAGGTGCATCCGATGTCCATGCTCACCGCCGCGCTGGCCGCGCTCGGCGGCGATTTCCCCGACGCGGCAATAGTCCAGGACGCGTCGAACCGGCGCCGCCAGATCGTGCGCCTGCTCGCGCTGACGCCGGTGGTCGCGGCGCTCGGCTACCGGCGCCGCAACGGACTTGACGTCGCCGGGATCCTCCCGCGCCCGGAATTGTCCTACACCGGCAACTTCCTGCATATGATGCTGGACCAGGGCGGCCGCGAGGCGCAGGTGCACCGCGCCTTCGAGCGCGCGATGGACGCGCTGCTGGTGCTGCACGCCGAGCACGAATTGAATTGCAGCACCAACGCGGTGCGCGCGGTCGGCTCCTCTCTGGTGAATCCCTACAGCGCGGTCGCCGCGGCCTGCGCCGCGCTGCACGGCCCGCTGCACGGCGGCGCCAACCAGGCGGTGCTCGAAATGCTCGAGCAGATCCCGTCAGTGGAGGCAGTGCCGGGCTTCCTGGCCTCGTGCAAGACCGGCGACCGCCGCCTGATGGGCTTCGGTCACCGCGTATACAAGAACTACGATCCGCGGGCGCGCGTGATCAAGGAACTCGCGGAGAAGGTCTTCGAGGTGGTCGGCGCCAATCCGAAACTCGACGTCGCGCGCGCCCTTGAATCCGCCGCGGTGCGCGATGCGTACTTCCTGGAGCGCAAACTGTACCCCAACGTGGATTTCTACTCGGGATTGATCTACTCGGCGATGGGCTTCCTGCCGCGCATCTTCACCGTTTTCTTCGCGGTGGCGCGCATGGCGGGCTGGCTCGCGCACTGGGACGAGATGCTGGACGATCCGAAGAATCGCATCGTGCGCCCGCGTCAGATCTATGTGGGTCACGCACGCCGCGACTACCTGCCGGTCGCGCAGCGGGCCTGACCGTCAGCGCGGCGCGGGACCGAGCACCGTCAAGGCCGCTGCGCTCATTGCAATTACGCCGGTGCGCAGCGCGCCGCGCGCCTCCGGAGTGAAGCGGCTGGTGTGTACCGCCGGCACAACTGGGCCGCCCTGCTGCTCCGCCATCCACAGAATCTCCGGCGTGACTCCCAACCAGAAGAGATAGGCCGGGCAACCCGCGGCGGGGCCGTAGAGGCCGAAATCCTCGCCCCCCATGACCGGCGCGGTGGGGCGCACCGCGCCCGCGCCCAGCACATGCGCGATCGCGGCGTCCACGCGTGCGACAAGGTCGGGGTCGTTCCAGGTCGCCGGGATGGACTCCTCCAGGACCTTGATCTCGGGCAGCAGGTCCTCCGGAAAGCCGGCGGCGCGCGCCTCGTTCAGCGCGGTGCGCTCGATCGCGGCGAGCAGATGCGCACGCACCTCCGGCGCGTAGGAGCGAACCGTAATCTCCAACTCGACTTCGTTCGGGATGATGTTGTGCTTGGTCCCGCCGTGGATCGAGCCGACCGAGATCACCGCGGGCTCGCCCGGCGCGATCTCGCGGCTGACGATGGTCTGGAGGCCGAGCACGATGCGCGAGGCCAGCACCACCGGATCGTGCGTCAGGTGCGGCGTGGAGCCGTGACCGCCCCGGCCGCGCACGCGCAGGTCCACCGAGTCCACGTTGGCCAGCGCGTACCCCGGGCAGGAGCCGATGCTGCCGACCGGAAGTTCGGCCTTGGCGTGCAGCGCGAGGCAGGCGTCGGGCTTGGGAAAACGCGTCAGCAGACCGTCGGCGAGCATCGCGCGCGCGCCGGAGCCGCGCTCCTCGGCCGGCTGCGCGATGCACACCAGCGTGCCGCTCCAGGCGGCGCGACTGTGCGCCAGGAAGCGCGCGGTGCCGCTCCAGGCGGCCATGTGCACGTCGTGCCCACAGGCATGCATCGCGCCAGGATTGCGGCTCGCGTACGCAAGCCCGGTCTCTTCGAGGATCGGCAGCGCGTCCATGTCGCAGCGCAGCAGCAGCACGGGACCGTCGCCGTTCTCGAGCACGCCGACCACGCCGAGGCCGCCCACCTCCGCGGTGACCGCGAAGCCCGCTTCCCGCAACACCCCCGCCATGCGCGCGGAGGTGCGCACCTCCGCGAAGGAGACCTCCGGGTCGGCGTGCAGTTCCTCGTAGAGGAGGATCAGCCGATCCAGTTCGCCGTCCAGCCAGAGCGCGGCTCCGGCGGCAGGCTGCTGCAGCGAGGCCAGCGCCAGTGTGCAGAGAATCATTCCTAACTCCGGAGGATCTCGAGGAAGGTGCGCACCATCACCGCGCGGCCGCCGGCCGAGAGGTACGAGCGGCGCGGACCCTCCCAGGCGGTGGCGGCGATGTCAAGATGCACCCAGGGCAGGTCGTCCACGAAGAAGGAGAGGAAGGAGGCGCCGGCGATCGTGCCGCCGCCCTGATTGGGCGCGTAGATGTTCTGCAGATCCGCGTAGGTGCCGCGCGTGAGATCGCGGTAGTCTTCGTTCAACGGCAACTGCCACATCGGCTCGCCGGCACGCTTGCCGGCCTCGATGGCCGCGTCAATCGCCGGCTGATCGTTGCCGAGGACGGCGCTGTTCAGGTGACCGAGGGCGATGGAGGCGGCGCCGGTCAGCGTCGCGACGTCGTAGATGCGGTCCGGCTGGATCTTGCGCGCGGTGTAGGTCAGGCAGTCGGCCAGCACCAGGCGCCCTTCGGCATCGGTGTTGTGCACCTCGATGGTCATGCCGTTCATCGCGGTGCGAATGTCGCCGGGGCGCTGCGCCTTGCCGTCCGGCATGTTCTCGACGCAGCCCAACACGCCATGTACCTCGTAACGGCACTCCGCGCCGAGGGCAAGCGCGTGGAAAGTTGCGAGGACGGCCGCCGCCCCGCACATGTCGAATTTCATGTCCTGCATGTTGCCGCTGGGCTTGATCGAGATGCCGCCGCTGTCGAAAGTCAGGCCCTTGCCGACCAGCGCGATGCGCCCTTTCACGCGCCCTTTCGGCCGGTAGGTCAGATGCACCAGTTGCGGCTCCTCGGGGCTGCCCAGCGCGACGCCGAGCAGCGCGCCCGCGCCCATCCGCGTCAATTCCCTGCGGCCAAGGACCTTGATCCGGATGCGCGGCGAGGCGGCCGCGACCTTGCGCGCGCGGCGCGCGAAATCCGGCGGCGTCAGCACGTTGGCCGGCAGGTTCTGCAACTCGCGCGCAAACAGGCAGGCCTGCGCGGCGATCGCGCCGGCCGCGGCCTCGTCCGCTGCGCCGCTGCCGCCGCCCGCGATGCCGATCCCCCTGACCTGCGCGACCTTGCGATCCTTCTTCATGACCGCGGGGTCGTAACCCGCCATGCCCGCGCCTTCCGCGGCAGCCTGCACGAAGCCGGACTTCTTCGGCAATTCGTTCAGGTGGACGACCAGGCCGCTCCGTCCGAGCGATTCGGCCATGTTGCGCGCGGTGCCGGCGGCGCCGCGCACGTCCTCGGCGGTCAGTTTCCGCGGCTCGGGCACGCGCACCAGAAGCCAGCGCTGGCCCTTCTCGCCGCGCAACAGAAGCGTCGCACCGGCCTCGGTGTCGAGGTCGGCCTGCCACTGCGCGGCCGGCGGTGCGCCTCGCGGCAGCGTCGGGATCGTGCCCTTGGGCACCAGGACTGCGTGGAGATCGTGGCGGCTCGCTGCCGCGCGTTCCAGGACTCGGATGCGCATGATGAGGTCGAAAGTGGGTTACATCCCGGAGTAGGCCGGGCCGCCGCTCGCGGGAACCTCCCAGTTGATGATCTGGTAAGGATCCGCGATGTCGCAGGTCTTGCAATGCACGCAGTTCGCGGCGTTGATCTTCAGCCCCTTGCCTTCCTGCCACTCGTACACCGCGGCGGGGCAGAAGTGCTGGCAGGGGTTGCCGTACTCGCGCGTGCAGCGCGAGGTGCAGATGTCCGGCTCGAGCACCACCAGGTGGCAGGGCTGATCCTCCTCGTGGACCGTGCCGGAGTGATAGACGCTGGTGAGTTTGTCAAACGCAAGGACGTTGTCGAATTTCGGCTTCGGCCGCGCGCCGGCGCCGCCGGTCTTGCGATAGCGCTGGTGGTCGGATTCCATCGTGCGCAGCGAGCGCCGCGACTTGCCGCCGGTGAGGATGTCGAGACCGGCCCAGAAGGAGCCGCTCCAGAAGCCTTTCTGGAAGCCCTGGCGGAAGTTGCGCACCTTCCACAGTTCCTCGTGCGCCCAGGAGGCGCGGAAGAGGTCCTCGTAGCGCGCCAGTTTCTCGGTGCTGCAGCCGCCGTCGGCCAGCGCGTCCAGCGCGGCCTCGGCCGCGAGCATCCCCGATTTGAGCGCCAGGTGGAGGCCTTTCAGACGCGCGGCGTTCATCCAGCCCGCGGCGTCGCCGACGATCAAGAATCCGTCGCCCCAGGACTTGGGCATCGAACCCAGGCCGCCCTCCGGCAGCGACTTCGCGCCGTAGCGCAGCAGTTTGCCTCCGGTGAGGATTCCCTTGAGGAAGGGATGCGTCTTCCACTCCTGCATCCGCGCGTGATAGTCGAAGGAGGGATCGCCGTGGTCCATGCCGGCCACGAATCCGATGGACAGGCGCTGCTGCGGCAGGCCGTAGATCCAGCCGCCGCCGTAGGCGCTGCCGTCGAGCGGCCATCCGCCGGTGTGCCAGACCGTGCCGAGGAGATCGTCGCCGCGGATTTCCCAGATCTCCTTGATGCCGACGCCCCAGATCTCCGGATTGCGCCCCTCCTGCAAGCCCTTCTTGGCGATCAGTTGCTTGGTCAGCGAGCCGCGCGTGCCCTCGGCGAGCACCGTCAGCCGCGCGCGGATTTCCATCCCCGGCTGGAAATTCGACTTCGGCTTGCGCTGCTTGTCACGACCCTGATCGCTGATCCGCACGCCCAGCACCTGTCCCTGCTCGCCGTAGACCATCTCGGCGCCGGCGAAACCGGGATAGACGTCAACACCTTCCTGCTCGGCGCGCTGGGCCAGCCAAGCGACCGCTTCCGCGGCGGAGATGATCCAGTTGCCGTGATTCCGGAAGGGCGGCGGCAGGAACATCCCCTGCAGCGCGGTCTGTCCGCCGGCGGTCAGCCAGTAGAGCGCGTCGCGCGCCACTTCGGCCTGCACCGGAAAGCCTTCGGCGCGGGCGTTCGGGAACAGTTCGAGGATCCCGCGAGGGTCGAGCACGGCTCCGGACAGTTGGTGCTTGCCGATCTCGTCGGCCTTCTCGAGCACCAGGATGGACAGTTGCAGTCCGCGAACCTTCGCGCGCCGAGCAAGGTCCACGGCGCACGCGAGGCCGGCCGGCCCCGCACCGATGACGAGGACGTCCACCGCGAGGGTTTCACGCTCCATCGGTCGGAAATCCTAGCGCGGCGCGGCCGGCGGCTGCGCGAGGCGCACGAAGGGATTGGTGCACGCCTCGTGGCCGATCGTGGTGGTCGGCCCGTGGCCGCAATGCACCACGGTCTCCGGCGGCAGCACGTAGAGGCGATCGCGGATCGAGCGTTCCAGGTCGGCGAAAGAGCCGCGCGGGAAGTCGGTGCGGCCGACGGAACCGCGGAACAGCACGTCGCCGGCGATCAGTTGACGGCCCGCCGGATCGTGCAGCACCACATGGCCCGGCGTGTGGCCCGGACAGTGCATCACCGCGAGCCGCTCCGCGCCGATCGCGACCGTGTCGCCGTCGCGCAGGTCGTGGTCGGGTTCCGGCACCTGCACCGGTGGCAAGCCGAACATCGCCGCCTGCTGCGGCAGCCCGAGCCGCCAGAAGTCGTCGCCCGACGGGAACCAGAACGGCACGCGCAGCGCGCGCTGCAGTTCCGCCGTGCCGCCGATGTGATCGAGATGCCCGTGCGTCGCCAGGATCTTGGTGACGCGGACCCCGCGGCGCGCGATCTCCGCCAGCACCGGCCCGGAGTCGCCGCAATCGCACACCGCCGCATCGCCGGTGTGAGGGCAGACCAGCAGCGTGCAGTTCTGCGCGAAGGGCGTGACCGTGATCTCGTGGATCTCGAGCATCAGGAGCCCTGCACGCGGCTGCTGGAGCCGTCGGCGAAGACCTCGCGCTTCCAGATCGGCGCGCGCATCTTCAATTCGTTCATCACGAATGCCCCGGCCGCGAAAACCTCGCTGCGGTGCGCCGCGGCGATCGCTACCGCGACCGATCCCGCGCCGGCCGGCACGGTCCCGGCGCTGTGCTCGACCGCGATGCGCAGCACCGCGTGGCGCGCGAGCGCGTCTTCCGCGATGCACCGCATTTCTGGTTCCACCATCGCGCCGTAGGCCTCGTACTCGAGCCGCAGCACGGCGCGACCGCCGCTGCTCGCGCGCGCCGTACCGAGGAACAGCAGAGTGCAGCCCGCGTCCGTTCCATGCACTGCAGCCAGAGCCCAGGCGCCGTCCACCGGACCCTCCACCAGTCGGAATGCGAAGCGCTCGCTCATCCGCCCGCTACCGGCGGCAGGAACGCGACCTTGGCGCCGTCCGTCACCGCGTCGCCCTCTGCGGCGTAGCGGGCGTTCACTGCGATCCGGAAGGTGCGTCCGCGCAGCCCGGGATGCTGCCGCTCGGCGGCGACGCGCACTTCCGCCGCGTGCGCCGGCAGCGCGATCACGACTTCGACGGACCGCGCGCCGCAGGCTTCCGTCAGGTTCGCGAAGAGAAGCACCTGCATGCGCTGCTGCGCCGTTCTAGAACGGCACGTCGTCCGCCGCGAAGCCGCCGCCGAAATCCGCCGCGCCGGGGAAGTCCGGCGCCGGCTGCGCCGCCGGTGCGGGGGCTTCGCTGCGCGCTCCGCCGCCGCCCTCGCGGCTGCCGACGAATTGCCAGTCGTCCACGATCACCTCGATGCGCGAGCGGTTCTGGCCGGACTCCTTGTCCTGCCACTTGCTCTCGCGCAGCCTTCCCTCGATCAGCACCGGCTTGCCTTTCTGCATGTACTTGCCGAAGGCCTCGGCGCGCTTGCCGAAGAGCACGATGTTGATGAAGGAAGCCTCCTCCTTCCAGCCTCCCTGTCCGTCGGGCATCCTTTCGTTGACGGCCAGCCCGGTCTTGGCGACGAAGGTGCCGTTCTGCGCCTGGCGGACTTCGGGGTCGCGGGCTAGGTTGCCCATCAAGATCACTCGGTTGTAGGAGGCCATGCGATGCGGAGGCGGCATCAGTTTCCGCCGCTACCGCTGGCTATTCTAGGACATGCCCGAGGCAGCCCCCATGCCTGAAACCCCCCACCCCCCGCAAGGCCGGGAACGCCGACGCCACCCGCGCACCGTGGTGCGCGATCTGCCCCTCTCGCTGGAGGGAGGCCAGCCGCTGCGCGTGCGCGACCTCTCGCGCGCCGGGGTCTGCGTGTTCGCCGAGGAGCCGCTGCGGATGATGACGCACGTGCGCTTTCGCTTCGCGCTCGGCCTGCAGGTCGGCGGCGAGGTCACCGGAGAGGGCGTTGTGGTGCGCTGCGAGCGCCTCTCGCCCGCGCTCGGCCACTTCGAGATCGCGATCTACTTCCAGCAACTCGACCCTGGTGCGGAGTCGCGACTCGATCACTATCTCGCAACGCACGCTGGCTAGGGCGACGCCGAGCCCGGACGCGATGCCGCGTGCCGGACCGAAAACACTTGTTTGGCGGTGCCCTAGCGGTCGCCGCGCGCTCGGAACGCCAAGGCGCGCTCAATCCCGCTCAGGTCGCGGTGCCGCGCGATTGGCTGCCAGCCGGCAGCGATCGCGAGCGCGGCAACCTCGCCAGCGCGCCCAGCGCCCGCCTCGAACACCAGCGTGCCGTCGCGCGCGAGTGCGCTGCGCGCGCGCCCGAGGATGCGCCGGTAAGCATGCAAGGGATCATCCGCGGGCGTGAACAGCGCGCAGTGCGGCTCGAATTCGGCGACGCCGGGGCCAAGTTCCTCGCCCGGAACCACGTAGGGAGGATTCGCGACCGCGAGCAGGCAGGGACCGCGCACCGGCTCCCACCAGTCGCCGCGCACGAAGCCGGCGCGGCGCTCCAGGCCCAGCCGGCGCGCGTTGCCGTGCGCGACCGTCAGCGCGTCGGCGCTGCAGTCCACGCCCAACCCGAGCAGCCCAGAACGCTCGTGCAGCAAGGTCAGCAGCAGGCAGCCCGATCCGGTGCCGAGGTCCGCGATCATGCCCTGGGCGCCGGGCGGCAGCAGTTCGAGCGCGCACTCGACGACCGCCTCGCTGTCGGCGCGCGGCACCAGCACGCGGCGGTCCACGCTGAATTCCAGGCCGTAGAAGCCGCAGGTGCCCTCGAGGTAGGCCAACGGTTCGCCCTGCGCGAAGCGTCGGGTCCAGTCGGCGAAACGCTCGGCGAGGCGCGCGTCCACCGTTTCGGACGCGCGCAGCGCGAGATCGGCACGCGACTCCTCGGCCGCGCCGCGCCACAGCAGTTCCGCGCTCGCGCGCGGCTCGGCGACGCCGGCCGCGGCCAGCGCCGTGGTGGCCTCGCGCACCAGGTCGGCGCGACGCGGCGCGCCCGGCGACGGCATTAGCAGGACGATGAAGAACCGCTGGCGTCCCGGCGCGAGTCATTGCGGCCGAGATCCAGGAGCCAGGTTCTGCGCCGGTGGGTCAATCGGCGCGGGTTCCGGAGACGGGGAGATCGGCCGTGCGGGCCTTGTCCGGAGCGCGATGAGTTTTTCATCTTCCGGTCAGGCTTTCTTCTCGTCCTTGCTGGCGCGCGCGACCTTCCGCGCCGCCACTTCCTCTTCCTTGCGCTTCTTCTGCGCCGCGACACCCTTCATCGTTCCTTGGATCACCGTGGTCAGGCTCCACAGGCTGGCGGCGATCACCAGGAAAATGGGCAGACCGTGCGTCAGCGTGTCGGTGGTGCCGGGCCACCAGGTGTGCACCTTGAGTGCGCTGTCCGGGCCGGTCGTGGCGAAGAGGCGCACGATGCCGAAAACGCCCACCATCAGGCCCTCGACCGGCGTGATCAGCAACACCATGCCCAGCAGGCCGCCGGAGACAACAGGCATCGCCCAGGTGCGGTTCATGCCGACCCAGGATGCGAATATCGCGAGCAGGCAGAAGACGAGCAACAGGGAGCCGAGGATCGTTTCGACGCCGCGCGCTTCGCTGCTCCAGGGCAGCATCGCGCCGGCGAGGATCAGCAGGTTTCCGAGCAGCAACTTCGAGAACTGCGGATCCATCGCGAGGTCGGCCGACGCAGGCGGCAACTTCGAATCGGCTTTTTGCGCGAGGCTCGGAGCAGCCAGCGCGAGCAGGCCGCCGAGGATCGCGAGGATCGGCGCGGCCAGGGCCTGATCGGCGCCGTCCGGGATCAGGCCCACGACGCCGGCCACGACCGCGAGGGCTCCTGCAAGCGGCCGGTGCGGCCGGGAAGTCGCGTGGATGCGCGCGAGTCCGGCCTGCAGCAGTTCGAAGATCAGGTAGGCCGCGACGGCGACCTGCACCGCGGCAAGGCGCCCGGGATGCGCTCCCAACAGCCCGCCCAGCGCGATGATCAGGCCTAGGCTGCCGTTGACCAGCGACTTGCGCAGCGGCTGCGCGGCGCCCGCAGGCGGAGGCGAAGGTGCCGGGGCAGGAGCAGGGGCCGCGGTCGGCGCGTCCAGCACCTCGAACTCGGCGCCGAGGGAGAGCATGAATTTGTCCTTGTTTTCCATGGCAGGTTGCCGCGGTTCAGAGCGCGGCCAGTTTCGCCTCCCGGTCGGCGGCCAGCAAGCCCTCGCAGAGCGGCTGCAGGTGGCCTTCCAGCACCTTTTCGAGGCTGAAGTTGGCGTTGATCCGGTGGTCGGTGACCCGGTTCTGCGGAAAATTGTAGGTGCGGATCCGCTCGCTGCGGTCGCCGCTGCCGACCTGGTTGCGGCGTAGGCTCTGCCGCGCCGCTTCGCGCTTCTGGCGCTCCATCTCGTAAATCCGGGAGCGCAGCAGCGCCAGCGCCTTCTCGCGGTTGCGCAGTTGCGATTTGTCTTCCTGACACTTAACCATCATGCCTGTCGGCTTGTGGACCACGCGCACTGCGGATTCGGTCTTGTTGACGCTCTGGCCGCCGGGGCCGCCCGCGCGCATCGCGGTGAACTCCAGGTCCTCCGGCCGCAGTTCGATGTCCACCTCCTCCGCCTCCGGCATCACCGCAACGGTGGCCGCGGAAGTGTGGATGCGCCCCTGCGTCTCGGTGGCGGGCACGCGCTGCACGCGGTGCCCTCCCGACTCCCAGCGCATGTGCCGGAACACGTCTTCGCCGGTCAGTTTGAACACGATCTCCTTGATTCCGCCCATGTCCGAGAGCGAAGAGTCCAGGATCTCGATTTTCCAGCCGCGCAAGCCGGCGAACCGCTGGTAAATCCTTGTCAAATCGGCCGCGAACAGCGCCGCCTCCTCTCCGCCGGTGCCGGCGCGGATCTCGACGATCGCGGGCCGGTTCGCGTCCGGATCGTCCTCGAGTAGCCGGTCGAGCATCTCGCTTTCGAGCGCGTGGTCCTCGCGCTCCAACGCCGGCAGTTCTTCCGCGGCCAGCACCGCCATCTCGGCGTCACCGCCGGCGAGCCACTCGCGCGTCTCGGTGACCTGCAGCCGGACCTTCATCCAGCGCATCCACGGCTGCAGCACCTTCTGCAGCGCGCCCAGTTCTTTGAGCATCTGCCCGTATCCGGGCCGGGAGGCACGCCCGGGCTGCTCGAGTTCGGCCTCGATGGCCCTGCGGCGCTCCTCCACCACGGCGATGCGCCGTCCGAGAAGTTCCACCAGATCCATGACCGTGTCGGCCGCGGCCGCCAGCAGGGCCGGTCAGCGCTTGCGCGCGTAGCGCTTCTGGAAGCGGTCCACGCGGCCAGCCGCGTCGAGCAACTTCTGGGTGCCGGTGTAGAAAGGATGGCACACCGAGCAGATCTCGACGTGGATCTCCTTGATCGTGGAGCGCGTCTGGAACTCGGCGCCGCAGCCGCACTTCACGTGGCAGTCGACGTAGTTCGGGTGAATGCCTTCCTTCATGGCTCGTGCCGGCCGCCGGCCGGAATCGGGCCGGACATTCTAGCGCCGGTAGCCGGCGACTGCCAAGAGTTCCGCGACCGCGGGCTCGCACAGCCCGATCACGGTCCCGGGATCGCCCGCTTCGACGGTTGCGTAGGTCCCGGCCCAGCCCTGCAGGCCGTAGGCGCCCGCCTTGTCGCACCACTCGTTGCCGGCCAGGTAGACGGCGAGCGCCGGCTCGGGGAGCGCCGCGAAGCGGACCCGCGCCGCATCGGCGCGCGCGTGCTCGCGGTCCCGGGGATCCAGCAGCACCACGCCGGTCCACACTTCGTGCGTCCGCCCGCTCAAGGCCCGCAGCATGCGTTCCGCGTCGCGGCGGTCGCACGGCTTGGGCAGGAATTCGCCGTCCACCACGACGAGGGTGTCGGCGGCCAGGATCCAGCCGGGCTCCGCGCGCGCGGCGCGGACCGCACGGGCCTTATGGCGCGCGTGCTCCAGCACACGGGTGCCGGGATCGCGCGCCGCCGAGGGGCCGTCGTCCGGCGCAGGCACCACCGTGAACGCCACGCCGAGGCGCGCGAGCGCCGCACGTCGGCGCGGAGAGCCGCTGGCCAGCACGAGGCGCATTGCGCCACTCGCCATGGTCAGCCGCCGGCCTTCGTCTTGGTTTTGCCGCTCTTCCTCGCCGGCGATGACTTGACACCCGCGCCCGCCAAGGGGAATTCGTAGCCGATCTCGGCCAACAGCGCGGCGAGCGGCTCGTCGCCGAGCGCAAGGCGCCCGCGGAAGGCCTCCAGCAGCGCCTCGGTGCGGCGGCAGCGCGGCGGCTTGGTGACCGGCATCAGCCGGCCCAGCGCGCACAGCGCCAGATAGTTCGGGTAGCGGCTCTTGCCGGTGGTGACCGGGTCAATGACCTCGCGCACCACCGCGTCCTTCGGATTGGCGCCGACGAGGTTCAGGCGCACGCACAGCCGCTTGAGCGCGGGCGTCAGCGGCACCACGGGCTGCTCGTTCCCATCGAGCGCGTCGAGGTCGAGCACGGTTGATGCGTGGTGCGGCGCCATCGCCAGGGCGCTCAACAACTTGCCGCGGCGTTCGGCGCTGGCGTCGTAGAGCCAGTCGAGTTCCAGGTGGTTTTGCAGCCCGAAAATGCGGCGCAGGTACTCCTGCACCATCTGCGCGCGCATCGGCGCGTCACCCACGCGCGCCACGGACAGCGCGTCCTGCACCTCGAAACGGCGCGCGACGCGCACCTCGTTCCAGTGCGCGAAATTTTCACGCAATGCGCGCACGCCGCGTTCGGCGGCGGCGAAGGTGCCGAGGTCGCCCTGCAGCACCAGCGCCATCAGGCGCTCGAGCGCGATCGTTTCCTTGGACCGCGCCGAGACCTGGAAGACCCGGCTCTCGATGCGCTCGAGGAACTCCGCGAGGTCGGCCGCGGAAGCGCGGACTTTGGCCATCGCCACTAACCTCCCCTACTCGCGGGCAGCCTTGGCGGCAGGCTTGCGCGCGGTCGCTCGTGTGCGGCGTTTGGCGGAGCGCGTGACCTTGCGGAACGGAATCTCGATGCCGCGCTCCTTCAGCATCGAGGCGACGGTCTCCGAGGGCTGCGCGCCGACCGAGAGCCAGTGCTTGGCGCGCTCCTCGTCAATCACGAAACTCTTGCCGGGCTTCTTGTCGAGCGGATCGTAGTGGCCGAGTTGCTCGATCTCCGCCCCGTCGCGGCGGGTGCGTTCGTCGAATACGCAGATGCGGAAGAACGGCCGGTTCTTGCGGCCGAGGCGCTTGAGGCGGAGGGCGACTGCCATGGAGGCGTGCGGTGCAGCGGTGCGGGAGTCGTGCGGTCTAGGCGGACGGGAATCCAGGCATGCCGGGCAGGCGGCCGCGCCGCTCGAGGTCCTTGAGGAGCCGCTTCTTCGAGCGTCCGCCCGAAGAGAAGAGGCTGCCCATGGCCTTCATCTGCTTTTGCATCTCCTGGAACGACTTGTAGAGCCGGTTGACGTCGACGACCTCGACGCCTGCCCCGCCCGCGATGCGCTTGCGGCGGCTGCCGTCGAGAATCTCCGGGTGGAGCCGCTCCGCCGAGGTCATGGAGAGGATGATCGCCTCCATGCGCCGGAATTGCTGCTCATCCACCTGCTCCAAAAGGCCGGACATTTTACCCATTCCCGGCATCATTCCCATGACCTTCTTGAACGAACCCATCTTTTGCATGGTTCGGAACTGGTCCAACAGATCCTGCATGGTCAGTTTCCCGGACATCAGCCGCTGGTAGTCCACCACGGCCTCCTGCTCTTGCAGGGCTTCCTGGGCCTTTTCGACCAGGCCGACGACGTCGCCCAGGTCGAGGATGCGGCTGGCGATCCGCTCGGCGTCGAATTCCTCGAGGTCGAGCGGCTTCTCGCCCACGCCCAGGAAGCAGATCGGCCGGCCGGTCACCGCGCGCGCCGACAGCGCCGCGCCGCCGCGCGCGTCGCCGTCCATCTTGGTCAGGATCAAGCCGTGCAGGTCGAGGCGTTCGGCGAATGCCTTGGCCGACTCCACCGCGTCCTGGCCGGTCATCGCGTCGAGCACCAGATACGTTCCGTCCGGCGCAACCGCGCCCGCGACCGCAGCGATCTCGTCCATCAGACCGGCGTCCACGTGCAGGCGGCCGGCCGAGTCCACGATCAGCGCGTCGAAGCGCTCCGCGACTGCCCGCGCGCGCGCGCGGAGCGCGACTTGCACCGGATCCAGCCCGGGACACGGATCCTCCGCATGCACCGGCAGATCGAGTTGCTTGCCCAGTTGCCGCAGTTGTTCCACTGCACCGGGGCGCTGCAGGTCGCACGCGGCGAGCAGCACCTTGCGGTTCTGGCGTTTGCGCAGCCACAGGCCGAGTTTCGCAGCGGTGGTGGTCTTGCCGGCGCCCTGCAAGCCAGCAAGCAGCAGGACCATCGGATGACGCGGGTCCTTCGGCAACGCCGGCCGGTCGGACTTCATCAACTCGACCAATTCGGCGTGGAAGGCTCCGATCACCTGCTGTGCGCCGGTGACCGATTTCAGGCGCTCTCCCGTCAGTAGCCGCGCGCCGACCTTTTGCGTGAAATCCTTCGCGACCTGAACGTTGACGTCGGCCTCAAGCAGCGCGCGGCGCACCTCGCGCATGCCTTCCTGGACGTCGGTCTCGGTGAGTTGGCCGCTGCGGAAGCGGTCCACCACCTTCTGCAGGGACTTCTGGAGTTGCTCGAGCATGCCGATTCCCGCCGGATCCGGGATTGTACGCCTCAGGGTCGCTGCTGGTCCACGGCGCGAGTCACGCGCGCACCGAGCGCGCCCAGTTTGACCTCCAGAGCCTCGTAGCCGCGGTCCAGGTGATAAACGCGGCGCACCACGGTGGTGCCCGCCGCGGCCAGCCCGGCGATCACCAACGCGGCGGAGGCGCGCAGGTCGCTGGCCATCACCGGCGCCGCCGACAGATCCGCAGGACCGTGAACCAGCGCGGAATTGCCCTCCCGCTGCACGCGTGCGCCCAGGCGCTGCAATTCCGGCACATGGTTGAAGCGCTCGGGATAGATCGTGTCGGTGATGCGCGAGGATCCCAGCAGCGTCGCGGCGTAAGCCGTCCACTGGGCCTGGAGATCGGTCGGGAAGCCCGGGTAAGCCTCGGTCGTGACGTCGCCGGCGCGCGCCGCCACGCCGCGCGCGTCGGCCTCGATCCAATCCTCGCCCGCGGCCACCTGCACCCCGCTGGCCTGCAGGCGTTCCGCGAGCGGAGCCAACTCCAGCGGACGCGCGCCGCTGACGCGCACGCGTCCGCGCGTCGCCGCGCCGGCGAGCAGGAGGGTGCCCGCCTCGATGCGATCCGGCGGCACCAACGCGGGCACCGCCTGCAGGCCCGAGACCCCTTCAATGCGGATTTCAGCGCTGCCCTCGCCCTCGATGCGCGCACCGCACGCGCGCAGCCAGCGAGCCAGGCCAACCACCTCCGGCTCTCGCGCGGCGCCTTCGATCAGCGTGGTACCGCGCGCCAAGACAGCGGCCATCATCACGTTGGCGGTGCCGAGCACCGTCGAACCGAATGCAGATCGCAGCGGCACGCGTGCGCCGCGCAGGCCGCCGGGGGGGGCTTCCGCCGCCAGCACGCCGGCCTCGAGGTGGATCTCGGCGCCGAGCGCTTCCATGCCGCGCACGTGGAGGTCCACCGGCCGCGGACCGAACACGCAGCCGCCGGGCAGCGGCACGCGCGCGCGTCCGCGCCGCGCGAGCAGCGGACCTAGCACACAGATCGAGGCGCGCATGCGGCGCACGATTTCGTAGGGCGCCGCGGTCGGTCCCTGGCGAACCGCGCGCATCGTCCACGCACCGGTCGCGTGCGCGCCGGTCGGACGCGGCAACGCAGGCACTCCGTCCGCGGTGACGGCGGTTTCCAGCGCGTCGTCCGTGACCTCCTCCACTGCGATCTCGACGCCAAGCCCGCGCAGCAGATGACCCATGGTCGTGATGTCGTTCAGCCGCGGCAGGCGCAAAACCCGCGTCTCGCCTTCGAAGAGCAGGGAGGCGGCCAGGAGAGGCAAGGCGGCGTTTTTGGAGCCGGCGGCGCGGACGGTCCCGGTCAGCGGCAGGCCCCCCTGAACGTGGAAGCAGTCCAAGCCGGCAGTCTGGCGCGCGCCGGAGGGCAGATCCAGCGCAAGAGAGGCCGGCCCGGTTGGGGTGGTTGACCCTGCAGGCCGGCGCGGCCTACAATGTCCGGCCCTTTTCGGCTCGCCCCGCGCTCGCACAACATGCCCCAAGTGGAAGCACCCGCGGCCCCGGCCGTAGACGTCGCCGCCTTTTTCCTCACCCCTCCTTCCGAGCCTGCTGGCCTGTGCGCGGCTCGCGCACGGTACTTCCACGATGCACAGGTGGCCGGCAAGTTCGAGGACGCCGCGCGGGAGGCGCGCACTTCCGGCGGGACCGCCGCGGCGGCGCTCGGTTCCTGGGTCTGCGGCAACTACGCCAAGGCGCTCGAATTGACGACCGGCCGCGACGAGTTGTCGCGCTTCGTGCGCGGCAGCGCGCTGCTCGAGATGGGCGAGTCCGCACGCGCGCTCGCAGAGTTGAGCGGTGCCGCGCGCGGTCAGGACGCTGCGGCCGCGGCTGCGGAACTGCACGCGCTCGCCTCGCTGCTGCGCTACGAGGAACTCGGACGCCTGCTCGCGCAGGCTCCGGTCGTCCCGGCGGACCGGCTCTACTTCGGCGGACGGATCAAGGAAGCCGCCGGCCAGCACGCGGCAGCCATCGCCGCGTACGAGGCCGCGCTGCAGCACGACCCGGAGCACCGGGCCGCGCGCTTCCGCATCGCCTACCGCGCCGACCTGATGGGCGACGACGAGCGGGCACTCGCCGAGTACGAGAAACTCGCCGAACTGCGTCCCGTCTCCGCTGCGGTGCTGATGAACCTCGGCGTGATGTACGAAGACCGCAACCATTACGAGCGCGCTTGCGGCTGCTACGGCGCAGTGATGCGTCGCGATCCCGCGAATGCGCTCGCGCGCCTGTTCTACGCCGACGCGCACGACTCGCTCGACATGTACTACGACGAGTCGCTGGAACTGAAGGAGGATCAGTTGCGCAAGGTCCTGCGCACCCCGATCACCGACTTCGAGTTGTCGGTGCGCGCGCGCAACTGCCTGGCGAACATGAACATCCGCACGCTGGGCGACCTCGTCTCGCACACCGAAGTGGACCTGATGGGGTTCAAGAATTTCGGCGAGACCTCGCTCAACGAGATCCGCCGCCTGCTGGCCAACCGCGGCCTCAAACTCGGCATGCGCCGCGACGACGGCTCCTTCATGATCCCGGAGGACTTCAACGCCGGCCGCAACATGAACCTCGAGAGCGAACTCGCCTGGCTCGGCGAATTGACCGCGGAGCAGAAGGAGGCGCTGGAACTGCAGATTTCCAGCCTCGCGCTGTCGGTGCGCTGCCACCGCGTCCTGGTCGAGCGCCTGAACCTGCAACGCGTCGGCGACGTCCTTCTCTATACCGAGGAGGATCTGCTCTCGATGCCCAACTTCGGCATCACTTCGCTCAACGAACTGAAGCAGAAACTCACCGAGTACGGGCTGCGACTGCGCTCGGGGCGCGGCGACGAACTCGAAGAGGAGTATCTCGCCGAGGAAATCAGCGAAGAGGACGCCGAGAGCGGCATGCGCACGATCCGCCCGGAAGGCGAGACCGCCACCGGCGATACCGAGGAGTAGCGCGGCCGCTGGGGCCTGCGTCGTGTACGACTTCCTGCGCGGTCGGATCGTCACGGTCAGCCCCGCGCGGGCGATCCTCGAAGTCGCCGGAGTGGGCTGGCTGCTGCACGTGCCGGAGCCGGTCTCCGCGCGGCTTCGCGCGGGGCAGGAAGCGCTGCTGTACACGCATCTCGCGGTCAGCGAGAGCGCGCTGACACTGTTCGCCTTCGGCACCGAGTTCGAGCGCCGGCTGTTCCGGCGGCTGATCCAGGTCAGCGGGATCGGGCCGACCCGCGCGCTGGAGGTGATGTCCAGCGTGCCGCCCGAGCCGCTGGTGCGCGCGATCGTCGAAGGCGACGTGGCGCGGCTGACTGCGGTGCGCGGCGTCGGCAAGAAGACCGCGGAGCGCCTCGTCGTCGAGTTGCGCGATCATCTGCGCGAGTGGGCCACGGGCGACACGTCCGTCAGGTACCCCGCTGCCGCGGACGGCGCCGCGCCGCCGGACGACGACCTGGTGCGCGTGCTGATGGACCTCGGCGCGCCGCAGGTCGCCGCCGCGCGCGCCGCCGAACGCGCCCGCCGCAAGCTTGGCGCCGAAGCCGGCTTCCAGGATCTTCTGCGCCACGCCCTGCACACTTCCGCATGACCACCCCCCGCTCCCGCGTCGCCCTGCTGATGGGCTCCGACTCCGACTTTCCGCGCCTCGAGCCTGTGGTTGCCACACTGCGCGCCTTCGGCGAAGAGCCGATCGTGCGCGTGTTGAGCGCGCACCGCACGCCGGAGGAGACGTGCGGATTCGCGGCAGGCGCGCGCGCAAACGGCTTACAGGTGCTGCTCTGCGCCGCGGGTGGCGCCGCGCACCTCGCCGGCGTGATCGCGGCGCACACGACGCTGCCGGTGATCGGCATCCCTCTTGACAATCCACCGCTCGGCGGCCTGGACGCGCTGCTCGCGACCGTGCAGATGCCCGCCGGCGTGCCGGTGGCGTCGGTGGCGGTCGGCGGCGGCGGTCCGCAGAACGCCGCGCTCATGGCGTTGCGGATCCTCGCCTTGCAGGACGTGGAACTGGCGCGCCGGCTCGAAGCCTTCCGCGAGGACCAGCGCCAATCGGTCCTGCAGAAGGATGCCGCACTGCAGGCGAAGGCCCGCGGCCCGAATCAGGCGCAGTAGCCGGGATAGATCGGCTTCGCGGCACACAGTGCCGCGACTTCGCGGCGCACCGCCTGGGCGGTCGCAGCGTCGTCCGGCGCGCGCAGCACACGGTCCATCCAGCCGGCGAGCGCCTGCATCTCCGGCTCGCGGAAGCCGCGCGTGGTGACCGCGGGCGTACCGATGCGGATGCCCGAGGCCTTCATCGGCGTCTCCGGATCGAAGGGGATCAGGTTCTTGTTGACGGTGATGCCGGCGCGCCCGAGCGCGGCCTCGGCGACGGCGCCGGTCAGGCCAGGTCCGCCAGGTTGGCGCAGGTCCACCAGCATCAGGTGGTTGTCGGTGCCGCCCGAGACGAGGCGATAGCCGTGCGACTGGAGCGCCGCGGCGAGCACGCGCGCGTTCTTCAGCACCTGCTCCTGGTAGGCGCGGAAATCGGGCCGCAAGGCTTCGTTGAAGGCGACGGCCTTGGCGGCGATCACGTGCATCAGCGGCCCACCCTGCACGCCCGGGAAGACCGCCGAGTTGACAGCCTTGAGCATGTCCTCGCCGCATACGATCGCCCCGCCGCGCGGGCCGCGCAGCGTCTTGTGCGTCGTCATCGTCACGACATCGGCGTGGCCGACCGGCGACGGGTGCAGACCGGCCGCCACGAGGCCGGCGATGTGCGCGATGTCCGCCATGAACTTTGCCCCCGCCTCGCGCGCGATCGCCGCGAGCCGGGCGAAGTCAAGGGTGCGCGGATATGCGCTGGCGCCGGCCAGCAGCAGGGCCGGGCGGACCGCGCGCGCCTGCGCCGCCAGGGCGTCGTAGTCGAGGCGCTCGCTGGCGCGATCCACGCCGTAGTGCGTGAAGGAGTAGTAGATCCCTGACGCGTTCTTGGGATGCCCGTGCGAGAGGTGCCCGCCGTGGTTCAGGTCCATCGCCAGCACTTTGGAGCCGGGCGGGACCAGTGCGATCATCGCGGCCTGATTCGCCTGCGACCCGCTGGACGGCTGCACGTTGGCGGCCGGCGCGTCGAACAACTTCTTCAGGCGCGCGCGCGCAAGTTCCTCAACGCGGTCCACGAACTCGCAGCCGCCGTAGTAGCGCCTGCCCGGATAGCCCTCCGCGTACTTATTGGTGAGCGTGGAACCCATCGCCTCGATCACCGCGGCGCTGGCCTGGTTCTCGCTCGCGATCAGTTCGATGCCTTCTTCCTCGCGCCGCCATTCGGCGACCAGAAGGGCGCGGATCTCGGGGTCGGCGGCCTGAACGGCGGGGTAAAGCGGAGGTTTCGGCACGGCGGACGGCGCGGGCGGTGACGCGCGGTGCGGAATAGGATAAGGAAGCGAGAATGAGGAATCCCCGTCACGCGTGCCGCGTCCTGCTGCTGGCCCTTGCCGCCGCGGCCGCGGGCTGCGCGCGCGATGCGGGCGCGCCCGTGGTCGTCGAGCCGGCCTTCCTCGATCTCGGCTCGGTGACTTTCGGGCAACGCTCGGAGGGCACCTGGACGCTGCGCAACCGCAGCAACGAGCCGGTCGCGGTTTCGCGCATCGGCCCGAGCGGCTGCCAGTGCGCGAGCCTGGAACTGGAGTTGCCGGCGCGCGCCACATCCGCGCGCACCATCACCGACGGCCCGCCGCTCGATCTGACGCTCGCTCCGGGCGAAGAGGCGCGCGTTCGGATCGTGCTGGACACCGCGCGCTACCGCGAGCCGATCTCGCGCAAGGTGGGCTCCATCGGCGTGCATCTGCGCAATCACCACTACTTGACCCTGCAGTGGGGCGCGGACATCTGGACACCTTTCGTGGTGGAGCCGTGGGCGATCGAACTCAACGAGGTCGGCGTGCGCCAGCGTGCGCAGGGGCGCGTGCTGGTCAGCGCGCACGACGACGAGGATTTTGGCCTCGCGGTGGACGCGGTGATGGACGGCTGGGAATTGCGCAGCCGGCGGCTGACTCCGGAGGGCGCACGCGCGCTGTACGAGATCTCGGTCACCGCGCCGCGGGAACTCCCCGAAGGCGGCTTCCAGAAGGAATTCCGTTTCCACACCACGCTTGCCGGGGCGCCGCCGGTGCGCTTTTTCGTGCAAGGCGTCGCGCGGCCCGACCTCACGATCTCGCCGACGCGGCTGTTGCTCGACCCGCAGCGGGGCCGCGCGGAGGCGCGCGTGACGGTCACGCATCGCGGCCAGGGCGGCCGGGTCCTCGATCTGCTCGTCGAAGGCCTCGCGCCCGGCCTGTCGCTCGCTGACCGCGACGAGGAGGCCGAGGCGCAGCGCGGCTTCACGCTGCGCTGGAGCGGCGACCCGCCGGCCGCCGCCGTGAAGGGCGTGCTGCGCGTGCACACCGGAGATCGCGAGCAGCCGGTCCTCGAACTGCCTTATTCGGTTCTACCGGCCCGCGCTTCCGGTTCGTAGACTTTCCGGATGAGGAAGGGATTCCGGATCGCGCTGGGCGCCTCGCTGCTGCTGTCCGCGGCAGCCTGCGGCAAGCAGCCGGAAGGCAGGTTCAACGTCGTGCTGATCAGCATTGACTCCTTGCGCGCGGACCATATCGGGCCCTATGGTCACAAGCCGGAGTTCGAGCCGGCGCTGGCGATCACGCCGAACCTCGAGCGCCTCGCGCGCGAGGGCGCGACTTTCGAGGACGCGTGGACCACCTCGTCGTGGACCCTGCCTGCGCACATGGCGCTGATGACCGGTCTGAGCGACCGGGCGCACGCCGTCGAGCACGACGATTTCGCGCTCGATCCGCTGCGCACCACGCTGGCAGAGGCCTTCCGGGCCGACGGCTACGCGACCGGCGGCGCGTATTCCGGCCCCTTCCTTGACCCGGGCTACGGCTTCGGCCGCGGTTTCGACGAGTACGTCTCCGGCATGCTGACCTCCGGCGAATTCGCGCAGAAGGTGCGCGACCAGGACGCCGAGCGCCGCCAGCGCGGCCAGCCGCCGCTGCAGCCGCGCGACGTCAAGGCGATGCGCGACCGCATCTCGCACTATGACGTCACCAGCCCGCGCGTCAACGCCTTCGCGCGCAAGTTCCTGGCGCAGCATGCGGACGAGCGTTTCTTCCTTTTTCTTCACTACTTCGACGCGCACTACGACTATCTCGCCGACCTCTGCGATCCGACCTTGCCGGCGCAGTTCGATCGGGGCTACACCGGGAACATGCACGGCGAAGACTGGTTCTTCGACGCGCAGAAGCGCGTGATGACCTGGCCGACGCCGCAAGAGCCGATCGGCCAGCGCGTCATCGGCGAGCGCGACCTGCGCCACGCGCTGGCCCTCTACGACGCCGAAATCCACTTCGTGGACCGCCACGTCGGCCTGATCCTCGACCAGATCGAGGCGCTGGGCCTGCAGCAGGAGACCATCGTGATCGTCACCGCGGACCACGGCGACGAGTTCTTCGATCACGGCTCGATCGGCCACCGCTCCTCGCTCTACCGGGAACTGTGCCGGATCCCGCTGATCATCCGGGTGCCGGGCAGCGGCCAGTCCGGCCAGCGCGTGCCGTACTTGACGCGCATCTACGACCTCGCGCCCAGCCTGCTCGACTGGTGCGGGCTGCCGCCGCTCGCCGAAGCGCAGGGCCGGAGCGTGCGCCCCTTGATGGAGACCGGCCAGAACGACGGCCGCACCTCGCTGCACCGCATCTACGCGCGTTTCAACCGCGACGTGCTGGGCAACCACAACGTGCGCGAGGGATTCCGCGACGAGCGCTTCACGGTGATCCGGCATCTGCAGCCGCGTGACGCGGCTGCCACCCCGCAAGGCTTGCCGTTCGGGCCCTTCCCCGATCCGCGCTTCGGCCGCGACTTCCTGGTCTTCGACCGCGTGGCGGATCCGCGGGAACTCGACCCGCTCGACCGCGCGGACCCGCGCTGGCGCGAGGCGGTGGACGCCTTCTGCGCGGCGTGGACCGTGTCCGAGGCGGAGTCCACGGCGCTCGTCACTTCTCCGATCGGAATGCGCCGCAGCCCCGAGAAGTCGGCGGATCAGCAGGCCGGGCTCGCAGCGCTGGGCTACGCGGGCGCCGCGGAGGCTGTGAACGAAGGCGGGCGGCATCCCCCCCTCGAGCCTTTCCCTTCGCCATGCCTCCCGCCGCGCTGACGCGCTGACGCGGGTCAACCCGCGCGCACGCGCGCAAACTTGCGTTTGCCGGCCTGGATCAACACCGGCGCCGCACCCGCGCGGATCGCCAGTTTCGCGTTGGGGTCGGCGATCACCGCGCCGTCCACCTTGACGCCGCCTCCGGTGATCATGCGCCGCGCGTCGGAGGAACTCCCGCCGACCGCCTGCGCGATCACCCAGGCCAGCGCGTGCTCCCCCGCCGGCAGCGACTTCTCGGCGATTTCCTCGGGGATCCCGCCCTCGCGGAAGCGGCGCACGAATTCGGCGGAGGCCGCCGCGGCGGCCGCGGCGCCGTGCAGTTGTGCGGTGACGGCACGCGCCAGCGCGTCCTTGGCCGCTCGCGGATGGCCCGCCAGCAGACTTGCCACCTCCTCCGGCGGCAGGTCGGTCGCGAGGCGGAACCATTCGCCCATGCCGTCGTCCGCCAGGCTCATCACCTTGCCGAAGACCTCGTCCGCCGCCGCATGCAGCGGCAGGTGATTGCCGTAAGTCTTCGACATTTTGCGCCCATCGGTGCCGAGCAGCAGCGGGGTGGTCAGGCAGACCTGCGGCGCCTGCCCCTCGCGCTCCTGGAGCAGCCGGCCCATGTGCAGGTTGAACAACTGGTCGTTGCCGCCGAGTTCGACGTCCGCGCGCACCATCACCGAGTCCCAGCCCTGCATCAGCGGATACATCATCTCGTGCAGGTGCAGCGGTTGCTGCTCGCGCAGGCGCTGGGAGAAGTCGTCGCGCTCAAGCATGCGCGCAACCGTGGCCTGCGCGGCGAGTTTGAGCCCGTCGAAGAAATCCATTTCCCCGAACCACTCCGAATTGCGCCGCACTTCGCAATGCGCCGGATCGAGGTCCAGGATCTTGCCGATCTGCTGCAGGTAGGTCGCGGCGTTGGCCTCGACCTCTTCCTTCGTCAGCGGCGGGCGCTGGTCGTTGCGCCCGGTCGGGTCGCCGAGGCGCGCCGTCGCGTCGCCGAGGATCAGGACCGGCAGGTGGCCGTGCTGCTGGAAGCGGCGCAGCACGCGGATCGGCACCGCGTGCCCGAGGTGTACGTCCTTGAAGGTCGGGTCAATGCCGAATTTGACGCGCAGCCGCCGCTTCGCCGCCGCGGACTTCTCCGCCAGCGCCGCCAGTTGGGGCCGCGTGACGATTTCCGAGGCGAGCCGGTCCAGTTGCTGCAGCAGCGTCATGATCCACGCACACCGGCGATCTTCCTTTCCGCGCGCCAGCGAATCCAGTCCGCGGGAGAGTCCCCGAGCGGAAGTTGCGTGAGCCACTGCAGCGCCGCCGTTGCGGTCAGCGCGCGCGCGCCCGACGCCGGGTTCAGCAGCGAGTCGAGCAGCAGGTCGAGGCCGCGGTAGCGGTCCTCGCCGGTCAGCAGCGCGGTGGCGATCAGCACGTGCCGGTCGAGCGCGGGGTCGGCCGAGGCCAGGCTGCGCCGCAGACGGTCGAGCGGGTCCTTCCGCAGGTGCTCCCAGCCCTCGGGGAAGGCAAAAAGCCGCGTGCTGCGGAATTCGACGCGGTGAGCGGGCAATTCGCGGTCGCCCATCAGCGCGCCCGCGCAGCGCAGCCGCGCGTCCACCTTGACCCGCCACAGCGCGCCGGTATCGCCATCCATCACCAGCGGGATCTCCGAGCGTGCGCGGTAGGTTTCGTCCGCCTGCAGCACGATGAAATCGGCCAAGCGGTACCAGCGGTGGCGCACGACGCGGTCGTGGCCGCCGATCGGCAGCCATCGCTCGACCTCCCATGACAGTTCGAGCACCAGGCCGTTCGGCGGCGGCAGCAGTTCCACCGTCTCGCCCAGCGGATTGCGCAGTTCGAACTTGACCGGCACGATCTCGCCGAAGCGGAAGGGTCCCGCGGGCACCGTGATCGCCGTGGCGCGGCCCAATTCCTCTTCGAGGAAGCGCGCCCGCAACACCGCAAGCCCCAGCGCGCTGCTCTTGTCAATCAGGTCGGCGTTGAATTCCGGCTCCGGCGGTGGCGCGGCGATCTCGGTCAGTCTGGTGGACGCCGGCGCAGAAGTTCCTTCCGGCACCGCCATCCGCACTCCGGCGAATGGATCCTCGGCGAAAATCACTGGGCCCGCTGCCGCCGGATGCTGCGCAGCGGCCAGCGGCGCGGAGGCGAGCGGATCGGCGTCGAACTCGACCCCTGCGGCGGGCGCTTGCTCCCGGGTGTCCGAAGGCGGCCCAGGTTCGGGCGGCGGCGACGCGCAGGCCGCGGCGATGCCGAGCACCGCCGCGGCCAGGAGCCGCGTCCGGGGATCACCGCGCGCTGCGCCGTGTCCCATCGCCGTCAGGATCAGGCTTCCGTTCCGGAGCCTTCGGGCGCTTCCGCGGCAGGAGGGGTCTCCGCGGCTGCGGGAGCCCCGCCCTCGGCCACCTTCTCGGCATCCTTGGCGGCCTTCGCGGCGGCGCGGGCTGCCTTGCGGGCTTCCTTCGCCGCCTTGGCCTCGACCCAAGCCTTGTGCACCGCCTCGTTCTCCGCGAACTCGGCGTGTACGAAGTTCAGGCCGATCCGCTCCTCGCCGCAATCCACGCGGACCACGCGCACCTCGAGTTTCAGACCCGGGATGCAGTGCTCGGAGGGCGCGTCGTGCCACTCCTGCGGCAGCGAGGAGTAGTGCAGGAAGGCCTCGAGGTCCTCCTCGAGTTTCACGAAGCAACCGGCCGGGATGTGCTTGCTGACCGCGCCCGTCAGGAGGTCGCCGACGTGGTAGTGCGCCGGGATGTAGTCCTCCCAGGGGTTCTTGGTCAGTTGCTTCATGCCCAGCGAGATGCGCTGCTTCTCCTTGTCCACTGCGAGCACCACGCACTGGATGCGGTCGCCCTTCTTGACGATCTCGCTCGGATGCTGGATCTTGCGCGTCCAGTGAAAGTCGCTGTTGTGGAGCAGGCCGTCAATGCCCTCCTCGATCTCGACAAAGGCGCCGTACGAGGCCAGGTTCTTGACCGTCGCCTCGATGACCGTGCCTGGGGAGTAGTGGTCCGCGATGCGGTCCCAGGGATTGCCCTCGACCTCGCGCACCGACAGCGACATCTCCTTCTTCTCGAGGTCAATCGCCTTGACAAAGATCTCGATCTCGTCGCCCTTTTCGTACTGGCCCTCGGGGTTGGGGTTCTTCTGGGTCCAGGACAGTTCGCTGACGTGCACCAAACCCTCGACGCCCGGCTCCAGTTCGACGAACAGTCCGTAGGAGACGATGTTGGCGATCCGGCCCTTGTGCACGGTGCCGATCGGGAAGCGTGCGGCGATCTCGGCCCACGGATCCTTGAGCAGTGCCTTCAGCGACAGCGCGACGCGGTTGCGCTCGCGGTCGATGCCGATCACCATCACGTCAATCACGTCGCCGATCTTCAGCAGTTCGCGCGGGTGCTTGATGCGCCCGTAAGACATATCGGTGACGTGCAGCAGGCCGTCAATGCCGCCGAGGTCCACGAAGGCGCCGAAGTCGGCGATGTTTTTGACCTCGCCCTTGCGGCTCTGGCCCTCGGCCAGATCGCGCAGCAGCACGTCGCGCTTCTCGGCGCGCTCCTCCTCGAGCAACTGGCGGCGCGAGACCACGATGTTCTTGCGCTCCTCGTCAATCTTGACAATCTTCGCGCGGATCGTGCGGCCGAGATACTCGGTCGGCTGCGCCACGCGACGGATGTCAATCTGGCTCGCCGGCATGAACACCAGCACGCCGTCCACGTGCACCAGCAGGCCGCCCTTGATCTGCTTCTTGACCTCGCCTTCGACCACGCCGCCGACTTCGTACACGCCGACGACCTTGGCCCACGAACGCTCGCGGTCCGCCTCGCGCTTGGAGACAACCGGCACGTTGGTGAGGCGGTCGTCGCCGCGATAGAAGACCTCGATCTTCTGACCGGCGATCGGCGGATCGTCCTCGAATTCGGCGATCGGGATCGGCGCTTCGGCCTTGCCGCCGATGTCCACCAGCACGATGCCGCGCTCGATGTCCAGGGAAAGCACCGTGGCCGGGACGATCGCGTCGCGCTGCACGTTGACGGTGCGCGTGGCGATCAGGCTTGAGAAATCGGACTGCTGCCCGCCGGCGAGGACTTTGGAAAGTTCGGCTTCGAGAGCGGAGTCGTCGAGTTCGTAACGGCGCAAGGCTTCTTTGGAGACCATGCGATGGGGAGGGGATTCTGTGTCAGGTCGTGTCGGAGGAGGTGGTCGGCCCCGGCGGGGCCGCCTGGCCTGGGAAGCATTCCCGGATCCAGGCGAGGAGGCGTCCGACCGCCTCTTCGACCGTAAAAGATTCGTTCAGCAGGACGCGCCCCGCGGCTGCGGGACGCGGCGCCGAGGCGCCGCGCGCGGCGTCGCTGCGATCGCGCTCGGCGATTGCGATGCGCACGCGCTCCAGATCCGCGCCGCCGCGCTGGGCCGCACGCCGTCGCGCGCGTTCGTCCAGCGATGCCTCGACGAAGATCTTGAGCCGGGCCTCGGGAAAGATCACGGTTCCGGCGTCGCGACCGTCGGCGACCAGTCCCCGCACCTCGGAGGCGCGCGTCAGATCGCGCATGCGCTCGTTGAGCGCCGCGCGCACGCGCGGGTGGTCCGCGACGCGGGCAACCACGAGGTCTATCTCGGGGGTTCGCAGCGCCGCGCCGGGAGCGTGGTCGTCCACGCGCACCGAGCCGTCGTCCGAGCCGTTGAGCCGGATCCGAAAGAGCAAGCCGAGAACTTCTTCCTCGTTCCCCGGATCGGCGCCTGCGCGCTGTACCGCCCAGGCCAGCGCGCGGTACCACGCGCCCGAATCCAGGTAGGTCCAGCCCAGGCTCCGGGCCAGGTGCCGGGCGAGGGTGCTCTTGCCGGAGCCGCTCCAGCCGTCCAGCGTGACGATCGGAAGACTCGGCCGGGCGTTCGCGCCGGACATCGAGGGTGCAATTCTAGGAATTCAGGCCTGCCCGTCAAGGATTTCAGCCAAATCCCAAGGCCGGGAGTCAGGGTCCCAGGCCGGCAGAATGCGCGCGCGGAGGCCGTTGGCGAAAGACATGCGGCGATCTTGATGAAGATGGCCCACCACCGCCCAGGCCGCACCCAGGCGGCGCATCTCGCCTTCCAACACCTCCGGGGCCACATCCAGGTGGGCCAGCGGCTTACGCGCCAGTTCGCCGCGGCTGACCCCGCGCAGCCGTGCGGCGAGCCAGCGCCGGGTGCCCGGGCCGCGGCGCAGCAGGAAGCGGCGCAGGCCGGGCCGACGCAGCGTGCGGCGCAGGAATTGGTAGCGGCGGTCGGCGAGGCAGAAGGCGTCGCCGTGCGTGATCAGCGCCGGCGCGCGGCCGGGCAGGCGCAGCAGCACGCTGTCCGTGATCTCGGCCACAGCGGCCGGATCCGGCTCCAGCATCACGTCGCGGTTGCCGCGCAGCAGAAACACGCGCACGCCGGCGGCGCGCAAGGAGCGGAAGGCATCGCGCAACGCCGAAAAGGCAGGCAGATCCCAGTCCTCGGGCCCGGCGTAGGCATCGAAAAGGTCCCCCATTACGATCAGGACGCGGCCCGCCGAGGTCGTCGAGTCGGTCAGATGCTGCAGGCGGATCGCCAGCGCGGCGATCTCCTGCGGTCGCTCCGGCGCAAGGTGCAGGTCGGTCAGCAGGAACGCCTGCGCCGCCGCGCAGGCGACCGGCACCGCCCCGGAGTGATACGGCGCGAGGTGCGGAGCGTTCACTCTTCGGGTTCCTCCGCGCCGAGTCCGAGGTCGCGGATCTTCTGCCACAGAACCTTGCGCGAGATGCCGAGCAGTCGGGCCGACTCGATGCGTCGGCCGCCGGTCGCGGCGAGCGCCGCACGGATGGCTTCGACCTCGGCGGCGCGCACCGCTTCGTGCAGCGTTCCGGCGGCGGGCGCGCCATCGCCGAGGCCGGGCAGGAAATGCTCCGCGCGCAGCACGCGCGCGCGGCCCGCCAGCGCCGTGGCACGGACGGTGGCATTCTCGAGTTCGCGCACGTTGCCCGGCCAAGGGTGCAGCGCGAGGCGGCGCAGGGTTTCGGGCGGCACGCGGAAGCGCTCCTCGGGATCGTGTCGCCGCAGGAATGCGCCCAGCAGCGCGGGCAGGTCTTCGACGCGGTCGCGGAGCGCCGGCAGATCAATCGGCACGACGTGCAGCCGGTAGTAGAGATCTTCGCGAAACGCGCCCGCTGCGACGTGGTCGGTGAGCCGGCCGCGCGCCGCAGCAATCACGCGCGCGCGGAATGGCTCCTCGGCGTTCGCGCCCAGCGGTTTGAAGGAGCGCTCCTGCAGCAGGCGCAGGATCTTGGGTTGGGCCTCGGACGGCAGCGAATCCACGTCGTCAAGGAACAGCGTGCCGTCGCCGGCTTCGCCGCACAGGCCGACGCGATCCTGCGCCGCGCCGGTGAAGGCGCCGCGCCGGTAGCCGAAGAGTTCGCCCTCGAGCAGTTGCGGCGGCAGCGCGCCGCAGCCGACTGCGACGAAGGGCGACTCCGGCCGCGGGCCGAGGCGGTGCAGCGCGCGTGCGGCACGCTCCTTGCCGGTGCCGCTCTCGCCCTGCAACAGCACCGCAGCCGCGACTTCGCGCGCGAGGGCGAGGAGCCGGTCGTTGACCGCGCGGATCGCCGCGCTCTCGCCGGTGAGCAGCACCTCCTCGGTCGCCGCGGCGCGCAGGCGGCGCAGTTCGCTCTGCATCGCGCGCGCCTCCGCAACGCGCGCAACCTGCTGCAGCAGTGCCTCCGCCGGGAAGGGTTTTTGCAGATAACTCGTGGCCCCGGCGCGCATCGCCTCCACCGCCTGCGCGATAGTCGCGTAGCCGGTCATCACGAGGACCTCGCAGGGCGGATCCTGGGCGCGCGCGCGCTGCAGCACACGAATGCCGTCGGCGCCGGGAAGGCGCACGTCGGTGAGCACGAGGTCGGCGCGCTTGTCCTGCAGCCAGGCCAGCGCCGCCGCGCCGTCGGGCAGGTGCGTGACGTCGTGGCCGGCGCCCGCGAGCAGTTCGGCGAGCGGGATCGCAAGCGTGCGCTCGTCCTCGACCAACAGGATGCGCAGGCGTTGCGCGGCGCAGGGATTCACGCGCGGGTCAGCGGCCGCGGGCCGCTGCGGGTTGCGTGGCAGGACGTGCGCCGGCGCGCTCGCCGGAGCGCAACCCGACGACCAGCATGCGATGCGCGAGGCGCGCGCAGGCGAAGTCGCTGGCGTGGTGGCCCTCGCGCGGCATCAGTTCGAGGAGTTCGGCTCCGACGATGCGTCGGCCGGATTGATCGAGGCGGCGCAAGACCTCGCAGGCGGTGTACCAGTCCACGCCGCCCGGTTCGGGGGTTCCGGTACTGGGCACGACCGAGGAGTCGAGGCCGTCAATGTCCCAGGAGAGCCACACCGGGCCCGGCGGAAGACCGGCGAGCACGCACTGCACGCGGCCCGGCGGGTCGAGCGCGAGAAGTTCGCGCGCACCGACGTAAGTGGCAAGTCCTCCATGGCCGCCGGCGCGGTAGAAGTCGCGCTCTTCCGGCGAAATCGCGCGCAGGCCGAAGGCGTGGATGCGCACGCCCTCCTCCACCACGCGGCGCATGATGCAGCCGTGGCCGTAGCGCGTGCCCTCGTAAAGGTCGCGCAGGTCGGGATGCGCGTCGAGGTGCAGCACGACGAGACCCGGGTGGCGGCGCGCGGCGGCGCGGATCGGGCCGAGCGAGAGCGAATGCTCGCCGCCGAGCACAAGCGGGAACTTGCCCGCGTCGAGCAGGGCGCCGACGGACTGCTCGAGGCGCTCGGCGAGCCGCTCCGGCGGCCCTTCGAATTCACAGGGCGGCGCTGTGCGCACGCCGAAGCGGCGCGCCTCGTCTTCGATCCATTCGTCCCAGAATTCGACCTGCCGGCTCGCTTCCAGGATTGCCGCGGGACCGCGTGCGGTGCCCTTCATGTAGGTCGTGGTGGCCTCGTAGGGCACGGGGAGCACCACGCCGAGCGCGCCGGGGCCGCAGGCATCGCCATCGAGGCCGAGAAAGGCTCCGGGGTCGTGATCGCTCATGTTTCGCACAAAACCGCGTCGAACCTTGCGGCTAGACTGGTTTCGATGCGCCTGGAATATACCCAGGATCTGAGGCTGGAACAGCGTCTGCAGCAGTCGCCGCAGATGATCCAGGCCATGCAGATCCTGCAACTCACGACGCCGGAGTTGCTGGATCGGATCGAGGCGGAACTGGAGGACAACCCTTTCCTGGAGACTGGCGGACCGGAGGAGGGCGAGGAGGAGGAGGCGCGGCCGAAGACCGAGCCGGCCGAGCGCGAGGTCGCGGAGGAAGGTGAAGGCGAAGACTACGGCGATCTTGGCGGGCTGCTCGAGTCGGCGCCGTGGCGGGGTCCCGCGCGCTCCGGCGAGCGGAGCGATTACGACGCGCTGCAGGAACTGCCCGCGCCCGAGGTGGACAGCGCGGAGAGCGTGCTGGCCGAACTCCGCGTGCGCGAGACGCCGCCGGAGATCGCACGCAACGCCGAATTGATCCTGGCGTTCCTGGACGAGCGCGGATTTCTGCCGGAAGGCGTGGAGGAGGTAGCCGAAATCACCGGCGCGCCGGTGGCGGACCTGCAAGAGGCGCTGCGGCGGCTGCGCGCGCTAGCGCACCCGGCGCTGGGCGCGCGCAACCTGCGCGAGTGCTTCCTATTGCAGTGGGAGGCGATGCCGGACGCGGATCCGCTGGCGAAGAGGATCCTGGAGGCGCATTTTGACGGTCTGCTGGCGAACCGATTGCCGCAGATCGCGAAGGCGGAAGGTGTCGCGCTGGAGGACGTACGCCACGCGCTCGAGTTGCTGGCGCTGTTCGACGCGCGGCCGCTGAAGTCGGTGGCGGGCGGAGGGAGTCAGACGCTGGTGCCGGACGTGATGATCGAGGAGGATCCCGAAGGGAGGTTCGAGGTGAGGCTCGTGCGGGACGGATTGCCGGAGGTGCGGCTCACGCGCAAGGCGCACGAGATTCTCGAGCACGCGCGCGACGACAAACGGCTGCACGAGTTCCTGATGCGGAAGATCGAGCGGGCGCGTTGGTTTCTGGACGCCGTGCAGCAACGGAGGGAGACGCTGCTGCGCATCGCGCGCGCGATCGCGACGCGGCAGGAGGATTTCCTGCGCTGGGGGCCCGACCGGCTCAAGGCCTTGCGGATGCAGGAGATTGCGCAGGAGGTCGGAGTGCATATCTCAACGGTGTCGCGGGCGATCCGCGGGAAAAGCGCCCAGTCTCCGCAGGGCATCATGTTGTTGAAGGGATTCTTCTCGGGTGGCCAGCGGACGGCGCGCGGCGGCAGCAAATCGCGAGTGGCGATCCAGGAGAGGATCAAGGAGATCGTGCAAGCCGAGGATCCGGCGCATCCGTTGTCCGACGAGGAAATCGTGCGCATTCTGCGCGAGCGCGACGGAACGCGGGTCGCTCGGCGAACCGTAACGAAATACCGGATCTCGCTGGGGATTCCGTCGAGCACGCTGCGGCGCGCGTACTAGCGGGCGCAGCAGCGCGGGGCGCGGGTGGATTCGCGGGACGGCGATCGGGTAGAATGGTTCGCCCAATTGCGGGCGATCCTCCATGGCCACCATCAAAGCGAATCAGACCCGCGTGGGCAATGTCCTCATCCTGGAGGGCGAACTGTTCCTCGTGACGGGCTTCGAGCACATCGCGCCGGGAAACTGGCGCGCGATCAACCAGATCAAGTGCAAGAATCTGCAGACCGGCAACTCGAAGCAGTTGCGGATGGGCTCGGACGAGGTGATCGAGTTGGCGTACTTGGAGCGGCGGCCCTCGACTTTCTCTTTCAAGGAAGGTGAACGCTACGTATTCATGGATTCGGAGAACTACGAGCAGTATTTCCTGGGTGCTGACATCGTGGCGGATGCGATGAAGTATGTGCGGGATAATCAGAAGGTGACCATCACGCTGCATGAGGGAGTGCCGATCTCGATCGAATTGCCTTCCTCGGTGGTGCTAAAGGTGACGGAGGCCGACGTCGCGGCGCGGGGAGACACCGTCACGAACGAAAAGAAGAGGGCCGTGGTGGAGACGGGGATCGAGGTCAAGGTTCCCCCATTCATCGAGGCGGGCGAATACGTGAGGATCAGCACCGAGACGAACGAGTTCTTGGGAAGAGCAAAATCAGGCGAGGCCTAACGGAATCTGGCCCCGTTCGGTGTTGAGAATCGGGAAACCCCGGTAACCCCTCGCTCCTGGAATCGTGGTTTGAACGGAGTCCGTGGAATTCCTCCGGACCCCGCGACCATGCGATTCGTTCCGCCCTTCTGCCCGCACCCGGACTGCCCTTCTCGGTCCGGCGCTCCGTTCCTCGTGCAGCGCTTCGGCGTTTATCGCCGCAAGTGCGATGGCAGAGTCGTACCTCGCTGCCGCTGCCTGAGTTGTGGCCGTTCCTTCTCTGCGCAAACCTTTCGGCTCGACTTCCGGCTGCGGCTGCCCCACCTGGACCGCCAGGTCCTGCATTGTCTCGTCTCCAAGGTCACCCACCGACAGACTGCACGCATCCTTCCCCTCAACCGCAAGAGCGTCCACCGCCGTCTGCACCGCTTCGCAAGCGCCCTCCGTGAGTTTCACGAGGCACATCTCCGCCGAGTCGGTGCGAGTTCCGGCATCTCCGGAACCTTCGTCCTCGACGAGTTGGAAACTTTTGAGCACGATCGAAGGCTCGCGCCGGTCACCGTGCCGATGGTCGTCGAGCGAGCCAGTTCATTCGTGGTATGCACCGAAACCGCGCCTCTGCCCGCGCGCGGAAACCTGAACGCGCGCGACCGCCAGCGAAAGGCGCTGCGAGAGGCGCGAAGCGGGCCGCGTCGGTCAGGCTCGCGCGAGGCTGTGAGAAGTTGTCTCGAGTTCCTCAATTCCGTCCATCGTAAGGATCGAATGCTCGATTGGATCACGGATGACAAGAGGACCTATTCGCGCTTGGGGAAGGAGGTCTTCGGGAACCGGATCGCATCCCACGTGCGCGTCTCGTCCCAGGCGCCCCGCAACGCCGCCAATCCGCTGTTCGCAATCAATCACACCTTCGCCTTGGCCCGCGACATGGTCTCACGGCTGGTGCGCCGTTCGTGGGCTGCAAGCAAGAAGCATGAGGCGCTCAACAGGCATTTATGGTGTTTCATCGCCTGGCGAAACTACGTGCGGCCCGTCACCAACGATTTCCCTCGCTCCACGCCCGCCATGGAACTCGGCGTCGCGAAGAAAATGTATTCCGCCGTCGACCTTCTGCGATGGCGCTGGCCCGCCATGATGCTCGATCTTCAACACTAAATGGGGCCAGCCTCCGGGGGTGTACCATTCTTCTTCCTCGCTGCGATCCTCCTCGGCGCATGAATCCGCGCCGCACGCTTGTGCGCCTGCACCAACTCATGCCGCCACTCCGGTCTGATCTGAGACCCTTCCTCCAGGGCTCGTTGGATCAGAACTGCCGCCTCGACGGGATCATCCGTCACGGTGAACAATTCGAGGTCGCTCTCGGCAATGGTGCCGTGCGACACCATCGCCGACTTCACCCATTTCAGCAGCCCATCCCAATATTCCGAGCCCATCAGCACGATCGGAAAATTCGACATCTTCTTCGTCTGGATGAGCGTAAGCGCTTCGAAGAACTCGTCCAGAGTCCCGAACCCTCCCGGCAGCACCACATAACCGAGCGCGTACTTCGCGAAGCAGACCTTCCGCGCGAAGAAGTACTTGAACTGCAGGGACAAGTCCTGGTACGGATTCGGATCCTGCTCCATCGGAAGTTCGATATTCAGTCCGATGGAAAGCCCGCCAGCGCGCTGCGCACCTTTGTTGGCGGCCTCCATGAGCCCCGGCCCTCCGCCGGTGATCACCGCATACCCGCGCTTCGCCAACTGCTCCGCCACGCGCACTCCCATGTCGTACCACGGGTCCTGCGGAGTGGTGCGTGCGCTGCCAAACACGGAAATCGCCGGGCCCGCATCTCTCATGGCGTCGAAACCATCGACGAACTCTCCCATGATCTTGAACACCATCCAAGGATCGCTGCTGTCCTTCGCGCGCAGTTCCTCGAGCACGAGGCTGCGCCGCTTGCGTTCTGCTTTCATTGCGGAACAGCCTAGATCGGGGTGCAGGCCGCTGCAAGCGCCGGCGGCCCGCTAGAATCCTGCCGTGGAGCCGCGGCCCGCGCTGTTTCTCGACCGCGACGGCACCCTCATCCGAGAGGTTCCCTATATCAGCAGCGCGCATCAGGTGCAGATCCTTCCCGGCGTCGCCGAGGCTCTCGGCGTGCTGAAGAAGGCCGGCCTCCTGGTGATCGTCATTTCGAACCAGAGCGGCATCGCCCGCGGCCTCCTCGACGGCGGCAATCTATTGCGCATCCAACGGCTCATCGGCGAGGAACTCGCGCGTACCGGCGCCGCAGTGGATGGCTGGTATCACTGCCCTCATCACCCCAGCGTGGGCGTCGCGCCCGAGCGCCGACGCTGCCGCTGCCGCAAACCGCTGCCGGGTCTGCTCGAGCGCGCGGCCGAGGACTTCGAACTGGACTGGGAACGCAGCGTCGGCGTCGGTGACGATGTGCGCGACCTGCAGGCCTACGCCGCAAAGCGGATGCCGTCGGTTCTCGTCGGCACCGGCAAGGGCCGCGACGCGCGGCAACGACTCGCGGAACTCGGCAAGGATCCGGACCTCTACTGCGCGCACCTGGCCGAGGCGATTCCGTGGATTCTGCGTCACACCGTGCAGCGTCCGTCACGCGCGCCTTGATAGATTGGGCGCGGTGTGAGCCAGCCCGCGGCGGCCGCCCCTCCCCTCCTGATGCACCTCCAGGCGCCGGCCGATGCCGGACTGGCGGCGGTGCTGAAGGTTTGCGCGCCCGACGCGCGCGTCGAGTCGGCGGCATTCCGCCTCGAAGACTGGCTTCGCGCACACCACGATCCCACGCTCGAGGGCGTCGTGCTCGACACCGAGGGTCTAGCGCTCGCGGACGTGCGCCTTGTTCTCGCCAGTCTGCAGCGCGAGCCGCGCCCCTGGCTACTCGCGCTCGCCGGCGACCGCGGCGTGGTCGGCTGCGAGGCGCTTCTCGCCGCGCCGCGCACCCTCGTGCTGCCCAAGCCCTGGACTCCCGCGGGCCTCGAGTCCGGCCTTCGCAGCCTGCGCGCGCGCCTTCCCGCGCGCGCCAGCACCGCTTCGGACGCCTTCCTCGCCGGCCTCGTCGAAGGCTTGCGCGATCCCCTCACGAGCCTAGGGGGCTACCTACAACTTCTCGAGCAGTTGCCGGGCCAGGCCGGCTCCGACCTCGTGCGTCCCGCGCTCGAAGCAACCCGCTCGCTCGAGCGCCAGATCGAATGCCTCTACCTCGCCTCGGCGCCGCTGCGTCCGCGCCCGGAACCGGTGGACCTGCGCGCGCTGTGCGCCGAACTGCTGCAAGCCGCGCGCCGTGAAGACGCGCGCACCGAGGCCGACCTCGGCCCTGGCACGCTCGCCGCCGCTGCGGATCCGCGATTCCTGCGCGCCGCGCTCGACGTCAGCCGCCTGCTGCTCCTGCGCTTCGGCGCGGGCGGAGCCCCGCGCCTGCGCTGCGCGGCCGACGCGGACGGGATCTGCATCGGCTGGGCTGCGGCAGCGCCGCTCGCCGACCCGGCGCCTGCCGGATCGGTTGCCATGCCGCCACCTTTCCTCGCCGAACTCTTCGAACGGCTCGCCGCCCGCGTTCCCGCGCGTCCGGTGCTCGACCGACTGCACGGCGCGGTGCCGGTCGCCGCTCTGCTGCGTTGGCCGGCCCGCTGATGCCGCTCACGGCGCGACGTTGCCGATCACGTTCGTATAGAGAAAGAGGTGATAGACGAGCAGGACCTGATACAGGAACAGCACCAGCAGCACGCCGAAGCGCGCGTTGCGCCAGTTGCGCAACAGGCAGAAGAACACCGCTCCCGCGCTGATGCCCAGGCCCTTGAGGAAGATGAAGGCCCACATGCCAAGGTTCAGCATCCCGACCGCGACCGGGTTCGCCTCTTCGCCCCCACGCTGCAGGTAGATCAGGGTGAAGTGGGCGTCGAGCAGGTTCAGCAGCAGGAAGGAAGTCAGGATCACCCAGTCGCGCAGCGGGTAGAGATCCACGAAGGCGCGCTCGTTCTCGCCGGGTCGCCGCCCGCCCGCGCCGCGGCGGCCGCCGTGGAATGACCAGCGCGAGAGGATCGGCGTCGGGCGCTTGCGCCGATCCGGTCCCTGCGCCGTGCGCGACTCCCCGCCCTGCTCCATCAATGAGTGCTGCGCAGGCGCAGGAGCGTACCCAGGGTCATGATGAAGATGGTCAGATCGAGAAAGACCGATTGGTTCTCGATGTAATACAAGTCGTAGTCCACGTTCTCGTGGATCGGCGCCTTGCGCGCCTCGGAGACTTGCCACAGACCCGTGATCCCGGGCTTGACGTCGAGGCGCATCATCTGCAGATCGTCGTAATCCTCGACGATGAAAGGCATCTCGGGGCGCGGCCCCACCAGCGACATGTCGCCGCGCAGCACGTTCCAGAGTTGGGGCAGTTCATCGAGTGAGGTCTTGCGCAGGAAACGGCCGGACGGGGTGATGCGCGGATCCCGGCTCGTTTGGGGAGTGATCGCATCGCCGCACATATCGGAATACATCGTGCGGAACTTGAAGATCCGGAACGAGCGGTTGAACGCGCCGCGCCGGTACTGCGTGAAGAACACCGGCCCCGGCGATTCGCGCTTGATCCAGATCGCCAGCGCGATCATCACCGGCGCGGAGACCAGCAACGCGCTGCCTGCGACAACCACGTCCATCGCACGTTTGAAAAAGTTGTAGACGGGCCGCATCGGCAACGCTTGCGGGGTGATAAGCGGCAGCGAGTCGAGCGTCTCGACCGAAAACCGGCGGCTGAAGAAATGATACAGCCGCGGCACGACCTGGTAGCGAATCCCGAAGTCTTCGAACTTGCGGCACAACGCGATCAGGTTCTCCTCCTCCAGTTCCGGCTTCGCAACGATCACCTGCCGGATCTGGTGCCGCTCCTTCAGATGATCGAGTTCGTCCTCCGTGCCGAGGACTTGCCACCCGCCGACCGTGTCAGCGCGCCGGTCCTGCACACTCTCCAGGTAGCCGATGAAATTGTAGCCGAGGGTCGGGAACAGCCGGAGTTTTTGCTGCAGGCGCCGCGCGAGCGGACCGGTGCCGTAGATTGCGACGTTCACGTTGCCGATGCCGCGCGCGTGCAGCCGCGAGAGCACCCGGAACATCACCGCGCGCTGCACGATGCTTGCCAGCATCACGCATACGAAGATCAGCAGCAGCATCACTCGCGAATGGTCGTCGGTGCCCTCCAGTTTGAGCACTTCGTAAATCGGCCGCATCGCGAGATAGAACCAGTGATTGACTTCCTCCAGCGCCTTGGCCTCGCGCAGCATGAGGACCAGCGTGCAGGTGGTGAGGAAGGAGATGCCCACTGCCTTGGACAACTGGCGGTATTCCTCCACGTTGAGGATGGATTTCTGGCTGCGGTACAGTCCCATGAACCAGAAGGTCACCAGCGTCACTCCGACGATCAGCACGAAGAGTTCCACGTGCCGGGAAAGGCTGGCCGCCGGAACGTTGAAGAGGCTCGGGAACAGCCAGAGCCCGAGCAGGCAGCCGAGCAGGGTGGTGACTCCATCCACCCACACCTGGATCACCAGGAACATGCTCTCGAAGTTCCGGCGCACGAAGTCCATCAATTGAGGAACCCTATCAGGGAGGAATGGCCAGGGTCCAGGATACGCGGATCAGGCTCGCAGGCTGCCGCCCAAGGCCGCAGCGACCTGCTTGATCCGCACGATGAAGGCCTGCTCGTCCTTCTCCTCGAGCGTGCGGTCGGCAGCGCGCAGGACCGCGTGGAAGGCCAGGCTGCGCTGGCCGGCCGGCAGGTTCGGCCCCTCGTAGAGGTCGAAGAGTTCGAGCGACTCGAGCAACTTGCCGCCCGCCGCGCGGACCGCGCTTTCGACCTCGCGATACGGACGCGCGGCGGGAACGGCGAGCGCAACGTCCATCTTGATCGCCGGCAGCCGGGGCGGAATGCGGAAACGGCCCCCGCGCGCGCCGGTCAGCGCGTCCTGCAGCGCGCCGAGATCGAGAAGCAGGGCCGCGAACGCCACCTTGCGGCCGTCCAACGCCGCGGCCAGTCGCGGATCCATGCGTCCGCTCCAGCCGAGCAGACGATCGCCGTGCCGCCAGCACAGCGCATGCGCCGGGTGCAGCCACGGCGCATCGGCATCCCCGCCCGGCTCGGCCTGACAAGAGTCGCTCACGCCGGCCTGCCGCAGCAAATCCGCGAACACCGTGTGCAGGCGCGCGAAAAGGCTCAAGGGACCTTGATCCGGACTCGGCCGGCGCGCCCACTCGACCACGCCGAGCCAACTCCGCTCGCGCGGGGCACCCGAGGCCTGCGGCTCGTAGCCGCGCGCTGCCTCGAACAGACGCCCGCTCCCGACCTCGCGCACGTTGGCCGACGCCTGCTCCAGCAGCGAGGCGATTGGGTCGCGGCGCACCAGATCGGCATCGGCCTGCATCGGATTCGCCAACTGCACGAACGCGACGGGATCCTGACGCAGCCGCGCGGCCCACGCGCGCGTGATGAAAGAATAGGACTGCGTCTCATGTGCCTGGTGGGCGCCGCGCAGGCGCGCCGAAAGATCGCGCACCAGGAGGCGCTGCGGCCGTTGGCGTGGCGGCACCACCGGAGCCTGCAACGGCGCCGGTTCGATGCGGTGATAGCCGTGCAGGCGGCCCACCTCCTCGATCAGGTCCACTTCGAGGGTGACGTCCTTCGCCGCGCGCCAGGAAGGCACTGTGACGCGCCAGAGCGGGAGCGCCGCTGCGACCTGGAACCCCAGCCGCTCGAGGATTTCGCGGGTGGTCGTCGCGCCGGGGTCGGCCCCGAGCAGGCGCGCGCAGCGCTGCGGATCGAACAGGATCTCGCGCGCGGCCAAGGCCGCTGACCCGGCGACCGCAGGCGCCGAGTTCACGCGCACGTCGGGCCGGATCTGCGCCAGCAGGGTGCAATAGCGGCGCGCTGCAGGTTCCACTCCCGACGGATCGAGCGATTTCTCGAAGCGGCTGGAGGCGTCGGTGCGCAAGGCGAAACGCTGCGCAGTGCGCCGGACTCGCGCAGGCCGGAAGGACGCCGCTTCGAGCAGCACCTGCACGGTCGCGTCGCCGACCGCGGTGGCGGCGCCGCCGATCACGCCAGCCAGCGCCACCGCCCCGCGCTCGTCGGCGATCACCAGATCCGAGGTCTGCAGCGCGCGCTCGACCTCGTCGAGCGTGCGCAGGCTCACTCCCGCTGCCGCAGAGGCGACGCGGATGCGGCGGCCGGCCAGCCGTGCAGCGTCGAAGGCGTGCAGGGGCTGCCCGGTCTCGAGCAGCACCCAATTCGTCAAATCCACGACGTCGTTGCGCGGACGCACACCGACCGCGGTCAGGCGCGCGCGGATGCGTTGCGGGCTCGGCTTCGGACCGCCGGGCACCTCCAGCGCAACGCCGAGGTAATGCGTGCAGTCGCCGTCATCGAGTTCGACGCTCCACGGCGAGGGCGCCGCGGGCCAGGGGAACGCGGCTTCCAGAGGGAGCAGCGGCCGTCCGAGGATGGCCGCCAGTTCGCGCGCGAAGCCGTAGTGGCCCCATAGGTCGGGACGGTGCGTGAGCGACTTGTTGTCGAGATCCAGCACCCAGTCGCGCAGCCCGAGATATTCCACGAGCCGCTGGCCGAGCGGAGCGTCGCTCGGCAACTCGAGGATGCCTGCGTACTCCTCGGAGAGCGCGAGTTCGCGCTCGGAGCAGATCATGCCCAGCGAGGGCGCGCCGCGCAGTTTGGCCTTTTTGATCTTCACGCCGCCAGGCAGCGAAGCCCCCACCGGAGCGAAGGCGATCTTCAGCCCCGCGCGGACGTTCGCGGCGCCGCACACGACGTCCACGACCTCGCCGGCGCCGAAGTCCACCTTCGTCACGGAGAGTTTGTCGGCGTCCGGATGGCGCGCGCAGGCCACCACCTGGCCGACGACCACCTCCGCGATCTCGCCGCCGATCTCGCTCAGGCACTCCACTTCCGCGGTGTGCAGCGACAGAAGTTCCGCGATCCACGCCGGCGGCACGCCGGTGAGGTCCACGAAGTCGCTGATCCAGCCGAGCGAAACCTTCATGCGGGGAACTGCTCCAGGAAGCGGAGATCGCCGCTCATCATCCAGCGGATGTCGTCGATGCCCCAGCGCAGCATCGCGATGCGCGAGAGCCCGAGTCCGAAGGCATAGCCCGAGTACTCGTCCGGATCCACGCCGCAGGCACGCAGCACGTTGGGATGCACGAGGCCACCCGGCATCAGTTCGATCCAGCGGCTCTGCTTGCACACGCGGCAGCCGGCGGTGCAGAAGGGGCAGCGCGCGTCGAGTTCGAAGCCGGGCTCGACGAAGGGAAAAAATCCGGGGCGCAGGCGCGTTTCCAGCGGCTGGCCGAACACACCCGCGATCAGCGTGTGCATCGCGTGCAACATGTGCGGCACGCCGACTCCGCGATCCACGACCAGGCCTTCCATCTGATGGAACGTGTGCTCGTGCGTCGCGTCCTGCGCCTCCCGGCGGAACACGCGGCCCGGCGCGACGACGCGCAGCGGCGCGCCGAGTTCGCGCAGCGCGCGGATCTGCACCGGCGAGGTGTGCGTGCGCAAGCAGAGGCGGCCCTGGCCCGGACTCTCCACGCACCAGATCGTGTCCTGCGCGTCGCGCGCAGGGTGATCGCGCGGAATGTTGAGCGCGTCGAAGTTGTGCTCCTCGGTCTCGACCTCCGGGCCGTCCCAGACCACGAATCCCATCGAAGTGAAGAGGTCCTCGAGTTGCCGCGCGACCGCGAGCACCGGATGAGCGGCTCCCGCCGGGGCAGGCCCGCCTGGCAGAGTCGGGTCGAGTCCGGCTCCAGTCAGTTCCGCGGTCAAGCCAGCGGCCTCCAGCGCGGAACGCCTGTCCGCGAGGGCCGCGAGCAACGCTCCTTTCACCTCGTTCGCGAGTCGCCCGGCCTCCGGCCGCCGCTCCGCGGACAGCGCTCCGACCTCGCGCAGCAACGCGGTCAGGCGTCCCCCTCGCCCCAGCAGCGCGAGGTCGGCCCGCTCCAGATCCTCCGCCGTGGAGGCGGCGGCGATCTGCGCGAGGCCCTCGCCGCGCAGTTGCTCCAGGCGCGCTCGCATCGCGGCCCGGAGCAGCCTAGGCGCGCTGGCCGGCTTGCGCCTTCTCGACCACCGAGGCGAAGGCGGCCGGATCGTGAAAAGCGAGATCGGCCAAGGCCTTGCGGTCGAGCCCGATGCCCGCGCACTTCAGGCCATGCATCAACGCGCTGTAGGTGGTGCCCTGTGCGCGCGCGGCGGCGTTGATGCGCTGGATCCAGAGCGAGCGGAACTCGCGCTTGCGCACGCGGCGGTCGCGAAAGGCGTACCGGCCGGCGCGGTTGAGGGTCTCCTTGACCGTGCGCAGCAGGCGATGGCGGGCACCCCAGTAGCCAGCCGCACGCCGCATCAGGCGGCGACGGCGGTGGGTGCGGGGGACGACGGAACGGGCGCGGGCCATGGCGAGAATCCTCCGGGCTTAGACGCTCGGTCGCAGCAGGGCGCGCATGTTCGCAGCGATCGCCCCGGCGACCACGGCGCGACGGCGCAGGTGGCGTCGCCGCTTGGACGAGCGCGACGCTTTGAGGTGGCGCGTCATCATGCTGCCGCGCAGGACTTTTCCGTTCTTGGTCAGCCGCATCCGCTTGGACACGGCCTTCTTGGTCTTCTGCTTGGGCACAGTTTTCTCCTGGATCCTCGATCCGACCTGTGACTTAGGTCCAAGTTCGAATTGGACCGGACAGCGTACCCGCCTGTCGGGACCCCGTCAAGGCGGTCAGACGCCCTTCTTGGTCAGCATCAGGTTCATGCGCTTGCCCTCGAGGATCGGCGAGCGCTCGATCCGCGCCACCTCCTCCAGCATCCGCGCGGCCTTCATCAGCACCGCCCGCCCCAGGTCCTGATACGCCATCTCGCGCCCGCGGAACACGCAGGTCACCTGGACCTTGTTACCGGCCGCCAGCCACTCGCGGGCGTGGCGCACCTTGATCTCCAGGTCGTGCAGATCGATTTTCGGCCGCACGCGGACCTCTTTCAGCACCGAGGAGGCGTTTTTCGCGCGCCCCTTGGACTTCTTCTTCTGCTCATACTTGAATCTTCCATAGTCGAGGATCTTGCAGACCGGCGGATCCACGGTCGGGGCGACCTCAACCAGGTCGAGGCCCGCCTGCTCGGCGAGCAGCAGCGCGTCCGGCACCGACTTGACACCAATCTGCTCCCCGTTGGGGCCGATCACGAAGACTTCCCGCGCGCGGATCTTGCGGTTGACGCGGTACTTCTCCTTGTCAGGAGGAGCGTTGCGGCGGAAGGGCATGGGCCGTGGGGGACCGGACGGGGGTCCACCGGGTGCACCGGGCGCACCAGGCCTCATGGGCGCGCCGGGCGCGCTGGGTATTCCGGGAGACCCGGGAGGGCTGGCGGAAGGCGGAGAATTCGGACCGGGTTGCGGACGATCGTCCATTCAGGCTTGTGGGTTGCGGGCGGCGAGGCCGAGTTCGGCGAGTTGGCGCGAGTCCACCGGCGCGGGCGCGCCGGTGAGCAGGCAGGCGGCGGTGGCGGTCTTCGGGAAAGCGATCACGTCGCGGATCGAGTCCGCGCCGGTGAGCAGCATGTACAGGCGGTCGAGCCCGATCGCGAAACCGCCGTGCGGCGGCGCGCCGTAGCGGAATGCGTCGAGCAAGAAGGCGAACTTGCGCTGCGACTCCTCGGGCGAGAGGCCAAGACTGCGGAACATGGACTCCTGCAGTGCGCGATCGTGGATGCGGATCGAGCCGGAGCCCAGTTCAACGCCGTTCCACACCAGGTCGTAGGCGCGCGAGCGCACGCCCTCGTGCTCGCCGCGTTCTAACTTCGGGACGTCCTCCGGCACCGGCGCGGTGAAGGGATGGTGCGCGGGCACCCACTCCCCGTCCTCGGTCCGCTCGAAGGAAGGGAATTCGGTGATCCAGAGCATGCGGTCGGCGGCGCCGACGAGACCGAGCAAGGCGCCGGCCTTGCGGCGCACCGCGTCCAGCGCAGTCCTGGCGCGGAGCGGAGTGTCTGCCACGGCGACCACGACGTCGCCCGCAACGGCACCCGCCGCGCGCAGGAAATCCGCGCCCGGCTCACCGGCGAGGAAGCGCGACAGCGGTCCGGTCGGACCCTCGGTCGCGACCTTGCACCACGCAAGTCCGCCGGCCCCGGCGTCCTTCGCGGTCTGCTCCAGCGCCTCAAGTTGCTTGCGTTGAAGTTTCGCCGCGCCTTCGGGCAGGCGAATTGCGCGCACCCAGCCCTGCTTGGCGAGCGCCTCGTCGAACACGCGGAATCCCAGGCGCGCGGCCTGCGGCGCCACGTCCGCGACCTCGAGCGGGATGCGCAGGTCCGGCTTGTCGCTGGCGAAGCGCGCGACGGCTTCGGTAAAACTCATGCGCTCCAGCGGCAGCGCGAGATCCGTGCCGCGCACCTCACGGAACACCGCGGCCACGACCCGCTCCACCACCGCCTGCACGTCTTTTTCGTCCACGAAGGACATCTCGAGGTCGAGTTGCGTGAATTCGGGCTGGCGGTCGGCGCGCAGGTCCTCGTCGCGCAGGCAGCGCGCGATCTGAAAGTAGCGGTCGAGGCCCGCGACCATGCACAGTTGCTTGAAGATCTGCGGCGACTGCGGCAGCGCGAACCACGCGCCGGGCTTGACGCGGCTGGGCACCAAGTAGTCGCGCGCGCCCTCCGGCGTGGACCGCGTCAGCAGCGGCGTTTCGATCTCCATGAAACCATGCGCCACCAGCGCGGCGCGGATCGCGTGATTGGCGCGGGTGCGCAGCATCATCCTCTGCTGCATGACGGGCCGCCGCAGGTCCAGGTAACGGAACTTAAGGCGCAGGTCCTCGGGCGCGTCGGTGTCGTCCACCGGCTCAAAGGGCATGCGCGCGGCACGGTTCAGAACGAGTACCCGCTCGATCACCACCTCGATCTCGCCGGTCGCCCGCTCCGCGTTGACCAAGCCCGCACCCCGCGGCCGAACCCTGCCGGTGGCCTGGATCACGTCCTCCGGATGCAGATCCTTGAGTTCGGTCAAGGCCTGGGCGCCGGCGCTCTCGTCGGCGACCAGTTGCACGATCCCGTAGCGGTCGCGCAGATCCACGAAGGCGACGACGCCGTGGTCGCGGCGGTTGGCAACCCATCCGGCAAGAGTGACCCGCTGGCCCGCGTGGGCGGCGCGCAACTCCCCGCACCCGTGGCTGCGCCACGCGGCGGCGAGCGACCCGCTCATACGCGGCGGCGGGCGACTTTCTCGCGCATGAGGGCGCGCCGCAGCGCGGCGATGGCCCGGGCGTTATCCGCCTCGGCGGCCTGGGAACGCATACGCTCGCGCGCGCGCTCGGCGGACTGGGCGGCCCGCTCGAGATCGATCTTGGCCGGATCCTCGGCGGATCGCGTCAGCACCGTGACCACGTCGTTGCGCACTTCGGCGAAGCCTTCGTGGATCAGGAACTCCAGGGCTTTGCCGTCCGGCGTGCGCGCCTTCAGCAGCCCGCTGTCAGTCAGTGCGGCCAGCGGGGCGTGCCGCGGCAGCACGCCGAAGGAGCCGCCCTCGCCGGGCACCTGCACCGAGACCGCCTGCGTCTCGAGGATCGTGCCCTCGGGCGAGACGATGCGCAGCGTCAGGGTTCGGGTGGACATCGGGCCTCCCGATCCTACATCTTCCGGGCGCGCTCGACCGCCTCGTCGATGCCGCCCACCATGTAGAAGGCCTGCTCCGGCAGGGAGTCGTGCTTGCCTTCCAAGATCTCCTTGAAGGAGCGCACGGTTTCCTCGCGCGGCACGAAGCGGCCCGGGGATCCGGTGAACTGCTCGGCGACGAAGAAGGGCTGCGACAGGAAGCGCTGCAGACGGCGCGCCCGGTGCACGATCTGCTTGTCCTCGCTGGACAGTTCCTCCATGCCCAGGATCGCGATGATGTCCTTCAGGTCTGCGTAACGCTGCAGCACGCGCTGCACGTCGGTCGCGACCTTGTAATGCTCCGCGCCGACGACCTGCGGGTCGAGCATGCGCGAGGTGGACTTGAGCGGGTGCACCGCCGGGTAAATGCCCAGTTCGGTGATCGCGCGGTCGAGAAGAATTGTCGAGTCAAGGTGCGCAAAGGTCGCGACCGGCGCCGGGTCGGTGAAGTCGTCCGCCGGCACGTAGACGGCCTGCATCGAGGTCACCGAGCCATTCTTGGTTGACGTGATGCGCTCCTGCAGCGCGCCCATCTCCGAACCCAGCGTGGGCTGGTAGCCCACCGCGGACGGAATGCGGCCCAGCAGCGCCGAAACCTCCGAGCCGGCCTGCACGAAGCGGAAGATGTTGTCCACGAACAGCAGCACGTCCTTGCCCTCGACGTCGCGGAAGTACTCCGCCATGGTCAGGCCGGACAGTGCTACGCGCAGGCGCGAGCCCGGCGGCTCGTTCATCTGGCCGAACACCAGCACGGCGTTGTCAATCACCTTGGCCTTCTTGCCGTCCGGCGCGGTGTACTCGGCCTCGTTCATCTCGATCCACAGGTCGGTGCCCTCGCGCGTGCGCTCGCCGACGCCGCAGAACACCGAGAAGCCGCCCTTCTCGACCGCGGTGATCCGGATCAGTTCCTGGATCAGCACCGTCTTGCCGACGCCCGCGCCGCCGAACAGGCCGATCTTGCCGCCCTTGGCGAAGGGGCACAGCAGATCCACCACCTTGATTCCCGTCTCGAAGACCTCGGCCACAGCCCGCTGATCCTCGAACCTGGGGGCGGGCCGGTGGATCGGCCAGCGCTCGGAATGCGCGAGCGGCCCCTTCACTTTGACGTCGAGCGGGCGTCCCAGCAGGTTGAATACGCGGCCCATGGTGACCTTGCCGACCGGGACCGAGATCGGCCCGCCGGTCGCAACCGCGGGCATGCCGCGGCGCAAGCCGTCGGTCGAGGACATCGCCACGCAGCGGACCATTGCGTCGCCCATGTGCTGCGCGACCTCAAGAACCAGGGAGTCCTGACCTTCGCGGTCCACGGACACGGCCTCGTTGATGCTGGGGAGGTCGCCGTCGAAGGCAACGTCCACCACCGGGCCGAAGATCTGCTTGATGCTGCCTTTGCTGGACATGATGCTTGCGGGGATCGAGGACTTGAATCAGAGCGCTTCCGCGCCGGAGACGATTTCGAGGATCTCGGTGGTGATGCGGGCCTGACGCGCGCGGTTGTAATCGCGGGTCAGCGACTTCTTCATGTCGCCTGCGGCCTCGGTCGCGTTCTTCATCGCGAAGCGGCGGCTGGCGTACTCGCTGGTGACCGCTTCGAGCATCGCGTGGAATACGCGCGTCTCGAGGTAGAGCGGAACGAGCCGGCCGAGCAGCGCCGCGCCCGAAGGTTCGAGCAGCGTCTCGCCCAGCCCGCCTTGGCGTTCCTGCGACGGGGCGATCGGCAGGAACGAGTTGTCTTCCGGGACGTACTTCATCATCGAAACGAAGCGCGTCGCGATCACCGACACGGTGCTGATCTTGCCGGCGCGGAAATCCGCGACCAGCGCATTGCTGACCGCCGCCGCGGTGCCGAATTCAAGGCGCTCGAGGTTGACTTGCTCGAAGTACGCGGCGACCGGGAATCTGCGCCGCGCGCAGTAGGCCATGCCCCTGCGCCCGATCACGTAGATTGCCGTCTTGCCGCCGGAGCGCTGCATTTCGTCCTCGAGCAGGCGGAAGAGGTTCGAGTTGTAGGCGCCGCAGAGGCCGCGGTCGGAACTGACCAGCAGGAGGCCGCGCGGGGCCGCCACGTTGCCGGGGCGAAAGAGCGGCGCGGCCTCGCCTGCCGACTCCGGGCTGCCCGCCATCGCGACGGACAGCGCGCGCACCAGTTCCTCCAGCCTCCCGGAATAGGGTTTCGCGGCGATCGTTCGACCCTGGAAGCGGCGCAACTTGGTGGTCGCGACCATCTCCATCGCGCGGGTGATCTTCTGGATGTTCCCGACGCTCCGAATGCGCTGGCGAAGATCGCGGATGTTGGCCACGGCGGCGATTCCCTCCTTTCCTATGTTTCCTATGCGGCGAAGGTCTTCTTGAATTTCTCGCCGGCGGCCTTGACCGCGGCGGACACTTCGTCGGTCCACTTGGCCTGCCACCCGTCGAGTTCCTCCATCAACTTGGCATTCTCCGCGCGCATGAACTCGCAGAAGAGGGCAAGGAAGGCCCGCACCTTCGGCACCGGGACGTCGTCGAGCAGGCCGCTCGTGCCGGCGAAGACCTGCACGATCTGCTCCGCGTTGCGCAGCGGCAGGTACTGGTCCTGCTTCAGCACCTCGACCAGGCGCGCGCCGCGGTTCAGAGTGTCCTGCGTGGCCTTGTCCAGGTCGGAGCCAAACTGCGCAAAGGCCTCCAGTTCGCGGTACTGGGCGAGGTTGATGCGCAGGCCGCCCGCGACCTTCTTCATCGCCGGAGTCTGCGCCGCCCCCCCCACGCGCGACACCGAGATGCCCACGTTCACGGCCGGTCGCACGCCGGCGTAGAACAGGCTGGATTCGAGAAAGATCTGGCCGTCCGTGATCGAGATCACGTTGGTTGGGATGTAGGCCGAAACGTCGCCTTCTTGCGTCTCGATGAAGGGCAGCGAGGTGATCGAGCCGCCGCCGGCCGAGTACTTCTGCGGCGTGACCTCGTGCGCGTTGTCGGCGAGTTTGGCCGAACGCTCGAGCAGCCGGCTGTGCAGGTTGAACACGTCGCCCGGGTATGCCTCGCGGCCCGGCGGACGGCGCAGCAGCAGGCCGACTTGACGATAAGCGTAGGCCTGCTTGGTGAGATCGTCGTAGATCACCAGCACGTGGCGGCCGGCGTCGCGGAAGCGCTCGGCCATCGCGGTGCCCGCGTACGGCGCGATGAACTGCATCGCCGCCTCGTCCGCCGCCGACGCGTTGACGATGATCGTGTACGGCAGTGCGCCGTGCCGCTCCAGTTTGCCCATCACGTCCACCACGGTGGACTGCTTCTGGCCGATCGCAACATAGACGCAGATCACCTGCTGCGGGTTCTTCGGGTCGGCGCCGCCGGTGCTCTTCTGATTGATGATCGCGTCCAGCGCGATCGCGGTCTTGCCGGTCTGGCGGTCGCCGATGATCAGTTCGCGCTGGCCGCGGCCGACCGGGATCATCGCGTCAATCGCCTTGATGCCGGTCATCAAGGGCTCGTGCACCGGCTTGCGCTCCACCACCGAGGGCGCGTCCTGCTCGATCGGGCGCAGATCCGAATCCTTGGTCGCGAGCGTGCCTTTACCGTCCACCGGCACGCCCAGCGCGTTGACCACGCGGCCGAGCAGCGCCTCGCCGGTCGGCACCGAGATGACGCGGCCCGTGCTCCGGGCGGTGTCGCCTTCCCTGACCTTCGCGGAGTCGCCGAGCAGCACGCAACCGACGTTGTCCTCCTCCAGGTTCAAGGCCATTCCCATCACCCCGCCCGGGAACTCGACGAGTTCCGACATCATGCAGCGGTCGAGGCCGTAGACGCGCGCCACGCCGTCGCCGACCTGCACGACCGTGCCGATCTGCTCGGTGCTGGCACCGGCTTGGAAGCCCTGGATCTCCTTCTTCAGGACCGAGGTGACTTCGGAGGCTTGCAGTTCCATCTGGTGAAAGGATTTCTCGGAGGAGGGATGCGGTGCGGGTCAGCGCAACTCGGCCGCGAGCAGGCGCTGCTTGAGGACTTCGATCCGGCCGCGCGCGCTGGCGTCCAGGCGCGTGCCGCCGAAGGTGACGCGAACCCCGCCCAGCAGGGCCGGATTCGTCGTGGCGGCCAGGGTCACTTGGCGGCCGGTGCGCGCGGACAGCGCGCGCTCAATGCGCTGGCGGGCCTCTTCGGCCAGCGGCAACGCGGTCTCCAGGACGCCCCGCACGCGCTCGGCGTGCGCGTCGTCCAGGTCGCCGAAGGCGCCGGGAATCTCGGCAAGCAGCGCGAGCCGCCGGCGGCGCTCGAGCACGCCGAGCAGCGCGCGTGTGTGCGCGTGCAGCATTTCGCCGAAGGCCTTCTCGACCATCGCGCGCTTGCGCCGGTCGTCGAGGCGCGGGTCCTCGATCGCGGAGACGGCCTGCACGTCCGCGAAGACTGCGCCGAGCAGCGCAGCGTCCGCGCGCACGCTGTCGAGGGACCCGCTCTCGCGCGCCGCCGCGAACCACGCGCGCGCGTAGCGGCGCGCGACCGGGCCGGCGCGGCGGGCGGAGCGGGCGGTCGCCGTCATCTTCAGTTGGCTTTCGCGGCCTGCTGCTCGAATTCGGCCAGCAGACGCTGCTGGTCGGCGGGCGCGAACTCGCGCTGAATCACGCGCTCGCTGATCTGCACGGCCAGGCCGACGGCTTCGTGGCGCAGCATCTCGCGCGCGCTGCGCACGGCCTGCTCGATCTCGGCGCGCGAGCGCTGACGTTCGCGCTCGGCCTCGACCTTGGCCGCGGCCATCAGTTCCTGTTCCCGCGCGGCGGCGCGGCGCTTCGCTTCCGTCAGGGAGCGGGCGGCCTCCTGGCGCGCGTTCTCGAGTTCCTGCTGTACCGCGGCGCGCAGCCTCTCGGTCTCGGACCGTGCCTGCTCGGCGGCCGCGGCCGACTCGCGCACTTTCACCTCGCGGTCCTCCATCGAGCGGGCGATCGGCCCGAACACGAACTTCCAGAGCAGCGGGAGGGAGATGCCGAAGATCAGCAGCGTCCACACGAAGGAGGCCGCAAGTTCCAGCGAGAAGAGGTCGTCAAGTCCGAACTCTCCGGCGACGGCGAGGAGGGCGAGATGCGGCATTCCGAATGGCGTGTGCGGGTGGTGCGGCGTGCGGGCGCATGGCGTCCCGGACCGGCCAGGGCGCCCGCCTTCCCGCACGGTAGGATCAGCCCGCGGTAGGGGGGGGGGATGCCTGCTTGATCCAGAACAGGATGGCCACGACGATCGCGATGATCGCGGCGCCTTCGACCAGCACCGCGAACAGCAGCGCGTTGCCCTTGATTTCGCCGGCGGCCTCCGGCTGGCGCGCGATGCCGAGGCCGGCAGCGCCGCCTATCAGGCCGATGCCGATGCCGGCGCCGACCGCGGCGAGACCCGCTCCGATCGCGGCATTGGCGAGGGATGCCCCGCCGTCCTGGACGGCGGCGGCGGATGTTTCGGTGAGAAGTTCGAGCATTCTGGGGTGGTGTGAGGACTAATGGTGCGGGTGCAGGCACATGCCCACGAAGATCACGGAAAGGATCGTGAACACGTAAGCCTGCAGGAGGGCCACAAAGCCCTCGATGAGCATCATGAAGACCGAAAGGCCGACCACGGCCGGGCTCAAGGCGAGTCCGATGACGGTGCTCTGCTGGCCGAAGTAGAACAGCAGTCCGAGGAAGGCCAGAATGGTCAGGTGGCCGCCGAGCATATTGCCCATGAGTCGCATGGTCAGGGCGAAGGGCTTGATCATCATGCCCATGACCTCGAACAGGAACAGGATCGGAACCAGCCACACCGGAACACCGTGCGGTACGAGGCTCTTCCAGAAGGCGAGCGGCCCCTGCGCGAACATTCCGCCGATCAGCATCATCAGGAGCGTGAGGCTGGCGAGCGAAGCCGTGACCCACACGTTGGCGGTCGGGGTGTTGGACTTCGGTACCAGCCCGATCAGGTTCATGAACAGGATGAAGAAGAAGAGCGAGCAGAAATAGGGCAGCATCCGGCGCCCCGTCTCCGCGCCTAGATTCGGATAGATCACGCTGTCGCGCAGCCAGGCCATGGTGCCGGCTGCAGTGCGGGTCAGGCGTCCGCCTCCGCCAGTGCGGATCGCGCGCGGCACGCCGAGGAACACCGCGAAGATCAGCGCGATTGCCAGCACCTGGACGATCTGGATGTTGAAGAGCGGCAGGCCGAAGAGTTTCAGGCCGGTGGCCTGCGGCATCACATGGCTGAACAGGCCGTTGAACAGTTCCGCCCCGCCGTGCTCCCCGCCACCGCCGGCTTCCGAGCCGGAGTGTTCTTGGAGGGAGGCGAGGAGGAAGTTCATTCGTGGACGAGGAGTCAGGAGTCGGAGGAATGGTTGATGCGGCGGATGCGGACGAAGGCGTAGGCCTCGCCGAGCAGCAGCGCGGCTGTTCCGGCCACAAGGAATGCCACCGGGGACCAGAAGCCGGCGGACAGGCCGAGCAAGGTGCCGCTGAAGAGCAGCGCGATCCGTGCGAGGAAGCCGCTGGCGAGCAGCGGCAGCACCGGTCGGCGATCCCGCAGCGCGCGCAGGCGCGATCGCAGCGTGAGCCACTCAAGCAGGAGAGCGGCTCCCGCGCCTGCGACGACGCCCAGCAAGATCATCGCTGCGGCGGCTTGCGCCCGCCGCCGAGAAGGCGCTGCAGGCGCCAGACGCCCCAGGCGAAGCCAAGGAGGATTCCGGCGACGAGCAGCACCGGGAAAGTGTCGCGCCAACCGAATGCTCCATCCGCCCACCAGCCGAGCGCGCCGAGTACGCAGATTCCCAGCGCGAACTCGATACCGAGCGCGGACACGCCGAACGCGTTGCCCTGGCTGGGCTCCGGTTCCGGAGGCCCAGGCGGGGGCGGGTTCTCGCGCGGGTCGAGGCTCTGCAAGGTCTGGATCCCAGGAGGGAAAGAACGGCACGAATCCTGCCCGGGTGACGCTTCCGCCCGTGCTATTGGATCGGGTGAATAGTGTAAGGATGCGAGGGCTCCGTACCAAGTCGCAATCCACGATTTCCCGACTTCCTGACGGCTCCGATATCCTCTCCGACCCGCCGTGGAAACAACCCTCGTCCTGTTCAAGCCGGACGCCCTGCACCGGGGCCTCTCCGGGCGCCTGCTCGCCCGCTTCGAGGAGAAAGGCCTCCAGATCGTGGGCCTCAAACTGATGCGCTTGAGCCGCGCACTCGCAGCCCGCCACTATGCCGAGCACGTCGGAAAACCTTTTTACGAGGGTCTCGTGGGCTTCATGACCGCCTCGCCGATCATCGCGCTGGCCCTGCGCGGCCCGCAGGCGGTCGCCTTGGTGCGCAAGATGCTGGGCAAGACTTTCGGCTTGGAGGCCGAGGCGGGCACCATCCGCGGCGATTTCGGATGCTCGAAATCCTTCAACCTGGTCCACGGGTCGGATTCACCGGAGAGCGCCCAGCGCGAGTTGGCACTGTACTTCCCGGAGGGCCTGCTGGACTGGCAGCCGATTTCCGGCCCCTGGCTCTGGGATAAGTAGACTCACAGCGTGACGCCGCGCGCATCTCCGTGGCTGGCGGCCGGCCTGCTGGGCTTCGCCGCCGCGTGTTCCTCCTCGTTGACGGATGAGGAGATCGCGACCCGCGACGAGTTCTATCGCCGCGCGGTCCAGTACTACGACGTCGGCCGCTACGTGCAGGCCGAGCAGCAATCGCGCCAGGGCCTGACGCTGGACGCCTCCGACGCGATGCTCAACCTGATCGCAGGTCGTTCGATCCTGCTGCAGGCGACGCTGCCGAAGATCTCCGAGGCCCGCCCCTACCTGGAGAAGGCGCTCGACGACCTGCCCAAGGGGGAGAGGCACAAGGCCTCATTCTCGCTCGCGGAGTATCACCTGATCTACGGGCGCGAACTGCTGAACCACGTCAGCCAGGAGCGCCGCGCGCTCGACCAGAATCCGAATCCGGACCCGGTGCAGCGCACGCTGGTCGGCAAGGACCTGGACGAGCGCGAGAAACGCGCCCACCAGCATTTCGCGAAGGCCTCCGAGTTCTCCGCGGATGCCGTTGCCGCGTCGCCGGACGGCCTGCAGTATCTGGAAATCCAGGGCCAGGTCGCCGCTCTGCGCGGGCAGGACGATCTCGCCTTCGCGTCGTTGAACCGCGTGATCGAGTTGCTCGCCGAGTCGCGGGCATTCCTGAATCGCACGCTCGGCTTCAACACCGATCTGCCGGTGGACGAGGAGACGCGCCTGCGCGAGCGCCTGCTCGCCGACATCCAGCGCGAAGTCGCGGTGCGCGGTCTGATGGCCGGCCTCTACAAGCGCCAGGGCCGCCTGCCCGACGAGGAGCGCGAATACACGCGCATGCTGCAACTTGACGAACGGCTGGCCGGCGTCTACTACTCGCGCGGCATGGTGCGCTGCGAATTAGGCAGGATTCCCGAGGCCGCGGACGACATGCGCGAATTCCTGATGCGCACCGACCTCGATCCCGGCGCGGAGCAGGTGGAGCAGGCGGTCGAGGTGCTGCACCAGCACGAGCGCCTGCAACCCGAGCCGCGCGCAGGCGAATAGCGCCGAACTGTCAGTCGTCGCGCGGAGGCGGCGCCTGCGTCGGCGGGGCCGGGAACGGCCGCGCGCGAAAATCCACTGGAAGGCTGACCGAGTCGCCGGCGCGGAACACCGTCACCATGGACTGGTCCGGGGCCGTGAAGATCGCGATACCGAGATCCTCGAGGGTCGTCACCGGGACGCCGGCAAGTTCGAGGAAGCGGTCTCCCGCCTCGATCCCGGCATGCGCGGCTGCGCTTCCGGGCAGCACCGAGCGCACCTCCAGCGTCCACATGCGCCGCGGACCGTCTGGCTCCTCCACCACCATGAGTCGGCGCTCGACCTCGACGCCGAGCAGGCGGCTGCGCCGCAGCAGCGGTCCCAACTGCTCCGGGAAGAGCCCGATCACCACCTCGACCGGCACGACGAAGCCGACGCCGCTGGCGCGCAGCGCGCGCTCCGGGTCGCAGCACGCGACTTCCAGCGTTTCTCCCTGTTCCACTCCGACCGGCACCTGCGCGCGCACCAGATCGGGCAGCGAACTCATGAGCACCCCGACCACGTGGCCGTGAACGTTGGCCAGCAGGCCGCCGCCGTCGCCCGGGTTGATCGGATTCGTCACCTGCAGCAGCCCGAGCGCCTCGCCGGCGAAACGGCCTTTCCCCGTCAGCAGGCCGAGGCTCATGCTCGACTCGAGGCCGAAGGCGTTGCCGATCGCGATCACCGGCGCGCCCTCCAGCAGATACTCGCCGAAAAAGATCCGCGGCTGCAGCCCGCGCAGTTCGGGCACCAGCAGCAGCGAAAGGCCGTAGCGCGCGTCGTGCGCGATCATCCGACCGCGAAAAACCTCGCCGTCAATGCGGCGCACCCAGAGTTCGGACTGCGGCGCTGCGTCCTCCGAAGGCTGGTACACCGGCGCGACCACGAAGCCGTCCTCGCTCAAGACCACCCCGGCGGTGATGACTTCGCGCTTGCCCGCGGCGTCGGCGTACACGCTGCGCACCTCGACGAGACTCGGCGACAACTGCAGATACAGGGAGGTGAGTTCCTCCTCCAGCGACAGGAGGCCGCGCCCTTTCCCCCCCCCCAGCACCAGCATGCGCTGCTCGGAGACTTCCGGCGCGCGGATTTCGATCGTCTGCGCGCGACTCTCCTGCCCTGCCCCAGGAGCGGCGACGACCGCGGCCGCGATCAGCGACAGCCAGCGCGCGGAGGTCATGCCAGCCTTGCCGTTAAAATCGCTTCGGCTTGTTCGCGGCCGGAGTGGCGAGCGGCGCCTCCTCCAGGTTCTCCTCGACGACCGGGCTCGGGGAGCCGCCGGTGCGCAGCAGGAAGTCTTCCAGTTCTTCGGCGCTGGTCTTCTGGATCTGACGACCGTCGCCCTGGGCCTGGGCTGGAGCGGTCGACGCGTCGCGCAGCATCTGCGGCACGAAGGCCGCGATCAGCAGCGCGGCGGCGGCCAGCCCGGACCAGGCGTACCAGCGCTTGAGACGGAGCGGGCGCGGGGCCGCGGCGGCCTCGGGCACGGCGCCGGAGGTCGAGTCGAGCCCGCGAGCGACGTTCGCCCACAGGCTTCCGACGGCCGGCTGCTCCTCGCGCAGATCCAGCAGCGTGCCGCGCGCGGCGGCGTAGGAGTCGTACTCCGCGACGCACAGCGCGCAGACATCGAGGTGTGCCTCGAGTTGGCGGGCATCGTCGGTCTCCAGATCGTCGCCGACGTGGAGCGGAATCAAATCAGCGGCTTCGCGGCATTGAATCACAGCGCTTCACCTCCACCTTCTTCCTTGCCGAGAGTCCGCTCCCAATGGTCGCGGAAGAGTTTGCGCGCGTGGTGCAGGCGCCAGCGCACCGTGCCGGGGGTCGCCCCGACGCGTTTGCCGATCTCGCCGCAGCTCAAGCCTTCCAACTCGCGCAGCAGCAGCACCTCACGGAACTGGTGAGGCAGCGAGTCGAGGATCTTGCGCACGAGTTGCCGGCGCTCGTCGGTTGAGGCGATCGCCTCGGGCGCGGACGAGCCGCCGTCCCACTCGCCGGCCAGTTCGACTGAGCCGCCGGGAGTGCCCGGCGCCTGCCGGCGCAGGCGGTCCACCGCGTGGTTGCGCAGAATCCGGTAGAACCAGGTTGCGAAGGAGCGGCGGGCGTCGAAACGGTCGCGCGCCGCGTAGACCTTCAGGAAGGCGTCCTGCGCCACCTCGCGTGCGGTCTCGTAGGAACCGACGATGCCGCGGGCGACATGCACCGCGCGGGCCTCGTAGCGCTCGACCAGAAGCCGAAACGCGTCTCGCTCGCCCTCGCAGGTGAGTTGGAAGAGTTCCTCGTCCGTGAGGCCGGTCCAGGCGGAAACGGCAGTGGCTCCTTCCGAGGCAACGAGGCGGAGGACCGGGGCAGCCATGGTGTCTCTTCAGGTTACGCCCGGCTGGGCCGACAGTTGGTGAAAAGCACCCTTCAGCCTTGCGCGCCGGGGCGTGGCGGCTGGCCTTTCGGGTTGCGGACTCCAGGCTCCGCCGCGGGCGGGGCTGCCAAGGCCGAACGGATCGCGGCATCTTCGGCCGAAGCCATGCGCCGGAACTTGAGCCAGCGCTGCTCCAGCAGGTCGCGAACCGGGAGGCGGCTCAACTCATCGAGCCAAGTGCGGATCTGGAATCCGACCAGACGGATCGCCTCGTCCGGGTCCACGTGGGCGCCTCCGACCGGCTCGGGAATCACACGATCCACGATCCCCAGGCGGTAGAGGTCGGGCGCGGTCAGTTTCAGCGCTTCGGCGGCTTGCTCCTTGCCTTCCGCGCTGCGCCATAAGATGGACGCGCACCCTTCGGGCGAGATCACCGAGTACCACGCATTCTCCAGCATGGCCACCCGATCCCCCACCGCGATGCCGAGCGCGCCGCCCGAGCCGCCTTCCCCGATCACCACCACGACGATGGGCACCGCGATGCCGAACATCTCGTGGATGTTCTCCGCGATCGCGCGCGCCTGGCCGCGCTCCTCGGCGCCGACTCCGGGATAAGCGCCCGGCGTGTTGATCAGGCATACGATCGGCAGATCGAGGCGCGCCGCGAGTCGCATCTTGCGCAGCGCCTTGCGATAGCCCTCCGGATGCGCGGAGCCGAAGTTGCACTGCAACCGCTCCTTGGTGTCCTTGCCCTTGCGGTGGCCGATCAACATCACGCGCCGCCCGTCCAGCGTGCCCAAGCCGGTGACGATCGCGCGGTCGTCACCGTGGAGTCCGTCACCGGCCAGTTCAACCCAGTCGGTGAACAGTTTCTCGATGTAGTGCGAAGTCAGCGGCCGCTGCGGATGCCGCGCGACCTGCACGCGATTCCAAGGCGACAGCCCGGAATAAATCTCCTGGGTCAGCCGCCGCAGCCGGTCGCGATAGAAGGCGATTTCCTCGGTGAGGTCATAGGAGGTCTTCTGCGCCAGTTCCTCCAACTCGGCCAGGCGCACGCGCACGTCCTCGATCGGCTTCTCGAAGGAGAGCGCGCCGGGTCCGGGGGGCGGAAGTTTCTTGCGGGCCATGCGGAGGAGAGGGAGGCGATCGGATTTGAAGCCGGATCGCCCGGGTTCCTAGGATATCCGCCCGACCTGGGCCATGTCTCCCCTTGCGTCCCCTTCACGGCCCGGGACGAGCCTGGCATGAGCGCGAGCGCGTGGCGCGTTGAGTTGGAACTGGATCCCGGCCGAGCCGATCCCGTGGGCGATGCCGCGCGCCGCGCGCTGTCTGCCCGCGGACTCGCGGTGCGCGGCGAGGTGCGCAGCGGCCGCGGCTATCTGCTGCCCGCGGTCTTGCCGCGGCCGGAGGTCGAGAAAATCGCGCGGCGTCTGCTTGCCGACGCGGTGACCGAGATCGTGCGCATCGTGCCGCCGGACGGCGTGCAGGCCGACGGCGCTGGCACGCTGATGGTGCGCCGCGTCGCCGGCGTCGCGGATCCGGAGGCGCAGACCGCCGAGCGCGCGCTCGGCCTGCTTGACGTGCGCCTGCCCGCCGGCACACGCATCGAGTCCTATCGCACCTTCCGCCTCCTCGAGCCGGTGGCAGGCGCACGGCTGCTCGAAGCCGGCGCGCGCGCGCTCGCGAACACCGTGATCGAGCAAGTGCAACTGGGAGACCAGCCGGTGCGCGAGCATCCGGCTCCTGCGCCGCGACCCGCCGCGCGGCGCGAGGTCGCGCTGCGCGCGCTCGAGGGGCCGGCGCTCGCTGAACTGTCGGCGCGCATGAGCCTGGCGCTCTCGGAGCAGGAGATGCTCGCGATCCGCGGCCATTTCCGCGCCGCCGGGCGCGAGCCGACCGACGCCGAACTGGAGACGCTGGCGCAGACCTGGAGCGAGCACTGCAAGCACAAGACGCTGACCGGGCCCGTGCGGTTCACGCTGCGGGACGAGGCGGGAAAAGTTCTCGACGAAAAGCGCTACGACAATCTGCTCAAGGAGACGGTGTTCGCCGCGACCCGGCGCCTGAATCCGGACTGGTGCTGGAGCGTGTTCCGCGACAATGCGGGTGTGGTGGCGCTGACGGAGGACGTTGGCGTCGCGATCAAGGTCGAGACCCACAACCACCCGAGCGCGCTCGACCCCTACGGCGGCGCCGGCACCGGCCTCGGCGGCGTGATCCGAGACGTGCTGGGAACCGGCCTGGGGGCGCGCCCCTTCGCCAACCTGGACGTGTTCTGTGTCGGACCCGCCGAGACCCGCGCCGAGGATCTGCCGCCCGGCACGCTGCATCCCGACCGTGTGTTGGAGGGCGTGATCGCCGGCGTGCGCGACTACGGCAACCGGATGGGCATTCCGACGGTGGCCGGAACCATCGTGCGGCATCCTGGCTACGTGGCGAATCCGCTGGTCTTCTGCGGTTGCGTGGGCGATATCCCGCGCGCCTGCGTCGAGAAGGGCGCGCGGCCCGGCGACCTGATTGCGGCGCTGGGCGGCCGCACCGGTCGGGACGGCATCCACGGCGCCACCTTCTCCTCCGAGGCCCTGCACGAGGAATCCGAGACCGAGGACGCCGCCGCGGTGCAGATCGGCGACCCGATCACCGAGAAAAAGGTGCTGGACGTGCTGCTCGTCGCGCGCGATCGCGGCTGCTTCAGCACGCTCACCGACTGCGGCGCGGGCGGATTCTCGAGCGCGGTCGGCGAGTTGGGCGCCGAGTGCGGCGCCGAGGTGGACCTCGACCGCGCGCCGCTCAAGTATCCCGGGCTCTCGTACTGGGAGGTCTGGATCTCGGAGGCGCAGGAGCGCATGGTCGCCGCGGTGCCCCCGGAAAAGTGGGAAGAATTGCGCGCGCTGTGCGCGTTGCACGATGTCGAGTTGACGGCGCTGGGGCAATTCACGGGCACGGGACGGCTGGTGCTGCGCTGGCACGGCGCGACGGTCGCCGACCTGGACCTGGAGTTCCTGCACGGCGGCGTGCCGCAGCCCGAGCGCCTCGCGGAGGCGACCCGGCGCGCGCTGCCGCGCACTGCCTGGCCGGCCGACGAAGGCCTCGACTGCGCCGGCCTGCTGGCGCGTGTGCTCGCGCACCCGCAGGTTCGCTCCAAAGAGGCCGTGGTGCGCACCTACGACCATGAGGTCCAGGGCGCGACCGTGCTGAAGCCCTATCAGGGAGCGGCCGGCCACGGCGCGGGCGACGGAGTGGTGATGAAACCCCTCTTCCACCGCCCGGAGGGAGTCGCGCTCGCCGTCGGCCTGCAGCCGCGCATCGCCGAACTCGATTCCGAGATTGGCGCGCTGTGCGCGGTGGACGAGGCGATCCGCAACGTGGTCGCCGCCGGCGGCGATCCGCACCGCACCGCGATCCTCGACAACTTCTGCTGGGGCGATTGCCGTAAGCCGGACCGCTTCGGCACGCTGGTGCAGGCTGCGCAGGCCTGCCACGACGCGGCGATCGCCTACGGCGCGCCGTTCATCAGCGGCAAGGACTCGCTGAACAACGAGTACCGCGCGGGCGGCGTCGAGCGGCCGATCCCGCCGACGCTGCTGATCACCGCGCTGGCGCACGTCGGAGACTGCGACAAGACCGTGGGCACGCCGTTGACCCGGGCCGGCAGCCTGCTGGTGCAGATCGGCGCCACCCAGGTCGCGAGCGGCGGCGCGGTCGCCGCCGATCTGTTTGGCCTGCCCGACAGTGCCCCCGCCGCGCCCGATCTCGCGCGGGCTCCGGCGCTGTTCGACGCTCTGCACCGTGCAATCGGCGCCGGCTGCGTCACCGCCTGCCACGATCTCGCGGAGGGCGGGCTCGCGACGGCCGCCGCCGAGATGGTGATCGGCGCCAACGGCCTGGGCGCGCGCATGGACGTTCTACGCGGCCCGGCGGAGGCCGGCGTCAGCCTCACAGGTCGCCTCTTCGGGGAGTGCCCGACGCGCTTCCTCGCCGAGGTCCCCGCGGCGCGCATTGAGGCCTTCGCAACGCTTTTCCGCACCCTGCCATGGGCCGTCGTCGGCGACGTCACGGACGAAAGCGTGCTCGAATTGCGCGCCGACGACCGCAGCCTCAGCCGCACGCCCGCGGCGGATCTGGAGCGCTGGAACGGCGTGCCCACCACCGCTGGCGTGGAGACCCGGGAGGATCGTGCATGAAGCCCCGCGTGCTGCAACTGTTTGCCTCCGGCATCAACTGCGACCGCGAGTTGCGCTGGGCCTTCGAGCAGGCCGGAGCGCAGGTGCGCGAGATGCACATGCACGAACTGGCCCACAACCCGCAGGCGATCCGCGAGTGCGACCTCTTCGCGATTCCCGGCGGTTTCTCCTACGGCGACGACCTGGGCGCCGGCAAAGTGCTGGCGCTGGAACTCGCCCGGAGCCTGGGCGATGTGCTGCGCGCGCATCATGCGCGCGGCGGCTCGATCGTCGGCGTCTGCAACGGCTTCCAGGCCCTGCTGAAGTCCGGCCTGTTGCCCGGCGTCGAGGGCCTGCCGCCGCTCTCGCTGACCTGGAACCGGACCCACCGCTTCGAGTGCCGCTGGTCGCGGATGGTGGTCGAGGAGCCGCTGGGTCACGTGCTTCCGGCTGGCACGATCCTGCCGGGCGTCTCCGCGCACGCCGAGGGCCGCATCGTGCTGCCGCGCGGCGATGCCGACGCCGAGCGGCTCGTGGCCGCCGGGGTGGTCGCGCTGCGCTACTGCGACGCGAGCGGGCGCGTGAGGAGCGATTTCCCGCACTGCCCGAGCGGCAGCGCCGGCGCGATCGCAGGGATGGTCTCGCCGAGCGGGCGGATCATCGGTCTGATGCCGCACCCCGAGCGCTGTCTGTCACGGATGCACCTGCCCGATCGTGGCGCCGGCGCATGGGGGGATGGATCGCCGGTGCCCGTGTTCTTCCGCGGCCTTCTGGCGCCCTATGCGGCCGCGGTCTGCGCTTGAGATGGGCACCCGTGGGCGGCTACGATCCCGGCGACCCGACCCAAGACGTGCCATGAAGATCCCGCCGCGCCTCCTCGTCTCCGCCATGCTCGTCGTGGCGCTCTCGGTTTCCTCCTGCGTTGCCGCGGCCCTCGGAGCGGTCGGCGGCGTCGTCGGGGTATGGGTGATCGAGGACTTCAAGAAAGGCTCCGGCGAGATCTTGATCGCCGCGACGCCCGACCGGGTGTTCCGCGCGGCCGAGCAGACCGCGCTCGCGCTGCCTGACATCCGCGACCTCAAGGTCGTGAGCGGCTCGATGCGCATCACCTGGACGGACGTTTACAACGTGGACTACGTCGTGCTGGTGCTGATCACGCCCGGATCCTCCGAGTACGCGACACTGCGCGTCTATGCCGCCGAGCACGGAGTGCGCGGGCGCGCGGATCTTGCGCAGGCGCTGGCCGAAGCGATCGCCGCGAAAATCTAGCGGCGGAAGCGAGGGATCAGGTCGCGGTCGGCAACTCCGCCGAAGCGGGCGGCGCCGATTCTGCGGCAATGCAGCGAGCGCAGCGGCCCTCGAGACGCAGCGTGTGGCGATCAATCCTGAAGTGCTGGCGAGCCGCGATCTCCCGCTGCCGGCGCTCGATCTCCTCGCAGCGAAACTCGATGATCTTGCCGCAGCCGAGGCACAGCATGTGGTCGTGGTGGCTGTGGCCGAGGATGTGCTCGTAGAGCGTCTGGCCGTGACCGCGATCAATCGTCGCGAGGAAGCCGCCTTCGACCAGCAGGCTCAAGGTGCGGTACACGGTTGCGCGCGAGACCGAAGCGTCGCGCGCACGCACCCACGCGTACATCTCCTCCGCGGTGAAGTGCTCGTGCGTGCCCCAGGCGAGCAACAGGATCTCGCGGCGCTGCGAGGTCATGCGCAGCGCGCGGGTGCGTAAGAACTCCTCGAAGCGCTTGAGGGCCTTTTCGGGTTTCATGGGCTTCAGGCCGGACCGGGCTGTTCGGCGAATCGCAGCGCCGCGAGGCCGATGTCGTTGCGCAGCGTCATGCCATCGAAGTGGATTCTTGCGCAGGCCGCGTAGGCCCGCTCGCGCGCCTGCGCATGATCAGCGCCCAGCGCCGTGACGGTCAGCACGCGGCCGCCCGCGGTCACCAGCCGGCCGTCGCGCAGCGCGGTGCCGCCGTGGAACACCTGCAGGTCGTCGCCGGTCTCGATCTCGTCCAGCCCCTCGATCGTGCGGCCATTCTCGGGTGCGGCAGGGTAGCCGCGCGCGGCGAGCACCACGCAGCAAGCGGGCCGCGGATCCCACTCCGGCGCCTGCAGATCCTCCAGCGTGCCGGCGGCGCAAGCGTGCAAATAGGGAAGCAAATCCGAGGACAGGCGCATCATCAGCACCTGGCACTCCGGGTCGCCGAACCGCGCGTTGTACTCGAGCACCCTCGGGCCGCCTGCGGTGAGTTTGAGGCCCGCGAAGAGTACGCCCTGGAAGCGGCGGCCCTCGTGGTTCATCGCGTGCACGGTCGGTAGGAACACCACGCGCTCGATGAGCGCGCGCGTGCGATCGCTGATCTCCGGGTTGGGACTGACGGCGCCCATGCCGCCGGTGTTCGGGCCCTTGCCGCCATCCAGCAGCGTCTTGTGATCCATACATGACTCGAGCGGGGCGAAGGTGCGGCCATCGGTGATGCAGAACGCCGAGGCCTCGGGGCCGTCGAGGAACTCCTCGATCACGATGGTGGTGCCCGCGGCTCCGAACTTGCGGCCCTCGAGCATGCTGCGCGCCGCGTCGCGCGCCTCCTGCAGGTTCTTGCAGATCAGCACCCCCTTGCCGGAGGCAAGTCCGCTGGCCTTGACAACGCAGGGATAGCGCGCGCCGCCGTCGAGATAGGAGAGCGCCTGCGCCAGTTGCATGAAAGTGCGATGCGCAGCGGTCGGCACGCGGTGGCGGACCATGATCTCCTTGGACCACGCCTTGCTGCCTTCGATCTCGGCCGCCGCGGCGCGCGGTCCGAAGGTCGGGATCCTCTGTTCGCCGAGCGCGTCGGCCAGGCCGGCGACGAGCGGCGCCTCGGGCCCGACGACGCACAATTCGACGCCTTGGGCGCGCGCCAACGCGACGAGGCCCGCGACGTCTTCGGCGGCCACCGGCACGTTCTCGCCGTGCGCCGCGGTGCCGGGGTTGCCGGGCGCGATCCACAGACGGGTCAGCGCGGGAGAGCGCGCGAGTTTCCACGCGAGAGCATGCTCGCGCGCGCCGGAGCCGACGAGGAGAACCTTCACGCCGGTACGGATTGTAGGTCGGCGAGCGCGAGCCGGACGATCTCGCCGAGGTTGCGCGAAGGCGCGGGCGCGGCGGCGAGGCGCTGCAACTGCTCGCGCATGCGGTCCGCGAGCGGCGCAGCGTGGCGGCGCCAGGAGGCGAGCGTCTTGGCAAGGCCGGCAGCGAGGCTGGGGTTGATCGGGTCCAGCGCCAGGATGTGGTCGGCGAGCAGCGCATAGCCGCCGCCGTCGGCGGAATGGAAACTGCCGTAGTTGCGCGCGAAGGCGCGCAGCAGCGACATCACGCGGTTGGGATTGCGCAGCGTGAAGTCGGGATCCGCGGCCAGCGCGCGCACGCGCCGCAGCGTGTCGGGCGCGCAGGCCGAAGCCTGGACCTGGAACCACTTGTCGAGCAGCGCAGGATCGTGCTGCCAGCGGCGCCGCGCTTCCGCGAGCGCGGCGCCGCGCTCGGGGCTGTCGTGGCGGCACAACGCCGCCAGCGCGGAGCGCGCGTCGCTCAAGTTGTCGGCGGCTTGCCACTGTGCCAGTGCTGTGGTGCGCGCGGACCCCCCCCCGCCGGCGGCAAGCAACTCCAGGCATCGGTTGCGCAGCCGTCGCGGCCCGATCTGCGCGGGCGTCGGCGCGTACGGACCGTCGCGGCGGTAGGCGCGCAGACGCGCCTCGAGCGCGGGCTGCAGCGACTGCGCGAGAAAGGCCTCGCTGTGCAGGCGCGCGGCGCGCAGCGCCGCGGGATCCGGCGGCGTCATCTCCTCCGCGAGCACTTCCTCGTCCGGCAGCGTCAGCGTGGTGGCGGTCAGCGAGGGGTCGAGACCTTCGCTGGCCAGCAGCGTGCCCCACGCGTCGGCCAGGGCCTGCGGCGCGCGCGGGGCACGCTGCCGCTGGAGGTCGCCGACCTGGCCCAGCAGCACACGCGCCGCGAGTCGCTGACCCGACTCCCAGCGGTTGAAGGAGTCGGTGTCGTGCGCGAGCAGCAGCGCGAGGTCGGCGTCGGATTGCTCGTGCAGCAGTCGGACCGGCGCCGAGAAACCGCGCAACAGCGAGGGCACCGGCTCAAGGGCGACTCCGTCGAACGAGAATTCCTGCTCGGCCGATTCGAGCAGCAACACGCGCGTCGGCAGGATCTCGCGGCCGTCGCGCGCGAGCAGCCCGACGGCGACCGGGATCGGCTGCGGATCCTTGCGCGGTTGGCCGGGCGTTTCGGGGGTGCGCTGGCGAAGGCGCAGGATATAGCGCCGCGCGCGCGGATCCCAGCGTCCCGCGGCCTCGACCTCCGGCGTTCCGGCCTGCAGGTACCAGCGCTCGAAGGCGGCGAGGTCGCGGCCGTTCGCGTCCGCCATCGCGGCGCGGAAATCGTCGCAGGCGACGGCGCCGCCGTCGTGGCGCCGGAAGTAGAGGTCCAGGCCGCGGCGGAAACCTTCCTTGCCGAGCAGGGTTTCGTAGAGCCGCACCACCTCGCTGCCCTTGAGGTAGACCGTGGCGGTGTAGAAATTGTCCATCGCCTCATAGGCTTCCGGGCGGATCGGATGCGCCAGCGGGCCGGAGTCCTCCGGGAACTGGCGCGCGCGCAGCATCCTCACGTCCTCGATGCGCTTGATCGCGGCGCCGCGGACCTCCGACGAGAAGCGCTGGTCGCGATAGACCGTCAAGCCCTCCTTGAGTGTCAACTGGAACCAGTCGCGGCAGGTGACGCGGTTGCCGGTCCAGTTGTGAAAGTACTCGTGGGCCACCACGCCTTCGATCAGTTCGTGATCCTCGTCGGTGGCGGTCTCCGGCGAGGCCAGCAGGTAGGTCGCGTTGAAGATGTTGAGGCCCTTGTTCTCCATCGCGCCCATGTTGAAATCGCGGGTCGCGACGACGTGGAAGGCGGCAAGGTCGTACTCGAGGCCGAAGGTCTCCTCGTCCCAGCGCATCGCGCGCTTCAGGCAGTCCAGCGCCCAGGCGAGGCGCGGCAGGTTCTCCGGAGCGCTCCACAGATGGAGGTCCACCTGCCTGCCGGAGCGCGTGACGAAGGGCTCGTGCAGGTCGCGCAGCGCGCCGGCGACCAGCGCGAAGAGGTAGCAGGGCTTGGGAAAAGGGTCGTGAAAGACCGCGCAGTGGCGGCCTTCGGGAAGGTCGGCTGCGGAGACGCGGTCGCCGTTCGAGAGCAGCACCGGGCAGGACGCGCGATCCGCCGCGACGCGCACGCGGAAGCGCGCCATCACGTCCGGACGGTCGGGGAAGAAGGTGATGCGCCGGAAACCCTCGGCTTCGCACTGGGTGAAGAACATCCCGCCGCTCACGTAAAGGCCGGAAAGCGCGGTGTTCGCGTGCGGGTGGATCCTGACTTCAGTCTCGACCACGGCGCGCTCCGCGCCGCCCAGATCTACGTCGAGGCCTCCGTCCGCGCGCAGGCGCCACGCGCTCTGCGCGACCGGGAGGCCGTCAACGCGCAGTGCGAGCAGTTCCAGCCCTTCGCCGTCCAGGCGCAGCGGCGCACCGGCGGCAGCCTTCGCAGCGCGCCGGACGTGCAAGCGCGCGGCGACGCGCGCGTGGTCGGCGCGCAGGTCGAAATCGAGTTCGACCTCGTCCACCTGGTGATCCGGAGGACGGTAATCCCTGCGCCAGCGCCGCTGTCCAACCTTGCCGCCCATGGGTGTCGATTCTATCCTTGCTCTCCGGAACGCCGCACGATGCGAGCCTGGATGTCCCGCGCCGCCGGACTGTTTGCCGGCGCCAGCCTCGCCGCCCTCATCGGCGCGGCTCTCGGCGGAACTGCGTTCCCGTTCTGGGCCCTGCTGATGCCGATCACCGTCGGCAACTGGCTGGTCGCGCTGACGCTCGCCCTGCTGCTGCTGCCGTGCTCGTTGGTGCGCGCGTGGGGACCGCGCCTCGGCGACTGCGGGCTGTGGGCGGCGATCGGCTGCGCCGCAGGGCTGGTGCCCGTGCCCGCGCAGTTCGGCGCGCCCCTCGCACTCGGGCTGACGCTCGGCTGCGGACTCGCGGCGGCGCTGGTCGCGGCCGCGCACAAATGGCTGCCGCCGCTGCCGACCTGGAGCGCGATTCTCGTCGTGATCTTGACACCCGGATGGTCGCTTGCCTCTGCCTTCTATCACGACGCCCGCCTGGATGAGGCGCTGCGCGCAACCGCCGAGCGCAAGTTGCTGCTGCCCGGAGAGCCGCCGCCGGCCGAACCGCCGCCCGGCGCGGCGGATCTGCTGCTCGTGTCGCTGGACACGCTGCGCGCCGACGCCGTGGTCGGGCCGCGCCCGGAGGGCTTCGTCACCCCTTTCCTCGATTCCCTGCGCGAGTCGGGTACCTGGTGGGACTACGGATTGTCCAGTTCCAACCAGACGCTGCCCGGCCACGCCAGCATGCTGATGGGCCGCGACGCAATGGGCACGGCGGTGCGCTGGAACCGGGATTCGCTGCCCGGGCCCGAGCACGCGCCCTTGCTCGCACAGCGCTTCCTCGCCGCCGGTTTCCGCACCGCGGGCGTGATCTCCAATGGCTTGCTCTCGGCCGCAATGGGCTTCGACCGCGGCTTCGAAATCTACGACGACACCACGGTTCCGCGCTTCGCCGCGGTGAACCTGCCGATCGAGTATCACCAGCGCTCGACCTGGTTCGGAATTCTGCTCGGCGCGCGCGTCGCCGCGGATTTCTTCTCCCGTTCGCAGTACTTCTCCTCCACCAAAGCGCCGCGCGGGCTCGGCGGCGTTGGCCAGGTGCGGCGCGCCGAAGTGACCACCGATCAGGCCCTCGCCGCGCTCGCGCAACTCTATTCGCAGGACCGCTCCTTCTTCTTTTTCGTTCACTATATTGACCCGCACCAGCCCTACGGCGCGCCGCCGCCCTACGCCGGCAGGCTGACGCGCGACCTGCCGCCGGTGCCCGCGCGCTACGCGCCGTCCCGCCTGGGCATGTTCGCGCAGCCTGAGGTGGACCGCGCGGGCGCCGATCTGGCCTCGCCCGACCCCGCGGTGCGCGCCGAAGCGGAACTCGCGATCCGCTGGTTCCACGCCACCTACCTTGAGCGCGTGATGTACCTCGACTCGCAACTCGCGCGCTTGCACGCGCGCGTCGCGGCGAGCGGACGGCCCGCAGTCTGGCTGATCACGTCCGACCACGGCGAACATTTCGGCGAGCACGGTGCAGTGATGCACGGAACGTCGCTCTACGAAGAACTGGTGCGCGTGCCTTTCTTCCTCGCAGGGCCCGGCATTCCGGCGCGGCACGCGGGGGGCAACCCGCACCTGGAGGACGTGCCGCCCACCCTGCTCGCGCTCGCAGGAATCGTGCCGTCGGAGGACGAACTCGCGGGCCGCATCCTCTCGATCGAAGGCGCCGGAGATGCAGACCGGCCCCACGTGGCGACCGACAACCGGCGCGTCGCCGCACGCGCCAATGGCTGGAAGGCGCTCGGGAACTGGACCAGCGAGACCGAAGCGAAGATCGTCGCGCTGTTCCGACTCGGCGAGGACGCGGCGGAGCAACGCAACCTGTTCGATCCGGCCGTAACGCCCTGGGAGGCGATGATGAAGGAATTCCTCGGCCGCGACCTCTATCCGACGCGCAGCAGGCAGACTCTCGACTTCGCGCAACGGATGCTGTTGAGCGACCTCGGCTACGTCGAGGCTGCCGCCGAGTGAGGCGCGGCGTTCAGCCCTGCTGGCGGTCCAGGTCGGCGAGGAAGGACTCGGCCTCGGGCCGCCGCCGGTCGTGCCAGGAGATCGCCGTGAAGTCGGCGCGCGCGCCGGCGAGATCGCCGCTCCAGTAGCGCACCAGCCCGCGCTGCATCAGCGCCTCGCCGAAGCCAGGACGTTGCGCGAGCATCTCGGCCATGCCTGCCTCATATCCTTCCGCGTCGCCCTGCGCGAGGCGCGCCCACGCACGCGCGAAGGGATTGCGAGCGTCGGCGAGCAGGCCGATCGCGCTGGCAGCGGCGACGCGCTCCTCGAGGGTTCGCGCGGCAGTCAAGTACGGTTCCGGTGCGGAAGTCGGCGCCTGCCCGCCGACCAGCACGGCCTCAAACCAGGGCCGCAGTTCTTCGAAGGCCTGGTTGCGTTCGAGCGCGCGCGATCGCACCCATGCCGAGTGGCCCAGCAGCAGCAGCAGTGCGGCACTCGCCGCGAGGAACGCGCCGCCGGCGCGGGTGAAGCGCCCTTCGCGCTTGAGCACCCAGCGCGAGAAGCGGCCCTGGGCGTCGCGCAGCAGGCGCCAAGCCTTCCAGACCACGAAGGCGGCGATGCCGCCCAAGGCGATCGCGAGCAGGAAAGGCACGCGGCCGTAGAGATCGTGCGTCGCGAAGTAGGTCCCGCCGACCGCCGCGAGCAGCAGCAGATCCTCGCCCCAGGACAGCGGGGCGGGACGGTCGCCGGGCGGGGCGCGACGCTTCGCGAAGATGGAGGGCCGCGCGAAGCCGAAGCGCAGCGCGCCGTTCGGGCAGGCCGATACACAGTCCATGCACTTCATGCAGCCGGGGTCCACCACCATCCCGAACTCGCGCACCTCCTGGTGCACGCGCACGTTGCTGGTGCAGACCGCGGTGCAATGGCCGCAGCCGTGGCAGGCGTCGGAGACAAGGATGCGGCCCGGGGCGAAGACGTCCGCGGCGCCGAAGAGCGCGCCATAAGGACAGGCGTAGGTGCAGAAGCCCTTGGATCCGAGGAACCAGACCGTCGCGAAGCCGCAGACCGCAAGAGTGATGAGCGCGACCCCCCATCCCGGGAAGGATTCCCAGAATGCGGAGGTCGTGAACTCGGTCTCGACTGCGCCCGGATGCGGCTCCCCGCGCCACCACCGCACCAGGTAAGGCGACAGGAACATATAGATGAAAGCCGCGACCGGGACCAGGCGCAACAGCCGCGAACGCAGCGGCAAGGGACGCAGTCCGATCTTCAGCAGCAGCCAGCGGCAGCCGTCCTGCAGCGCGACCAGGTGGCAGGCCCAGCCGCAGAAGAAGCGGCCGAAGACCAGCGTCAGCAGCGCGGCCGCCGCGAAGAAGATCAGCCCGGCATTGACGACTCCTTGCTGCGCGAAGGCCATCGCCTCGCTGGGCTCGACCGGGGTGATCGCGCGCCGCGTGACCAGCCACCAGGTGATGTGCGCCGCGATCACCAGGTGGACCGCGAGTAAAACGAAAGCGCGCCGTCGTCCCATGCGGGAGGACGGCGCGCCAGCGGCGGATCCGTTCAGGACCGGAAGCAGAGGCAGCACGGGGCCGCCGGGGTGTCGCCCTGCGTCAAGGTCTGACGGTGAAGCCAAAGGAATCCTGATCCAGCACCGTTCCCGCCGCGTCGCGCACGTACATCTCGTAGGTGGCGGTGACGAGCGGTGCGGTGGCAGGTACAGCGTGCGTGAAGCGGACGTTTCCGCTTTCGCCCGCCGCGAGGGCGAGGCTGGTCGGGCCCGCGAGCCATCCAGTCGCAGGGAAGAACGCACCCGACGGCAGCCGGATGCGCGACACGACGTTGTAGACGTCCGCAACGCCTTGAGTGTTGGTGACCCGGCAGTTGATGATCCAAGTCGTATTGCGCCGCGGGTTCGTCAGGTTCGGCTGGGCGCCGATCAGGGCGTTGGGCACCGATCCGTCCGGCTCCGCCGAGATCACCGCATTGTTGTAGATGCGGTCCCCGGTGTTGAAGTTGTTGTTGTTCGCCGCGTTGCCGGAGACAGCGAAGACAATGTCGCCGGAGCCCGGGGGCGGCGCACTCCAATCCATGGTCCAGGAGCGCGGTCCCACGGTGCCGGGGTAGGTGCCGGCCATCGTATGCATCATGTACTGCTCGCCGGTGCCTGCGGTCAGCAGTTGCGTGCGAAGCGGCTCGGTGACCGAAAAACCGCCCGCCGCGGCGTTGTTCTTGTGCTGCGCGGTCAACTCGAAGCCCCAGCGGCGCGCGGTCAGGTCGGTGTCCGTGACGGTCACCAGGTAGGTGGCGCCCGGCGTGTAAATCGGCGGAATGCCGGAGATCGTCACCGAGCCGCTCCCGCTGTTGACCGTGCCGGCGTGGCAGGTCGTGCAGTTGTTGTAGAAGGGGCGGTTGGAGGCGATGCCGGTCGGCGGACCGGAGGAGAAGAGCGGGGTCGCCCCCGCCAGGGTCGTCAGCACCCCGGCGGAGAAGATCAGCAGGATCGAGCGGGACAGGTGCATGCGCGTGCGAGGGGTAGCGGAATCTCGCTACTGCGGGATCTGCGCGTTCACGAGCACGTAGGCCTGGGCGCCGTTCTTGAAGCCGACGACCGCAGCCTGACCGGCGACCGGCGCGCGGTCGCAGGTGAAGGACATCGTGTACGCGGTGCCCCAGCGCAGGCCGTTGTTATCCGTGTTCTGGTTCCACGAGCCGGTCATCCAGCCGATCGCGCGCGGCACGCTGGAGACCGGTCCGTCCACCACGGTCCAGTCGGTGCCGAGCGCGGTCTCGCCGCTGTGGTAGGCGATGTCGCGGAAGGTGCGGTTCGTGACCGAGGCGGAGAGCGCGACCGGGATGCCCAGCCCGCGGGCGCCGCGATCGCTATCGCGGTTGTACAGCGCGTACACGTACTTCCAGGAGGTCGCCGAGAGTTGCGTGACGCTGCTGGCCAGGAACATGCCGCCATCGCCGGTGAAGTTGAACTCGGTCAGAGTGATGTTCGGGTCAATCGCCTGCCAAGCCTCGATGACCGTGGATTGGCGGACCGTCGGCGCGACGAAGGTCACGCTGTACGGCGCCGCGGCGCCGGTGAAGTCAATCTCGCGATATGACACGTTGTTGGTGCCGTTGCCGATCAAGGCGCTGTCCTCCTGATGAATGTAGTGCGCCTCGACGAAGTAGCGCGCGGTGCCGTTCAGCGCCGGGTCAATGTCGCCATTCGCAATCTGAACGCGGCCGCCGAGCACGCCTCCGGTCGGGTTGAGCGTCGGCGGGTACGGGAAGAATCCGTCATAGGCATTCACCTCCATGCGCGGGCCGAGGTTCGACTGTGAGCCGTTGAGCGACGCGCTGTACGGGTCGGAGCAGCCGATGCCGAGTTTCGTGCCGTTGGTCGGCTGGCAGGTGCCGCACAGGTTCTGGTTCAACGTGGCGAAGCCGTGCTTGAGCCAGTTGATTCCCAATTGCTCCAGCACGCCGTCCTTGAGCCGGTACACCGTCCCGCTGATCACCGGGTGGTTGTTGGTGTTCGCGTTCCAGGTCAGCGTCTCGTTGCCGATGTTGCACGAGGTCGTGCCGAAGGCATACGAGGACAAGCCGCCAGAAGTGCCGTACTTGATGTAGTCCTGGATGTCCCCGACGATCAAGTCCGGGGCGGTGCCGAGGGGCGCATTGCCCGGGCCTGCATCCGCGCGGCTCGAGAGGACGGCAGCGGCGACCCCACCCAGCAGTAGGGTGGGAAGGAGGAAGGGTAGGCGGTCTCGCAGCATGGCTGGTGGCGGTGGTCCAGGAAGGGAAGGGTCCGCTGCGAGTGTAGCAGGCAGCCCCGTTCAGGCCTCCGGGACGCGGCCGGAAGCCTCCGGGTTCCATCGGAAGCGTACCTCGTAGCCACCCGGATGCGTGGAAATGCGCACGGGCGACCTCCTCGGCCGCCCGTGCGCCTGCCGCGGAGGTGCTCTAAAACTCGCGCGATTCCACCACTTCTTGATCGCCGCTGCCGGTCTGGCTGTGGCGCTGGATCGTCACCGAGGTTCCGGTGCCGACGAATTCGACCCGCACTCCTTCGCCGTATTTCGCGATCGCCTCGGCCTGCAGCCTCTCGCGCTCCGCGGGCGGGGTGCTCTCGGGGTAGCGGAGAAGGACCTGGGTGTGCGAATCGGACTTCAACGGCTCGCCCGGGTGCAGGAAGATTCCGCCCGGCGCGCCTTCCATGCGGAAGTGGAAGCCATCCGGCGCCGAGTTCCACTCCGGCAGGCCATCCCAGTTGAACTCCATGCCTTGCAGTTGCATGTGGAGTTGGCGCAGCAGTTCATTGCGGCGCTCGTGCAACTCCTTCAGGCGCAGGTGCAGGTCCTGCATCTGCGGCGCGAAGTCCTGGGAATCGAAGGACCATTCAGGAAAATCGAATTCGAGACCGGCGGGCGGCTCGGGGGGAACCGGCGGAGCCGGCATGTCAAAGCGCAACAGTGCGTCGCGCTCGGGCACTCCAGCCGAGACCGCGCCCTGGCGGCGGGCCAGTACGCCGAGCAGATTCTGCTCCTCGCCATCCCGGTGGATCGTCAACTCCACGATGTCGCCCGGTCGCCGGGCGCCGATCAGGCTCGACAAGGCCTGGGGATCCGCCACGGCAACCCCGTCCACCGCCAGGACGAGGTCGCCGGCGTGAAGGTCCATCACGCTGGCTGCCGAGCGCTCCTGAACGCTCGCAATCAGGGCTCCCGAGGAACCCTCCGGAGCATCCTGGAGTTGCACGCCCAAGAAGCCGCCTTGGGCGAACGCGGGGCCGGCGGCAAGCGCCACGACCGGAATCAGAGTGGCTAGCGGACGAATCATGGTGCCCGAGAATACGCACGACCACGCTCACGTGTTGGCTCCCCACCCGGTAATCTCTGATCATGGTCTCATCGGCCCTGCTGCCGCTGCGCCTGCGCGGTGAAGAGGGCTTCCGCTGGCGCGGTGGGAGCGTTGCACGCCTGGAATCGCTCTCTGACGCCGTGTCTGCCGTCGCGCTGTCCTTGCTCGTCATCGGCCGGGACATGCCCAGGACCGGTGAGGACCTGCTGGCGACCTTCTGGCTTTCCCGGCCTTCGCGCTGTGCTTCGCCTGCCTGATGTAGCACGGGCACGGCCATTACCTCTTCCACCGGCGTTTTGGCTTCGAGGATCCGCTGACGGTGGCGCTCAACAGCGCCTTCCTGTTCTGCATCCTGTTCTATCTGTACCCGTTGAAATTCATCGTGAACGGATTGATCACCGCGCCGCCGCACTAGCATCCCATCTGAAAAAGTCGTTCCGCCCCGGGGGCGGCCCTCACGACCGATTTCGGCGTCGCCGGAACCCGCGCCGATTGTCCAATCGGCGCAGAACCCGGCTCCTGGATATCGGACGCGATCGCTCGCGCCGGAGCGAAAGCCCTGCTTCAGCGGCCTGCTAGAATTCTCCCCCTACGAACCAGCCGTAGCTCATCTGGATAGAGCAGCGGATTTCTAATCCGCCGGTTGGAGGTTCGAGTCCTCCCGGCTGGACCACGCCCCCCCCCTTCCGCCATGTTGCAGAAGTTCGACCCGCGCAATCAGGACCTGATCGTCAACGTCAACGGGGCGCTGAAGCACCGCGGCGAGGCCGGCGTCAGCCCCTTCGACTCCGCCGTGCAGGGCGGCGACGCGGTGTGGGAGGGCCTGCGCCTCTACGAAGGCAAGATCTTCCGCCTCGAGGCGCACCTCGACCGCCTGCGCCGCTCCGCGCAAGCCCTCGCCTTCGCGCAGATCCCCGCACGCGAGCACATCAAGGAGGAAATCCGCAAGACGCTGAAGGCCAACGGCATGCGCGACGGCGTACACATCCGCCTGACTTTGACGCGCGGTGTCAAGTTCACGAGCGGCATGGATCCGCGGCTCAACACGGCCGGTCCCACGTTGATCGTGCTCGCCGAGTGGAAGGCGCCGGTTTACGACAAGTCGGGCATCACGCTGATCACCAGCGCGATCCGCCGCTTCGCCCCCGACGCCCTCGACCCGAAAATCCATCACAACAACCTGCTGCAGAGCATCCTGGCCAAGATTCAGGCCAACGCCGCGGGCGCCGACGATGCCCTGATGCTCGATCCGCGCGGTTTCGTCGCCGAGACCAACGCCACGCACGTCTTCACGGTCGCAGGCGGCCGCGTGCGCACGCCCTTCACGCACCACTGCCCGGAGGGCATCACGCGCGACACGGTGCTGCGGATCTGCCGCGAGCACGCGATCCCGCACGCGATCGCCGATCTCTCGTTGACCGAGGTCTACTGCGCCGACGAGATGTTCTGCACCGGCACGCTGGGCGAAGTCGCTCCGGTGGTCGCGGTGGACGGGCGGCGCATCGGCGGCGGCGGGCCCGGCCCGCTGTCGCTGCGCATCTCCGAACTGTTCCGCGCCTGCGTGCGCGCGTCCGGCGACGAGGTTCTCGTCTGATCGCTGGTCCGGCTGCGCCGCGGGCGTTACACTTTCGCTCGCAGAGTGGTGGGTGTAGCTCAGTTGGTGAGAGCACCAGATTGTGGATCTGGGGGTCGGGGGTTCAATTCCCCTCACTCACCCCATTCCCCCTGCGTCGAGCGGCCGCGCGGGTTGCGGGGGTGGCGGAATTGGCAGACGCGCCAGGTTTAGGTCCTGGTATCGCAAGATGTGGGGGTTCGAATCCCCCCTCCCGCACCACCTTCGATGGACGACCGCGCCGCCCGCTACGACCGCCAAATCCGCGTGCCGCAGATCGGCGCGGAAGGCCAGAGCCGCCTGCGCCAAGCGACGGCGGCGGTCGTCGGACTCGGCGCGCTCGGCGCGATCGGGGCCGACCTGTTGGCGCGCGCAGGTGTAGGGCGCCTGATCCTGATTGACCGAGACGTGGTGGACTGGTCGAATTTACAGAGGCAGTCGCTCTACTCCGAGGAGGACGCGGCGCTCGGTCGGCCGAAGGCGGAGGCCGCGCTGGCGCGCCTGCGCGCAGTCAACTCGGACATTCGCCTCGACGCGCACCCCGCGGATCTGACCGCCGAGAACGCACAGCGCCTGCTCGCCGACGCCGACCTGGTGCTCGACGGCACCGACAACTTCGCGACGCGCTGGCTGCTGAATGATTGGGCGGTGCTGCGCGGGCGCGCTTACGTGTACGCAGGGGTCGTCGCGACTTACGGCATGGTCGGCGCGATCGTCCCCGGCGGTCCCTGCCTGCGCTGCACCTGGCCCGAGCCGCCGTCCGCGGAAGGCGAGCCGACGTGTCGCAGCGCCGGCGTGCTCGGTCCCGCGGTGGCCGTGATCGGCGGCCTCGCGGCGGGCGAGGCGCTGAAGATCCTCGCGGGCCGCGCCGGCGAGACGCTCGGCGGTTTCCTGCACGTGGACCTGTGGACCGGCGACTTCCAGCGCGTGCACTCCGAGCGCGATCCGGCCTGCCCCTGCTGCTCTGCGCGCGAGTTCCCTTGGCTCGACGGACGGCGCGGCACGCGCGCCGCCGAGCCAGTGTGCGGCGGCAACGCGGTGCAGGTGCCGCTCGACGCGCGCGCGCTCGACCTGGCCGCGATCGCGCAAAAACTCGGCGGCACGGTCGCGGCGCTGCAAGTACACGAGCGTTTCCTGCGCTGGAACGCGCGCGGGCTCGAGGTGTTCCTCTTCGCTGACGGGCGGGCCCTGGTGCGCGGCACCGAGGACCCCGCGCGCGCCCGCGCCGTAGTGGCTGAATCGCTGGGCGGCTGAAAAGAGAGCGCCCCGGCGAATCGCTCCGCCGGGGCGCAATCCAAACCTTCGGCGATCAGAGGGTGATCGTGTTCGTCGTCGTGCAGGTGCCGACGTCCACGGCTTGGACCGTGAGACCGCAGGCCGCCGCCGGGGCGTTGAAGTTGGCCGCTGCAGAGCCGGCGCCGTCCGCGACCAGCAGACCGCCGAGCGACGGGGTGGGTGCGATGTCAACGGTCAGACCCGTGCAGGGCGAGCCCGGATTGGTGAACATTCCCGCGGCTCCGTAGAGCATCGCGACCATTCCGCCCGCCGTGCAGTTGCTGGCGGTGACGGTCACGAGGCCCGGGCAGGTGCCGGCCAGGGCCAGCGAAGGTCCCGGAGGAGCGACGACGTCCGTGTACAGGGTGCCGTTCCAGGCGCGGAAACTGAAGGTGGACGAGGTGATGCCGTCACCCTTGCCGTAGTAGGCGGTCAGGTCGCAGTGCGTGCCGGGGTAGGTGGTCGGCGCGGCGATGTTGGTGTAAGACAGGAAGCCCGCCGTGGTGGCGTAGTTCACGACTTGCACGTAGATCCCGTAGGTCGAGCCGACGCTGAACACCGGGTTCGTGGCGACTGGAATCAGCACGACGTTCGACGGGAGATTGGCGCCGGCCGCCGTCGTGGTGCCGTTCGCGAACAGGGTCCAGTTGGCGAGTTGATTCTTGTCGTTGCCTACCACCGTGCCCGGGCACCACCAGATCGCGACGTCAATGGACTCGATGACGGTCCAGTTCACGTCCAGGCATTCGATCGTCATGTCCACCGAGGGCGCGATGTCAAACATGTTGCCGGCGAAGGAGTTGCCGCCGGTGAAAAAGGTGGTGGTCGTGCCAGTGCCGCAGGACGTGCCGAAGGACGCGCCGCCGGCATTGCCGGCCACGGCGGAGTCGTTCGGAACGCCGGCGTCGGTCAGGCCGGATTGCTGTGCGAAGGTCGGCGCCGCCGCGAGGGCGAACGCCACGAAGGGAATGGTGAACGATTTCATCTTGCTCCTCCAGGAGGATGCAGCAGGGGGAAAAGGGGGTTGGAAGCCCAGCGGGCTCTCAACACCACTTTCCTACAGATTGGCACCCTGTCAAGCCTCTACTCGGGAATCTTTCCCAGTGCAAGAAAAATGGCCCCCCGGTCACCCGGGAGGCCGCCAAGCGAGGCCGAGTCTTCCTTCACGAAAACCACGCCCGCGGTCGGCTACCGCCTGCGGCTGGGGGGCAACCGCGACGAAAACCGTCCCCGGGCGCGGCCAGAGCACGCTGTATTCAAGCATACGACGTGTTTTCCCGCCGGATCGGGAATCCTCGCGTTTCGCCCGATGCGTGGAACGCTGCACAGTCGGACATCCGGCTGGAGGACTTCCCGGGTCCGTCCGGATGGGCGTACGCTGCCGGAATGACGCCAATCCTCAACTGGAACCGGGCCGCGACCTGCGCCGACCCCTTCCCCGGCGTGGAGGAGGCCATGATCGAGGGTTTGCACGCGCCGCCTTCCGGCCGCGGCCTCCACGGCCGGGCCACCGCCGAGCGCCTCCTGGCCATCCGCGCCCGCGCCGGACGCCTCTTTGGTTTCCCCCATCCCGACCGGGTCATCTTCGTGCCCGGCTGCACCTGGGGCCTGAATCTCGCGGTACACGGCGCGATCAAGCCCGGGGAGACCGTGGTCACGACCGCGGTGGAGCACAACGCGATCGCCCGCCCGTTGGAAGTCGCGCGGCGGCGCGGCACGCGGGTCGAGATCCTGCCGATCGGCGCGGACGGGAGGATCGCGCTGGCGGATCTCGCAGAGCGCCTGCGCGCGGGCGGCGTGGATTGGCTGGCGTTCGCGATCGCCAGCAACGTGCTCGGCACCGTCGAGCCCTACGCGGAGGCCTGCGCGCTCGCGCGCCGGCACGGCGCACGCATCATCCTCGACCTGGCGCAGGGCGGCGGCACGCTCCCGGTTGACCTTGCGGCGCTCGGTGCTGCGTACGCAGCGGTGTCCGGCCACAAGAGCCTGCACGGCCCGCGCGGGATCGGGCTGCTCTTCGTCGCTCCGAGCGAGCAGCCGGAGCCGTGGATCCAGGGCGGAACCGGAACCGAGGGCGCGCTGACCGAGATGCCGCTGCAACTGCCGCAGCGCCTCGAGCCGGGCACGGTGAATTATCCCGGCATCTTCGGGCTGGGAGCCGCGCTGGAATGGCTGGAGAAGCATCCCGCCGACCTGGGCCCGGTGCGGGCGCGGCTCGCGCGCCTGGACGCCTGGTGTCGCGCGCATCCCGACCTCGAAGCCCTGCCGCCTTCCCCCCCCCCGTGGCCGGAGCGCTTGCCGGTGCTGGCGATCCGCCCGCGCCGGATGCCGTCCGAGGTGTTCGTGCAGTTCCTCGCCGAGTCGGGGCTCGACGTGCGCGCCGGGACGATGTGCACCAGCCGGCTGCTGCCTGGCTTGAACGTGCAGGGGGGGGTGGTGCGCTTGAGTCCCGATCCCTTGGCCGACGACGCGGAGTTCGAAGCGGTCCGCCGCCGCCTCGACGAGGCGCTGCAGTGCCTGGGATGAGGGTTGACGCCGGCCGGCCGGCCCTCGAGGCGATTCTGCTCGCCGCGGGGGCCGGGCGCCGGCTGGGCGTTCCGAAGGCCCTGCTGTGCCTGCGCGGCGTGTGGATGCTGCCGCGGCTGGCCGAGTCCCTGCATGCGGCCGGCGCCGCGCGCGTCCACGTGGTGGCGCGTGCGGAGGAGCGAGCGGAACTCGCAGCGCGCGGGCTGCCCGCGTGCGCAACGCTGCACGTGAACCCGGCGCCGGAGAGCGGCCGCACCGGCAGCGTGCTGGTCGGCCTGCGGGCGGTGTCCGGAGCGAGCGCCGTGCTGGTGCACCCCTGCGACGTGCCGCTGCTCTCCGCCGCGGCCGCCGCGACACTGGTCGAAGCCTGGCGGCGCGCCCCGGATCGCGATCGCCTCGCTGCGCGGCTGGTGACGCCGAGCGGGCGCGGCGGGCACCCGCTGCTGCTCGGGAACGTGCGCGCCGCGGCGGCGCGGCGCTTGGCTCCGACCGCGTCGCTGCGCGAGATCCTGCACGCCGATCCGGCGCGGCGGCTCGATGTGGTGCTGCGCGGCGATCCCGGCCCCTTCCTCGACGTGGACACTCCCGAGCAGTTGGCGCTGGTCGAATCGCTGCTGCCGACCTGAAAGCGGGGACTGCGTCAGTTCGGCTGCCACCAGCGGTACTCGCCGCCGATCAGGAACTCGATCATGTCGGCGTGCAGCGAGAGGTCGAGCGCATGGTCGTGCGGGATGCGGTCGAGCGCGGGAATCCGCGGCTGCATGCGCGGCGACTGGCTGGCGGCCCGCGTGTTGCCTGCCAGCACGTAGGCGGTCCAGCGCGCGCCCTCGCGATCCAGGAAACCCACCGCTCCGGCGCCGAGCCGGCGCGACCAGCGCGCGATCCATTCGCGCTGCAGGCCGACTTCTCCAAAGCCACGCTGCGCGTATTTCCAGACCGGCTGCAAGTCGAGGCGCTCGCGCGGAGCCGCGGCCTCGATCGCCTGACGGAGCAGCGCGTGTTCCTCGCTCCCGCCGGCGAGCGCGAGCACGAGCGCGGCGGGGAAGCGCGCTGCGGGCGAATCGGCGGCCGCGAAATCCTTCCGCGCCAAAGCCAGTCGGGACAACGCGGCGCGCTCGGCGGCGGTGGGATCGCGCAACGCCAGCCGCAGGAGGCCCGCGACCTCGGCGCGGTCGAGGGCTTGCAGCGACACCGGTGCAAGGTCCAGGCCCAGATCGCCGGCCGCGCCCCACAGCCACGCGCGCGCTTCAGGCGCCTGCAAGCGCGTGCGAAAATGCGTGAACAGTTCGGCGCGTTGTGTTTCAGGCACTTCGTAGAGCGCGAGGACCACCGCCGCGCTTTCGTCGGCGAGCGGGACTGCACGCAAGGCCACGAGTGAGCGCGGCGGGTGCTGCCGCGCCGCCATCTGCCAAGCGCGGGGAAGCCCGATCTCCTCGGCGGCTGCGATCCAACTCACGGCCGGTTGCTGCGGCAGGATGCTGGTCAACAGGCGGCCCGACATCGCCAGCGGATCCGCAGTGCGCACCGGCGGCGAGCGGCCGAGCAGCACGTCGGCGATCTCGAGCAACACCGAGGCTGTCGGATCGGGATCCTTGGCCGCGAGCGCGCGCCACTCGTCCGACTCGAAGCGATGCGCCTGCGCCAGCAGCCCGGCGAGCAGGCAGGCGCGTTCGTAGGGCGACACGCCGCGCTTCCAGTCCTCCTTGGGGTCGGCGCCGGCGGCGGGGTGCAGCGTGCCGTAGACCAGCAGAGCGAAAGCGCGCGCGGTCTCCGGTTTACGACCGCGGTCAGTTGCGCGCTGCAGCGCCTCGAGGCACGCCTCGCTGCCGAGCAGCCCGCAGGCCAGCACCAGCGCGCGGTCCTCCTCGGGCGAGCCGCGGCCCATCTCGCGCAGCAGCCACTTCTCCCAGGTGGCCCCCCCCTCGGCGAGTTCGCGCGCGGCGCGCAGCCGCGTGGCTGTGTCCGAGGCCGCCAGAGCCCTTTGCAGGGCGTCGGGCGGCGGGGTCTGCGCGAGGCAAAGGAGCCCGGCCGACAGGCTGGCGAGGATCACTCTGCCAGATTATCGGCCGGGCTGGTTCAGTTTCACTGCACCCGCACGATCACCGGGGTAGCCAGGCCTGCGCCGCTGGCGTCTTGAGCCTGGAAGACGAGATCCAGAAAGGGTTGGCCCGGGGGCAGAAGCGGACTCGTCAGAACCACGCTCGCGCTGCCCGAGGAGTCCGTGATGAAGAAACTGGAGCCGCCGGAAGGCCACGTGCGCGTCGGGCCGGCCGGATTGAACGCGGCCCAGGTGAAGCCGCCGCGCTGGGTCGGAATCAACGCGCGTTGCGAGCCCGCCAGGCTGAAGACCACCGCGTTGGCGCCCGCGTGACGCACGCGCATCGTGAAGGTCTGATTCTGCGCGAGGTAGGCGAAATCCGTGGTCAGCACGGGCGGTTGGGTCATCGCGGCCGCAGGCAACGTGAGCGCATCGAGTTCAGTGCTCTGCTGGAAGCCCCAGTTGGCCTCGCCGAAGCCCGCGAGCAGTGCGCCGCCGCCGGCGTCGCTGAACACGGATGCATCCAGCGCGGTCGGCGACTGCACGGTAAAGAGCAGCGCGCCGTCGAGCGGATCGAAAGCCAGGGCTTTGACATCGCCGAGGGCGCCGGCGGCGGGGTCCGCGCGGTCCACCCAGGCCTGCACCTCGGGTTCGGTCGCATGACGCCAAACGAGGCCGCTCGCGGGATCGTAGATCAGGATGTCGCCATCCTCCAGGGCTCCCAGGTTGCTCACCGAAACGCCGTCGCGCAGCGAGAACCACAGCGCCCCGCCGGCATCCGTCTCCAGCGCGTCGAGGTCCAGCGCCGAGGTCGTCCCGAGCGCGGAGCGGATCTCATCTTCCGTGATCACCACCTCGATGCCGCCCAGGCCGTCGAGCCGCAGCACGTCGCCGTCGTGCCACCCGAGAAAATCACTGTCGCTCGAGAACCAGAGATCGAGCACCGACGGTCCGGGAGTGCCGGCGCGCGGCACCCAGGCTAGGGCGTCCAGGCCTGCGGGAGCGTCGAACAGGCCGTCGAAGTCCGCGTCACCGATCAGGGAGTTCCAGGCGCCTTCGGGCAGCCAGAGTCGCGCCCAGGGCTCGCCCTCGGCCATGCGCAGGATCTCGCCGTCGCGGCACAAGGGATCTTGGGAGAGCACGGTGTCGGTGGCCGGCGAGGCCAGCGCGATGCGTGTCGTGGAGGCGTCGGCCGATTGCGCGGCCCACGTCAAGGAGAGAAGAAGGATGGGGTTCATCGCAGAGAACCACGCGGCCGCGGCGCATGGGTGACAGCGGAGTTCCGAGTCCGTAGGGTGGCGCGCATGGCGCTGCTGCTCGCGCTGCTGTTGCAAGGCCTGCCGGCGGATCTGCTGCCGGAGCCGCGAGTGAGCACGTCACCGGAGGCGACCGAGTACGTCGCCGCAGTGCGCGTGCTGGCGGCCGAGCCGGAGTGGGCCTGGGAGCGCATTGCGGAACTCCGCGCGCGCGGTTCGCCACGCAGCGAGGCTCTCGCTGCGCTCGTCGCAGGCAGCGATGCCGCGCAACTACGCCTGATCGCCGTGCTTGGCGCGGATTGCGCCGGAGACTTGGCGGACGCGCTCTTCGCCGCCGGCACGCAGACCGCGGACGAGGCGGTCGGGGTGGCCTGCCTGCTCGCACCGGCCGCCCCTGCCCCGCAATGGTGGCCGGCGCTCGCGCACGTGGCCACGCGCACTGTGGCACCCCTGCCGTTGCGCGCTGCCGCGATCTCCCGCCTGCTCGAGGCCGACTGCTGGGACGCCTGGCCGCTTGCCCGCTCGATCCTGCGCACCGGCACCGCGCGCGACGAGCCAGCGCCTTGGGCGGACTGGCTGCGCGGTGGCCGCTACGAATTACCCAAGCGCCTGATCATCGCCGCGCTCGATCGGACCTTGGCGCGCGGCGGCGCGCCGCACTCCGGTTTCGAGCCGAACGCTGCGTGGCGCGTGCAGGAGCGCAGTCTGGAGGCGCTCGAGCCGCGCATCCAGGAAATCCGGGATCGCGCGCCCACGGCGCAAACACTGGTGAGCAGCCCCTGGCAGGCGCTGCTGCATCATGCCGCAGCCGGCAACACGCACGCGCACGAGGCCATGCTGCTGCTGGGAGGCGCCGCGGAGCCTGTGTTGAGCGAAGCGCTGCGCGGGAACGATCGCGCGCTCGCGGCAGCCGCGCGGCAGATCGCCGCCGAAAGCCCGCGCTGAACCGTCAGGGAGTCAGCCGGTCCAGCGTGCGCGGGAAGGGGATGCACTCGCGCAGGTGCTCGACGCCGCAGATCCACGCGACGGTGCGCTCGAGACCCAGGCCGAAGCCGCCGTGCGGCACGCTGCCGAACTTGCGCAGGTCGAGGTACCAGCGGAAGAAGTCCTCCGGCAGGCCTTCGTGGCGGATCCGTGACAGCAGCAGATCATGGTCGTCCTCGCGCACCGAGCCGCCGACGATCTCGCCCGCGACCGGCGCGATTACGTCTACGCCGAGCACGCGGTTCGGCTGCTGCGGATCGCGCTTCATGTAGAAGGCTTTGATCGCCACGGGCCAGTGCGTGACCATCACCGGCCGCCGGTAATGTTCGCCGAGCGCGCTCTCGTCCGGCGCTCCGAGGTCGTCGCCGGGCTTGAACTGCGACTCGTAGCGGCCCTCCTTCTGCCACTGCATCAGGATCTCGGCGGCCTCGTCGTAACGCAGGCGCGGGAACGGCTGGTCCCAGTCCCGCAGCACCTGCGGATCGCGCTCCAGGTCGGCCAGATCCTGCGGGCACTTCGCCAGCACTTCGCGCAGGCAGTGGCGGAGCATGCCTTCCGCGGTGTCGCAGATCTCGTCGAGCCCGGCGTAGGCCATCTCCGGCTCGAGCATCCAGAACTCGGTCAGGTGGCGCCGCGTCTTCGACTTCTCGGCGCGGAAGGTCGGACCGAAGCAGTAGACCTTGCCCAGCGCCATCGCCGCGGCCTCGGCGTAGAGTTGCCCGGACTGCGACAGGTAGGCCTTGGTGTCGAAGTAGTTGGTCTCGAACAGCGTGCTGGTGCCCTCGCAGGCGTTCGGCGTGAAGATCGGCGAATCCACGCAGTAAAAGCCCTGCGCGTCGAGCCACTCGCGGATCCCCATGATCACGCGGTGGCGCACGCGCAGGATCGCAGCCTGGCGCTTGCTGCGCAGCCAGAGATGCCGGTGATCCATCAGGAAAGCCGGGCCGTGCTCCTTCGGGGTGATCGGATAATCCTTCGCAATTTGATGAACCTTCAGGCTCTTGACCTGGAGTTCCGCGCCGCCCGGCGCGCGCGCGTCCACCTTGACAACGCCCGACGCCTCGCAGGAAGACTCCTGCGTCAGCGCCTGGGCCGCCGCGAAGGCCTGCTCCCCCACCTCGCCGAGGCTGACCACGCACTGGCAGGTGCCGCTGCCGTCGCGCAAGAGCAGAAACAGCAGTTTCCCCTTGCCGCGCTGGTTGTAGAGCCACCCCTTGAGGGTGACGGTTTGGCCGTCGTGGCGGGCGAGGTCGCGGACGGAGACGTGCTGCATGATGGGCCCGTAACGAGGACCGGGCCGGGAGCGTACGCGCAGCCCGCCGGCACCGGAAGGGTCGCCGGTCAGGGGAAGGCGGTGTACAGCGGATCGAGATGCACCTCGCCGATCTCGTCGCCGGTGACGGTGACCGTGCCGTGAATCAGCGCGCCGCGCTTGAGGGCCTGGATGCGCACCACTGCCGGATCCATTCCCAGTTCGGCGGCGTCGGTCTGCAGGCGGATCGAGGAATAGCCCTCATCGCGCAAATGACGGATCACACGCGCGCGCACCTGCTGCTCGCGCGTGCCGGCCGGCCCGCCGTTCTCGCCGGGGGTGATCACCAGATCCTCGACCCGCGCGACGCCTTCCGCGAGGCGCTCCACGCGCTCGTGCAGCCCGCCGAGGTCGGCGGATTCGATGGCGCGCGCCACCGCCTGCACCCGGTCCGGCAGGAACGCGAGCGCGGAAGAGTCCTGGATGCGCTCCTCGATCTCGCCGAGCCGCCGATGCAGCCGCCAGCCGGCGAACAACGCGGCTGCGGTGAGCAGGCAGACGAGGACGAGCAGGGCGAGTTCCAAGGCAGGCGGGCGCCATCAGCCTAGCGCCTGCCCGCCCGGACTCGCGTTCAGAGCGTGATCGGGTTGGTCGGCTCGCAGGTGGCGAGGTCCACTCCCTGCACCGTCACGCCGCAGAGCGCCGCCGGCGCGTTGAAACTGACGGTGGCCGCCCCGCTGGCGTCGGCGGTCAGGATGCCGCCTAGAGTCGGCATGCCGATCGCGATCGTCAGACCCGTGCACGGCGAGCCGGTCTGCGTGAACGAGCCCCCTGGTCCGTAGAGCATCGCCACCGCGCCGTTCGGCGTGGCGTCGGTCACCGACAGTTGCACGAGGCCGGGGCAGGTTCCGGACTTCGTCAACTGCGGACCGGAGAGCATGTAGGTTTCGAACCCGAGGTCATAGCCGCAGTCCGCGTAGCAGCCGGGACCGTTGAGGAGGAGTTCTTCCGGATAGGGAGAACTCGCGGGCGGTCCGATCCAGTGCCCGTGGACTCCGAGGCCGGCGTTGCCCTGGATCTCCATCACGAAGGTTGCGCCGGTGGCGAGCACGACGCCCGCAGAAGTCAGATCCACGAACACGCGCTCCCAGGTTCCGGTGCCCGCAGCGGTCGCGACGGCCGAGGCGATCACCGATCCGGTGTTCCAGCCCGAGCCGAGTCGGATCCGCAAATCGAGGGTTGCTCCGGCCGCGCCGGAGATCTCGATGGCGATGCCTTCGAGGGTTCCGGCGAGGCCGGTCTTGATTTCTTGCTGCCAAGTCAGGACCGAGACGCCGCCGTTGAACCAGGTGTTGCCGAAGGTGCTGGACTGGTCGAGGGTGCCGGATTGGGCCGCGACCGAGGATGAGCCGGTCGCGAGAATCAGGAGGGGGAGGAAGGCACGCATGGTCATTGAATCAAGACTACAGGAGAATGCTCGGATCAGGCAGAGGCCTGCCGCGCGGAGGCCCGACCGCGGCACCCGCAGCCCAGACCTCGTGCCCGCGCAGAAGGACGCGCTGCGGGAAGGCGCGCAGCCGCCAGCCGCGGTACGGGCTCCATTTCGACTTGGAGGGCAGCAGGGACTCCTCGACCACGCGCTCCTGCGTGGGATCCACGATCACGAGATCGGCATCCATCGCGGGCGCAATGCGTCCCTTGCGCGCCAGGCGGAACTCCTGCGCCGGTCCGCTGGTCACCGCGCGCAACAGAGCGTCCAACTTGACACCTTGACGATCGCGCACCGCGACGATCAGCGGCAGCAGCAGGTCCACCGAAGGGAAGCCCGAGGGCGCCTTCGCGTACCGGCGGTCCTTCTCCTCCAGCGGGTGCGGCGCATGGTCGGTGCCGATCGCGCACAGCGCCCCGCACGCGACCTGTTCGCACAAGCCGTCGCGGTCGGCAGCGTACTTGATGCTCGGGTTGACCTTGAAGCGGTTCAGCGGCAGCGCGTGGGCTTCCTCGGCGGTCACCAGCAGGTAGTGCGGCGCGGTGGAGCCGGACACGGCCTGCCCGGCCGCGGCGGCGGCGCGCACGCGGCGAGCGCCCTCCGCAGTCGAAATGTGGAACACGTGCAGCCGCGCGCCAACCTCGCGTGCGACGCGGAGCGCGTCCTCGATGCTGCGGATCTCGGCTTCCGGCGGACGGTTCAGATCGTGGCGGTCGGCGAGTTCCGGCGGCAGCGCGCGCGCCGCCGCCGCCAGCGCGTGGTTGTCCTCGCAGTGTGCGACGATCGGCAGGCCGGCGCGCGCCGCCGCCGCGAACCAGCGGCGCATCGTCGCCTCGTCGTCCACTCCCCCCGCGCCGGTCGAGCAGCCGAGGAAGCATTTCACCGCAGGCGTCAGACCGCGCATCGCCGCGAGGTGCGGCAGCGACTCCTCGACCAGCGAGCCGTAGGGCACGAAATCCACGCGTGACACGCCGGTCAACGCGGCGCGCTTCTCGCGCAGCAGGTCCGCGCTGATCATCAGCGGCGGGTTGTTCTGGATCTCGCACACGGTCGTCACGCCGCCGTGCAGCGCGCCCAGGGATCCGGTCGCATAACCCTCCTTGCGCACCAGCCCGGGCTCCCGGAAATGCACGTGGCAGTCCACCAGGCCGGGCAGCAGCCACAAGCCGTCCAGGTCGGCGGTCTCCTCGCCGGCGCGTGGCGTGAGGCCAGGGCCCGCCTCGGCGATGCGGCCGTCGCTGCCGGTGCGAACGGACCAGTCGTCCTGCCACCAGCGGCCGTCGAACACACGCGCGCCACGCAACAGGCGGGCCGGGGGCGGATCGTGCCGAGGGAGATCGTGCGGCGTGGAGGCCAAGGTCGGATCGCTAAACTCCATGCAGCGTAGCCGCGCACGCGGCGTACTGACTGTTCCGATGCGAATCCTCGCTCCCCTACTCCTCGCGGCCGCGCTCTGCGCCGCCCCCGCCCCCGCCCAGACGCCGTTCGACCTGACCGAGGTCGCGTGGACCATCCACGCCGATCCGGGCGGCGGACTTCTGAAGATGGAGATGCGGCTGACCCCGCTGCACCAGCGCGAGCGCATGGTGCTGCGGATGCCGTTGTGGCGGCCGGGCTCCTACCGCTACGCGCAGTACCAACAGAAACTCACCGCGCTGACTGCGACCGACCAGAGCGGTGGCGCGCGCGAGATCCTGCTCTGCGACGACCGGACTTGGCAAGTGGACACCGCCGGCGCGACCGAACTGACGGTCACCTACGACCTCGCGGTCGAGAACGTTGCGGACGAGGGCGCCGTGCCGGCCATCATGCGCCACGGCCCCGCCACCTTTCTGTTCGTTGAGGACGCGCTGAACCTGCCGCACACGCTGCGCTTCGACCTCCCGGCCGGTTGGGAGCACGCCAGCGGGCATCGGGCGCACCCGGACCTCCAGCACACCGTCTACTCGCCGAACTACGACGTCTTCGTGGACTGCCCGATCGCGTTGGGCGAACTCGAACGCCTCGCCTTCGATCTGCACGAGCGCCCCTTCGAGGTCGTGCTGTACGGCAAGCGCCCCACCGAGGAGCAGATGCCGCGCGCGGCGTGGGTCGAGACCGTGCGCCGCATCAGCGACGCCGCCTACGGCGTGGTCGGGGATTTCCCCTTCGAGCGCTACGTCTACCTGTTCGGCTTCACCGACATCGGCGGCGGCTCCGGCCTGGAGCATCTGAACTCGACGACCATCGAATTCAATCACGGCAGCGTGAAGAGCGGGAACCGGGAAGGCCTCGAATCGGTCACCGCGCACGAGTTCTTCCACCTCTGGAACGTCAAGCGCATCCGCCCCGACATCCTCGGCCCTTTCGACTACACCACCGACGCGCGCACCAGGGACCTGTGGTGGATGGAAGGCGTCACCTCGTACTACAACGACGTGATCCTGCAACGCTCCGGATTGCGCAGCGGCACCGAGAACTGGTTCGTGGAGTCGCAGGCCGACGTCGGCCGCTCGCTGCAGGCCGTGCCCGGCTACGGCAAACTCTCGCCGGAGCGTGCCTCGTGGATGGTGTGGGACGGCGGCGTTGCCAACCAGATCTCTTACTACGATCAGGGTCAGGCCCTCGGCTTCCTGCTCGACATCCAGATCCGCCATCACACGCAGAACCGGCGCACGCTCGACGACGTCATGCGCTTCCTGCACCGTTGGGTTGGCTACCCGGATGCGGGGTTGCGCCCGGGCGACCTCGAGCGCGCGGTGCGCGCGATCAGCGGCTGGGACTGCGGCGAGTTCTTCGACCGCCACGTCGCCGGCAACCAGCGCTTCCCTTACTCCAAGATCCTGCCGCTGGCGGGCATCGGCTGCGCCGAGCAGCGCGTCGGCGATCCATACTTGGGCATCGCGCTCAATGAGAAGTTGGTGTTGACGCGCGACGAGGTCGAGGCCGGGCTCAAAATCGGCGACCAACTCGTGCGCATCGCCAACGCGGGCGTCAAGACGCAGGCCGACCTCCGCGATGCGACTGCGGCTCTCGCCACCGGCGCCGAGATCGAACTCGTGTTGGAACGTCCCGGCGCCGGCCGCGTGAAGGTGCCCTGGACCGTCAAACAGCGCGACAACAGCGACTTGCGCGTCTGGCTCAACCCCTCCGCGACCGCCGAGCAGAGCGCGATCCTGCAGGGAATCCTGACCGGCACGCCGGCGGGCATCTGATCCGTGCGCGCCGGTCTCGGCATCCTGCTCGCGGCCTTGCTCGCGTTCGCATTGTGGTTGATCTGGAGCGATGGCGCAGGTCCTGGCGCGGCGGATCCGACCGCCGCGGACGCTTCCAGCGAGCCTCCTGCGCCGGCGCCCGACGCGGCCGCCGGCGCCGTTCCGGCGACTCCCGCCCCGGACGGCGTTGCGCGCTCGGCGGTCGCGGCCGACGGTGCGGAATCCGCCGCGATTCCGCGCGCCGGTGCAATCACCGGCCTCGTGCTCGATCCCGCCGGACATCCGGTCGGGGCCGCGGCCGTCGCCTTCTTGCGCCGCGAGCAGGCCGCGGCCTTCTCCTTCGGGGCGGACACGCATGCGCCCCTCGACCGCCTGCTTCGGACGGACCGCGAAGGACGTTACCGGGTGCATGACCTGCCTGCAGGCGGCGCGTGGAATCTCGTCGCGTGGCACGAGGAATTCAGTTTCACGCATGGCCCGGCGGTGACAGGCACCGCCGGCGCGCCGCAGGACCTGCCGCCGATCCGGCTTGACGATGGCTTCGTGCTGACAGGCGTGGTCGTGGATTTCGAGGACCGCCCCGTCGCGGGCGCACGCGTGGAGTTCGCGCTCGACGGCGTAGACGAGCCCTCCGACCCGCTCGGCCGCAGTTTCGTGCAGATCTCCGCAGAGGACGGCGCCTTCACATTCAGCGGTCTCGGCAACGGAGCCTGGTCGCTGCGCGCGCGCCATCCGGGCCTCGCGGAGGGCTGGCTGCATCCGCTGGTGCTGCTGCCGGGGCGGGAGATTCCGGCGCTGCAGGTGCGCCTCGGCACCGAATATCCGCTTGCTGGCCGCGTGATCTCGACCGCGGGCGGGCCAGTCGCGGATGCCGAAGTCGTGCTCGCCGCGGATGGACCGGACCGCGACCGCCGGCTCAGCGCACGCTCCGCGGCGGATGGCAGATTCGAACTGCACGGAGCCGGCGAGGGCAGTTGGACCCTGACTGCGCAGCGCCCGGGCTTCCTCCCGTCCCGACCCCTCGCGCTGGAGAGCGAGAGCCGCGCGGATCTGACTTTGGAACTGCAGCCGATCGGCGGCGCTTTGCTCCGCGTGCGCGGTCCCGGCGGCGCGATTCCCGCCGAGGCCCGCGCGGAATTGTGGAAGACGATGCGCGGGCAGCCGCCATTCCAGCCAACCGGCGAGCAGGCAGCCGACGCCGACGCCGAAGGCCGCGTGCGCATGGAGGTGCGCGAGCCCGGCACCTACGTGCTGCTGGTCCGCGCGCGCGGCTGCGCGCCGGCGTGGTCGGAACTCTTCCACGTCAGCCCGCAGCAGATGGACCTGGGCGAGTTGCATCTGCAGACCGCCGGCAGCGTGACCGGACGCCTCGTGCAGCATCAAGACTGCAGCCCGATCGCCGGCGCGTCCGTGTCGCTGCGCTCGCTGCAGTGGACTCCGGAGCAGGATCAGGGCCCCTTCGCTGCGCTGCTCGCCGACGCCACCGACATTCCACCCGCCGGCGCGCTCACCGGGGCGGACGGCTCCTTTCGTCTCGAGCCTTTGGCAATCCTTCCCGCCATGATCGTGATCGAGCACCCCGGCATCGCGCGCGTGCGCGTGCCGGTGCAGCCCGCGCCGGGCCGCGAGATCGCGCTGGGCGAGGTACGCGCGGGGCCCGCGGCGACGCTGCGCGTGCAGGGACTCGATCCGGAAGGCCGGCCGCTCGCCGGCGGCAGCCTGTTGCTGCAGCGCGAGGAGCAAGGCTTGAGCCAATCCACGCACCTGCTCGACGCCGCCGGCGCGATCACCCTGACCGGCCTCGAGTCCGGCGACTGGTGGGTCAGCGTGATCGAAGGCGGCGGGATCTTCGGGCGCATGAGCCCGCGCCAGCGCGTCTGGCTGCCGGCCGGTGGCGAGCAGGAAGTCGAGTTGCGCGTCGCGGCGCCGCGATGAAAAAACGCCCCGGTCCGAGGACCGGGGCGCTGGCAGCGGCCGCGAAGGACCGCGTGCCGATCAGAGGGTGATCGCGTTCGACTTTTGACAACTTGCCAGGTCAACACCTTGCACCGTCGCGCCGCACATCGCCACCGACGAGTTGAAACTCGCGGTAGCGGCGCCCGCGGCGTTCGCGGTGAGGATCCCCACGAGGGTCGGGCCGGCAAGGTTGACCGTTAGGCCCAGGCAAGGCAGGCTCGGATTGGTCTGGGTGGTCGCGCCGGCCGCACCGATGAGCATCGCCAGGCTGCCGCCCGGCGTGCAGTTCGACAGGTCGAGGGTCAGCAGACCCGGGCAAGCGCCGGTCTGCGTGAGGCTCGGACCCGCCGGGCCGCTCGACAGGATGGAGACGTCATCCACGTCAATGCCGTCCGCGCCGTTGAACGGGAAGTTGTCGGTTTGCGCGAACATCAGGTAGAAGGGGCCGCGCGTGATGTCGGAGTACGCGGCCAGATCCGCCGAGGTCTGCGCCCAATTGAAGAGGGTGTCGTAGGACTCGACCGCGTGGTGCCAACTGCCGCCGTCCTGCGAGATCCACACGCCGTCGAAGGCATCGTCCTCGTCGCCGAGGTTGCGCGACCAGAAGCGCAGACCCAACGAGGCCTGGCCGGTGCCATCGAGGCCGATCACCAGCGAGTTGTTGACGTAGAAACCGCCGAGCGAGGCCGGATTGAGACCCATTTCCAGGCTGCGCACCCCGCTGTGCGAGGCGATCGTGCCGCCGGCGATCGTGCACCAGCCATCGGGCGAGGGCAGGCCGGTCACCGCGTCCACCGAGGTGACCGCCATGTGTCCCGGCAGCACGCCGGCGTAGGACTCGAAGTCGTCCGTGGTCAGAGTCTGCGTCAGCAGCAGAAACTGCGCGGGCAAGTTGACCGTGAAGTTGAAAGGCGGCGGAACGCTCGGGTTGGTCGGGTCGTCGTCCACCTGCACGACGTCAATCCACTGCTCGTGCGCATAGTCGCCGTAGTAACGGAAGGCGAACTCGACGCTGTTCTGACCGGCGACCGAGGACAGGTCCGCGGTCTGCCACGCGTTGCCGTTGACCGTGCGAGTCTCGGTCCACACCTCGGACCAGGCGCCGCCGTTGACGCGCACCACCACGTCGGTCTCGCCGTTGCCCAGCGAGTTCGGATGGTTGGCCAGATACTCCGTGTAGAAGAGTTCGGTGTAGAAGTGCGCGTAAACGCCGGTGAACGCGGTCAGGTCCAGCAGCGGGCCGATCAGGTAATCCTCCACGGTGCCCGGGCCGAGTTCATCCTCGTGCCAGGCGCGGCCGTCCATGGATCGGTACCAGCCCACCGCGAGCGGATTGATCTTGACCTGCGACCAGCCGGCCGGAGGAACCGCGGTCGAGAAATCCTCGTAGAGGATCACGTTCTGCGCGGGGAGCAACGATGCCGAGAGCACGAGGGCGACGGCCACAACGAGGGTGTTCTGCATGAGAGGGATCAGAGCGTGAGGGAGTTCGTAGGCCGGCAGGTCGCGAGATCCACGAATTGGACGGTGAAGCCGCAGGCCGCCGCGGGCGCCGTGAAGGCGTACACGGCCTGACCCGCTGCATCCGCAGTCAGGTATCCGCCGATGTTGGGCAGCACGAAATTCACCGTCAAGCCCTGGCACGGCGCGCTCGGACTCGATTGGGTGTACGTGCCCGCCGTTCCGTAAAGCATGATGATCGAGGCGCCCGGGCTGGCGTCGCGCAGCGAGAGCGTGATCGGGCCGGGGCAGGCCCCGCTCTTCGTCAAGGCGGGGAACACCGGGCCGGAGCCGGTGACGCAGACGTCGTCCACTCCGACGCCGTCCAGGTTCGCGTACGGAAAGTTGTCTTCCTGGCCGAACATCACGTAGAAGGGGCCGTTGGTCAGGAAGGTGTACGCCGCGAGATCGAGCGCGAGCGGCGCCCAAGCCGACCCGATCTGCGCCCAATCGCGGAACAGCGGCCACCATTGGAGGCCGTTGTCGGAGATCCACACGCCGTCGAAGGCGTGGAGTTCCTCGCCGTGGTTGACGGCCTGGAACTCGAGCAGGATCGCGCCCTGGTCGTACCCGTCGTAGCCGATCACCAGCGCGTTGCGCACCAGGTGGTAGTTCGACGAGCCGGGCAGCAGTCCCATCTCCAGATTGCGCACGCCGCTCGCGCTCGGAAAGTTGCCGCCCGCCAACGAGCACCAGGCGAAGGGGTCCGGCAGCAGGGTCAAGGCGTCCAGTGCGGTCAGCGCCATATGCGCCGGCGGGATGCCGGCGTAGGCCTCGAAGTCGTCGCACGCGCGCACGGCGGTGATGCCGATGAACGCCGCGGGCAGCGAAACGCCGAGCCAGAGGATCGGCGGATCGAGCGGCGGATCCGGCGAATCATCCACCTGCACGAAATCCACCCAGGTCTCGTGCGCGAAGGTCCCGTAGTAGCGGAACGCGATCTCCACTCCCGAGCGGCCGGCCGCGAGCGCGGTGAGATCGGCCGTCAAGGTCTCCTCGGTGGCGACCTGTCGCGTCTCGGTCCAGGCCTCCGTCCACGGTCCGCCATTGACGCGCACCAGCAGGTCGGTTTCGCCGTCGCCGGAGGAGTTCGGATGATTGGCGAGAAACTGCGGGAAGGCAAGTTGCACGCGGAAATGCGCGTACACCGCCGTGAAACCCGTGAGGTCGAGCAGCGGCGAGATCAGTTCGTCGTCGCAGGTTCCGACCGCGGACGATTCGTCCTGGTGCCAAGCGCGGCCGTTCGTGGACGGGATCCAGCCGGCGGTCAGCGGGTTGTTCCGCACTTGCGACCAGCCCAACGGCGGCACCGCCAACGTGAAGTCTTCCCGCAGCGCGATGTTCTGCGCGCTCGCGCCGGCGCTGATCGCGATCCCGGCGAAGATTCCTGCTGCTGCTCGCATCATGCTTGAAGTGGTTGCGCGGGTGCCGGGGCGGGCCGCAACCGAGGGTCTTGCATTCTAACCGCTCCACCGCCCACCCGGTGACTCACCCGCCGCGCGTGTGCATCTCCCGGTGCGGGTCCGCGGCGAGGGCGCCGATCGTCAAAAGCGGGCCGCGGCGTTCGCGCAGCCGCAGGCGGTCCACCGCACCCTGGTCGGCGCGTCCGCCCCAAATCTCGCGCAGCCGCGCGAGAAACCACGCGCGGTCGCGACCGGACCGCAGCGGCTCGCGCAGGTCGCAGCCGGCCGCCGCATAGAGGCACAGCAGCCACTGGCCGTCAGCGGTCACCCGGCTGCGGTCGCAGGCCGCGCAGAAGGGCTCGGTGGTGCTGGCGATGAGGCCGAAGACCTGACCGTTCGCGCGCCGGAAGGTCCCGGCCGGAGCGGCCGGATCCGCGCGAGACAGCGCGGCCGGGGCGGCGCCGTCCCGCTCCGCGAGGCGCGCGAGCAGTTCGCGAGCAGGCAGCACGCGATCGGCGCTCCAGCGCGTGGCGCCGCCGACGTCCATGTACTCGATGAAGCGGATCTCGGCGCCGATTCCGCGCGCGAAGTCGAGCAGAGCCGGGACTTCGTCGTCGTTCTCGCCGCGCATCAGCACGGTGTCGAGTTTCAGCGGCAGGCGCGCCGCGCGCGCGGCCGCGATGCCGGCGAGCACGCGCGGCAGTTCGTCGCGCCGCGTCAGGCGCACGAAACGCGCTGCGTCGAGCGTGTCGAGGCTCACGGTAATCCGCCGCAGTCCTGCGGCGCGCAGGGGCTCCGCGAGGTCTGCCAGCAGCACCCCGTTGGTGGTCAGCGCGAGGTCCTCGAGGCCCGGCAGGCGCGCGAGCCGCGCGACCAGGTCCGGCAGGTCTCGGCGCAGCAGCGGCTCGCCGCCGGTCAGGCGCACGCGGCGCACCCCGGCGGCGAGAAAATGTCCCGTCAGCGTCTCGATCTCCTCGAAGGAGAGCAGGTCCTCGCGCGGCAACCACACGTACTCGCGCTCCGGCATGCAGTAGGAGCAGCGCAGGTTGCAGCGATCGGTGAGCGAAAGCCGCAAGGTGCCCAGGGGACGCCCGCGCAGATCGAGGGTGGGCGCGGATCCGCTCATTGGGCCAGGTCGAGCGCCTCGCGCAGGAACGCGGCGCGCGCGCTGTCCCGCTCGCCGGGTTCCATCTCGCGGCCCAGGTGCGCCTGCAGGTGGCCCGGCTGCAACTGGAACATCTGCTGCAGCACCGTGTGCGGGTGATAGTCGTGGCCGGCCTCCTCGGCGAGGCCAGCCAGAGCGGCGAGCCGGATCGTGCTCAAGACCTCGAGCGCCTCGGCGGTGGTCAACGAGGCGGCGCCTGAAAGCCGCCCGTGGGCGCGCTGCACTTCGACGATCAGATCGCGACGCGCGGCGGGATCTTCGCGGAACCGCGCGCGCGTCTGCCGCTCATATTTGGCGACTTCGCGGCCGAACTCGGCGACGGCGTGTGCCTGCTCCACGCTGGAACTGCCGAGGGTGCGCTGATTGCTGATCTGGTACAGACGCCCCAGCGCGCGGCTGCCTTCGCCGTGCAGCCCGCGCACCGCGAGGGAGGCGCCGCGCGCGGTTTGCAGAGCGCGCTGCATCGGCGCCTTGGCGCGCACCAGCGCGGGCAGGTGGAGCAGCAGGCTGCCGCGCATGCCGGAGCCGGCGTTGGTCGGGCAGGATGTCAGGTATCCGAACTTGCGATGCGCGGCGATCTCAAAATGGCGGCGCAGGCGGCGCTCGAGCCGCTGCGCGCGTCGCAGCGCGGAGTCGAGATCGAGGCCCGCGGCGTAGCCCTGGATGCGGAAGTGGTCCTCCTCGTTGACCATCACCCCGCCGAGGCCGAGAGGTTCGAAGTAAACCCAGGAGGCGCGGCCGGCGTGGATCAGATCGCGCGAGGCGAGGCTGCGCTCGACCAGGAACTCGCAATCCGCGGGCGGCAGCGAGGCCGGGTCGAGTCCGCTGCCGCCGCGCAGCGCGCCCTCGAGGGCCTTCTCGGCGCGGCGCACGAAGTCGCTCGCGGGCCCGAGTTGCATCTGCGCGGGGAACGGGCCGTCCGCGAGATTGCGCGCCAGGCGCACGCGGCTCGCCACCACGACGTCGTCCTCCGGGCCGCCGGGTTCGAGCCACGCCGGCAGGGTGCCGAGGAGCGGACGCAGGCGCGGGTCCACGCCGGATTCTAAGCGCTAAAGGATGCTCTTGCCGAACGCGCTGCAGATCAGGTGCTTCATGTTCACTGCACCCTGATTGCGCGAGTCGAGCAGCGGATTCAGTTCCACGACTTCCATCGAAGTCATGCGGCGGCTGTCCGCGAGCACCTCGAGGAACAGGTGGGCCTCGCGGAAGCCGACTCCGCCAGGCACCGGCGTGCCGACGCCCGGCACGACCTCGGGATCGAGGCCGTCCACGTCGAAGGAGAGATGAAAACCCGCGGTCCCATCGCTGACGGTGGCGAGGATCTCGCGCGCGACGCGGGCCATGCCTCTCTCGTCCAGGTCGCGCATCGTCCAGGTGCGCACGCCGCTGCGCCGGATGATCTCGCGCTCGCCGGCGTCAATGTCGCGGATGCCCACCAGCGCGGTGCGCTCGGGGCGCACCTTCGGCATGAAGCCGCCGATGCCCGCGAGGTCGGGATCACCCATGCCGAGCAGGTGCGCCAGCGGCATGCCGTGGATGTTGCCGCTCGGCGAGGATTCCGGCGTGTTGATGTCGCCGTGCGCGTCGAACCAGATCAGCCCCAGTTCCTGGCCGCGCTGGCGAAAGTGTCCGGCGACGCCGGCGACCGTGCCCATCGCGATCGAGTGGTCGCCGCCGAGCACGAGCGGGATCGCGCCCTCGTCCATCAACTTCTCCACGCGCGCCGCGAGGCGGGTGCAGCAGTGGAGGATTTCCTTCTTGAAGCGCGCCCGCGGGTCCCCCCCCTCGCCTTCGCGCGTCTCCATCGCCGGCACGAAGAGGTCGTCCTCGCGCGCGACTTCGTAGCCGAGTTCGCGCAGCGCAGGCGCGATGCCGGCGATGCGCAGCGCGCTCGGCCCCATGTCGGTGCCGCGGCGGCTCGCGCCGAGGTCCATCGGGACACCGACGATGCGCACGGGACGCAGGCCGGTTGCCATGTTAATGGTCCACCGGCTCCTCGCCGAGGATCCCGATCACTTTGCGCGTCATTTCTTCCATGCGCCCGCGGTCGTCGGATTCGAGGTTCATGCGCAGCAGCGGTTCCGTGTTGGAGGGACGCAGGTTCACCCACCACCATCCCTTGCGGTGGACGTCGCCGTAGGCGACAGTGACGCCGTCGAGTTCGTCCACCGAAGTCGCGTCGGCAAAGGTCCGCTTGACCTTGGCCAGCGCGGCGTCCTTGTCGGCGACGTGGAAGTTGACCTCTCCCGTGGAATGGTACCGCAGCAACTCGTCGAGCATCGCGGAAAAGGGCCGCTGGTCGCGGGCGATCAGCGACAGCACCGAGAGCAGGATGATCTCCGAGTTGTCGGCGTACCAGTTGGCGCGGAAGTAGTAGTGCCCGGACAGTTCGCCGCCGAAAGGCGCGTCGTGCCGGCGCATTGTGGCCTTCAGGAAGGAATGGCCGACGCGCTCCTTCACCGGCCGGCCGCCGGCCGCCAGGATCGTCTCCGCGAGCACCCACGAGGAGCGCAGGTCATACACGATCGCCGCGCCGGGCTCCTGCTTCAGCACTTCGCGCGCGACCAGCGCCGTGATCACGTCGTTGCCGATCGCGCGGCCGCGGTCGTCCACGAAGCAGCAGCGGTCGGCGTCGCCGTCGAAGGCCGCGCCCGCCTCCGCGCGCGTCGCGGCGACCAGCCGCTGCAGGTCCTTCAGGTTCGAGAGTTTGAGCGGGTTCGCCTCGTGGTTGGGGAAAGTCCCGTCGAGGTCGAAGTAGAGCCCGTGATGCTCGATGCGCGGCACTCGCTTCAGCACCGCCGGGAAGGTGTGCGCCGCCATGCCGTTCGCCGCGTCGCTCGCCAGCCGCACCGCGCGCGGCAAGTCCGCCCAGCGCGCGACGTGCGCCGCGTAATCGGCCAGCGTGTCCACCCGCGTGCGCATGCCGCGCGCGGACTTCGGCGCGGGCGCCTGCGGCGCGCACGCCATCTTCTCGATCTCGCGGATGCCGTTGTCGGCGCTGATCGGCTTGGCCTCTTCACGGCACAGTTTGGCGCCGATGTATTGCTTCGGGTTGTGGCTGGCGGTGACGTTCAGGCCGCCAGCGGCCTGCAGGTGCCCGATCGCGAAGTAGGCCTGCGGCGTGCTCGCGAGGCCGATGTCCAGCACGTCCACGCCGCCAGCGAGGATGCCCTCGACGACCGCTGCGTGCGCCTCAGGCGCCATGGTGCGCATGTCGCGTCCCACCACCAGCGGTCCGCGCCCGATGAAATCCGCGAAGGCGCGCCCGATCCGCTGCATCAACCGCGCGTCAATCTGGTCCGGCCAGGTGCCGCGGATGTCGTAGGCCTTGAAGACGGACATAAGAATCAGGCGCGGGAAACGATGCGCGCGAGGGCGCCGACCGCGAGTTCGATCTCGGCGTCGCCGATATGCCGGTGCGTGACGAAGCGCAGCAGGCGCTCGCCAAGTGCGAGCGCCAGCACGCCCTGGTCGCGCAGCGCGGCCTCGACCATCGGCGCGTCGAGGTCGGCGTGCGTGACCTCGAGGAACAGGATGTTGGTGTCAATCGTTGCCTGCGCCATCCGCACGCCGTCCATCCCGAGCACCTGGCCTCCCAGCCGGCGGCAGCGTGCGTTGTCCTGCGAGAGCAGCGGCAGCGTTTCCTCGAGGGCGACGAGTCCGCAGGCCGCGAGGTAGCCGGACTGGCGCATCGCCCCCCCCATCCACTTGCGCACGCGCTTGGCGCGCTCGATGAAGCCGCCGGATCCCATCAGCACGGAGCCGATCGGGCAGGACAGGCCCTTCGAGAGGCTGACCATCAGAGAATCGCAGGTGCGCCCGTATTCCGCGGGATCCACGCCGGTCTCGGCCTGCGCGTTGAACAGCCGCGCGCCGTCCATGTGCACCGGCACGCCGTGGTGGCCGGCGATGCCTTGTACCTCTCGCAGATAGTCGAGCGGCAGGATCGAGCCGCCGCTGAAGAGGTGCGTCTGCTCGACGCAGATCAGGCCGGTGCGCGGCATGTGCACCGAGGCCGGCCGGATCGCGTGCGCGAGTTGGCCGAGAGGCAAGCGCCCGTTCTCGCCGTCGAGCGTGCGCACGTGCGCGCCCGCGATGCGCGCCAGGCCGCCGCCTTCGTACACGAAGGTGTGCGCGTGCGCCTCGACGACGACCTCCTCGCCCGGCACGATGTGCGAAGCGACCGCGCACTGGTTCGCCATCGTGCCCGAGGGCATGAACAGCGCCGCCTCCTTGCCGAACAGGTCCGCGAAGCGCCGTTCGAGTTTCTGCACCGTCGGATCGTCGCCGAACACGTCGTCGCCGACGACCGCCTTCTGCATGGCCTCGAGCATGCGCGCGGTCGGCTTGGTGACCGTGTCGGAGCGGAAGTCGGCAAAACGCTGGGCCATGGGGTGCCGCTTTCAGCAGCGCGGAAGTTTTTCGAGCAGGCCGCGGACGCGGCGCACGCCCTCCTCGATGATCTCCAGCGAGGTGGCGGTGGAGAAGCGCAGGTAGCCCTCGCCGTGGACGCCGAAGGCGGTGCCGGCGAGGCAGGCGACTCCGGCCTCATGCAGCATCTTGCTCTGCAGTTCGGCGGACTTCAGCCCGAAGGACGCGACGTTCGGGAACACGTAGAACGCGCCGGCCGGCAGGTGGCAGCGGACTCCCGGGATGTCGTTCAACAACTGCACCATGCGCTTGCGGCGGCGGTCGAACTCCTGGCGCATCGCCTCGACGGACGACTGGTCGCCGCGCAGCGCCTCCATGCCCGCGCGCTGCGAGAACGACGCGGTGCAGGAGTTGGAGTTGATCATCAACTTCGCGAACATCGCCGCGAGGTCGGGCCGCATCACTCCGAAGCCCAGCCGCCAGCCGGTCATCGCGTAGGCCTTGGACCAGCCGTCGAGCAGGATCACGCGGTCGCGCACCTCCGGATCCTGCATCGGACTCGCGTGCTCGGCGCCGTCGTAGAGCAGGCGGCAGTAGATCTCGTCGGAGAGGATCCACACGTCCGGCCATTGCTTGAGCGCCTCCAGCACCTCGTGCAGCGCCGCCTTCGGCGTCACGCCGCCGGTCGGATTCGCGGGAGAGTTCAGCACCACCATGCGGGTGCGCGGCGTCAGCCGCTCGGCCACGTCGCGGGGGTCGAGGGCAAAGCCGTTCGATTCGCGGATCGGCAGCGGAACGGGCGTGCCGCCCACGAACTTGACCAGCGATTCATAGATCGGGTAGGCCGGGTTCGGGCACAGCACCTCGTCGCCGCGCTCGATCAGCGCAGTCATCGCGTAGAGCAGGATCGGCTTGCCGCCCGGCACGATCACGACCTCATCCGCTGCGACCTCGATCCCCCGCGTGCGGGCGACATACTGCGCGACAACCTCGCGCACGTCAGGCTGGCCGGAGGCGGGTCCGTAGTGGGTCCAGCCGCCGCGGAGCGCCTCCACCCCTGCCTCCACGACGTTTTTCGGCGTATCGAAGTCGGGCTCGCCGATCTCCAGGTGAACGATGCTCTTGCCCTGCGCCTCCAGGGCCTTGGCCTTGGCGAGAACCTCGAAGGCGGTCTCCGTTCCGAGCCGGGACATCCGGTCGGCGAGTCGGAGGGGCGGAAGCGAGGCGGACATGAGACAGGGAACGCCAGCCTGATCAACCGGCGCAGCGCAACATTGTAGGAGTACCGCCTGCAGGGCGTTCCCGGCCCGGAACAAGGACGCGGATGCCGCGGCCTCGAACTTGGCACGGTCCTTGCTACCCTCCCGCGATGCGTGCGAGCCTCCGGGCCCCGCGAATCGCCGCGGGCGCGCTGCTGTGCGGGCTGGCGGCGGGCTGCGCGCCGTCTCCGGATCTGGTGGTCTATTGCTCGCTGGACCAGGAATTCTCGGAGCCGCTGATCGCGGAGTTCGAGCGCGCCACGGGCCTCGAGGTGGACGCGCAGTTCGACGTGGAGCGCAACAAGACCGTCGGCATGGTGCAGCGCATTCGCGTCGAGGCCGGCAACCCGCGTGCCGACGTGTTCTGGAACAACGAGATCGCGCACACGCTCCGGCTCAAGGATGCGGGTCTGACCGAGGCGTTCGAGCCGGCGAACGCCGCGACTCTGCCGGAGGCCTACCGCGATCCGCAGCATCACTGGCACGGCTTCGCGGCGCGGGCGCGGGTGCTGCTTTATCGCACGGATCGCCCGGTGCGGCTGCCGCGCAGCCTGGACGAGATGCTGGATCCGGAGATCGCGCGCGGCGGCGCGCTTGCCAAGCCTCTGACGGGCACCACGCTGACCCACTTCACGGTGCTCGCCGAACAGCGCGGGCGCGAGGGCGCGCTCGACTGGCTGCGGCGCGCCGAGCGCAGCGGGCTGCGCTGGGGCTCGGGCAACGCCGACGTGATGCGCGGGGTAGCGCGCGGCGAGTTCGACTGGTGCCTCACCGACACCGATGACGCGGCCAAGGCCATCCAGGACGGCTATCCGGTGGCGATCGCGTGGTTGGACCAGGGCCCGCCCGGCTCCGGCACGCTGCTGATCCCGAACACCGTGGCGATCCTGCGCGGGGCGCCGCATCGCGCCGCCGCAGAGCGCTTTGTCAACTGGCTGTTGTCGCCCGCGGTCGAGGCTCGGCTCGCGGCTTCGCCCTCGCGCCAGATTCCGCTGCATCCGGGCGTCGCGGTTCCGGACGACGTGCGCCTGCCCGGCCGCGACTTCGCGCCGCTCGACGTCAACTGGCCCGCGGTCGCGCGCGCGATCGAAGCCTGCGAGAAGGAGTTCCGTGCGCTCCTGGTTGACTAGTCCCCTTCCGTGGCAGGCGCTGGCCTGGCTGCTGTTCGCCGCCGCGGCCTGGCTGCCTCTCACGCCGCTGCTGGCGCCGCTCTTCGACGGATCCGGCCTCGCCGCGCTGGCCGATCCGCGCCTGCTCGGACTGCTGGGGCGCACGCTCTGGATGTCCGCCGCATCCGCCGTGCTGGCGATCGCGCTCGGTCTGGCCTATGCGGTGCTGTGCGTGCGCGTAAGGACGCCGGGCGCGCGCTTGCTCGAAACTCTGCTGCCGCTGCCGCTGCTGCTGCCGCCGCTGATTCTGGCCCAGGCGTGGTTCGGACTGGCAGAACTGCGCGGCCCCTGGGCCGCGGTCTTCACGCTCGGCCTGGCGACCGCGCCGCTGCCGGGACTTCTGGCCGCGCGCAGCCTTCGGCGTCAACAGGCCAGCGCGCACGAATCGGCGCTGCTTTGCGGACCGGGGCTGGCGCTGCGCGAGATGCTGAGCACCGCGGCGCCCGCGACCCTGCTCGGCGGCCTGCTGGCCTTCTTCCTCGCCGCCTCGGACTTCGCGGTGCCGGACTATTTCGCGGTGCAGCAGCCGCTCTTCCATGTCTACGCGATGGAAATTTTTGGGCACTCGCGCAGCGCCTCCTACGCCGACGGCGCCGCCGCCGCCTTGCCCTTGGTGCTGCTGGGCCTGGCCGGTCTCTTCGGCGCCCTTGCGTTGCAGCGCCGCGTGCGCGCCGCTGAAGTCGGCGGCGGCCGCGCGCCGCAGCCCTTCGACACCGGATTTGCCGCGAAGGCGGTCGCAGCCGCCGCCCTCCTGACGCTCGCGGGCCTGCTGATCCTGTTGCCGCTGGGCCGCATCCTGCAGGAAACCGGCAACAGCGGCCCCCTCGATCCGCGATCCTGGTCCGAGGTCAGCCGCACGGCCTTCGCCCAGGTCTTCGAGCGCGCCCGCTCCGACTTCCGCAACTCGCTCTCCTTCGCGTTGCTCGCGGCCGCGCTGGTGTTCCTCGCAGCGCCGTTCTGGGCGCACGCTCTGCTGCGCCTCGAGCGACGTTCCGGGACGCTCGCCCGGCTCGGCGGAGCCGCGCTGGCAGCCGCCGCCGCACTGCCGCTGCTGGTTCCGGCCGTCGCGCTCGGCTTCGGCGCAATCCTGACCCTCGATCGCCCGGGCCTGCGCGGCTTCTACGACTCGGTGTGGCTGCCCGCGCTGCTGCTCGCGGGCCGCTACGGCCCCATCGCGCTGTTCCTGCTGCTCGAGCGCATGCGCGCGGTGCCCGAGGCGCAGGAAGACGCCGCCGTGCTCGCGGGCGCCGCCTATCCGGCGCGCGTCGCGCGCTATCGGCTCGGCCCGCAGGCCGGAGGGTGGTGGCTCGCCGCAGGGCTGGTGTTCGTGTTCGCGCTGCGCGAACTCGACCTCAACATCCTGGTGAGCCCGATGAACCACAGCGCCTCGGTGCGTTATTACAACGCGCTGCACTTCTCGCGCGACAACTTCGTCGCGGCCTGCGGCGTGGTGCTCTGCCTGCTGCTGTGGCTGCCGCTCGCCGCCGGCACCGCGTGGCGCGCCCTCCGCGCCTCGCGGGGGGGGGGATCCGGGGCATGAGCGAAGCCGCTCCGGTGCTGGAAGCCGAAGGACTGCGCCTGCGCCGCGGGACGTGCATGCTGCTCGACGGCGCCTCGCTCGCGCTGGCGCCGCGCGCGCGCGCCGCGCTCTCCGGCCCCAGCGGCTGCGGCAAGACCACGCTGCTGCGGATCCTCGCCGGCCTCGAACGGCCCGACGCCGGACGCGTCGCCTGCCGTGGCGTGTCCGCCACCGCGGACGGCCGGCTGCTGCTGCCGCCCTGGAAGCGCGGCGTGCAGATGGTCTTCCAGGACCTCGGTCTGTGGCCCGCGCGCTCGGTGCTGCAGAACGTCGAGGACGTGGCGCGCGCCTCCGGCCGCGGCGATGCGCGCGCAGCCTCCGTCGGCCTGCTCGAGCGGCTCGGAATCGGCGCGCTCGCCGACCGCAAGCCCGGCACGCTCTCGGGCGGGGAGGCCCGGCGCCTCGCGCTCGCGCGCGCGCTGGTCGCGCGCCCGGCCGTGCTCTTGCTGGACGAGCCCTTCGCCAGCCTTGATCCCGACGCCCGCCGCGCCGGCTTCGCACTGCTTGAGGAGGTGCTGCGCGAAACCGCAGCCGCGGTGCTGCTCGTGACGCACGACCCGTGGGAAGCCGAGCGGCTCGGCGGCGCGCACTGGTTCCTGCGCGAGGGGAAGATCGGCGCATGAACTCGGGCCGCCTGGACGCCGCCGCCGCCGCCGCGCTGCTGCTCGCCGCGGGCGGCGTCGCGGCGCTGGTGTTCCTGCTGCGCCCGCCCGCCGCGCCCGCGCCGCTCCCGCTGATGTCCTCCGAGCAGTGCCTTGCCTGCCACGCCGACGTCGCGGCGGAATGGAGCGCCTCGCACCACGCGCTGGCCTACGAGAACCCGGAGGTGCGCCGATTGTCAGGAGACTTCGCCAACCAGGAGTGCATCGCCTGCCACGCGCCGCGCCCGGTTCTCGCCTTCCTGCCCGGCGAGCGCGTGCTGGCGCGGCAGGCCGACCGGCGCTTCGGCGTGGACTGTCTAGCCTGCCACGCGACTCCGGACGGCGCGGTCGCAACCGCCAACCCGCGCCCGAATCCCGACGCGCCGTGCCGACCGCGCTTCGAGGGGCGCATGGCTTCCGCGGACCACTGCGCGGCCTGCCACGACCAGCACGGCACCGTGGGCCAGTGGCGCGCCGCCCCGGAACCGCGACGCGGCGACAACTGTCTGCATTGCCACATGCACGAGGTCTGGCGTGAAGGGGGGCGCCGCGGCCGCGACCACGGCTTCCCGGCCTCCCACGACCTTGCGGCGCTGCAGTCCGCCGTCGCGCTGCGCGGCGGTTGGGGCGCGGACGGACCGTGGGTGGAACTGGAGAACTCCGGCGCGGGCCACAACTTCCCCACCGACGAGCGCTCGCGGGCCGCCGACCTCGAGGTGCGCTGGCTGCTCACCGGCGGCGGATGGTCGGCTTGGGAACGCCTGCGCCGTTTCCGCGATCCCTACCGCGACGAGACCGACTTGACGAACACCCAGTTGCCCGCCGGCGCGATCTGGCGCGCGTCCCCCCCCCCGGATGCGGCGGCGAGCGCGGGCGAGGCGCGCCTGCTGTATCGCACCAATCCGTATCAGCCGGACTCGGAGGCGCGCGAGATCGCGCGCGTGCCGCTGCAGCCTTGAGGCCCGCCGGCCTGCTGTGCCTCGCCGCGGCGGCCTGCTCCCGCGCCGCGCCGGAGACGGCAACGCCCGCGCTGCCGGTCCCGGCCCTCGCCGCGGTGCTGGACCGCGAACTCGCGCGCACCGCCGCGAGCGCCCTGCCCGAAGCCGGTTCCGAGCGGCTGGCCGACCTCGCCGACCTGCTCGACCTCGCGCTGGCCGGCGGCCGCTACGCGGAGCGCGCGGCCGAAGTGCTGCGCGAGGAGGACGCCGCGTGGCTCACCGCGGGCCTGCTCGCGCTGCTCGAAGGGCGCGACTTCACCCCCGAGGTGCGCAGCGTCGCCTACTTCTGGCTGCGCGAGCGCGGCGTGCGCGGCGGACTCCCGCGGCTGACGCTGCGGCTCAAGTACGAGAAAGACTGGGTCGCAAACGTGGATCTCGCACTGGCCTTGCTGCGGCACGGCAGCGGCGCGGGCCTCGAGGCGCTGGCCACGATTCTGCGCGAGCAAACGCGCCAGGAGCCAATGTTCCGCGAGGCGCGCGCGCGCGCAGCCGCTGCGTTGGCCGCGCTGCCCGCCGCCAACGGCTGGGTGCCGGGCGCCGACTTCTCCGCCGACTGGAATCGCCTGCTCGCGGTGCAGGACGAGTGGCTGCGCGAACGTCGCGCGATCGGCGGCCCGCACCCCGCCGATTCCGCGCTGGAGGCGGAAGTGTGGCGCGCGATTGCGCTGCTGCGCTCGCAGCCGTTGCGCCCCGTGGATGACGCGCGCTTCCTGCTGCAGCGTCTCCCCGTGGAGGACGCGTTCCCTGCGCTGCTCGCCGCCGCCGCCGATGCCGATCTCTACGTGCGCGACCACGCGCTGGAGACGATCTCGTGGATCGGCGCGCCCGCCGGCGCGTGGAGCGAACGCGCGGGCGTGGACGCCCTGGGCATTCTCGCGCCTCTGCTCGGCGAGACGAGCACTCGGCCGCGCACGCTCGAAGCGCTCGGCGCGCTGGGCCTGCCCGCCGCGGTGCCGCATCTATTGCCCTGGCTGCGCGGTTCGGCCGAAGAGCAAACCGCCGCCGCGGATGCCCTGCTGCGCTGCGCGGGGGCGCAGGAGCGCGCGGCGCTCGACGAGACTCTCGCCCGCGGCGGACCGTGGACCGCCGAGGCCGAATACAGCCTGCACCTGTTGCGACACCGCCTCGATCCGGCGGCAGCGGCGCCGGCCTCCGAACGCCTTGACGTCGCCGAACGAATGCGCCGCGACCAGTGGCTCGCGCAGCGCGGGACTCGTGCCGATTAGGTTCCTGCCGCCGCGAGCCTCTGGAAGGTGAAGTAGAGAATCAGGCCGACCATCGCGAACACCACGGCCTGATGCAGCGGCTTCTGCTCCCCGTGCTGCATCGCAAACCGATGGCGTCGGTCCCACGAGGTGGAGCCGGTCTCTGAAAGTTCCTTGTACGCGAGGGCCATCGTGACCAGCCACACTCCGGGCAGGCCGCAAGCGACGCCGCTGAAGAGGACGTGGAGGGAACGCGACAGCGCCTCGCCGTAGCGCAGGCGGCGGCCCTCCGGATGCATCACGCGCACTCGATACATCCACTTTCCAGGGGTCATTCCCCAGACGGCGAGAAACAGCGCCTCGACGAAGGCCCATGCGATCAGCGAGGCGATCGAGACGCCGATGAAGTAGACGTTGGAGGAGAGGACGTCGTCAGGACTCGGCTTCCAGGCCGCCGGCAGCGACAGCACCACCAGCGACTGGAAGAGGATCACGTCAGCCATGCGCGCCATGAAGCGCGCCCACGGACGGTGGATCTGCAGGACCTGACTCGCGGTCGTAGTGCGCAGCGCACTCGGCCTGCCGGCCACGGCCACCGCGAGGGCGCCCGCCTGCGGAACGGGCGGCGGGGGCGGCGGCGGCGTCTGCGTGAGCGCGGCGACGCGCAACGCCGACGCCCATGCGGCCATGCCCTCGGACCACACCAGAGTCTCGCCCGGCAAGTCGCCGCGCAGGAAACGGCGGCGCAACTCCTCCTCGGAGAGGGGGCCTTGTTGCGCGCCTCTTTCGGCGTAGAACCAAAGGGTCGTCATGCGGTCGGGTGTTCGAGAACGCGGTCGGGGCAGGTTAGCACACTCACTTATGGACTCTGCTGCGGCTGGTTTCCTTTCTTCGGCAGTGCAGGCTCGGGGCTGAAGTCATGAGCGACGGATCCTATGCACCACCGCGGCCAGGAGCCAGAACGAGCCAGCGAGAAGGCCGGCGGTGGGCCCGTAGGGCAGATCCGCGAGGATCGCCGCGGGCCAGGCGAGAATCACCACGAGCAGCGCGAGCAGAGCGGTCACGAAGAGAAACACGCGCAGCCCGCGCGTCAGCAGTGCAGCGCCGATCGGCGGCAGGAACAGCAGCGCGAACACGAGGATCGGACCAAGCGTCATCACTCCGCAGCCGATCACCGCGCCCAGCACCATCGGCAAGGACCGATTGACGGCGCGCAGAGGCATACGGAGCGCATAGGCTTGCTCGGGGTCGAGCGCGCCCACCAGGAGTGTGCGGCGGAAGGCGCCGAGGAATGCCAGTCCGGCCGCGGAAACCGCCGCCAAGGCCTGGAAGTCATGCAGGTCCAACAGCAGAACCTCGCCGCGCAGCACGGTCTCGGCGAAATTCGCGCCGCTGGGAGCACGGGCCAGGAAGACGTAGGCGAGCGCTCCGGCAAGCGCGAAACCGCCGGCGAGTTGCGAGGCCGCGGGCGCCCGGCTCGCGCGCATGCCGTACGCGAGCAGCGCCAGGCACGCTGCTCCGGCCGCGAAGGGCAGGAGGTAGAGCATCGGCGGGTGGCCATGCTCGAGGTAACTGCGATGCAGGGCCGGGAAAGACGGCAAGAGCCAGAGGGCTGCGGCGACTCCTGCCGTCGCGAATTGCGGGACCGCGACGCCAAGGAAGGCCTCGCGCCGCAGGTGCAACAGGGCTCCGCACAACGCGAGCACCGGCGCGGCGATCACCGAGGCGAGCAGCGAGAGGCCGAAGAGTTCGAGGTAGTCGCGCAAGGTAGGGTCAGCGCGCGGTCGCGGTCGGGATGGAGATCCGACCGTGCTCGGCGCGCACGCAGCGCGTGGTCCAGGCCGCCAGCGCGTCGGGCTGGTGCGTCACGATCACCACCGCGCCGCCGGCGCGCGCCTGATCGGCGAGCGCGCGGTAAATCGCCGCTTGCGCCTCGGCATCCACGCCGGAAACGGGTTCGTCGAGCAGCAGCAGTTGCGGATCGCAGACCAGCGCGCGAGCGAGCAGCACTCGCTGCTTCTGCCCGCCGGAGAGCGTGCCGAAGCGCGCGGCGGCAAGAGCCTGCAGAGCGACGCGATCCAGCGCCTCGGCGACGGAAAGCGCCGCTCCAGCGCGGCCCCAGCCGCCCATCGCCACAGCGTCGCGCGCAGTCCAGGGCAGGTCGCGCGCACCCTCGTGTTCCTGCGGCACGTAACCCACGCGCAGATCCGGCGCCGCGCGGCGTCTTCCCGCGAGCAGAGGGACGGAGCCCAGCAGAGCGCGCAGCAGCGTGCTCTTGCCGCCGCCGTTGGGGCCGACGACCGCGATGAAATCGCCGGCGCATACGCGGAGGTTCGCGCCGGCGATCACCTCGCGGCCGTCGTAGCCGAGGCTGGCCTGCTCGAGTGCGACGAGATCCATGCTTAATCTGCCGCTGCCTCCTCTCCCCCCCCCTGCTCCGGGATGCCGTGCGCGTTCGCGACCGCGTCCACGATGGCCTCCATGAAATCGAGGTAGGTCTGGCCCTCTCCACAGCAAGTGCCGGACCTCGCCACCACGGTGCCGGTTCCCTCGAGCAGATGCCGGAGGCTTCGCTCGCTATACCACGGCTCTATCAGAAGGACCTTCACCTGCTTCTCGCGCAGGCTGCGCCGCAATCCCACCAGATGCGCCGCATCGGGCGGCAGGCCCGGTTTCGGCTCGACTTCCCCGGCAAGTTCCAGACCGAAACGCGCGGCGAAGTAGGACCACGAACGGTGATAGGTGGCGATCGCGCGGCCGCGCAGCGGGGCCATGCGCGCGGTCCAGCGCGCGATCCGCCGCTGCGCGTCCGCATCCCACGCCTGCCACTGGGCTTCGTAGGCGGCGGCGCGCGCCGGATCGAGGCGCACCAGCAGATCGCGCACGCCCTGCGCCATCAGCCGCCCGTTCTCGGGATCGAGGTTGAAGTGCGGATTGCCGCGCGGATGCAGGTCGGCCCCCTGTGACCGGTCGAGACTCGCGGGAACCTCCAGCGGAATGATGCGGTCGGCCGCGCAACACCAGCCCGGTTGCCCGGGCTGGATGCGGTCGTTGTTCACCTTCTCGAGCAGCGCAGGAAGGAAGGCGTGCTCGAAGTCGAGGCCCATGCAGACCAGCGCGTCGGCGCGCTGGAGTTTGAGCAGCAGGGAGGCCTTGGGCAGGATCGCGTGCGGGTCCGCGCCGGGCGGGACCATCACTTCGACGCGCACGGCGTCGCCGCCGATGATGCGGACCAAGTCGGCCAGGTCAGGGATCGTGACGACGACGTCGAGCGGCTCCGGTTTCTGCAATGCGAAGGCGAGCAGGAGATGCAGCACGACTACCAGTCCAGCGGGTGCGCGTGGTTGCCGAGAACGACCGTCCACTGCAGCGCGGCGGTCCACGAGGGCTCGCCTGCATCCGGCACGCTCTGGCCGATCTCCAGGCGGAGGCGGTTGAATTCGGACAGGCTCCAGGTCGCGAAGACAGTCCGCGTGGCGGCGGCTTCCGCTGCGGTGAAGAATTCTGCGCCTCGTTCGGTGCCAACGCTCTGCCACCAGGCGCCGAAGAAGCCCGCGGCCCAGCGCGGGTTGAAGGCGTATTCGTAGTAGCCCCACAGGCCGGTGGCGTCGCGGTCTTCGAGCGCGGCATCTGCGGGGTCCCAGGCCTCGCGCACGTTGAAGTAGGTCTCGAGCGTCGCGGTGTGCGCCGTGAGATCGGTCGGGTCGGGAAGGCGCAGGGTCAGGTCGAGGCCCAGGGTGGTCTGCGAGGCTTCGAACTCCGCGTCCTCCGCACCGTCGCCGTCGGTGTCCGCCGGCGCGGCGAGTCCGGATGGGCTGTGCAGCGCGTTGATCCCCCACTGGAAGAAACCGTTCACCCCAACGTCATGCTGCGCAGTGAGGCGGCCGGTGTAGAGGAAGTTCGCGGGCGTGCGCCGCTCGAGCGCCTCGCCCGCGAATCCGGTTTCGTGGCCGCCGAACTCCGGCGCCACGCCGACCGACCAGCGCAGGGGCAGGTCGCCGAGTCCGAACCAGTGGTGCAGTTCGACGCCGGAGACGTTGAGTTCGCCGCCGAAGTACTCCTCGGCGGGGCCGGGCGTGAAGACATAGGCGCGGTCGTGCAGGTGGAGCGTGTTCCACTTGCCGAAGTCGGACAGGAACTTGCCGCCGCGTAGGCTGAAGTTGCCGCCGAGGTCGTCGAACCACATGGCGCCCTCTTCCAGTGCGACCTCGCTTTCCTCGCCCTCGTCCTCGAAGGCGATCACGGCGTAGGCCCATCCCAGCGGGTCAATCTGGCTGGCCAGATCAATCTCGAAGAGGCGGAGGCGGGAGGTGTTGAACTCCGCCTCGTCCGCTTCGGAGGCGGTGGCGACGGCGTCGAAGACGACGGCCATCGCCGGGTTGAAGGCGTTGTCGAAGCGCGAGGTGAACGCGCGGCCCTGGCCCATGAAGCCGGGGAAGGTGGTGGTCGGGGAAGGCGCCGCGGTTTGCTGCGCGGCGAGAAGGAGCGTGACGGTGAACAATTCCATGTCGAGTTGAGTCGAACGAGAACACCGAGCGCCCGGGCGCGCACGCCGCGGGCGGGAAGATGGGAGTTCGATCAACCCTTCGGAGGAGCCCGACCGCGGACCGTCAGCCGCGGGCGGTGGTCGCGAGGCAGCAGAGCCGTGACGGGCCGCTGCGCCTCCATGACCGCGAGGACCAGCACCCAGGCGGCGCCGACGAGCGCCGCGCCCAGCAACAGAACACCGGAGCACAGCCCGGCGGGCGAGCACGGCTCGCCGTCCGCGTGCAGCGGAGCATGGACCGCGCCGACCAGGGCTAGAAGCCCCAACAGCAGCCAGGCGATCCGCATCGAACACCGCACGAGGGCATTCTACGGGCCGATGGGGCACCATCCACTGAAGTGCAGGACCTGCGCGGGGGCCGCTGCCACGGCGGTGTGTGCAGCCCGGCCGACCGGATCGGGGGCTGCCCCGAGGCTTTCGAGATCCAGCGCTGCCCGGACGAGGGTTGTTAGATTGACCCGCGCACGGAGGACCACAGCCGACGAAACACGGGGGAGGATCGGCGTCCATGCCATCCGAACCGGCACGAGGTCTGGCTTCAGCCTCGCTGCACTGACCTGCCGAACGCGTCGTTTCGCTGCTACGCAGGTCTGTCGAAATGGAGTGAGACGCGGCGGCTGGTTGGCTGGCCGGTCGGACAGGGGAGTGTTAGGCTGACCTGCGTAGGAAGGTTCGCATCGTGAGCGCCAAGGCCCGGGACCCACTCCGAAGCCATGCTCGTTCGGCCAAGGCCGCTGGTCGGCCCTGCTACGCGGACCGGTCTAACACACGGATCCCGCGCTACGCAGGTCCGTCGAATTGGAGTTAGGCGGACGCGCCCCTCGGCCCGTCCGCCACGCAGTAGAATACTGGCCGCCCCCAGGGAGGGCATTCACAGTGGAAACACCGACTGCAGCCGATGATTTCGAGACTGCTAAGGCTATTGCTGACAAGTTAGCGGGCCTCCAACCGGACCATCAGAAACGGATCCTGCGCTGGGTGGGTGAAAGCCTCGGCTTGGTAGAGGTGATTCCTCCTGCTGCACCTGCTCGCCATTCTCCCCCCGGTGGCGGGCAAGACCAGCCGGGCAACGCCAATATCAAGACGTTCACCGATCAGAAGAAGCCTAAAAGCGACGTGCAGTTTGCCGCCGTTGCAGCCTACTACTATCGGTTTGAGGCACCCGCTGCCGACCGGCGCGATACAATTGATTCCGAGCTCGTCCAGCAAGCGACACGGCTCGCGGGGCGACAACGACTGGGACGTCCCAGCAAAACGCTGAACAACGCGAAGCAACTCGGCTATCTCGACGGTGCCGGGGACGGAAGGTACAAGATCAACAGCGTCGGCGAAAACCTCGTGGCTATGACCCTTCCGGGAACTGGCAACGACTCGATTCAATCTGGTTCACGTCGCCCGAAGAAGGCAAGCTCCGGGAATGGTCAGAAGTCAGGCCGCAGGTCTAGGGTCCGATAGTCAGGTCGCCGATGCTGCTCGCACAGAAGGCGGCAGACGAAGCCATTGGGCAACTCGATCGTGCGCGTCAGCAGATAGGTCGACGGAAGTCACTGCAGGTTACCGCAGCCGACGAACTGGACTACGTCCGCTCCGTCGCCTATGCGTGGTTCAACACGCACCGTAAAGTACTTCAGGAAAAGGCAACGCATGTGGATCTTGGTGCCGTCGACATTGCCTACAAAGCACTGCTTGAGGCAACAGGGAAGGCTGCCTCGCGCGCAACCTACGTGAAGGAAATCAGGCTTGCGAGACAATGCCTGATCGAAGCTCGATCCGATCTCTTGGTGACATCGACCCCAGACGTCAAGAGTGAGGAGACGATTCCCGCATTTTCGTCACTAGCGTCGGATCCGGAGATGCAGAACATTCTGGTTAGACGCTGGCAGGAGACGCAAAGGTGTCTGAATGCCGGTGCTCATCTGGCCGCGACGGTGATGATGGGAGGCCTGCTCGAAGCTTTGTTCGTCGCTAGAGCAAACAGGCTCAAGGATAAATCGGCATTGTTCAATGCGGAGGCGACGCCCATTGACGGTAAGACGAAGAAGCCCATTCCTTTGCCCGACTGGACGCTCAGGCCATATATAGACGTGGGTCACGAGTTGGGTTGGATCACAAAATCGGGGAAGGAGGTGGCGGCGGTGCTGCGCGACTATCGAAATTATATCCATCCGGAGAAGGAACGTGCACACGGCATTGTTCTCGGCGTTGATGACTCGTCGATGTTCTGGGAGGTCACAAAATCATTGGTCCGCCAGCTGCTGACTGGGGTGGAGTCTTGAGCTGCGACGAAGCGCCGCCCAACTCGGCGTTGAAGACGGACGGGCGCTACGCGCCCGCCGCTTAACGCCACGACGTTAGCCAGCCAGATAGGACGTCGAGCGAATGGCGCTTAGCTTCAGCGTGATCGAAACGACCATGAGTCCGCTGTGGGACTATGGCTGGTTCGACATGACGCGGTTCAGTGTTGAAGGTCCGCCTGCGGAACGTCAGGACTGCCGATATGCCCTTCGGGAGTTTCTGCAAGATCCGGTCTCGCAACGCTCCTTCTGCGATCCGGGACCGTGGGGGGAATCCATTCAGCGCCACGGTCCTTTCCCACGCGAAAAGCTTGTCGCCGACTGGTTTCGGCCGATTCCTCCACATGAACTGATGGACCGGGTGCGGGTCGCGCTCGACGATCCTGAGTTCACCGAACCACCTTCGCTCGAGCAGCGCCTCCCGGTCGAGACCTGGGTGGAGACTGTCAAGGCTCGTGGCGACACCGCGTTCGCGCTGGAGGCCCCCGATCGACCGGACGCCCGCGTCGATTGGGCATTAGTGTGGACCGTGTATCACGAGTTTGTCTCCTTCAGCCCCGAGCGGGAGGAACTCACAGTTGGAGTCATCGGGTATGACTAGG